>VFQS010000050.1_pt1 | contig 177159 bp, 167 predicted proteins | sample 3512361 | NCBI WGS metagenome assembly VFQS01 (sample SAMN10412375, study PRJNA504923) | tailings metagenome | isolation source: Relicate 1 Philex TSF3 active mining | place: Philippines | reverse complement strand
TTGCGCTTGCGCCGCGCGGTGACGCCGCGTTCCAGCCAGTGCGCCTCGATCTTCAGCTTGGCGTCCAGCTTTTCGGCGGCGCGGGCCTCTTCGGCATAGACCTGTTCCATCCAGGCCTCATACCCGCCAAAGCCCACTTCCTTGCGGCGGATCGACCCGCGATCCAGCCACAGCGTCGCCTTGGTCAGCCGGGTCAGGAAAGTACGGTCGTGGCTGATCACCACGAACGCGCCGTTATAGCGGCTCAGCCATGCTTCCAGCCAGTCGATCGCGGCGAGGTCCAGGTGGTTGGTCGGTTCATCCAGCAGCAGCAGGTCCGGTTCCGACGCCAGCGCGCGGGCAAGGGCGGCGCGGCGGCGTTCCCCGCCGCTGGCGCTGTCCGCCGCGCGGCTCATGTCGATGCCCAGTTGCCCGGCAATCGCTTCCACCTCGTGCCGGGGCGGGGCATCCGGGCCGTGCAGGGCAAAGTCCATCAGCGTGGCGAAACCGGTGAAGAACGGGTCCTGCTCCAGCACCACGATCCGCGTGCCCGGCTGGACCGAGCGCTTGCCCTTGTCGGCATCGATGCTGCCGGCCAGCAGCTTCAGCAGCGTGGTCTTGCCCGCGCCGTTACGTCCGATCAGCGCCAGCCGGTCGCGCGGGCCGACATGAATGTCGAGGTCGCGGAAGAGCCAGCCATTGCCTTGTTGCAGGCTGAGGCCTTCCCAGCTGAGGATCGGTGCGGCTGCCATGATGCGCGGCAACTAGGCGGCGGATGCCAAGTTGACAAGGCGCCAGCGCCGGGGGCAGGGGTGGGCGATGCGCACAGTTTGGCTCAACGGTGAATTCCTGCCCGAAACCGAGGCAAAGGTTTCGATTTTCGATCGCGGACTGCTGTTCGCGCAAGGGGTCTATGAAGTGTCCCCGGTGCTGGACGGGCATTACTGCAACTGGCCCTATCACGCGGCGCGGCTGGAACGGTCGAAGGCGACCGCACGGATCAGCGACGATACCGATTGGCCCGCCGTGCTGGCCGAACTGATCGCGCGCAACAACCTGACCGAGGGGCGGGTCTATCTCCAGATCACCGGCGGCGCGCCGGAGGACCGCGATTTCCTCTCGCCCGTGCCGAATGTCCCGGCCACGCGGTTCGCCTTCACCCAGGACGCGGCGCTGGTCGATATTCCCAAGGCGAAGACCGGCCTGAAGATTATCCTGCACCCCGAAGGACGCTGGGCGATCCGCTCGGCCAAGACCACGCAATTGCTCTATGCCGTGCTGGCCAAGGAAATGGCGCGCGAAGCCGGGGTGGACGATGCGTGGCTGGTGGAAAATGGCGTGATTACCGAACAGACCAGCGCCAACGCCCACATCATCGATGCGCGCGGTGTGCTGGTGTCGCACCCGGTGGACACGGGCGTGCTGCCGGGCGTGACCCGGATCAACGCGCTGGCCATCGCGCGGGAGATGGGACTGGCGGTGGAGGAGCGCCCCTTTACCCCGGACGAGTTGTTCGCCGCGCGCGAGGCGTTCGTTTCCGCCGCCGGATCGCTGGTGCTGCCAGTGGTCGAAGTGGACGGAAAGCCCATCGGTTCCGGGACGCCGGGGCCGCTAACTGGCGAAATCCGCGACCGCTACATTGCCTTGCTCCGGCGTGGCTAAGTCATTCACACCGCGTTCAATCCCGGCAGCCTATCACCCGAGCATTATGCGAAAGCTGACAGCCCTTATCCTCCTCGCCCTTGCCGTGCCGGCCGCTCCGGCGCTGGCCCAGCCAGCGGGTGAGCAGAAGCAGGTTCGGCGCGAAGCGCGCGCCGGCAATGTCCTGCCGCTGCGCCAGCTGGAACAGAAAGTGCTGCCAATGATGGGCGGTGCGCAATATCTGGGGCCGGAATACGACCCGACGGTAATGGTCTATCGCCTGAAGTTCATCCGCGAAGGCCGGGTGATTTTCGTCGATATCGATGCCCGTTCGGGCGACATTCTGCGCCAGTCGCGCTAGACGCGGCGGCAGGGCAGATTGCTTGACGCCATGGGGGTTAGGCTCCATTTGATCGGCCTTCCACAGGGGAATTTCCAATGCGCATCCTGATCGTCGAGGACGAACCGACTCTCGGCAAGCAGCTGAAGTCCACGCTTGAAGCCAATGGCTATGCGGTCGACCTGTCGGTCGATGGCGAGGACGGGCACTTCATGGGCTCGACCGAGGATTACGACGCCGTGATCCTTGATCTGGGCCTGCCGGAAATCGACGGGCTGACCGTGCTGGGGATGTGGCGCAAGGAAGGCCGCAAGTTCCCGGTGCTGGTGCTGACCGCCCGCGATAGCTGGTCGGACAAGGTCGCCGGGCTGGACGCCGGCGCGGACGATTATCTGGCAAAGCCGTTCCAGACCGAGGAACTGATTGCCCGCCTGCGCGCGCTGATCCGCCGCGCATCGGGCAACACCAGCAGCGAACTGATCGCGGGCGACGTGCGGCTGGATACGCGCTCGGGCCGCGTCACGCTGAACGGTGAGCCGGTGAAGCTGACCGCGCAGGAATATAAGCTGCTGTCCTATCTGCTCCACCACAAGGGCAAGGTCGTCAGCCGCACCGAGCTGATCGAGCACATCTACGATCAGGATTTCGACCGGGATTCGAACACGATCGAAGTGTTCGTCACCCGCATTCGCAAGAAGCTGGGCGCCGACGTGATCACCACGATCCGCGGGCTGGGCTATAGCCTGGACGATCCCGCCCAATCGCGCGGGTAAGCCGGGGAAGGGGCGTGGCCGACACTCCGAGCGCCCGGTCCCATACCGGTTCGTTGTCGCGCCGCATGATGGTGATCGCGGCGGGCTGGATCGCGATCCTGCTGCTGCTGGGCGGGATCGCGCTCGACCGGACGCTGACCAATCTCGTCACCCGCAATTTCGACAACCAGCTGGGCTATATGCTGACTGCGATGATCGGTTCGGCTGAAATCGGCCCGGACGGGGAAGTGTTCTTCAACCGCCCGCTTGGCGACCAGCGCTTTCTGGAGCCGAACAGCGGTCTCTACTGGCAGATCAGTGGCAAGGGGCATGAGGATTTTCCCTCGCGCTCGCTGTGGGACCGCAGCCTGAAAGTCCACGCCGACCATTTCGACAACGCCCCCCACATCTATGACAGCGATCAGTTCGCGGGCGAGCCGCTGCGGGTGATGGAACGCTCGATCATCCTGCCGGGCAGCGACACGAAATGGTGGTTCACGGTCGCGGAAAGCCGCACCGAACTGGACGGCCAGATCCGCCGGATCCGCTCGATCCTGGCGTGGAGCTTTCTGGTGCTGGGGCTGGGGCTGTTCCTGATGGCGGTCTTGCAAACCTGGTATGGCCTTGGCCCGCTGCGCGGGGTGCGGCTGGCGATCCAGCGGATGCGCACGACCGGGGCCAACCGCGTGACCGATCCGCTGCCGCTGGAAGTGCAGCCGCTGGTGCAGGAGCTGAACGCCCTGCTGGCCCATTCGGAAAAGCAGGCCGAAGAGGCGCGGACGCATGCCGGCAATTTGGCCCACGCGCTGAAAACGCCGCTGACCGTGGTGATGAACGCCGCGACGGCCCGCGCGCCGGACTTGCCCGATACCGTGATCCGCGAGGCGGCGGTGATGCGCCGCCAGGTCGACCACCACCTCGCCCGCGCCCGCGCGGTCGGTCGCCGCGCGGTGGGGCAGGCGCGCGCCAGCGTGGCCGAGAGCGTGGAGGCGGTGCTGCGCGCGGTCACGCGGCTCTATGAACGCACCCGCTTCGACCTTGACGGCAACCGCGACGCGCAAGTGGCGATCGAGCGGCAGGACCTTGACGAAATCCTGGGCAACCTGATCGAGAACGCGGCAAAGTATGGCGGGGGCAGCGTGTTCGTGACGCTGGACGCCGTGCCGGGCAGCGAGCTGTGCGAAATCTGGGTCGAGGACGACGGCATGGGCATCCCGGAGGCAGAACGCGAACGCATCTTCGATCGCGGCGCCCGGCTGGATACCGGCAAGCCGGGGACCGGGCTGGGCCTGGCGATCGTGCGCGACGTGGCCGAGATTTATGGCGGTTCGGTCGCGCTGGAAGAGAGCGAGGACCTTGGTGGCCTGCTGGTGAAGCTGCGCCTGCCACGGGCACGAGGGGCGGGGTGATGGGCGGAGCCACACGCACGTTACTGGCCGGACTTGCGGCGCTTGCGCTCAGCGGGTGCAACATGGTCGTGTCAGAGCGGCCGTGGTTCAATGCTGCCTCCGGTCCGCAGCTTAAGGACGGCATCTGGGCGATGGTCGATACCGAAGACTGCGTGGTCGATCCCGCTGCCGCCCTGCCGGACTGGCCCGATTGCGCACGCCCGGTGCTGGCGCGCGGCGGCGAATACCTTGGCCCGGCCTCTGATGACGATGAGCTTCCGCCGGCGCAGCGGCTGGATCCGGCGCGCTGGGACAGGATTGCCCACGTGCTGGCCGACGGCAGGCCGCAGATTGACCAGATCGCATCGAAAGGCCCGGTGCTCGCCAGCGGTCCACCGGTTGACGGCGTGGACGAAGGCAAGCCGTTCTACATCTATACCGCAGTCCAGCCGGTCGCGCTGGACGATGCAGGCCGCATCACCGCCCTGCGCCGCTGGCCGGTGCTGTGCGGCCCGAAACCGGCGCGCAAGGCGAACAAACCCGGGCGCAGCCGGTTCGTGACCAACAAGCCGTTCAAGGGGCTGGCCATCAAGGGCGAGGGCTGCACCGCGAAAGACGTTGCCGCCTTGCGCCGCGCCGCTTCGGGCAGCGAGGCGATTGCGGGCGGGGACGGTTTTGCCATCATCACCAGCCGCTGGGTGCGCGATTACGCCCCCTGAGCGGGCTTACTTCCCTGCCGCCTGTTCGTGGTGGCGGATCACTTCCTGAATGATGAAGCGCAGGAACTTTTCGGAAAATTCCGGGTCGAGCTGGGCATCCTCGGCCAGCTTGCGCAGGCGCGCGATCTGGCGTTCCTCGCGGCCCGGATCGGATGCGGGCAGCTGCCGCTCGGCCTTGTAGGCGCCGACCGCCTTGGTGATGCGGAAACGCTCCGCCAGAATGTGGATCAGCGCGGCATCAATGTTGTCGATGCTGGAGCGGAAACCGGCGAGGACGGGATCGGGTTGCGGTTCGGACATATTTGCGCCGTTAGCATGTCATTTTGGACAGTTCCATGGCCCTGAATGCACTTGCGTTCGGTCGCGCCGGGGGGCAAGGGCCGAAGCCGATGAGCGCCAACGTGATCCCCCTGCGCCCGCGCGCGGAAGAGCCTTCCCTGCAGCCGATGCTGGCGCTGACCGCCGACGGCATGAACGCCGTCAATTCCGTGATTCTCGACCGGATGCAAAGCCGCATTCCGCTGATCCCCGCGCTGGCCGGGCACCTGATCGCGGGTGGCGGCAAGCGGATGCGCCCGATGCTGACGCTCGCCGGGGCGGCGCTGTGCGGCTATCAGGGGTCACGCCACTACAAGCTGGCGGCGGCGGTCGAATTCATCCACACCGCCACCCTGCTGCACGATGACGTGGTCGATGGCAGCGAACTGCGCCGGGGCAAGGCGACCGCCAACATGGTGTTCGGCAACCCGGCGACCGTGCTGGTCGGCGATTTCCTGTTCACCCGCAGCTTTGAATTGATGGTCGAGGACGGCAGCCTGAAAGTGCTGAAGATCCTGTCCAACGCCAGCTCGGTCATCTCCGAAGGCGAAGTCGATCAGCTGACCGCGCAGCGCCAGATCGAGACGAGCGAAGAGCGCTATCTCTCGATCATCGGCGCCAAGACCGCCGCGCTGTTCGCCGCTGCCACCCGGATTGCCGCCGTCGTCGCCGAAAAGAGCGAGGCGGAGGAGCGCGCACTGGAAGATTATGGCCGCAACCTGGGCATCGCCTTCCAGCTGGTCGACGACGCGATGGATTACGATTCCGACAGCGGCGAAATGGGCAAGGGCAAGGGCGACGACTTCCGCGAAGGCAAGATGACCCTGCCGGTGATCCTGGCCTATGCCCGCGGGACCGAGGAAGAGCGTGAATTCTGGCGCGCCGCGATTGGCGGGCACCGCACGTCCGATGCGGACCTTGCCCATGCGGTGGAACTGATCGGCCGCCATGATACCGTCAACGCTACCCGCGAACGCGCCCGCCACTTCGCCCAGCGCGCGATTGACGCGATTGCCGGCTTCCCGGCTGGCGCGGCCCGTTCGGCCATGGCGGAAGCGGCCGAGTTCGCGGTTTACCGCCGGTTTTGATCAGGCCGTATTGACCCGGCCCTGCTGACCCGTCACGCTGCTGCAAACACAGCGTAACGGGAGAATTGGCATAATGCAGCATCGTCGCCTCGGCACATCCGCCCTTGTCGTGTCCGACATCTGCATGGGGACGATGACGTTCGGCAGCCAGGTGGACGAGGCGACATCGCTGCGCATCCTCGACCAGTGCTATGACCAGGGCATCAACTTCTACGACACGGCGGAGGGCTATCCCGTGCCGCCCGATCCGAAATGGGTGGGCCGGACCGAGGAAATCGTCGGCAAGTGGCTGAAAACCAAGCCGCGCGATGCGATCATTCTGGCCACCAAGGTGTCCGGTCCCAGCCACGTCTGGTTCCGCAGCCCCAAACGCAATGGCATGACCGCGCTGGACCGGCACAATATCATGGTCGCGGTGGAAGACAGCCTGAAGAAGCTGGGGACGGACTATATCGACCTCTACCAGACCCACTGGCCCGATCACGATACGCCCTATGACGAAACGATGGAAGTGCTGGGTGAACTGGTCCGCGCGGGCAAGGTGCGGATCACCGGCTGTTCCAACGAAACCAGTTGGGGCCTGATGAAATCCATCGAAGCATCGCAGCGGCTTGGCACCGTGCGCTACCAGACGATCCAGAACAACTTCAGCCTGAACAACCGCCGGTTCGAGGACGAACTCGCCCAGGTCTGCCGCAAGGAAGGGGTCAGCCTGATTCCCTATTCGCCGATTGGCGGGGGCGTGCTGACGGGCAAGTATTCCGGGGGTGCGCGTCCTGCCGGTGCGCGCTTTACCCGCTATCTGGAAATGGAAGGGCGGCAGGCGGCGATGGGGCGGCGGTTCGTCAACGAAAAGTCCGTCGCCTCGACCGAACGGTTCATGGCCATCGCTGCCGAAGCGGGGATGAGCGTGGCGACCATGGCGGTGGCATGGTCGAAGCAGCACGATTTCGTGGCCTCCACCATCGTCGGGGTCAGCAAGGAAGAGCATCTGCCCGACATCTTCGCCGCCGCCGATCTGGTGCTGCCGGGCGATGTGATGAAAGCCATCGACAAGGTCAGCCGCGAGATCATGTATCCGATGGGATAAGTCCCTCCCCGGAGCGGGGAGGATCGGCTAAGGCCCCCGCTGTGACCGACCTGCCGATCCATACCGTCCTGCCCGATCTGCTTGCCGCGCTGCGTGGCGAGACGAGCGCGGTGCTGATCGCGCCGCCGGGGGCGGGCAAGACGACGTCGGTGGCACCGGCGCTGCTGGACCAGCCGTGGTGCAGTGGCAGCGTCTTCCTGCTGTCGCCGCGCCGGGTCGCCGCCCGCGCGGCGGCGGAGCGGATGGCCGAATTGCTGGGCGAGGCACCGGGTGAGACGGTCGGCTATCTCACTCGCCTGGACAGCAAGCGCAGCGCGCGCACCCGTGTGCTGGTGATGACCGAGGCGATCTTTGTCTCCACCATTCTGAACGACCCGGAGCTCTCGGGCGTGTCGGCGGTGTTGTTTGACGAAGCGCACGAGCGGCACCTCGATTCCGACCTTGGCCTCGCACTGGCGATTGAGAGCCAGCAGGTGCTGCGCCCCGAATTGCGGCTGGTTGTGATGTCCGCCACGATCGACGGTGCGCGCTTCGCCGGCCTGCTCGGCGATGCACCGGTAGTGGAGAGCGAGGGCAAGGCCCATCCGCTGACCATCCGCTGGCTGGGCGCGCGGCCGGACCTCAGAATTGAAGAGGCAATGACCAGTGCGATCCTGACCGCCTGGCGCGAAGAGACGGGTGACATCCTGGCCTTCCTGCCCGGCGTGGGCGAGATCGAGCGGGTGCGCGAGCGGCTGGCGGACAAGCTGCCCGCCGCGCTGGTCTTGCCGCTGCACGGGCAGTGCGAACCGGCAGCGCAACGCGCGGCGATCCGGCGTGATCCGCAGGGGCGGCGGCGGATCGTGCTGGCCACTGCCATCGCCGAAACCTCGCTGACGCTGGACGGGGTTTCGGTGGTGGTCGATGCAGGCCTCTCGCGCCGGGCGGAGTATGACAAGGCGGCAGGCGTCACCCGGCTGGTCACCCACCGCGCCAGTCAGGCGGCCGCCGCGCAGCGCGCGGGTCGCGCCGCGCGGCAGGGGCCGGGTGTGGCGTACCGCCTGTGGGAAGAGGCCGCGCATCCGGGCCGCGCGCCGTTCGATCCGCCGGAAATGCTGACATCCGATCTCGCCCCGTTGCTGCTGGGGCTGGCGCAGTGGAGCGCGGGCGATCCGGCGGCGATGGCATGGATCGATCCGCCACCCGCTGCTGCACTGGCTGCGGCGCGGGGCGTGCTGCAATCGCTCGGTGCGCTCGATGCGGCGGGGCGGATCACGCCGCACGGGCGCAAGATGGCGGCGCTGCCGATGGCCCCGCGCGAGGCGCACATGCTGCTCTATGCTGCGCAGCACCGCGCGGCGGTAGAGGGCGCGCGGCTGGCGCTGCTGCTCCAGGAGCGGGGCCTTGGCGGGCGGGGGGAAGATCTGGCCGCGCGGCTGGACCGCTGGAACGCGGACCGCTCGGCGCGCGCCGAGGCATCGCGCCAGCTGGCCGAACGCTGGGCGCGGCAGGCCAAGGGACTGGTGGAGCGGATCAGTGCCGATGTGCCGCCGCCTGGCATCCTGCTGGCCGAAGGCTTCCCCGACAATATCGCCCGCCGCCGCTCTCCCTCTGGCGAGGAGTGGCTGACGGCGGGGGGCAGGGGGCTGCGGCTCGATCCCGCTTCCCCGCTGGCCCGCGCCGAATGGCTGGCGGTCGGCGATGCGCAAGGGGCGGCCACCGGCGCGCGCATCACCGGGGCGATTGCTCTGGACGAGGCGGAAGTCACGCGCTGGCTGGCCCACCGGATCGAACGCCGGACGGTGCTGCGCTGGGTGGCGGATGACAGGCGGGTCGAAGCGCTGCTGGAAGCACGGCTGGGCGCGGTCACGCTGACGCGCGGTCCCGATCCCGCGCCCGATGCGCAAGCGATCCGCGCGTTCCTGGTGGACCGGATCCGGGCTGATGGGCTGGGACTGGTCCCGCTGTCCCGCGCCAGCGAGAACCTGCTGCGCCGCGCCCGTTTTGCCGGTGTCGCGGCGCTTGGCGAGGAAGCTTTGCTGGCCGAGCTTGACGATTGGCTGGGACCGCTGCTGACGCGGCGGCTGGATCAGCTCGATTCCGGCAAAGTGCACGAGGCCCTGCGCGCGCGGCTGGATTATGCGGGGCAGCAGGCGCTTGAAAAACTCGCCCCGGCGCAGTTCACCAGCGCGGCGGGCACGACCCATGCGATCGACTATGACGACCCCGGCGGCCCCAGCGTGGAATTGCGCGTGCAGGCCCTGTTCGGGCTGGATCGGCACCCCACGTTCGGCCAGCCGCCGCAGCCCCTGTTGCTCAAGCTGACCGATCCAGGCGGCAAGCCGGTCCAGACTACGCGCGATCTGCCCGCGTTCTGGCGCGGATCGTGGCACGATGTGGTGAAGGACATGAAGGGCCGCTATCCCAAGCACCGCTGGCCCGATGCGCCGTGGGACGAGGTGGCCAGCCTGAAAACCAAGAATGCGTTCCTTGCCAGACCGCAGAGCCGCTGACGCGGCTGCGGCTGTAAAAACGCTCAATCGCTGCGCGGGCTGATACAACCGGACTTGATTCCAGCCGCGATTCGACGCAGGGCTGCTGCCCATGTCCGCACGTATCTATCAGCGCCCGAAGAACGCCATGCAGTCTGGCAAGGCCCTGCTTGGCCAGTGGATCCTTGAATTCGCGCCGGCCGAGGCGCGGCGGCCCGATCCGCTGATGGGCTGGACCGGCTCGGGTGACACGCAAGTGCAGGTCGTGCTGAAGTTCAACACCCAGGCCGAAGCGCAGGCCTATGCCGACAAGCACGGCATCGCGGCCGAAGTGCATGCCACGCCGCCGCGCCGCCTGAAGTTGCAGGCCTACGCAGACAACTTCCGCTAAGCTGAAGGCGCGCACCGCGGCGCTTTCGTTGCAATCCTGCCTGCTGTCGCCGTGCCCGCCAGGGTGACGGGGCCATCTCTGCTGTCAGATAATCCACCGGAGCGGAGAACTGGAACGGGCGGGCCGGTTGCCTGGGTCGCGCTGTAAAGCAACCGGCCCGCCCGTTCCGACCCTTTACCCAGGGGAGGGAGAGGGTCTGTTCGCCGCTGCCTGAGCTGCGGCATGGCAGCTGCGTAACCCGAATCGCACACATGGGCTTGCGCAAACGCGACAGCGCCGCCATATGCGCGGCGGGAGTCCGGGCGGACGTTTGCGTCCGCCAACTTGGTCAGGTCCGGAAGGAAGCAGCCACAACGGATTGCGGCGGGTCGCCCGGCTCCTTTTTTCCTGACAATTTTCGCGCCAGCGCCTACCTAGGCAGCAATGGACGATTCACCCGACATTTTTGGCGACGAGCCCGACCGCGATGACGATTCGCCCACTGCGGCAGAGCTGGAGGCGGCTGGCCAGTCGGCCATGTTCGGCGATCTGCCGCCGCCGCCGGTAGCCACTCCCGCCCCGGCTCCCGCGCCGGTGGCGACTGCTGCGGCAGCGCAGCCCTATCGCGTGCTGGCGCGCAAGTATCGCTCGCAGACTTTTGCCGAGCTGATCGGGCAGGACGCGATGGTCCAGACGCTGGCCAACGCGATCCGGCGCGACCGGCTGGCTCATGCCTTCCTGATGACCGGCATTCGCGGGGTGGGCAAGACCTCCACCGCGCGCCTGATCGCCAAGGCGCTGAACTGCGTCGGACCGGACGGGCAGGGCGGGCCGACCATCGACCCGTGCGGCCAGTGCGAGTCCTGCGTGGCGATTGCCGAGGGGCGGCACATCGACGTGATCGAGATGGACGCCGCCAGCCACACCGGCGTCGACGATGTGCGCGAGATCATCGAGGCGGTACGCTACGCCGCCGTATCCGCGCGCTACAAGATCTACATCATCGACGAAGTCCACATGCTGTCGCGCAACGCGTTCAACGCGCTGCTCAAGACGCTCGAGGAACCGCCCGCACATGTGAAGTTCCTGTTCGCCACGACCGAGGTGGACAAGCTGCCGGTCACCGTGCTCAGCCGGTGCCAGCGGTTCGACCTGAAGCGCATTTCCGCCGCCCTGCTGGCCGAACACTTCGCCGGCATCTGCGTGAAGGAAGGCGTGACGGCAGAGCCGGAGGCGCTGAGCATGATCGCCGCCGCGGCCGAAGGATCGGTGCGCGATGGCCTCTCGATCCTCGATCAGGCGATTGCCCATGCCGACCTTGGCGGAGACGGCAAAGTCAGCGCGGATCAGGTGCGCGACATGCTGGGGCTGGCCGACAAGTCCGCCCAGCGGCGGATTTTCGCGGCGCTGCTGGCGGGTGACGGGGGCGGGCTGCTGGACCTGCTGGACCAGCAATACGCGCTGGGCGTCGATCCGATGGCGCTGCTGCGCGGCGCGCTGGAACTGACCCACCGGATCACCGTGGCCCAGCTGGGCAAGAGCGACGAGGCCGCGATTTCCGCCGAGGAACGCGCCGCGATCGAGGAATGGGCGGGCGGTCTGTCCGCCGGGCAGCTGCACCGGCTGTGGCAACTGCTGCTGAAAGGCCATGACGAGGTGAAGTCCGCGCCCGACCCGCTGGTGGCGGCGCGGATGGCTTTGCTGCGGGTGATGCACGCTGCCGACATGCCCGATCCCGGCACGCTGATGCGCAAGCTGGACGACATGGCCGCGCGCGGGGTGGTGGCGGTTTCGACTGGCGCGCCGGGCGGCGGTGGTGACGGCGCGGCGCCGGTTGCGGCCGCGCCCGCCGCTGCAGCCGGGCCAGACCGGATGATGCAGGACTGGTCGGTGCTGGCCGACCGGGTCGACCAATCCGGGCAACTGCGGGTGGCGCAGGTCATGCGCGACTGGATCCGCGTGATCGCGCTGAAGCCGGGTGAGCTGATTTTCTCGGTCGCGCCGGGCTATCCGGCCGATCCCGCGCCCGAAATTCGCGATGCGCTGCTGCGTGCCACGGGCGAACGCTGGCAGCTGATGCGCGGCGAGGGAGAGGCGCAGCCGACCCTGCGCGAGGCTGCCGAGGCCGAAAAGAACGCGGCCCGCGCGGCGATGATGAACCTGCCGCTGGTGCAGGCGACGCTCGCCGCGTTCCCGGATGCGGTGCAAGTTCAGGATACCGCCGAAGACCGCGATGCGCGCGGCGGTGGCAACAAGTGGAGAAACAGAGCGTGAAGTCGATGGAAGAGATGATCAAGGCCGCCCAGGCTGCCGCCGAGACCATCCAGAAGCAGATGACCGAAAGCCAGGCCAAGCTGGACGGGATCGAGGTTGAAGGCGCGGCCGGCGGCGGGCTGGTGAAGATCCGCTGCTCGGCCAAAGGCCGGATCATCGGCGTCGCCATCGACGACAGCCTGATGCAGCCGTCCGAAAAGGGCATTCTCGAAGACCTGATCGCCGCCGCCTTCAACGACGCGCGCGCGAAGGCCGATGAAGTGGCCGGTCAGGAAATGGCCCGCATGCAGTCCGGCATGGGCCTGCCGCCGGGGTTCAAGCTGCCGGGTATGTAAGTCTGGTGCGAGGGCGGTTGGCAGGCGCGCTCAGCGCACCTGCTGCCCGCCCTTGACCACCGCGCTGACCTGTTCAAGCAGCCGCACGTCCTTCAACGGATCGCCGTCTACCGCGACGATATCGGCATAACGGCCGGTGGCGATCTGGCCGACATCCCCTTCCTGACCCAGCGCCTGCGCGGCGTTCAGCGTCGCGGCACGGATCGCGTCGAGCGGGGTCATCCCGTATTCCACCATCGTCGCGAACTGGCGGCCAACCTGCCCGTGCGGCATCACCCCCGCATCCGAGGCGAACACCATCCGCACCCCGGCCTTGTAGGCCTTGCGGAAATTGTCGCGCTGGGCCTGCGCGATTTCGCGGTCCTTGCGCAGGTTGTCCTCCAGCACGCCGTTCTTCTTGCCTTCGGACTGGGTGTATTCGGTGTTGTAGATATCCATCGCCAGCCACACCGGCTGCTTGCGCGCCAGCGCCAGCTTGATCCCCTCGTCATCGATCAGGCTGGCGTGTTCGATGGTGTCGATCCCGGCGCGGATCGCGGCGTTGATCCCGCTGGCGCCGTGGGCATGGGCGGCAACGCGCAGGCCCCACATATGCGCCTCATCGGCAATCGCGCGCAGTTCCGGCTCGGTCACTTGCTGCTGGCCGACGGCGGTGTTGTGCGAAAAGACGCCGCCCGTGGCGCAGACCTTGATCACGGTCGCGCCATACTTGCGCTGACGGCGCACCTGATAGCGCAGCTCGTCCAGCGAATCCCCCACGCCTTCCATCTTGCCGGGTCGTTCCATCGACGGGGGCAGGCCGGTCTCGTCACAGTGCCCGCCGGTTGCCCCCAGGGCATAGCCCGCGCCGACAATGCGCGGCCCGGTGACATAGCCGTGCGCGATTGCCTGGGCGAGACCGATGTCGTTGCGGTCCTTCGACCCGACGTTGCGCACGGTCGTGAACCCTGCGTTCAGCATCGCCTGTCCGTTGGTAACGGCCGTCATGGCAAAGAAGCTGTCGGTAAACTCCAGCCCGCGAAAGCCGCCGATGTCGGCCGGGGAATCGAGGTGGACGTGCATGTCGATCAGTCCCGGCAGCAGCGTCTTGCCGGGCAGGTCGATGCGCCTGACGTCGGCGGAGAGGCGGATGGTGCGGGCATCGGCGATCTGGGTGATCCGCCCGTCCTTGTCGACGAAGATGGCCGGATGATCGACATAGCGGCCGGTGGCGACATCGAGATAACGTTCTGCCGTGATGACGGTCGGCTGTTCGGCCGTTTCCGCGCTGGCGGGAACGGCCAGTGCCAGCAGGCCAAGCGTGGCGGCAAGGGTGACGGGCTTCATCGGGCAACCTTTCGAAACGGATTTGCCCCTTGCTTAGGCTAAAGGCCGTCTGGCGCAATGGGGCAGGCACAGGACATGCCACCCATCCACAACGATGCGCCCGCATCCCATTGCACGCGGGGCAGGGGACCCCCATATCCCCAGTCAAAGCCGGGATTCACCCCGAACGCCTATGATCGCGGCGTCATTCGCGCGCTGCACTGGATGGATTGATATGACTACGCTGCTCCCCCTCCTGCCGCTGCGCGACATTGTCGTGTTCCCCGGCATGGTCGTGCCCCTGTTCGTGGGGCGTGAAAAATCGGTCGCCGCGCTGGAAGCGGCAATGGCGGGCGACAAGGATATTTTCCTGCTCGCCCAACTGGACCCCGGCTGTGACGATCCGGATCGCGATGACCTCTACGATGTCGGCGTGATTGCAGCGGTGCTGCAGCTGCTGAAGCTGCCGGACGGCACTGTGCGCGTACTGGTGGAGGCGAAGCAGCGCGCCCGGCTGGAAGCCGTGCGGCTGGAGCATGCCGCAACCGGCGATATGGCGGTCGCGCAAGTGCAGCGGCTGGACCCGGTGACGGTGTCGGGCACTGAAGTGTCGGGCATGATGCGCAGTGTCGTCGACACGTTTGGCGAATATGCCAAGCTCAACAAGAAACTGCCGCAGGACGCGGGCGAGAACCTGGGCGAAATCGTCGATGCCGGCCAGCTGGCCGACAGCGTCGCCGCGCATATCCAGGCCAAGGTCTCGGACAAGCAGGCCATGCTGGCCGAAGCCGATCCGCTGAAGCGGCTGGAAATGGCCCATTCCATCATGGAAGGCGAACTGGGCGTGCTCCAGGTCGAGCGCCGCATCCGGGGGCGCGTGAAGCGCCAGATGGAAAAGACCCAGCGCGAATACTACCTGAACGAACAGCTCAAGGCGATCCAGTCGGAGCTGGGCGGCGATGGCGAGGAAGCCAACGAGATCGCCGAACTGCAGGAGAAGATCGACAAGCTGAAGCTGTCGAAGGAAGCCCGCGCCAAGGCCAATGCCGAGCTCAAGAAGCTGAAGTCGATGCAGCCGATGAGCGCGGAAGCGACTGTCATTCGCAACTACCTCGACGTCCTGCTGGGCCTGCCGTGGGGCAAGCGCAGCAAGCTGAAGAAGGATATCCACGCGGCGCAGGCTGTGCTGGATGCCGATCACTACGCGCTCGACAAGGTCAAGGACCGGATCGTCGAATACCTCGCCGTGCAGGCCCGCACCAACAAGCTGAAGGGGCCGATCCTGTGCCTCGTCGGCCCGCCGGGCGTGGGCAAGACCTCGCTGGGCAAGTCGATTGCCAAGGCGACCGGGCGCGAATTCATCCGGCAGTCGCTGGGCGGCGTGCGCGACGAAGCCGAAATTCGCGGTCACCGCCGCACTTATATCGGCTCGCTGCCGGGCAAGATCATCTCCAACCTGAAAAAGGCCGGGACCAGCAATCCGCTGTTCCTGCTGGATGAGATCGACAAGCTGGGTCAGGACTTCCGGGGCGATCCGGCTTCGGCGCTGCTCGAAGTGCTCGATCCGGAACAGAACGCCAAGTTCCAGGACCACTATCTGGAACTGGACTACGACCTGTCGGACGTGATGTTCGTCTGCACGGCCAACAGCCTCAACCTGCCGCAGCCGCTGCTGGACCGGATGGAGATCATCCGGCTGGAAGGCTATACCGAGGACGAGAAGGTCGAGATCGCCGAACGCCACCTGATCGCCAAGCAGGTGCAGGCGCACGGCCTCAAGGCAGGCGAGTTCACGCTGCAAAGCGACGCGCTGCGCGACCTGATCCGCTATTACACCCGCGAAGCTGGGGTGCGCACGCTGGAGCGGGAAATCGCCCGGCTGGCGCGCAAGAGCCTGCGCCAGATCCTGGAGGGCAAGGCTACGGCGGTTACCATCACGCCGGAAAACCTCGGCGACTTCGCGGGCGTGCGCAAGTATCGCCATGGCGTGTCGGAGGACGAGCATCAGGTCGGCGCGGTCACCGGGCTGGCCTGGACCGAGGTGGGCGGCGAACTGCTTACCATTGAAAGCGTCACCGTTCCCGGCAAGGGCATGGTCAAGACCACGGGCAAGCTGGGCGAGGTGATGACCGAAAGCGTGCAGGCGGCCTTCAGCTTTGTGCGCGCCCGTTCGCCCGCCTATGGCATCAAGCCGTCGCTGATCCAGAAGAAGGACATCCACATCCATCTGCCCGAAGGCGCGGTGCCCAAGGACGGGCCGAGCGCGGGCGTGGGCATGGTGACGTCGATTATTTCCACCCTGACCGGAATTGCCGTGCGCAAGGACGTGGCGATGACTGGCGAGGTCACGCTGCGCGGGCGCGTGCTGGCGATTGGCGGGCTGAAGGAAAAGCTGCTCGCCGCGCTGCGCGGGGGGATCAAGACGGTGCTGATCCCGGAAGAGAACCGAAAGGATCTGGTCGAGATCCCGGCCAACATCCGCGAGGGGCTGGAAATCATCCCCGTCAGCCACGTTGACGAGGTGCTGGAACGCGCGCTGGTGACCATGCCGGAGCCGATTTCCTGGACCGAGGAAGATGACCTGGCCAGCCAGCCGGGCAACGGCCAGACCCCGGTGGGGACCACCGCAACCGCGCACTGATTCATGCTGCATCGCAGCGATTTCGGGGTCCTCCCGATTCGCTGCGATGCAGCAACGCGCAGCTTGCCCGATACAATCGCTCGCTTTGTCGAAAATGGCGGAAAAAGCCCCGGAACAAGGGGGTTCTTCGGCGCTTTGGCTTTGACAGGTTCAGGAAAAGCCGCTCAATTCCGCCCCATGTTTTGAGGCGATTCAAAGCACCAACGGATTTGCGAAAGGTAGGGGGTTTCCAGAATGAACAAGAACGAACTGATCGGGGCCGTGGCAGAATCGAGCGGGCTGTCCAAGGCGGACGCGACCAAGGCGGTCGAAGGCGTGTTTGATGCGATTACCGGTGCGCTCAAGTCTGGTGATGAAGTTCGCCTCGTCGGCTTCGGCACGTTCTCGGTCGCCAAGCGCAAGGCGTCGACCGGGCGCAACCCGCGCACTGGCGAACCGATGAAGATCAAGGCTTCGTCGCAGCCGAAGTTCAAGGCCGGCAAGGGCCTTAAGGACGCCGTCAACTAAGCCCTGCGGCAGCCGCTTCGCCTCGCGGCTATGCCAAGTGAATGCCGCGCTTGCCCCAGGGCAGGCGCGGCGTTTGCGTTATGGTGGCGCGCACTTCGCGTCCGGCGGTGCTTTGCAGGGTGGACGCGCGCGCTGGCGCACCCTATATCCCGCTGGCAATGAACCGCATTCTGCTTGCCTTGCTGGCCCTGCTGACGGGCATGATGACGCAAGTCACGCCCGCGCAGGCGCGGATGGGCGGCGGTTCCGATACGGAAATCGGTGCAGTGGAAACGGTGCGCGGCGCAGCCCGCCCGGCCGCTGCCGCGACCCAGGCGATTGCCGCGCCATTGGCCCGGCAGGAAAAGCGCGACCGCGAAGCGACCCGCGTCCGCCCGGCCCGCAGCCGCATTTTCATTCCCTCTGTCCTGTTCGGGCCTGACCGCGCGCTGGAATAGCGCGACCGCCGTCTCTGCCCTGTATCGGCCGTGCCGGGTGCGCTGCGCCCGCGCGGCGCATCCCCATACCTTCCAGTTTCAGGAACCTGCTTATGTTCGGCGCCATCGCCAAGGCCATTTTCGGCTCGTCCAATGATCGTTACGTCAAATCGCTCGACAAGATCGTCAAGCAGATCGCGGCCTTCGAAGGCCCGATCGAGGCACTGAGCGATGCGGAGCTGACCGCCCAGACCCAGAAGTTCCGCGACCAGCTGGAAGCGGGCAAGACCCTGGACGACATCCTGCCCGAAGCTTTCGCCACCGTGCGCGAGGCGGGCAAGCGCGTGCTGGGGATGCGTCACTTCGACGTGCAGATGATCGGCGGCATCGTGCTGCACCGGGGTGAAATCGCCGAAATGCGCACGGGCGAGGGCAAGACGCTGGTGGCAACGCTGGCGGTCTATCTCAACGCGATCGAGGGCAAGGGCGTCCATGTCGTCACGGTCAACGATTACCTCGCCCGCCGCGACGCGGAATGGATGGGGCAGATCTACCGCTTCCTGGGCCTGAGCGTGGGCGTGATCGTGCCGAACATGCCCGAGCATGAGCGCCGCGCCGCCTATGACGCGGACATCACCTATGCCACCAACAACGAGCTGGGCTTTGACTACCTGCGCGACAACATGAAGCGCGAGCGTGGCGAAATGGTGCAGCGCCCGTTCAATTTCGCCATCGTCGACGAAGTGGACTCGATCCTGATCGACGAGGCGCGTACGCCGCTGATCATTTCAGGGCCGACCGATGACAAGTCGGACCTCTACATCTCGGTCAACGCCATCGTGCAGCAGCTGACGGCCGAGGATTACGAGGCCGACGAAAAGACCAAGAACATCACCCTGACCGAAGACGGCGTTGAGAAGGCCGAGCGCCTGCTGGAAGAAGCCGGCCTGCTGGTCGGCAGCAACCTCTACGATATCGAGAACACCCAGGTCGTCCATCACCTTGACCAGGCGCTCAAGGCCAATGTGATGTTCAAGCGGGACATCGATTACATCGTGAAGGACGGCAAGGTCGTCATCATCGACGAGTTTACCGGCCGCATGATGGACGGGCGGCGCTGGTCGAACGGGCTCCACCAGGCGGTGGAGGCCAAGGAAGGCCAGAAGATCGAGCCGGAGAACCAGACGCTCGCCTCGATCACGTTCCAGAACTATTTCCGCATGTATCCCAAGCTGGCCGGGATGACCGGCACCGCGGCGACCGAAGCGGCGGAATTCTACGACATCTACAAGATGAACGTGGTGACCATCCCCACCAACATCCCGGTCAAGCGCGTGGACGAGGAGGACGAGTTCTACAAGAACACGACCGACAAGTTCCAGGCGATTGCCAAGCTGATCCGCGAAAAGAGCGAGATCGGCCAGCCGGTGCTGGTGGGCACGGTGTCCATCGAAAAGTCGGAGCTGCTGTCGGACTACCTGAAGAAGGAAGGGGTCAAGCACGCGGTGCTGAACGCCCGCTTCCACGAGATGGAAGCCCACATCGTGGCGCAGGCCGGGCGACTGGGGGCAGTGACCATCGCCACCAACATGGCCGGTCGCGGCACTGACATCCAGCTGGGCGGCAACGTCGAATTCCGGGTCGAGGCGGAACTGGCCGATATGCCCGAGGGGCCGGAGCGCGAGGCCGCGATTGCGAAGATCAAGGCCGAAGTGGCCGCCGAAAAGGAACAGGTGCTGGCCGCCGGCGGCCTGTGCGTGATCGGGACCGAGCGCCACGAAAGCCGCCGCATCGACAACCAGCTGCGCGGCCGCTCGGGCCGTCAGGGCGACCCCGGCCTGTCGAAGTTCTACCTCTGCCTCGAGGATGACCTGCTGCGAATCTTTGGCCCGGACACGCTGTTCGCCCGCATGATGAACAGCAACTTGGCCGATGGCGAGGCGATCGGCTCGAAGTGGCTGTCGAAGGCGATCGAAACCGCGCAGAAGAAGGTCGAGGCGCGCAACTATGACGTGCGCAAGCAGGTGGTCGAATACGACAACGTGATGAACGACCAGCGCAAGGTCATCTATGAACAGCGCGCCGACATCATGGATGCCGAAGCCATCGACGATGTGGTGCTCGACATGCGCCATGACACCGTCAACACGCTGGTCGGAGAAGCCTGCCCGCCGGGCTCCTATCCGGAACAGTGGGACATCGCCGGGCTGCGCCAGCGCGTGCTGGAAACGACTGGCGTCGACGCTCCGATCCAGGACTGGCTGGAGCAGGACGGGATCGAGCCGGAGGAAATCGAACAGCGCATCGCCGCCCTGGTGGACGACAAGATGGCGGCCAAGATCGGCGAGGATGCTTCGATCTGGCGGCAGGTCGAAAAGCAGGTGCTGCTGGAGCGGCTGGACCACTACTGGAAGGAGCATCTCGCCACGCTCGACGCGCTGCGCCAGGTGGTGTTCCTGCGCGCCTATGCCCAGAAGACGCCGCTCAACGAATACAAGCAGGAAGCGTTCGGGCTGTTCGAGAAGATGCTCGATGCGATCCGCGAGGACGTGACGCGGGTGCTGTGCAACAGCGAGTTGCGCATGCCTGAGCCCGTTCAGCTGCCGGATCTGCCGGAATTCCTGACCACGCACATCGATCCCTTCACCGGCGAAAACGACGCGGGCCGTCTGCCGGGCGCGGAAGCCATGATGGGCGCGCTAGGCGGCGGTGCGGCAGCGGCGTCCTTGCCGGCACCGGGCGAGGGCGATCCCTATGCCCACCTTGGCCTGTCGCGCAATGCGCCGTGCCCGTGCGGTTCCGGCGAGAAGTACAAGCACTGTCACGGGGCGATGAGCTGAGCATGACGCCTTTCCCGCAACCGGGAAGGGGGGATTGAGATGATCTGGCTGCCGCTGGGCTTTTTCCTGACCGCGCTGCTCTATGCCTCGGTCGGGTTTGGCGGCGGTTCGACTTATAGCGCGCTGCTGGCGCTGGTCGGGTTCGATTACCGGCTGCTGCCGATTGTCAGCCTGTGCTGCAACGTGGTCGTCGTTACCGGCAGCACGCTGCGTTTCGCCCGCGCGGGGGAAATGCCGTGGCGCGGAGCCTTGACCTTGTCATTGCTCGCCGCGCCGCTGGCCTTCCTTGGCGGGTTGACCCCGATCCGCGAAGAGGCGTTCCTGGCCCTGCTGGGGATGAGCCTGATCGCGGCGGGTCTTGCGCTGTTCCTGCCGCGCGCGCCGCAGGCCGCAGCCACGCCCACCAGCGCCGCGCGCCACATGGGCTGGGCCGCGGCGCCGCTGGGCTATCTGGCCGGACTGGTGGGGATCGGCGGGGGCGTCTTCCTGGCCCCGCTGCTGCACCTGACCCGCTGGAACGGCGCGCGCCGAATCGCGGCCACGGCCAGCCTGTTCATCCTGATCAATTCGCTGGCGGGATTGGTCGGCCAGCTGACCAAGAACGGCGCGGGCCGCTTTGCCGAGGCACTGACCGGGGTGCTGCCGCTGCTGGTGGCGGTGGTGATCGGCGGGCAACTGGGCAGTCTGCTGGCGCTGCGGATTTTGCCCGAACGGGTGATCCGCTGGCTGACCGCGGCGCTGACGATCTGGGCAGGCAGCCGGCTGTTGCTGGGCTGAAAAGCAAAAGCCCAGCCGGTGGGCTGGGCTTTGGAAAAACTGGCTCCCTGAGTAGGATTCGAACCTACGGCCGCTCGATTAACAGTCGAGAGCTCTACCGCTGAGCTATCAGGGAGCAGCCCCGTTGCCGGGGCAGGGGTGCGCCTATAACAGCGCCGCCGCGTTTGGCAAGCGGGTCTGCGCGCAAAATTTTTCAGAACTGGAATTGCTCGGCAAAGATCCGGTCTTCCAGCGTCTTGCCGGGATCGAACAGCAGCGTCAGCTGGCGTTCGCGGGCGACCTTGACCTTCACGGCCAGGATATCGCGCAGTTCCTTCTGGTCGGCGACCGTGGCAACCGGGCGCTTCAGCGGCTCGATCACGCGAAAGTCGATCTCGTAGTGATCGGGAATGATCGCCCCGCGCCAGCGCCGGGGGCGGAACGGGCTGATCGGGGTCAAGGCCAGCATGTTCGATCCCAGCGGCAGGATCGGGCCGTTGGCCGAGAGGTTGTAGGCGGTGGAACCGGCGGGCGTGGACACCAGGATGCCGTCGCAGAACAACTCCGGCAGGCGGACTTTCCCGTTGACCGATACTTCCAGCTTCGCCGTCTGGCGCGTCTCGCGCAGCAGCGACACTTCGTTGATGGCGCAGAAGCTTTCCTGCGCGCCGCTGCCGGTGGTGGCGATCATTTCCAGCGGGTTGACGGCCAGCGGCCGCGCGCGCGCGATCCGTTCCAGTAGCGGGCGGCTGGACTTGGGCTTGTTCATCATGAAGCCCACGGTGCCATAGTTCAGGCCATAGGCCGGAATGACGTGGCCGCTGTCCAGCATCTGGTGCAGCGCGTGCAGCATGTGCCCGTCACCACCCAGCACCACGGCCACTTCGGCCTGTTCCAGCGGCACGAAATCGGCCAGTTCGCGCAAGTGGCGGGCAGCTTCCTGCGCGCGATCGGTATCGGATGGCATCAGGGCCAGGCGCGGCGGCGTGTTCATGGCCGGGTGCATATGGGGGCAGGGGGGCTTTGGCAATCGCCCTTGAGCGCACGGGCGCACGCGAACCGTTTGGTAGGAACCCGTATGCTATGTCACTGGCAATGCCCGCCGCCCAACCTGATGAACCCGATTTTACCCGCGACGCGGTGACCGGCCTGCCCGGGCGCGAAGCGGCGCGCGCACGGCTGGAGGCCTGGCTGGCGGACGGTGCGCAGGTTCACGCCCTGCTGATCGCGCTGCGTCGATTCGATGCGGTGAACCTGGCTTATGGCGCGGCGGCCGGCGATGCCGCGCTGGCCGAAGTGGCGGCACGGCTCAAACATTTTGCCGCTGATGAGCTGGATGGACGCTGGCTGGCAGCGCGCAGCGCGGGCGGGCAGTTCCTGCTGCTCAGCGCCGATCCGTGCAGTCGCGAGCGCTGGCAGGTCTTCGCGGCGCAATTGCTGGAAATGCTGGCCCGGCCGATTTCGACGGCGGCGGGCACGCTGCGCCTCTCGCCGCGCGCCGCCTTGCTGCGCGGGCTGGGCGGGGAAAGCGCGGATTCGATGCTCGACCGGCTGGGGCAGGCGCTGGCCACGGTCACTGCCCAGGCGGGGCGCCGTCTGCTGTGGGCCGATGGCGAGCCGACCCGCGCCGGTCGCAGCGCCGCGCAGCTGGAAGCCGACCTGCTCCACGCGCTCGACCGCGGCGAGATCGAGGTGGTCTATCAGCCGCAGTTCGCCTGCGCCGACAATCGTCTGACCGGGGCAGAGGCGCTGGCACGGTGGAACCATCCCTTGCTCGGCCGGATCGGCGCGGGCGCGTTGTTCGCCATTGCCGAGCGCGCGGATCACGTGCCGCAACTGTCGCAGGCCATTGCCCGGCAGGCACTGGCCGGGGCGCGCGGCTGGCCGATGGACATGCGGCTGTCGCTCAACATCACGCCCAATGATCTGGCGGTGAGTGATTTTGCCGATCAATTTTCTGCGCTGCTGGCTGAAACCGGGTTTCCCGCCTGGCGGCTGACGCTGGAAGTGACCGAACAGGTGTTGCTGGCCGACGTCAGCCATGCGGCGCAGGCGCTGGGCCAGCTGGCAGCGCAGGGGATGCGGATCGCGCTGGACGATTTCGGGGCAGGCTTCTGCAACTTCCGCTATCTCAAGCTGTTGCCGCTGCACTACCTGAAACTGGACCGCAGCATGATCGACGGCGTGGTGGGCGATGCGCGCGACCTGGCGGTGCTGCGCGCGATTGTCGCGATGGCTGGGGCGCTTGACCTGAAAGTGATTGCCGAAGGGGTGGAAAGCGAAGCCCAGCGCGCGCTGGCGGCGGCGGAGGGCTGCGCTTTCTATCAGGGCTTCCTGCGCGCCCAGCCGATGAGCGCGGCGGAGTTTGGCGAACTGGCGCGGGGGTAATTACCCGGCCAGCAATTTTGCCAGCCCAGCCCAGCCTACCGCTTCGCCTTCCGCGCAATCGCGCTCAGCCCCTTGGTCAGCTGGAACAGGCCGTTGAGCCGCGCGTCGGGATTGCCCCATGCGCGGTTGACCACCAGCTTGTTGTCGGGACGCAGCTTGATCGCGCCTTGCAGCCGTTCGGCGTAGGCGATCAGGCCCATCGGATCCGGGAACTCGTCGCGGTGGAAGCTGACGAGCGTGCCCTTCGCGCCGACGTCGATCTTGGAGATGTTGGCGGCGATGGCCTGGCGCTTGATCCCGATCAGCTTGATCAGGTTTGCGGTCGGCGCGGGCAGCGGGCCGAAGCGGTCGATCATTTCGGCAGAGAGCGCCTCCACCTCCTGCGTATCCTCGGCATCGTTGAGGCGGCGGTAGAGCGCCATGCGCACGGCCAGATCCGGCACGTAGTCTTCCGGGATCATGATCGGCGCATCGACCGTGATCTGCGGCGAGAGCGCGCTGCGTTCGCGTTCCAGCCCCATTTCGCCGGCCTTGGCCGCCAGGATGGCGTCCTCCAGCATCGACTGGTAGAGTTCGAAGCCAACCTCGCGGATGTGGCCGGATTGCTCGTCACCCAAAAGGTTGCCCGCGCCGCGAATGTCGAGATCGTGGCTGGCCAGCTGGAAACCGGCCCCCAGCGAATCGAGATCGCCCAGCACCTTGAGCCGCTTTTCCGCGACTTCCGACAGCTGGCTGTCCGCCGGAGTGGTGAGGTAGGCATAGGCCCGCAGCTTTGACCGGCCGACCCGCCCGCGCAGCTGGTAGAGCTGGGCGAGGCCGAACCGGTCGGCGCGGTGGATGATGATCGTGTTGGCGGACGGAATATCCAGCCCGCTCTCGACGATCGTGGTGGACAGCAGCACTTCGTACTTCTTTTCGTAGAACGCGCTCATCCGTTCCTCGACCTCGCCCGGTGCCATCTGGCCGTGGGCGGTGACGAAGCGGATTTCGGGCACGGTATCGCGCAGCCACTTTTCCACTTCCTCCATGTCGGCGATGCGCGGCACGACGATGAAGCTTTGCCCGCCGCGATGGTGTTCGCGCAGCAGCGCCTCGCGCATCACCATGTCGTCCCATTCCATCACGTAAGTGCGCACGGCCAGGCGGTCGACCGGCGGGGTCTGGATGGTGGAGAGTTCGCGCAGGCCCGACATCGCCATCTGCAAGGTGCGCGGGATCGGCGTGGCGGTCAGGGTCAGCATGTGGACGTTGGTGCGCAGCTGCTTCAGCGCTTCCTTGTGGTTGACGCCAAAGCGCTGCTCCTCGTCCACCACGACCAGCCCCAGCCGCTTGAACTGGACCGACTTCGACAGCAGCGCATGGGTGCCGATCACCACGTCGAGCGTGCCGTCGGCCAGCCTGGCGCGGGTTTCGCGCGCTTCCTTTTCACCTACCAGCCGCGAGAGGCGACCGACTTCCAGCGGGAACCCGGCAAAGCGTTCGCGGAAGTTGGTGTAGTGCTGGCGCGCCAGCAGCGTGGTCGGCGCGATCACCGCCACCTGATGCCCGCCCATCGCCGCCACGAACGCGGCGCGCAGGGCCACTTCGGTCTTGCCGAAGCCGACGTCGCCGCAGACCAGCCGGTCCATCGGGCGGCCCGCGCCCATGTCTTCCAGCACGTCGCCGATGGCGGCTTCCTGATCTTCGGTTTCCTGCCAGGGGAAGCGGTCGATGAACTGGTCGAAGCTGGCGTCGGGCTGGATCACGCTGGCCTGCTGTAACGCCCGCTTGGCCGCGGTTTTCAGCAATTCGTGCGCGATTTCGCGGATGCGCTCCTTCAGCCGCGCGCGGCGCTTTTGCCAGGCTTCGCCGCCCAGCTTGTCGAGCGCGACGAATTCGGCGTCGCTGCCATAGCGCGAGAGGACGTCGATGTTCTCCACCGGCACGTAGAGCTTGTCGCCGCCGGCGTATTCCAGCATCACGCAATCGTGCGGACTGTCGCCCACGGGGATGGATTGCAGCCCGCCATAGCGGCCGATCCCGTGGTCCATGTGCACCACCAGGTCGCCGGGCGTCAGCGCGGCAAGTTCGGCCAGGAACGCGTCGGCGCCCTTGCGGCGCTTCTTGCGGCGAACCAGCCGGTCCCCCAGGATGTCCTGCTCGGTAATCAGCTCCAGCTCGTCGCTGGCAAAGCCCGTCTCCAGCGGCAGGACGAGCGCGACCGGCGCGCCTTTGGCGGCAAGGCCCAGCGCCTCCTGCCAGCCATCGGCCAAGACCGGCGCGGGGCGGGCGGCCTCGCCCAGGATCGCGGTGATGCGGGCGCGGCTGCCCTCGCTATAGGCCGCGATCAGCGCTTTCTTGCCGCGTTTGGGCAGGCCGGTCAGGTAATTGGCGGCGGCTTCATAGACGTTGTCGCCGCGCGCGCGCTCGGGCGCGAAATCGCGGCTGCCGGAAAAGCCGAAGTCCACGATGCTGGCGCTTTCCGGCTGGGCAAAGATGTCGGTCTTGTGGACCGGCTGGTCCTGCATGGCCGCGTCGAGCTCGGCGCGGGTGAGGTAGAGCGCAGCGGGGTCGAGCGGGCGATAGCTGCCAGCGGCCTTGCCCGATGTGTCGCTGCGCGCGGCGTGATAATCGGCGATATCGCCCAGCCGCTCGTCCCCGGCGGCAATCGCGGCGCTGTCGATCAGCACGGTGTCGGTCGCGGCGAGATGATCGAACAGCGTGACCAGCCGGTCCTCCAGCAGCGGCAGCCAATGCTCCATCCCCGCCAGTCGCCGCCCGTCGCTGACCGCCTGATAGAGCGGATCGCCCGTGGCGTTGGCCCCGAACAATTCGCGGTAGCGGGTGCGGAAGCGCTTGACGCTGTCCTCGTCGAGCAGCGCCTCGCTGGCGGGCAGCAGCAGGTGCGCGGGCACTTCGCCGATGGAGCGCTGGGTGTTGGGATCGAACAGCCGCAGCGTTTCCAGCTCATCCCCGAAGAAGTCGAGCCGCAGGCCATGTTCAAGGCCGGAAGGGTAGATGTCGAACAACGATCCGCGCACCGCGTATTCGCCCGCGTCGGCGACGGTATCGGTGCGGCTGTAGCCCTGCCGCTGGAGCAGGCCGATCAGGCTCTCCCGCCCGATTTCCATCCCCGGCTCCAGCAGGCGGACCGATTCGCGGATGCGGAACGGGGTGAGCACCCGTTGCAGCGCGGCGTTGATCGTGGTGACCAGCAGCTGCGGCTTGGTGCTGACGCGCTGCAGGCGGTGCAACGCCGACAGCCGCCGCGCGCTGACCGACAGGGCCGGGCTGGCGCGGTCATAGGGCAGGCAGTCCCACGCCGGGAATTCGATCACGTCGAGTTCGGGGGCGAAAAACGCCGCCGCATCGCTGATCGCGCGCATGGCCGCATCGTCGGCCGCGATGAACACCGCGCGTCCGCCGCCGCTGCGCGCATGGGCTGCGCGGGCCAGGTCCGCCAGCACCAGCGGCTGGCTGCCGCGCGCGACGGAGGCCAGCGTCAGCGGGGTCTTGGCGGCAAGGATCTTGGTAAAGTCAGGCATGGTCCACGCAACAGCAATTGCCCCGCGGGCCGAAAACGGGGCCAGCGGGGGGGAAGGTTGGCAGCACCCTTAGCGGGCGGAGCCGTGCCTGTCAGTGCGGGATTTCGACGTAGTCCAGCTTGCGGAACGCATCCATCAGCGGCCCGGCGTATTCGTCCGGCACGGACAGCGTGCCCAGCGCCCAGGCGAGGATGTCCACGTCTTCCTCGTCCAGCAGCTTTTCATACCAGGCGATCTCCGCCTCGCCCCAGTTGGCGTGGTGGACATCGAAAAAGCAGCCGATCATGTAATCCGCCTCGCGCGTGCCGCGATGCCAGGCGCGGAACTTCAGGCGGCGGAGGCGGTCTTCCAGCGAAGGGGCTTCGGGCGAGGGCTCGGGCGTGGTCATGCCACGCCGGTTAGGGCAGAGCGGCGGCGACCGCAAGCTGGCCGGATGGCACCCGCATGATACAGGAATGCCATCCGGCGCAGGCGATCAGCCTTTTTCGCGCAGCGCGGCGACGATGTCGCCCGCCTGCTTACCGATCAGGCTCTTGCCCAGTTCCTTCAGTACGGCCCGCTCGGTCTGCTTGTGGTAATGCTTGCGCACCTCACCCAGCGTGCGCGGCGGGGCGATCACCACCAGCTTGTCGAGCTTGTGGCCCAGCACCTGGCTGTTCAGCCACTCGACCGCCGCGATGGCGTGGGCATCTTCTTCCACCTGATGGCCGGCATGGTTGCCCGCGCTGGAATGGTGGCCGACGCCGGAATGGTTGTGGCTGTCCAGCTTGGGCGCGTCCATCGCGGTCAGCTGCGGTTCTGCTTCGTCCCCGGCGTTGCGATAGAGTTCGAAGTGTTTCCCGTCGATCAGCGCGACAACGGTTCCATGGGGCAGCAGCATTCAAGTTCTCCTGATTCTTGTATTCGCCCGCTTGCGGGGCTGAGGGCATAAAGCGCGCGGCGGGCGGCGCATTCCATGCGCTGGGTCAAAGATCGGGACATTTCTCGCCAAGCGGGGCAGAGTTTGGCATAGGCGCTGGCGATGCGTCCTGACCGGCTCAATCCCCTGTTCGCAGCTGCCGACAGCCTGAAGGGCGTGGGGCCGGGCCTTGCGCGCCCGCTGGAGCGGCTGGGGCTGACGCGGGTAAAGGACTTTGCCTATCACCTGCCCGATCGCTTCGTGCAACGCCGCGCGGTCAGCGATCTGGACGAGACCAGCGTCGGCGACAACATCGTCGTCGCGCTGACCCCGCTGGAATATCGCAGCAGTGCCGGGCGCGGCCCCTTCCGGGTGCTGGCGGCGGACAGTGCGGGCAATGTCTGCGCGCTGACCTATTTCGGGCGCAACGGCGGCTGGGCGAAAAAGCAGCTGCCGCTGGGCGAAACCCGCTGGATCGCCGGGCGGCTGGACCAGTTCGGCCAGACGCTGCAGATCGTCCACCCCGATCACGTCGCCGAAGGCAGCGACCTGGCGCTGGGGCAACTGGTGGAGCCGGTCTATCCCCTGTCCGAAGGGCTGACGCAGGGGCGGCTGACGGCGCTGGTCCAGCTGGCGCTGGCGCAAGTGCAGCCGCTGCCCGAATGGATCGAGCCGGGCCTGCTGGACAAGTTCCAGTGGCCCGCCTGGCACGAGGCGTTGGTGCAGGCGCACCGGGGCGAACACGCCGCCGCGCGTGACCGGCTGGCCTATGACGAATTGCTGGCGAACAGCCTGGCGCTGCTGCTGGTCAAGGAATCGAACCGTACCCGCGTCGGCACGCCGCTGGTGGGCGACGGGCGGCTGCGCGGCAAGCTGCAACTGCCTTTCGGCCTGACCGGCGCGCAGGCGCGTTCGATTCGGGAGATCGAGGGCGATCTGGCCCAGACCGCGCCGATGTTGCGCCTGCTGCAGGGCGACGTTGGTTCCGGCAAGACAGTGGTCGCGCTGGAAGCGATGCTGATCGCGGTGGAGGGGGGGGCGCAGGCCGCGCTGCTTGCGCCGACCGAGATTCTCGCCCGCCAGCATCACGCCACGCTGACCCGGATGGCGGCGGGCACGGGCGTGACGATCGCGCTGCTGACCGGCCGCGACAAGGGGCGCGCACGCGAATCGATCCTGATGGGGCTGCTCGATGGCAGCATCGACATCGTCGTCGGCACCCACGCGATCTTTCAGGACACGGTCAGTTACAAGCACCTTGCGCTGGTGGTGATCGATGAGCAGCACCGGTTCGGCGTCGGCCAGCGCCTGATGCTGACCCAGAAGGGCAAGCGGACCCCGCACTGCCTGGCAATGACCGCCACCCCGATCCCGCGCACGCTGACGCTGGCGCAGTATGGCGAGATGGATGTTTCCCGGCTGGACGAGATGCCCCCCGGCCGCCAGCCGATCGACACCCGCGTGGTCGCGGTGGAGCGGCTGGACGACGTGGTGGCGGCGATCGGTCGGCATATTGCCACCGGGCAGCAGGCCTATTGGGTCTGCCCGATGGTCCGTGAAAGCGAGACGGACGACATCGCTGCCGCCGAAGCGCGCCACGCCGAATTGCAGGCGCGGTTCGGTGATACGGTCGTGCTGGTCCACGGCCAGTTGCGGCCAGAAGTCAAGGACGCGGCGATGGAACGCTTCGCCAGCGGACAGGCCAGCCTGCTGGTGGCGACGACCGTGATCGAGGTCGGCGTGGATGTGCCCAACGCGACGCTGATGGTGATCGAACAGGCCGAACGCTTTGGCCTCGCCCAGCTGCACCAGCTGCGCGGACGGGTCGGGCGGGGTAGTGGCAAGAGCACCTGCTTGCTGCTGCGCGGCGCGGCGCTGTCCGAAACCGGGCGCGAGCGGCTGGCGCTGATGCGCGAGACGCAGGATGGGTTCCGGTTGGCCGAGGAAGACTTGCGGCTGCGCGGCGGGGGGGAACTCTTGGGCACGCGGCAATCGGGCGACACGCCATTCCGCATCGCCAGCCTGGAACAGATCCAGCGCCTGCTGCCCGTTGCCCACGACGACGCGCGCCTGCTGGTGGACCGGGCCTATCAACTAGAAGGGGGCGGCCTGACCGGCGAACGCGGCGAAGCGGCACGGCTGCTGCTCTACCTGTTTGAACGTGACTGGGGCGTGCAACTGCTGCGCGGCGGGTAGGGCGTCGCCGCGACCCAATAGGGCTTTCGTCCCGATTGTGACGCCGCACGCGCCGCGCCAATTCCGGGGCTTACCGAACCGGAGCGCGCGTTATGGCCTTGCCCAAATCCCTTCGCCAGCTTGGCTATGCCGGACTGCTGCCCCAGGCCGCCGCGCTGCTGGTCGCGCTCGATGGCCGGGACTGGCGCTGGACGGCGCTGGCCGTGGGCTTCGGTTATGCCGCGCTGATCTTCAGCTTTCTGGGCGGGGTGTGGTGGGGCGTCGGCGTGGCGCGCGATGATGCGCCGGGCTGGATCTTTGCCGTGGCCGTCGCGCCCAGCCTGATCGCGCTGGCAGCCTATCTGCCGTGGATCGGCGGCTATGCTTGGCCGGGGCCGTCACTGCTGGTCATCGGTGCGTGCCTGCTGCTGACGCCGCTGGTGGACCGCGCCATCGGCTTTCTGCCCGCAGGCTGGCTGGAACTGCGGCTGCGATTATCACTGGGACTGGGCGCCATGACGCTGGCGCTGGGCGTGCTGGCTCTGTGAGATTGCCGGTCTGATAATCCGGCTCAACAGAGCGATTTGGTCGGGGAAAGAGGATTCGAACCTCCGGCCCCTGCCTCCCGAAGACAGTGCTCTACCAGGCTGAGCTATTCCCCGACCGATCGCGGGATCCCGAAGGAACCCAAGGCAGGAGCGGGCCTATAGAGAGCGATTCCGGCAGTGGCAAGCGGGCTTTCGGAATTTTTGCAGGTTGGCTATCAGGCAGCCATGCAGACTGCCGATAATTCCTCGCTTTCCGGCCCCTCCGATCACTGGGAATGGCAGTATCTCAGCCTGATGCGCCGCATCTGGGAGCAGGGGGATGAGCGGATCGACCGGACGGGAATCGGCACGCGCTCCATCTTTGGCGCGCAGCTCAGGTTCGATCTGGCCGGCGGGGCGATGCCGCTGCTCTCGACCAAGCGGGTCTACTGGAAAACCGCGACGCGCGAATTCCTGTGGTTCCTGACCGGCGATACCAACATCCGCAAGCTCTGCGCGCAGGGCGTAGAAATCTGGACCGACTGGCCGCTGGATCGCTATCGCAAGGAAACCGGCGATGAGATTTCGCGCGCCGATTTTTCGCGCCGGATCGTGGACGACGCCGATTTCGCCGCGCGCTGGGGCGATCTGGGGCCGGTCTATGGCAAGCAATGGGTCGACTGGCCGGTCTACGAACCGGCGGGCGAGGGCTTGTTCCGCCAGCGCGCGGCGGGCGTGAATCAGGTGGCCGACCTCGTCACCAGCCTGCGCACCAACCCCGGCAGCCGCCGCCATATCGTCGAAGGCTGGAACGTGGCGGAGCTGGACCGGATGGCGCTTCCGCCGTGCCACAAGACCTATCAGTTCCACGTCAGCGCCGGGAACCGGCTGAGCTGCGTGATGTATCAGCGCAGCTGCGATGTGGCGCTGGGGCTGCCGTTCAACTTGTGGGGCGCGGCGCTGTTCACCCGGATGCTGGCGCAGCAGTGCGACATGGAGCCGGGCGAACTGGTCTGGATGGGCGGGGACACGCACCTTTACCTCAACCATGCCGAGCTGGTGGAAGCGCAGCTGGCGCGCGCGCCATCGGGCAATCCGGTGCTGGCGATTCGTCGCCGGCCGGATTCGATCTTCGATTACGCGATCGAGGATTTCGAAGTGACCGGCTATGCCCCGCAAGCCCATATTTCCGCGCCTGTGGCGGTGTGAACCCGGTAATTTCACGGGGTGTCAGAATAGTTGACGCTGAAACCAGTTTGAAATAAAATAACGCGCATCTAAAATATGCTTACCCGGCGCATGGGGCGTGTGGGTCAGCGGGAGAGCGCGAACGATGGCCGACCGGCCCGCCAGTGAAACCCCTATCGGCAGCAACTTGCCGCCGCTGTCGCTGCACGTGCCGGAGCCGCGCTTCCGCCCCGGCGATCCGGTGGATTACTCGCACTTGCCGATCCCGCCCGCCGGTGCACAGCCGCGCCCGGACGAGGGCTGCCCGGCCAGCGACACCGCGCCGCTCTGCACCGATCTGATTCGGGTGCTGGATGAAAACCATCAGGCGGTCGGTCCGTGGGATCCCCGGCTCGACGCCGAAACGCTGCGGCGGATGCTGCGCGTGATGGCGCTGACCCGCGCGTTCGATGACCGGATGTATCGCGGCCAGCGCCAGGGCAAGACCAGCTTCTACATGAAGTGCACGGGTGAGGAGGCGACGTCGGTCGCATCCGCCTTTGCGCTGGCGGACGATGACATGGTGTTCCCCAGCTATCGCCAGCAGGGCATCCTGATCGCGCGCGGCTATCCGATCGTGGAGATGATCAACCAGATCTATTCCAACCGCGCGGACAAGCTGAAGGGGCGGCAGCTGCCGATCATGTATTCCAGCCGGGAACACAACTTCTTCACGATCAGCGGCAACCTGGCGACGCAGTACCCGCAGGCCGCGGGCTGGGCGATGGCCAGCGCGATCAAGGGCGACAGCCGGATTGCCAGCGCATGGGTCGGCGAAGGCTCCAGCGCGGAAGGGGATTTCCACGCCGCGATGACCTTCGCCACGGTCTACAACGCGCCGGTGGTGTTCAACGTGGTCAACAACCAGTGGGCGATCTCCAGCTTTTCCGGGTTCGCCGGGGCCGAGCGGGCGACTTTTGCCAGCCGCGCGGTTGGCTATGGCATGGCCGGGCTGCGGGTGGACGGGAACGATCCGCTGGCGGTCTATTCCGCCGCGCGCTGGGCGGCGAACCGCGCGCGCGCCAACATGGGGCCGACCCTGATCGAGCACTTCACCTATCGCGCCGAGGGGCATTCGACCTCTGACGATCCGGGTCAGTACCGCAGCGCGCAGGAACGCGAGGAATGGCCGCTGGGCGATCCGATCATGCGGCTGAAGCGCCACCTGATCGCGCGCGGCGAATGGTCGGTCGAACAGCATACGGCGATGGATGCCGAACTGGTCGAGCACGTGAAGGCCGCGACCAAGGAAGCGGAGAAGAACGGCGTGCTGGGGCATGGGCTGCACCACCCGTTCCGCACCATGTTCGAAGACGTGTTCGAGGAACTGCCCTGGCACCTGCAGGAACAGAGCGAGCAGGCGATGTGCGAACGCCGGATCAAGTGGCCGGAGTGGAAGGAATCATGAGCGAAACGATCGCACCTGTCCGCCGCCTCAACATGATCGAGGCGATCAACGACGCGCTCGACGTGATGATGGCGCGCGATCCCGATGTCGTCGTGTTCGGCGAGGACGTCGGCTTTTTCGGCGGGGTGTTCCGCGCCACGGCGGGCCTGCAGAAGAAATATGGCAAGACCCGCGTGTTCGACACGCCGATCAACGAATGCGGGATCATCGGCGCGGCGGTGGGGATGGGGGCCTATGGCCTGCGTCCGGTGCCGGAAATCCAGTTTGCCGATTACATCTATCCGGGGCTGGACCAGCTGATTTCCGAAGCGGCGCGGCTGCGTTATCGCTCAGCCGGGGAATTCGTCGCGCCGATCACGGTGCGCTCTCCGTTCGGCGGCGGGATCTTTGGCGGCCAGACCCACAGCCAGAGCCCGGAGGCGCTGTTCACCCACGTTGCCGGGCTGAAAACGGTGATTCCCTGCACGCCGCACGATGCCAAGGGGCTGCTGATTTCGGCCATCGAAGACAACGATCCGGTGATCTTCTTCGAGCCTAAGCGGATCTACAACGGCCCGTTCAACGGCTATTACGACAAGCCGGTGGAACCCTGGGCGCGCCACGACGGCAGCGAAGTGCCGGAGGGGTATTATTCGATTCCCTTGGGCAAGGCCCGCATCGCGCGTGAGGGCGAGGCGCTGACCGTGCTGGCCTATGGCACGATGATCCACGTCGCCACGGCCGTCTGCGCGGAAAAGGGGATCGACGCCGAGATCATCGACTTGCGCACGCTGGTGCCGCTGGACATCGAGACTGTGCAAAAGTCGGTGGAGAAAACCGGCAAATGCCTGATCATCCACGAAGCGACCCGCACTTGCGGGTTCGGCGCGGAGCTTTCCGCGCTGGTGCAGGAACGCTGTTTCTATCACCTCGAAGCGCCGATCGAGCGCGTGACCGGCTTTGACACGCCGTATCCCCACAGCCTGGAATGGGCATATTTCCCCGGTCCCGTCCGCATTGGCGAGGCGCTGGACCGCTTGCTGAAAGCTTGAGAACGATGGGCAAGTTCACTTTCAACCTCCCCGACATCGGCGAAGGCATTGCCGAGGCCGAAATCGTCGCCTGGCACGTCAAGGTCGGCGACCGGGTGCAGGAAGACGACAAGATCGCCGACGTCATGACCGACAAGGCGACTGTCGAGATGGAAAGCCCGGTATCGGGCGTGGTCGTGTCGATTGCCGGGGCCGAGGGCGACATGCTGGCCATCGGCGCGCCGTTGGTGGTGATCGAGACGGACGGTGCGGACGAGGTGGAGGTTGCGGCTGCGCCTGAACCTGCGGCCGAACCGGCGCAAACTGCTCCTGCCCCCGAACCCGCCCGTGCTGAGCGTGTCGAAGCACCGTCCTTGCCTGCGGTTGCAGTGCAATCCGCAGAAGAAAAGAGCAGTCCTTCGACAAGCTCGGGACGAGCGGTTGCCGTGGCCAAGGTGCTGGCTTCGCCGGCGGTCCGCGCGCGCGCTGCGGAACTCGGCATCGATCTGGCGCAGGTCAAGCCGGCCGAGGACGGCCGCGTGCGTCATGCCGATCTCGACGCGTTCCTGTCCTACAACGGCGCCTACCGCGCCGGGGGCAAGCCGCGCGGTGACGAAGCGGTCAAGGTCATCGGCCTGCGCCGCCGCATTGCCGAGAACATGGCCGCGTCGAAGCGCAACATTCCGCATTTCTCCTATGTCGAGGAATGCGATGTGACCGCGCTGGAGGCGATGCGCGCGCAACTGAACGCGATGCCGGGCGACCGGCCGCGCCTGACGATGCTGCCGCTGCTGATCGCGGCGATCTGCCGGACGCTGCCGGATTATCCGATGCTCAACGCGCGCTACGATGACGATGCCAATGTCGTCACCCGCCATGGCGCGGTCCACATGGGCATGGCGACCCAGACCGATGGCGGGCTGATGGTGCCGGTGATCCGCGACGCGCAGGACAAGAACCTGTGGCAACTGGCGCGGGAAATCACCCGGCTGGCCGAAGCGGCCCGAAATGGCACCGCAACCAGCGCGGAACTGAGCGGATCGACCCTGACGGTAACGTCACTGGGGCCGCTAGGGGGCGTGGCGACGACGCCGGTGATCAATCGCCCCGAAGTGGCGATCATCGGCCCGAACCGGATTGTCGAGCGTCCGATGTTCGTGCCCGATGGCATGGGCGGCGAACGCATCGAGAAGCGCAAGCTGATGAACATCTCGATCAGCTGCGACCACCGCGTGGTCGATGGCTGGGATGCGGCCAGCTTTGTTCAGGCGCTCAAGCGGCTGATCGAAACGCCGGTGGCGCTGCTGGCGGACTGAAGGCGGGCGGGGGCACGTCCCCCGCCGCTCAGCGCACGATGGCGCTATAGGCGATCCGGCCAGAGCCGAGCGCGGCGCGGCGATGATCGACTTGCCAGCGCACGTGGGTCACGTCCTCGGGCGTGGCGGCACGGTTGCCGATGCGCAGCGTGGCGAGCTTGCCCCATGTGCGGCCGCCATCGACCGAGACCTGTTCTTCGCCATTGGCGCTGCCCTGGTAGGCCACCGTGCGGGGCAGGGGGTTGGTCACGGTGAAGCTGCCTGCGCCGCTCATCCGGTACCAGTTCACGATATAGACCACGCGGTCGCCGCGGGTGAGCCGGCTGGCCGGTTCGAGCAGCTTGCCCGAGGTGGGAGAACCGCGCTCCACAAAGACCGCGCTGTCCAGCGCGACGCTGGGGTTGGCGGCTGCCGGCAGCGCCATGGTCAATGGTGCGGCGATGGCCAGAATCGCAAGGGCGCGGCGGATGGTCATATGCGGTCAGTCCCCGTCTGAAATCCGCCGGGGCGGACAACGAATGACCCGCATGTCGCAGAATCAGGCAAAGAAATGGTTAATTCCAGCTTGCGCCGAATGCTTGCCAAATCCCTGCGGCGGCACCCGAAGTCCCGCAAAATGGGGCGAATATCGCCTGTGGAAAAATTGCCGCAATTTGTTGGCGCGAAGGCTGTTGACAGGAATCGGAGGCTGGCCTAGAGGCGGCGCTCCCCAAGGGGCGAGCGGGTGTAGCTCAGTTGGTTAGAGTGCCGGCCTGTCACGCCGGAGGTCGCGGGTTCGAGCCCCGTCACTCGCGCCACTTGGGGGGTTTTCCTAAAAAACGTTGGTATAGTCGATCGACTTTTTCCCTGCGGGGAGAGAGACCATCATGCCATCGTGCGCCAGCCGCAGATCGCCGTCGAACGCATCCGGCGCATCGCCCAGGAACTTGCGCTCGATCAGGCGCACCGGCACCGGCGGAACCAGATGATACAGCACCAGCGCTTTCGCCCCGGCCGCTTGCGCCGCGCGGGCGGCGTCGGCCGGGCTGGCATGGTAATCGGGAATGTCGGCCATGATCTTTGCCGCGTCCTTGCGCCCGCGCTCGGCCAGCTTGGCGCCCAGCGCGGCAACCATGTCCTTGTTCAGCGCTTCGTGGAACATCACATCGACCCCCTTGGACGCCGTGTTGAACGCAGGTGAGAACACCGTGTCGCCGCTGATCGCCAACGACCGCCCCTTGTAGTCGATGCGATAGGCAAAGGCGGGGGCGACCGGCTTGTGATCCACCCGGATGACAGTGATCCTGACCCCGCCCCGATCGTATGCCGTCATGCTGTCGGTGCCATCGGGCAGGGCCAGCACTTGGGCCGATCCGCCAAAACCGGACGGGCGCGCGGTGGCCGTGCCGTGGTGCGCCACGCGGTAACCCTTGTCGATTTCATAGGCGCGCATCAGCCCGTCCAGCACCTGCGCCGTCCCGGCCGGACCAAAAACCGGCAGCGGCGCGCCGCGCGATCCACCCACCCAGGCCTGCAACAGCAATTCGCCCAGGCCATCGATGTGATCGGAGTGCAGGTGGGTCAGGAAACCCGCCTGCAACTTGTCGATGGGAAAGCCCATGCGCAGCAGCTTGCGGATCGCTCCCGATCCGGCGTCGAACACGAAAGCCTGATTGCCGGCCAGCACCGCGATGCACGGTCCGGCGCGGTCCGCATCGGGCATGGGGGAGCCACTGCCGCAGACATAGGCATGCAAGCCATCGGGCAGGGCGGCAGACTGGTCGATCCCCACATTGGCATCCAGCGCGCGCTGAAACGCCCGCTCGGCCAGCCAGTCGCGCCCGAACAGCACCAGCACGCCAATGATGACAACCACGGTCGCGAACATGCGGCCCAGTTTGCCCAGCATTGCATTCTCCCCTTGTCTTGTTGGGGGGAAGCTACGCTGGCAGTGCGGCTAACGCCAGCGGCCAGTTTCCATCCACAGCACGAACCCGCGCAGAGGCAGCAACCAGATCACGCCCAGCACAATATAGACCGGGGTCTGCGCCAGCGCCGGCCAGTCCTGGATCAGCGGGGCCAGGTAACGCGCGATGAGGCCGCCATAGACCATCAGGGCGGCCAGCAGGCCCAGGATCCCCAGCGGGATTCGCAGTGTCGGTTCCTTGCGCATCAGAACGGTCCGTAAAAGCGGGTGGGGGTGACGACGCCTTTCAGCGCGATGTCGTGCGGCTCCAGTGGCAAGTCATCGACCAGCTGGCAATCCCATGCGAGGCCGATCGGCAGGACGTGCGGGTGCTCCGCCAGATAGCGGTCGTAATGCCCGCCGCCCTGGCCCAGCCGCTGGCCCTGCGCGGTAAAGCCCAGCAGCGGCACGATCAGCACGTCCGGCACCAGTTCTGCCGCATCGCCGCGCGGCTGCACACTGCCCCACGGGGCGGCTTCCAGCAGATCGTCGACGTGGGGGTTGTCCCACTGCCGGAACCGCATGGGCGCTGCGCGGTCCGCGAACCACGGCAGGGCGATCGTGTGCCCGGCCTCGAACAGCCAGCGGGCATAGCCGCCGGTCGGTGCCTCCCCGCCGATCGCGTGATAAAGCCCGACGCTGGCGCCAGCGGGGATCAGGTCCACCACAGGGCGCGGCGGCCGCATCAGCACCAGCGCGCGGACATGGACGGGCAAGTTATCGGCGTGTTCGCGGCGGCGGGCGCGCAATTCGGTCCGCAAGGCCTGCTTGTCTGTCACGGAAGCCTGATTCCTTGCCAAAAGAGGGGCCAAAATAGGGGCCGACGGGGGGAAGGTGGGTGACGGGACCACCATGGGCCGTTGCCGGGAAATCCTCTGACGCGTTCACGTCAGGTGGGGACCATGTGTGCCGGACCAGGGTCCGACCAGGGACAGCCCCCAATGGATTTGCTTATAGCCTCAGGGATTTTCGAAGGCTCGCACCGGGCAGTACCCGTCGCCCCCTATCTAGGCGCGCGCATGCCAAGCCTCAAGGGCTTAACGCTCCAGGTGGGTGGCGATATTTTCCAGCCGGGCCGCCAGCGCCTCCAGCGCCGGAGCGTGCCGGTCGGGTGCGGCGGCAGCCAGCGCCGCGCGCGCCTCGTGCAGCTCGTCCGCCAGCAGTAGCGCGGCGAACAGCAGCTGGCGCGGTTCGCTCTGCGCGGCGGCACCCATGGTGCGGACCTTGTCGGCAATCATGCCGCCCAGCGCCTGGATGTGGGCTTCCTCGCCCTCGGCGCAGGCAACGGTATAGGCGCGGCCGCCAATCTGGAGCGTGACGTTGCTCACCCCTGCGCTCCCTCGATCAGCAGGTCGAGCTGTTGCAGGCCGTCGGAGACAGCGGCGCGCAGCTTGCCGTGGCGGGCGCGCAGGCGTTCCAGTTCGGCTCCGGCGGCTTTCACGTCGCGCACGTGGGCTGCGGCAGCTTCGATCCGTGCCAGCGCGGCATCGATCCGGGCGAGAGCGGTGGTGGTACGGTCGGCGTCCATGAAACGGACGGCTAGCGCAATTTGCCCAACCGGCAAAGCCTGCGCCCCCGATTTCCCACTGCTATGGCGCGGTCATGTCCGATGTATGAGCGTTGCACAGCTATTCATGGGCGCTACGGCGGCGGGGGCGCTTGACGGGGGGCAGTCCAGCCGCAAAGGGAGGGCGCGACCGAATCGCTGCTGCAACGCAGCACTTGTCTTATGCCCGCATTTCCGGGAGTACATACCTATGCAGACCGATCCGTCCCGCCTTGCGCCCATGGCCAACGCCATTCGCGCGCTTTCGATGGACGCGGTCCAGCAGGCCAACAGCGGGCATCCCGGCATGCCTATGGGCATGGCCGATGTGGCGACGGTGCTCTATTCGCAGTTCCTGAAGTTCGATCCCGCCGCGCCGAAGTGGGCTGACCGCGACCGGTTCGTGCTCTCGGCAGGGCACGGCTCGATGCTGATCTATTCGCTGCTGCACCTGACCGGCTATGCCGCGCCGACGATGGCGGACATCCGCAATTTCCGCCAACTGCACTCGGTCTGCGCCGGGCACCCCGAAAATGCCGAGCTGCCGGGCGTGGAATGCACCACCGGCCCGCTGGGCCAGGGTCTGGCGATGGCGGTCGGCATGGCGATGGCTGAACGCCACCTCAACGCCGTGTTCGGGGATGACCTGGTCGATCACAAGACCTGGGTGATCGCGGGCGACGGCTGCCTGATGGAAGGCATCAACCACGAGGCCATCGGCCTGGCCGGCGTCAACAAGCTCGGCCGCCTGAACGTGCTGTGGGATGACAACAACATCACCATCGATGGCGATACCTCGCTGTCGACCTGCGAGGACATCCTCGCCCGCTTTGCGGCCACCGGCTGGCATACCGTGCGCTGCGACGGGCATGACTTTGCCGACATCGCCCGCGCGCTGGCCGAGGCCGAAGCCGATCCGCGCCCGTCGCTGGTCGCGTGCAAGACCGTGATCGGCAAGGGCGCGCCCAACAAGCAGGGCGGCCACAGCGTCCACGGCGCGACGCTGGGTGCCGACGAAATCGCGGCGGCGCGCGAATACCTCGGCTGGACCGCCGAGCCGTTCGAAGTCCCGGCGGACATTCTGGCCGATTGGCGCGCCCTGGGTGCCAAGGGCGCCGCCGCCCGCGCCGAGTGGGAAGCCCGCCTCGCCGCATCGCCCGCGCGCGGGGAGTTTGAAGGCCGCATGGCTGGCACTGCCGCGCTCGCATCGCCCGCGCTGGAAAGCTACATCGCCGGGCTGGTCGCCGCGCCGCAGAAGGTTGCGACCCGCAAGGCGTCCGAAATGGCGCTGGGTCCGCTGACCGAGCAGCTGCCGCACCTGCTGGGCGGCAGCGCCGACCTGACCGGTTCCAACCTCACCAAGACCAAGTTCACAGTGCCCTTCGGAGCGGACAACTATGCCGGCCGCCACGTCTATTACGGCATCCGCGAATTCGGCATGGCCGCCGCGATGAACGGCATGGCGCTGCACGGCGGCGTGGTGCCCTATGGCGGCACGTTCCTGGTGTTCTCCGACTATTGCCGCAACGCGATCCGCATGTCGGCGTTGCAGCATGCGCAGGTCGTCTATGTCCTGACCCACGATTCGATCGGGCTGGGCGAGGACGGGCCGACCCACCAGCCGGTTGAGCACGTCATGTCGATGCGCATGATCCCGAACCTCAACGTCTATCGCCCCGCCGACGTGATCGAAACTGCGGAATGCTGGGCGCTGGCGCTGGAAACCACCGGCACGCCCTCGGTCCTCGCGCTGTCGCGTCAGAACCTGCCGCAGCTGCGCGGCGCTGGCGATGAAGGCTGGACCGGCGCGGCGAACCGCTCGGCCAAGGGCGCTTACCGCCTCAAGGCGGCGGATGCCCCGCGTGCAGTGGTGCTGGTCGCCACCGGCAGCGAAGTGGAAATCGCGCTGGCCACCGCCGCCGCGCTGGAAGCGGACGGGATCGGCGCGGACGTCGTCTCGATGCCGTGCGCCGAGCTGTTTGTCGCCCAGGACGCTGCTTACCGCGCCGACGTGCTGCCTGCCGATGTGCTGAAGGTCTCGATCGAGGCCGGCGTCACGATGGGCTGGGAACGCTTCACCGGGCTGGACGGGCTCAACATCGGGATCGACAGCTTCGGTGCGTCGGCCCCGGCCGACCAACTCTATTCGCATTTCGGCATCAGTGCAGATGCCATCGTCCCCCAAATCAAGGCCAAGCTGGGCCGCTAACAGAGCAGGAGATACGCACATGGCGATCAAGGTTGCGATCAACGGTTTCGGACGTATCGGGCGCAACGTCGCCCGTGCGATTCTGGAGCGCAACGACCACGATCTCGAACTCGTTTCGATCAACGATCTGGCTTCGGCCCAGGCCAACGCGATGCTGTTCCAGCGTGACAGCGTGCATGGGGCCTTCACGGGTACGGTCGAAGTCGATGGCAACGACCTGATCATCAACGGCAAGCGCATCAAGGTGACGGCCGAGCGTGATCCCGCGAACCTGCCGCACGCCGCCAACGGCGTCGACATCGCGCTGGAATGCACCGGCTTCTTCACCGACCGCGCGTCGTGCGAAAAGCACCTCGCCGCTGGCGCCAAGCGCGTGCTGATCTCGGCCCCCGGCAAGAACGTCGACCTGACGGTCGTGTTCGGCGTCAACCACGACAAGCTGACCGCCGAACACGTGGTTGTGTCGAACGCGTCGTGCACCACCAACTGCCTGGCGCCGTTCGCCAAGGTGCTGAACGATGCCATCGGGATCGAGCGCGGCCTGATGACCACGGTCCACGCCTATACCAACGACCAGAAGATCCTTGACCAGATCCACGAAGATCCGCGCCGCGCCCGCGCTGCCGCGATGTCGATGATCCCGACCACCACCGGCGCCGCCCGCGCCGTGGGTGAAGTGCTGCCGGAACTGAAGGGCAAGCTGGACGGCTCGGCCATCCGCGTGCCGACCCCGAACGTCTCGGTCGTCGACCTGACCTTCCAGCCCAAGCGCGACACCACCAAGGAAGAAGTCAACGCGCTGCTCAAGGCTGCCGCGGAAGGTCCGCTCAAGGGCGTGCTGGGCTTCTCGGACGAGCCGCTGGTCTCCATCGACTACAACCACTGCCCTAACAGCAGCACCATCGACAGCCTGGAAACGGCCGTGATCGATGGCAAGCTGGTGCGCGTGCTCAGCTGGTACGACAACGAATGGGGCTTCTCCAACCGCATGGTCGACACGGCCGGCGCGATGGGCAAGCTGCTGTAAGCGTTGAATGAAATGATCCGCCGCCCTGAAATGGTTCAGGGCGGCGGCTTTACAATTGAATTCCGCCAACCGGATTGAGGCCTCGATGACAAAGTTCCGCACACTCGATGATCTTGGCGATGTGACCGGAAAGGTCGCATTGGTGCGCGTTGACCTGAACCTGCCGATGCAGGACGGGGCCGTGACCGACGATACCCGCGTGCGCGCAGCGGCGCCGACGATCCTCGAACTCGCGGAAAAGGGCGCGAAAGTGCTGCTGCTGGCGCACTTTGGCCGTCCCAAGGGGGAACGCGTTTCCACCCAGTCGCTGTCGATGGTGATCGATGCGGTGCAGGACGTGCTGGGCAAGGAAGTGATGTTCGTTCCCGAAATCGCCGGTCCCGTGGTCGAACAGACCATCGGCATCCTGCGCGCGGGCGACATCGCGATCCTGGAGAATACCCGGTTCTGGAAGGGCGAGGAAAAGAACGACCCGGAACTGGCAAAGGCCATTGCCGCCAACGCCGATATCTACGTCAACGACGCGTTCTCGGCCGCGCACCGCGCCCATGCCACGACCGAGGGTCTGGCCCACGTGCTGCCCGCCTATGCCGGCCGTTCGATGGAAGCCGAACTCAAGGCGCTGGAAAAGGCGCTGGGCCAGCCGGACCGTCCGGTTGCGGCTGTCGTCGGCGGGGCCAAGGTGTCGTCGAAGCTTGATGTGCTGACCCATCTGGTAACGCAGGTCGATCACCTGATCATCGGCGGTGGGATGGCCAATACGTTCCTGGCCGCGCGCGGCGTGAACGTCGGAAAATCGCTGTGTGAGCATGACTTGGCCGCCACTGCCGAGAAAATCCTTGAAGCGGCGGACCAGTCCGGCTGCACCGTCCACTTGCCCTATGACGTGGTGGTGGCCAAGGAGTTCGCTGCCAACCCGGCGTCCTTGCGCACCTGCAACGTCCACGAAGTGGCGGCGGATGAAATGATCCTCGACGTCGGGCCGCAAGCGGTCGAAGCGCTGGCCGACGTGCTCAAGACCTGCCGCACGCTGGTGTGGAACGGGCCGCTCGGCGCGTTCGAAACCCAGCCGTTCGATGCCGCCACCGTCGCCCTGGCGCGCAGTGCCGCCGCGCTCAGCAAGGAAGGCGCGCTGGTGTCCGTGGCGGGCGGGGGCGATACCGTCGCCGCGCTCAACCACGCGGGCGTCGCGGACGATTTCACTTATATTTCAACCGCTGGCGGCGCTTTCCTCGAATGGATGGAAGGCAAGGAACTGCCCGGCGTGAAAGCCCTCGAACAAGCCTGATACAGCGGTATCCAGCGCGGTTGCGAATTCGCGCCGCGCTGTTTATCGGCCCAACCTACATACGTATGCAACCCACGCTCAAACACAGGGATCCGAACTGATGAACACTGCCGACATGACTGCCAAGCTGGCCGAAGGTAATGGCTTTATCGCTGCGCTCGACCAGTCGGGCGGTTCCACTCCCAAGGCCCTGGCGGGTTATGGCGTGACTGAGGATGCCTGGTCGACCGAAGAGGAAATGTTCGGCCTGATCCACGCGATGCGCGAACGCATCATCACCTCGCCGGTGTTCACCGGCGAAAAGGTGATCGGCGCGATCCTGTTCGAACGCACCATGGATGGCACCGCCGGCGGCGTGTCGGTGCCGCAGGCGCTGATCGCCAAGGGCATCGTGCCCTTCATCAAGATCGACAAGGGCCTGGAAGACGAAGTGAACGGCGTGCAGCTGATGAAGCCGATGCCGGAACTGGACGCGCTGCTGACCAAGGCGAAGGCGCTGGGCGTCTATGGCACCAAGGAACGTTCGGTCATCAATTCGGCCAACCGCGAAGGCATTGCCGCCGTGGTCAAGCAGCAGTTCGAAGTCGGCAACCAGGTCCTGGCCCACGGCATGATGCCGATGATCGAGCCGGAAGTGAACATCAAGAGCGCAACCCGCGCCGAATGCGACGCGATCCTGCTCGAAGAAATCCTGAAGAACCTCGCCGCGCTGCCCGAAGGCGTGCAGGTCATGCTCAAGCTGTCGCTGCCGGTGGTGCCGGGCACGTTCGACCCGCTGGTCGAACACCCCAAGGTGCTGCGCGTGGTCGCGCTGTCGGGCGGCTACAAGCGCCCCGAAGCCTGCGTCGAACTGGCCAAGAACAAGGGCATCATCGCCAGCTTCAGCCGCGCGCTGCTGGAAGACCTGCGCTTCCAGATGAGCGACGCCGAATTCGACGCCGCGCTGGGCGAAGCGATTGACGCGATCCACAAGGGCTCGACGGTCAAGACCGCCTGAACGCACTGACTACCGGTTGGAGAGGACGGCGCCGGTCACTGGCAAGTGGCCGGCGTCAGTCTTTTCTGGCCCCTTGGCTTGGCGCGGCGGCAGCGGTAGAGCGCGCGCATGACCGACGAAGCACCCGCCGCCACCCAGCTCTACCTGATCTCGCCGCTCGACGTCGGCGGAGCGTTCCCGGACCGGCTGGCCCGCGCGCTCGATGCCGGGCCGGTCGCGGCGTTCCAGTTCCGCGTCAAGGGGCTGGACGAGCATCAGGCCGCGCGGCTGGCGGAGCCGCTGCAGGCGATCTGCGCGGCGCGCGACGTGGCCTTCATCGTCAACGATTCGATCAGCCTGGCCAAGCGCCTCGGCGCGGACGGGGTGCACCTGGGCCAGTCGGACGGCGAAGTGGCCGAAGCCCGGCAGCGGCTGGGACGCGATGCCCAGATTGGCGTCACCTGCCACAACAGCCGCCACCTGGCGATGGAAGCGGGCGAGGCAGGGGCGGACTATGTCGCGTTCGGCGCATTCTTCCCCAGTGGCACCAAGCAGACCGAGCACCGGGCCGAGCCGGACCTGCTCAGCTGGTGGCAGGGACTGATGGAAATCCCCTGCGTCGCGATTGGCGGCATCACGCCCGAAAACTGCGCTCCGCTGGTGGCGGCGGGGGCGGATTTCCTGGCGGTGTCCGGCGCGGTCTGGAACGGGGACGAGGCGGCCGCGGTGCAGGCCTTCCACCGCGCGATCGCGGCGGCGGAAGCCTGATATTCCTCAGCGGTTGTTTTTCCACTTGCCGGACGCAGCGCAGCGCGCTGTCGGTCCCATCGGCGTTCATCCGGCGCAGGAAATTGCCCGACAGGCGGTGATAGCGCTCCCCCTTGCGCGGGCCGCTGGTCAGTGTCACGAGGTCCCCCGTCAGCAGATAGGTACCGCGCCCTTGCGGCGTGCGATAGCTGGACGCGTTGATCACGGTGAAGCCTTCGCCCTCCTGCCGGATCCCGGCCGCGCCAGTGGCATCTCCGGGCAGTTCGCAGACATAGGCGCCATGCGGCAGGGTGCCGATATCGCCGCCCGGCGTGGCATGCGCGGCGGGATTGAGCGCAGCGGCGGCGGCGAGCAGGGCGAGGGGAGCGACAAGCTTGATCATCGCCGCCTTCCTATACTGCCGCCCGATGAGCCGCAACTGAACGCGGTGCCCGCTCAGCGCACCTTGCCCCGCAGCCCCGCACGCGCTAAGGGCGCGCCTTTCCGGTAATCGGCTCTTTCTCAAGCTTGAGGCTCCCTATGGCGAAGATCAGCGGCGTGGACATTCGTCCCGGCAACATTCTCGAATACGAAAAAGGCATCTGGAAGGTCGCCAAGACCCAGCACACCCAGCCGGGCAAGGGCGGGGCCTTCATGCAGGTCGAGATGAAGAACCTGATCGACGGCCGCAAGACCAACGTCCGCTTCCGCAGCGCCGACACGGTCGAGCGCGTGCGTCTCGACACCAAGGACTTCCAGTACCTCTACGCCGAGGGCGACGACCTGGTGTTCATGGACGTCGAAACCTACGACCAGATCAACCTGCCGGCCGACCTGCTGGGCGATGCCGCCGCGTTCCTGCAGGATGGCATGACCGTGCTGCTCGAAATGTATGACGAGCGCCCGATCTCGGTCCAGCTGCCCGAACAGGTCGAAGCGACCATCGTCGAAGCCGACGCCGTGGTGAAGGGGCAGACCGCCTCGTCCAGCTACAAGCCGGCGATCCTCGACAACGGCGTGCGCGTGATGGTTCCGCCGCACATCGAAAGCGGCACCCGCATCGTGGTGAACGTCTACGACCGCGAATACGTCGGCAAGGCGGGCTGAACGCATCATGGCAGCGATTTCCGGCATGATCCGCGTGATGGAAAAGGCGGCCCGCAAGGCGGGTGGCCGGCTCCGTCGTGACTTCGGCGAAGTTGAGCACCTCCAGGTCAGCCGCAAGGGGCCGGCCGACTTCGTGTCGAAGGCGGATCAGGCCGCCGAACGCACCATCTGGGACGAGTTGCGCACCGCGCGGCCGGACTGGGGCTTCGTGCTGGAAGAAGGCGGCGTGATCGAAGGCGATCCGACCAAGCCGCGCTGGATTGTCGATCCGCTCGACGGGACCAGCAACTTCCTGCACGGCATCCCGCACTTCGCGATCTCGATCGCGGTGCAGGAGCCCAAGCTGGACGGCAGCGGCTGGGGCGACGTGATCGCGGGGCTGGTCTACCAGCCGATCACGGACGAAAGCTTCTGGGCCGAAAAGGCCCGCGGCGCGTGGTTGCAGGACCGCCGTCTGCGCGTGTCGGCCCGCCGCCATCTCGATGAAAGCCTGATCGCCACCGGCATCCCGTTCTCGGGGCGTGGCGACAGTGTCGAATGGTCCAAGATCTATGCCGCGATCGGTCCGCAAGTGGCGGGCATCCGCCGCTTTGGCGCGGCCTCGCTCGATCTCGCGTGGGTCGCTGCCGGCCGCTATGACGGGTTCTGGGAAAGCGGTCTGGCCCCGTGGGACACCGCTGCCGGGTGCCTGCTGGTGCGCGAGGCGGGCGGCTTCGTCACCGACTGGCGCGGCATTTCCCAGCCGATCTGCGATGCGCAGGTGCTGGCCGGGAACGATGCGCTCCATTCCAAGCTGCACAAGCTGGTGGCCGGCACGCTGCGCTGAGCGCGCGCGTTAGCCCAATCTTAGGCATAACCGGCGATACACTCCCGTGACCTGATGGTCGCGGGAGTGTGCTGTGGCGCTTGGAACGATTACTGCCGGTCTGGCCTTTGCCCTGCTGGCGCTGAATACGCCGGTCCCCGCGACTGTCGTGCCGCCCGATCTGGTGCCCGCGCCGCTGGCCGATCACCAGTTCGATCTGGCGGACGTGCCGGGCGCCGCCCCCGCGCTGCCCAATCCGCGCAGCCATCGCTTTGGCCAGCCGCCCATCGATCCGGCACAGCTGCAGGGAACCCGCTGGACGCCGCCCGCGAAATCGTGGGGCAGCGCGGGGGCGGGGCCGGTGCTGGAAATCGGCGCGCTGGGATCAAGGCGCAAGCGCGGGCCGGACCTGGCGCACATCTCGCTCGACTGGGATTTCTGAGCGCAGGACGCTTGCCCCGCGCGGCCTGCGCGGCTAAGCGGCGCTCTCACGGCAGTGCCCCTGTGGTGGAATGGTAGACGCGACCGACTCAAAATCGGTTGGAGAGATCCGTGCCAGTTCGAGTCTGGCCAGGGGCACCAGTCGCCGATAGCGTTGCAGCGGGCGCGATTGCGCTCTAGCGTGCGCGCCATGATCAAGCCTATCTTCACCCCCATCGCCCTTGGTGCCGCCGCGCTCGTCGCGCTTGTCTCGACCCCTGCCGCCGCCGATCCGGTGCGCGCCAAGGTCCAGGCCGACTTGCCGGAGCTGATGGCGATCTATCGCGACCTGCATCAGAACCCGGAACTGTCGTTCCAGGAAGTCCGCTCTGCCCGGATCATGGCCGATGCCGCGCGCAAGGCCGGCTTCGAAGTGACGGAGAAGGTCGGCAAGACCGGCGTGGTCGCGGTGATGAGGAACGGTCCCGGCCCGGTCGTGCTGATCCGCGCCGACATGGACGGGCTGCCGGTGGTCGAACAGACCGGGCTGGCCTATGCCTCGAAAGCGCGCGGGGTTTCGACCGCGGGCGTGGAAAGCGGGATCATGCACGCCTGCGGGCACGATACCCACATGGCCGGATGGATCGGTGCGGCACGCACTCTGGCCGCCAACCGCGACCGCTGGTCGGGCACGCTGGTGATGATCGGGCAGCCAGCGGAGGAAATAAATTCCGGCGCAGAAGCAATGCTTAAGGACGGATTGTTCACGCGCTTTCCCAAGCCGGATTTCGCGCTGGCATTCCACGATACGGCAGACCTGCCCTCTGGCACGATCGGGGTGAAGCCAGGGTTCGCGCTGGCCAATGTCGACAGCGTGGACATCACGGTCAAGGGGCTGGGCGGCCACGGCGCCTATCCGCACACCACCAAGGACCCGATCGTGCTGGCCAGCGCCATCGTGATGCGGCTGCAAACGCTGGTCAGCCGCGAGGCCAGCCCGTTCGACCCCTCCGTGGTGACGGTGGGCAGCTTCCACGGCGGGGCCAAGCACAACATCATTCCCGATGAAGTGAAGCTGCAACTGACCGTGCGCAGTTATTCCGACGAATCGCGCAAGCTGCTGCTGGACGGGATCAAGCGCATTGCTGCGGGCGAGGCGCAGACGGCGGGCGTTCCGGCAGACCGGATGCCGGTGGTCACGGTCGATCCCAATCCGGGGCTCGCCACCTGGAACACGCCCGATTTCAGCGAGCGGATGTCCACCTTCTTCAAGGGCCGGTTTGGCGCCGCGCGCGTCGTGGAAACCCCGCCGTCGATGGCGGGTGAGGATTTCGGCGCGTTTGCCCGCACCGATCCCGAACGGATCAAGACGCTGATCTTCTGGGTGGGAGGGCGTCCGCAGGCGGAATTCGACGCGGCCAAGCGGGAAGGGCGCGTGCTGCACGGGTTGCACAGCCCGTTCTGGGCGCCAGAGGCGGATCAGGTCGTCGCGACCGGCGCCGAAGCGCTGGCCAGTGCGGCGATGGAGCTGATGCCCAAACGCTGAGCACGGTTTTGCGAATTATTCTCATTAAGTTGATCGCTTTTGGCGATTAATCTTCGCGGAATTTCCTGATGGAAAGGACCGGCGGCGCGGCCCATCTAGGGTGCGTCGAATTTCCACCAACAGGAGAGTTATCATGGGACTCAAGGGCTCCAAGACCGAGGAAAACCTCAAGGCCGCGTTCGCTGGTGAAAGCCAGGCCAACCGCCGTTACCTGTACTTCGCCCAGAAGGCCGACATCGAAGGTCACAACGACGTTGCCGCCGTGTTCCGCTCGACCGCCGAAGGTGAAACCGGCCACGCGCATGGCCACCTCGAATACCTCGAAGAGTGCGGCGATCCGGCCACCGGTGAACCGATCGGCGACACCGTTGCCAACCTGAAGGCGTCGATCGCCGGCGAAACCCACGAATACACCGACATGTATCCGGGCATGGCCAAGACCGCGCGCGAAGAAGGCTTCGACGAAATCGCGGACTGGTTCGAAACCCTGGCGAAGGCTGAAAAGAGCCACGCCGGCAAGTTCCAGAAGACGCTCGACGGCCTGCTCGCCGACGCGTGATCATGACTGCGGGCGGCGGGGGCAGCAATTGCACTCGCCGCCCGTAATCTTTTTTGACTGAACGATCTGATCGTTGTCGTGAAATTTACAGGGGAATTCCGCGATGGAAGGCAGCCTTGAAGCGCCCACCCGCCACCCGATTCCGTGGCAGGACGAATCATGGTACGACGAAGCCGCGCTCGAGGCCGAGCTGCGCCGCGTCTATGACATTTGCCACGGCTGCCGTCGCTGCTTCAACTTGTGCGACAGCTTCCCGATCCTGTTCGACGCGATCGACGAGGCGCCCAACGAGGAAGTAGAGGACCTGACCCCGGTCCAGCTCAAGGCCGTCGTCGATGCCTGCACGCTGTGCGACATGTGCTTCATGACGAAGTGCCCCTATGTGCCGCCGCACAGCTTCGATCTGGATTTCCCGCACCTGATGCTGCGCTACCGCGCGGTCGAGCATCGCAAGGGGCAGACCTCGTTCGCCGATACCCAGCTGGCCGAAATGGACCGCAACGGGCGGCTCGGCACGGCGCTGGCGGGCCTCGCCAACTGGGCGACCGACCAGGACAACGGGTTGACCCGGCCGATCATGGAAAAGGTCGCCGGGATCGACCGGCGCGCGCACCTGCCGCCGTTCATGGAAACGCCGCTGGTCAACCAGGCTGCCGGGATCATCCCCGCGCCGAACCCGGATGGCCCGGCGTTTGGCAAGAAAGTGGCCGTCTATGCGGGCTGCCATGACAATTTCAACGACGGCACCCCCGGCCTCGCGCTGGTCAAGGTGCTGGCGCACAACGGCGTGCGCGTGCGGATCGAGCATCCCGATTGCTGCGCCATGCCCAAGCTGGAAAATGGCGACCTGGCCGCTGTCGCCAGCGCTGCCCAGCGCATTTCCGCGCATTTCGCGCCGCTGATCGCGGATGGCTGGGATGTCGTGCCGCTGACCACCAGCTGCGCGCTGATGCTGAAGTTCGAATGGCCGCTGATCGAGGTCGGCAATGACGCCGTCACGCAGCTGTCGAAGCACACGTTCGACGTGTCGGAATATATCGTCGCGCTCTCCAAGGAGACCGGCCTTGCCCCGATCGAGGCGATGCCGGCGTCGATTGCCGTGCATTTTGCCTGTCACGCCCGCGCCCAGAACATGGGGCCGAAGGCGATGGAAATGCTGCGCCTGATCCCCGAAGCCAAGCCCGCGCTGACCGAGCGCTGTTCTGGCCACGGCGGCAAGTGGGGCATCTTCAAGGAAAACTTCGACCGTGCCGTGAAGGTGGGCAAGCCCGCCGCGCGCAACCTGGTCAAAGGCAACCCGGACATGATCGTGTCCGAATGCCCGCTGGCCGGTCCGCACCTGAAGCAGGTGATCGCTGCCAACGGCGGTGAAGCGCCGGAGCGTATCGGTCATCCAATTGAAATCATGGCGAAAGCCTACGGTCTGTAAAGAAATTTACGCAACCGAATGAACTTGTAAGGATAATTGCAATGCCCCGCGATCAGCGTAGCATCACCGCTGCCGACATCATGCCGCTGGACCAGTACGAGCTGATCCGCGCCGACAAGAAGCAGGAAGCGATCGAGCGCAAGAAGCTCACGCGGCTGGCGGTCGGTCCCTATGCCACGGTCCTGTTCGAGAACTGGGATTCGATGTGGCTGCAGATCCAGGAAATGCTCCGGATCGAGAAGGGCGGGGACGAGCAGCTGGTCGACGAGCTGGCGGCCTATGACCCGATGGTGCCCAAGGGCAGCGAGCTGACCGCGACGGTGTTCTTCGAAATCGGCGATCCCGAACGGCGCGATGCGTTCCTGCGCACGATTGGCGGCGTGGAAAACCACATCAAGATCCAGGTCGGCGGCCATGAAATCGCGGCTCGCGCCGAAGGCGATACCGAACGCACCCGCGCCAGCGACAACAAGGCCAGCGCGGTCCACTTCTTCCATTTCGATTTCACGCCGGAAGCCATCGCCGCGTGGAAATCGGGCGAGGGCAGCGCGCTGTTCGTGATCGACCATCCGAACTATGGCCACGCCGCGCTGATCAGCCCGGACGCTCGCGCGTTCCTGAGCCGGGAATGCTTCTGAACTAGTCCCCGTCTCCGGAGCCGCCAGAGCGCGCCCTTGACGATTCCAGCAGCGCGGCGGCCTGATCGGCGGTCGGGCTGGTGGGGTCGGGGGTTCGGCTGGAAGCATCTTCCCGCTCGTCGCCCACCGGAATGCCGCGCAGCCTGGCACTGCTGCCGGCCGCGCCGGGTGGCGGCGTAAGGTAGGGCGGAGATCCGCGCATCGGCCCGACCTGCGGGCCGCGCGGCGGCCGGCCTGCCAGCATCGGCGGTGGATTGGGGTCGGTCGATGCGCCGCTGTAACCGGAATTCTCTGGACCGTCGCTGCCCCAGCTGCCCTTGGTGCGGGTGGTTTCCGGCTGGCCGACGTCCTGCGTGCCGATCACTTCGGCTTCGGTTTGCGCCAGCTGGTTGCGGGCTTCGCGCTCGGCCAGTTCGTGCGCGATCGGCGATTGCTCCCCGCCCGCGAACAACGCGATCAGCCCGGTCAGCACGACCGTGGCTGCGGCGAAGTGCTTGAGCAGCTTGGGTGAAATCGGCAGGGGTTGAACCGGACGGCGCATGCGAAAGCTTATCGCACCAACAGGTTAACCATGCGTCGCGCGCTTATGGTTACCATGAAATTGACGGCCGCCGGCGCGAAAGGGGCGCGCCGACGACCGTCGTTACTCCTCCCCAGGAGTTGGTAGTGGCCCAGAAGTTTAGTGGGCGTCAGGCGTAGGAGCCGAGCCGATGATAGAGCGCGCTGATCCGCGCGAGTTCTTCGGGTTCCTCGGTCGAGCGGGCGTGGCTGGCGAGCGCCTGGCGGAGCAGGCGGAAATCGTTGTTGGAGAGCAGCGCGCGGGCCCGGCTCGGCTCGCGGATTTCGTTCATCTGCGCGGTTTCCATGGGGGTATTCCTTCGTTGCTGCGGAGCGGACCCTCTTGTCCGCCTCCCCATCCTGATAGACCTGGGTGGGCTGGATTGAGTAGTGAAAATTACAAATCATGTTGTGTGGATGGCGCTGAAAATCCAATATCTCTTGTCAAGTTGTAAATAATATGACAAATGGGCGGGATGAGCGATCCGACCATCCTTGCCGGACCCAGCGTTCGCCGCCTGCGCCGCCGCGAAGGGTTGACCCAGGCCGCCATGGCGTCGCGGCTCGGCATTTCTCCCAGTTATCTCAATCTGATAGAACGAAATCAGCGCCCGCTGTCGGCGCGGTTGGTGGTGGTGCTGGCAGAGCAGTTCGACTTCGATCCGCGCAGCCTGCGGCAGGACGAGGCGGTGGGCGGGGTTGACGGGCTGCGCCGCCGTCTGGCCGACGAACGCTTTGCCGATCTGGCCATCGACCGCGACGAGATTGCCGAATGGCTGGCGGCCGCACCGCAGGCAGCGCTGGCCTTTGCCCGGCTGTTCGATGCCAGCGGCAAGGATGTGGCGGCGGCCTCGACCGATCCGATGGACCTTGTCCGGCGTGAAATCGAGCGCTGGCGCAACCACTTTGCCGACCTCGATGCCGCGGCCGAGGCGCTGGCCGACGAATTGCGCCTGTCGAACGCCGATATCGGTGCGGCGCTGGCCGAGCGGCTGCGCCAGAAGCATCAGCTTTCCGTGCGAATCCTGCCGGCCGACGTCATGCCGGATGCCTTGCGGCGGCTAGACCTGCACGCGCGGCAATTGCAGCTGTCCGAAGTGCTGGACGGCCCTTCGCGCAATTTCCAGGTCGCGGTGCAGCTGGCGCTGCTGGAACAGCGCGACGAGATTGCCGCGATTGCCAATGGTGCCCAGTTCACCGACCGGGCGGCCTGGCGGTTGTTCCGCCGCCATCTGGCGGCCTATTTCGTGGCCGCGCTGCTGATGCCCTATGGCCGGTTCATGCGGGCGTGCGATGCGACGGGGTATGACCTTGACCTGCTGCAGCGCCGCTTTGGCGTGGGCTTCGAACAACTGGCCCATCGCCTGACCACGCTGCAGCGGGTCGGCCAGCGGGGCCTGCCGTTCTTCATGGCCCGGATCGACCGCGCCGGGCAGTATTCCAAGCGCTATGCCGGGGCGAGCGGAACGCTGCTGCTGGAAAGCGAGACGAGCTGCCCGCTGTGGGCCGCGCATGAAGCGTTCGAGCGGGCGGGGCGGACTTGTGTGCAACTGGTCGAGGTGCCGGACGGCGCGGGTCAGCCTTCGCGGTGGCTGACCATGGCGCAGACCGTGGAGCGTAGCGGCACGCTGGGCGGCAATGCGGCCCGGTTCGCGGTCGTGCTGGGACTGGAGGCGCGGCTGGCCGGGCAGCTGGCGCAGGCCCGGGGATTGTCGCTGGACCCGGTCCATGCCGTGCCGATCGGGCCGGGCTGCGCGCAGTGCCACCGCGCGTCGTGCCTGCAACGCGCCCTGCCGCCGCGCGGCGCGGCGCTGGAATTCGATGAGCGGACCCGGGGTCTGACCCCGTTCAGCTTTCGCGGATAGGTTTCGGCAACCAAGATCTGTAAAATTTACCGACATTTCACCCTTGGCCATTAGGCCGGGGCGGACCATTCACACCGAAGGCCGCCCAAGGGACGATGATCCGCCTATTCAAACACTATATCCCGCACGCGGTGATCCTGCTGGGACTGATCGACCTGGTGCTGCTGTGCCTAGCTGGTGAGATTGCCTGGCGGGTCCGCGCCGGCCAGATCGGGATCGATGCGGGCGAGACACTGACCCGTCTGTGGCAGCTCTCGGCGTTCTCGGTCATTATCCTGACCGCGATGATCGCGGTGGGGGTCTACGGTTCGGACGCGCTGCGCTCGATGCGGTTCGCCACGGCGCGGCTGCTGGTAGCGATCTCGCTGGGGGTGATCGGCCTGGCCTTTGTCGATTTCCTGCTGGGCGGGCACAATTTCTGGCGCTCCACGCTGGCCTATACGATGGGCATCGCGATTGTCATGCTGGTGCTAAACCGACTGGTGATCGGTGGATTGCTGGGCACGGCCGCGTTCCGGCGCCGGGTGCTGGTGCTGGGGGCCGGGGCGCGGGCGGACCGGCTGCGCAAGCTTTCGGAACGGCCGGAGAGCGGGTTCGTGATCGTCGGCTATGTGGCGATGACCGATAGCCCGCCGGTGGTCGAGGAATCGATTGCGCGCGGGGCGATCCACAACCTGACCCGCCATGTCGAGAACCTGGATGTCAGCGAAGTGGTGCTGGCGCTGGAGGAGCGCCGCAACGCCTTGCCGCTGGCCGACCTGTTGCGGATCAAGACGACCGGGGTTCACGTCAACGATTTTTCCAGCTTCATCGAGCGCGAGACGGGGCGTGTGGATCTCGACACCGTCAATCCCAGCTGGCTGATCTTTTCGGACGGGTTTTCCTCAGGGCGGGCGCTGTCGAGCGCGGCGAAGCGGATTTTCGATATCCTGGCCAGCGCGCTGCTGCTGGTGCTGACCGGCCCGGTGATCGCGCTGTTCGCGCTGCTGGTGAAGCTGGACAGCAAGGGTCCGGCGTTCTTTCGCCAGACCCGCGTCGGGCTCTACGGCCAGAATTTCGACCTTATCAAGCTACGCTCGATGCGGACCGATGCCGAGGCGAACGGGGCGCAGTGGGCGCAGAAGGACGATCCGCGCGTCACCCGGCTGGGCAAGTTCATCCGCAAGGTCCGGATCGACGAGCTGCCGCAGGCCTGGGCGGTGCTGAAGGGCGAAATGAGCTTCGTCGGCCCGCGCCCGGAACGGCCGGAATTCGTGGCCGATCTGGAAGAAAAGCTGCCCTATTACGCCGAACGCCACATGGTGAAGCCGGGGATCACCGGCTGGGCGCAGATCAATTACCCGTATGGCGCCTCGATCGAGGATTCGCGGCACAAGCTGGAATACGACCTCTACTACGCCAAGAACTACACGCCGTTCCTTGATCTGCTGATCCTGTTGCAGACGCTGCGCGTGGTGCTGTGGCACGAGGGCGCGCGCTAGGATGACGCTGGCGGGTTCCATCTGGCCCGGCGTTGCGGCGCTGTTGTGGCTGCTGGCCGCGGCGGCGTGCGGCGTGGTCGCGACCTGGCTGTGGCGGCTGGTCGAGCGGTTCGGACCTGCCGCCCGCGCCCTTGCGGTCGCGCTGGCCGCGACCGGGTTCTGGGCGCTGGGGTGCGGTCTGCTGGGGCAGGAAGCGGCGCTTACCGCCATGGCCGAATCGGGCCGCAATCTGGGCTGGCTGTTCGCGCTCTATCGCCTGTTCGCGGTCGATGGCCGGTTGGCCAGCGTGCAGCCGGTGCGGCCGATGCTCTATGCGCTGGGCTTCGTCGAACTGGTGCAGGCCTTTGCCCACGCGCTGTTTGGCGCGGCGAGCGCGGACCAGGCGCCGCTGGCGGCTTATGCCTTCCAGTCGCTGACGCTGCTGCACCTGCTGCTGCAGATCGGCGGGCTGGTGCTGGTGCACAACCTCTATGTCGGCGCGCGGGCGGAAACGCGGCTGCTGCTGCGCTGGCCCGCCGGGGCATTGCTCGCGCTCTGGGGCTTTGACCTCAACTATTACACGGTCGCCTATCTGTCCCACGGGATGCCGGAAATGCTGGGGGCGCTGCGTTCGGTCGCAGTGCTGGCGGCGGCGTTGACGCTGGCTATCGGGGCCTTGACGGGCCGGGCGCAAGTCAACCTGCGGCCCTCGCGTGCGGTGACGTTCCAGTCGCTGTCGCTGATGCTGATCGGGGGCTACCTGATCGCGATGGTGGCGCTGGCCCAGTGGCTGTCATGGTCGGGCGGGAACCTTGCGATGTCGTTGCAGCTGGGCGTGGTATCCGCGGCGACCGTGCTGGGCGTGGCGGTGATCGCCTCGGCCCGGATGCGCGGATGGATGCGGGTGATGGTGGCCAAGCACCTGTTCCAGCATCGCTATGACTACCGCAGCGAGTGGCTGCGCTTTACCCGCACGATCGCCAAGCCGGGCGGCAGCGATGCCAGCCTAGACCAGCGTGTGATCCGCGCCGTGGCCGACATGACAGACAGCCCCGCCGGCCTGCTGCTGACCTCGGGCGAGGGCGGGCGGCTGGAACTGGCGGCGCGCTGGCAGTGGCCGACCGCCGAAGTGCCGGGACTGGCCCTGTCGGCGGCGCAGTGCCGCTTCTTCGAGCAGCAGGGATACGTGGCCGACCTGGACGAGTTGCGCGCGGGCCGCGCCAGTGCGGAGGCCACGGCAGCCGTGCCGCAATGGCTGCGCGATGAGCCGCGCGCCTGGGCGCTGGTGCCATTGCTGCACTTCGAGCAGCTGGTGGGGATGATCGTGCTGGCCCGGCCACGCCATCCGCGCAAGCTGGACTGGGAGGACTTCGACCTGCTGCGCGTCGTCGGGCAACAGCTGGCCAGCTATCTGGCCGAGCACGCCGGACAGGCAGCACTGGCCGAAGCGGGGCGGTTCGAGGACTTCAACCGCCGTATCGCCTTTGTCATGCACGACATCAAGAATCTGGCCAGCCAGCTCAGCCTGCTTGCAAGGAATGCGGAGCAACATTCTGATAATCGTGAATTCCAGCGGGACATGATGATCACGTTGCGCAATTCGTCGGACAAGCTGCATGCGCTGCTGTCGCGCCTCTCGCGCTATGGTTCCAGTGCCATCGAAACGCTCCAGCCGGTCGCCGCCGATCAGATTGCGGCGCGGGTCGCGGCGCAGTTCCAGGCGTTGCACAACGTTCAGCTGGTGGAAGCCGCGCCGTGCCGGGTGGCCGCGCATGCGGATTCGCTGGAACAGGTGCTGGTCCATCTGGTCCAGAACGCGGTCGATGCCAGCCCTGCCGGCGCGCCGGTGTTCGTGCGGGTGGCCTGCGAAGGGCTGGGCGGGGTGATCGAAGTGCTCGATTCCGGCACCGGGATGAGCCCCGAATTCATCCGCACCCGCCTGTTCAAGCCGTTCGACAGCACCAAGTCCGGCGGGTTCGGGATCGGCGCCTATGAAGCGCGCGAACTGATCCGGGCGATGCGCGGGCGGCTGGACGTGGAAAGCTGCGAAGGGCTGGGCAGCCGCTTCACCATTCACCTGCCGCTCTACGATGCCGCCGAACTGATCGATACCCTTGCCGCGAAACGAGTTGCCTGAAATGTCCGATGCCAAGTCCAAGGTGCTGCCCAAGCTGCTGATCGTCGAGGACGATCCGGGTCTGCAGGCGCAGCTGAAATGGGCCTATCCCGAATTCGACGTGGTGATCGCGGGCGACCGCGCCAGCGCGCTGGCGGCGCTGCGCGCGGACGAACCGCCGGTGGTGACGCTGGACCTGGGCCTGCCGCCCGATGCCGATGGCACCAGCGAGGGCTTTGCGGTGCTCGATGAAATCATGGCGCTGAAACCCGATACCAAGGTGATCGTGGCCAGCGGCCACGGCGCGCGGGAATCCGCGCTGCGGGCCATCGCCAAGGGAGCCTATGACTTTTACCAGAAACCGGTCGATATCGAGGCGCTGGGCCTGATCGTCCGCCGGGCGCTGGAACTGCACCGGATCGAGGCCGAAAACCGCCAGCTTGCCGCACGATCGGGTGAGGACAACCGCGTGCTCGGCCGGATGATCACGGGCGCGCCGGAAATGGTCAAGGTGGCCCGCACGATCGAACGGGTGGCCAACACCAACGTCTCGGTCATGCTGCTGGGGGCCAGCGGCACCGGCAAGGAATTGCTGGCGCGCGGACTGCATGACGCCAGCGACCGCGCGGGCGGCGCCTTCGTGGCGATCAACTGCGCGGCGATTCCCGAAAACCTGCTGGAAAGCGAGTTGTTCGGGCATGAGAAGGGCGCCTTTACCGGGGCGGTCAAGACCACCGAGGGCAAGATCGAGCTGGCCCACGGCGGTACGCTGTTCCTTGACGAAGTGGGCGACATTCCGCTGCCCTTGCAGGTCAAGTTGCTGCGGTTCCTGCAGGAACGCGTGATCGAGCGGATCGGTTCGCGCAAGTCCATCGCGGTGGACACCCGGATTGTCTGCGCCACGCACCAGGACCTCGAAGCGATGATCGGCGACGGGCGGTTCCGCGAGGACCTGTTCTACCGCCTGGCCGAAATTGTCATCCGGATTCCCAGCCTGGCCGAGCGGCCGGGCGATGCGGGGCTGCTGGCCCGCGCGTTCCTGACCCGCTTCGCGCGGGAAATGAACCCGGCGGTCAAGGGCTTTGCCGCCGATGCATTGGTCGCGATCGACGCCTGGCACTGGCCGGGCAACGTGCGCGAACTGGAAAACCGGGTGAAGCGCGCGGTCATCATGGCCGATGGCAAGCTGGTGTCTGCTGCCGACCTCGACCTTGCCGAACCGGACGAGGCGGGCGAGGCTGTGCTGAACCTGAAGGCCGCGCGCGAGGCGGCCGACCGGCGCGTCATCCGCCATGCGCTGGCCCGCAGCGAGGGCAACATCTCGCAGACGGCCAAGCTGCTGGGGATCAGCCGCCCGACGCTCTACGACCTGCTCAAGCAATACGACCTGCAGGCCTGAACCGATGCGCCTGGCCCGCTTCCTGACCGTGCTGGGCCTGGCGGCGGTGCTGATCGCGGCACCGCTGGCGGCCCTGCCGGACGTGCAGCAGGGCCCGATCAATGCCGCGCGCTCCGCCCTGCAAAAGGGCGATGGCATCGCGGCGGAAGCCGCGCTGCGCAATGCCATCAAGGCCGGCGCGCCGCGCGCGGCCATCGCGGCGTGGATGGGCGAGGCGTTCCTCTATCAGGGCGAGCTGCTGAAAGCGCGCGAATGGCTGGGGCCGGGGCAGTTCACGCCCGAATCCGCCGGGCGCGGTTGGCGGGCGCTGGGGCGGCTGGAGCGGCTGGAAGGCAATCTGCCGGCAGCGGGGAAGGCCTATGACCGGGCCTTGTCCTACACGCCGCGCGATGCGCAGCTGTGGGTCGATATCGGCCGCCTGCGCTATCTGGGCGGCGAACAGATCCAGGCCGTCGACGCGGCAGAGCGCGCGCTTGTGGCCGAGCCGGACAATGTCCGCGCGCTGGAATTTCGCGCCCAGTTGCTGCGCGACCAGTCCGGCTGGGCCGCCGCGCTGCCGCTGTTCGAACGCGCGCTGGAACTGGCGCCGGAAGACCTGTCGCTCCTGAGCGGCTACGCCGCCACGCTGGGCGAATTGGGCCGCACGACCGAAATGCTGGCCGTGACCCGCAAGATGATCGAGGTTGCTCCCAAGCACCCCTATGCCTTCTACCTGCAGGCCGTGCTGGCGGCGCGGGCGGGCAAGATCGACCTCGCCCGCAATCTGCTGGCCCGCACCGGCGACCGCTTGCAGGCCATGCCCGCCGGGCTGGAATTGCAAGGCCTGCTGGAACTGGAAGCCGGCAACGCCAACGTCGCGGCCGGCTTGCTGGAGCCATTGGCCCAGCGGCAGGGCGCGAACCAGAAGCTGCAATTGCTGCTGGCCCGCGCGCTCTATGAGGCGGGCGACTATGGCAAGCTGCACGAACGCTATGATGCGCTGGCCGCGCGCCCGGATGCGCCGGCCTATTTGCTGGTGTTGCTGGCCCGCGCGCACGAAGAGCAGGGCAACCGCGCCGCTGCCGCTCCGCTGCTGGACCGCGCCGCCGCCGCGACGATCCCGGCGCTGATGCCAATCCCGGAGCGCGATCCCATTGGCGTGCTGGCGCTGCGCTGGAACAGCGCGCCCGGCGTGCCGGAAACGGCGGTGCCCTATGTCCGCAGTCTGCTTGCCGCGCGTGATATGCGCGGCGCCGTGGCCGTGGCGGAGCGGTTCCGGCAACTGCACCCCGGTTCGTCCGAAGCGCTGGCGCTGTGGGGCGACGTGGCGCTGGCGAGCGGACAGGCGGGTGCGGCGCTGCAGGCGTACGACCAGTCGGCGCAAGTCCGCTTTCCCGAAACGCTGCTGCTGCGCATGGGCGAGGCCTTCGACAAGGCCGGGCGCGGGCGGGACGCGATGATCGTGACCGCCAACTATCTCGCCGCCTTCCCCGGCAGCCGCCTGGCCGCGCGCATGGCGGCCAGCCACCGGGCGTTTACCGGCGATTGGGCCGGGGCGTGCGCGCTGCTGGAAAACCTGCGCCAGCGCGGCGGCAACCGCGATGTGCGGTTGCTGGCGGACCTCAGCCTGGCGCAGCTCCGCACCGATGACGTCAAGGCCGCGCGCGAGAGCGCCGAGCGCGCCTATGCCCTGCAACGCGGCAGCGGTGTGGCGGCGCAGGCGCTGGGAATGGCGCTTGCCGCCGCCGGAGAGGAGTCGCAGCGCGCCCGTGACCTGCTCGACAAGGCGCGGCGGATCGGCGGCGACAACCCTTTGCTGGCCGAAGCGCGGGCGCAACTTGCCAAGTAGGCGCGTACCTGGCCAGAATGGCCAGACCGGCATCGCCTGACCGGAATTGTTACGCATAAGTCTCGACAGCGCCGCCAAGGCGATTTAATCGAATGATTAAATTCTGGATCAACAGGCAAAGGCGAGGCTGCGATGGCGGGTGTTCTGCAAGGCGTGACGGTGATCGAACTGGCGGGGATCGGACCCGGCCCGTTCTGCGGGATGATGCTGGCCGACCACGGCGCGCGGGTGATCCGGGTGGAGCGCCCCTCGAAGGCCGGGCGGTTCGGTGATGGCGGCAACCGCGACATCCTCAACCGCAACCGCGAGCGGATCGAGCTGGACCTGAAGGATCCGGCCGCGATCGCGCAGATCAAGGAACTGGCCAAGACCGCCGACGCCCTGATCGAAGGCTATCGCCCCGGCGTGCTGGAACGGCTGGGGCTGGGGCCGGACGTGCTGCTGGCCGTCAATCCCAAGCTGGTGATCGGGCGGATGACCGGCTGGGGCCAGGACGGGCCGATGGCGCCGCTGGCGGGGCATGACATCAACTATATCGCGCTGTCGGGCGCGCTCCATTCCTATGGCCGCAAGGGCGAAAAGCCCAGTTTCCCGGTCAACGCGGTGGGCGATTTCGGCGGCGGCGGGATGATGCTGGCGTTCGGGGTGGTGTCCGCGATCCTCCATGCGCGCAGCGGCGGGCAGGGCCAGGTGGTCGATTGCGCGATGGTCGATGGCGCGGCGATCCTCTCGGCCATGACCTACACCTTCCTCGGCAATGGCCAGTGGAAGGACGAACGCGGGGTCAACCTGCTCGATTCGGGCACGCACTTCTATGACACCTACGAAACCAGCGACGGCAAGTGGATTTCGCTCGGCTCGATCGAGCCGCAGTTCTATGCGCTGCTGCTGGAAAAGACCGGGCTGGCCGGAGATCCCGATTTCGCCCAGCAGATGAACCCGGCCAAGTGGGACGAGCTGAAAGAGCGCATGACCGCGCTGATCCTGACCAAGACCCGCGACGAGTGGTGCGCGATCATGGACGGGACCGACATCTGCTTCGCCCCGGTGCTGAGCCTGAAGGAAGCGCCGCAGCATCCGCACAACGTGGCGCGCGGGACGTTCGTGGAGGACGGCGGCATGGTCCAGCCCGCACCCGCACCGCGCTTTTCCGCCACGCCCGCGCCGCCGGTGTCGCTCGCCGGTCGTTAAGGCGCAAAGCCCCTTTCCAAACCGTGTCATTCCCGCGAAAGCGGGGATGACAAACGGGGGGCGAAGTTGTGAATTTCCTGACACGGCTGGATTTGCTGGTCCGGGTGCTGCTGCTGGCTATCGCGCTGGCGGTGGTGGCCCCGGTTTCGGGCGCGATGCGCGAAGTGGTCCAGTTCATCGCCAATGCGGCGGTGTTCATCCTGTTCTTTCTCAATGGCCTGCGTCTGCCGCGCGATGAAGTGCGCGCGGGACTGACCAACCACCGGCTACTCTGGCCGCTGACGGCCTGGGTCTATGGCGTCATGGCGCTGTCGGGCTGGGCGGTCTGGCAACTGGGGCAGGGCTGGATGCCGCCGATGATCGCGCTGGGCTTTCTCTATCTGGGCTGTATGCCCTCGACCGTGCAGTCGGCCACGGCCTACAGCTCATTGGGCGGCGGCAATGTCGCCAGCTCGGTGATCGCGGCGGCGCTGCTCAACATCATGGGCGTGTTCGTCTCCGCGCCGATGTTCTCGCTGCTGGGCGGGGGCGGCGCGGCGGAGTTTCACACCGACAGCCTGATCAAGGTGATCGGCATGCTGCTGGTGCCGTTCATTGCCGGGCAGCTGATGCAGGACCGGCTGGGCGGCTGGGTCAAGGGCCACCGCGCGTTGGTGACGGGCATGGACCGGGCGGCGATTGCCATCGCGGTCTATGTCGCGTTTTCCGGCGCGGTGGAGCAACGCTTCTGGACCCGGATCGACGCGCAGGGTTGGCTGTGGCTGGTGGCGGGCACGGCCGTGCTGCTGGTGATCGGCCACCTTGGCGCGTGGTGGCTGGGCCGGGCCGTGGGGCTGGACCGCGCGAACCGCGTGTCGATGCTGTTCGCGGGCGGGCAGAAAAGCATCGCGATGGGTGCGCCAATGGCGACCGTGCTGTTCCCGCCCGCCGTTGCGGGGGTGATCCTGCTGCCGATCCTGCTGTACCATCTGGTCCAGCTGATCATTGCCGCCCCGATTGCGGTGCGGCTGCGCGGCGGCTGATCAGTCCGCGCGCACCGCGGTTTCGATCTCGCCATCGGGGAACTTGCGCTTGTGGCGGACCGACCACCACAGCGACAGCCCGATCAGCACCGCGCCGATCAGCCCGGTTACGGTTTCGGGAATGTGGAACTTCGCCGAGATCAGCATGATCCCGCCCAGCGCGATGATCGCCCAGAACGCGCCGTGTTCGAGATAGCGATACTCCGCCAGCGTGCCCTTCTGCACCAGCATGATAGTCATCGAACGCACGAACATCGCGCCGATCGACAGGCCCAGCGCGATGATCACCATGTTGTTCGACAGGGCGAACGCGCCGATCACGCCGTCAAAGCTGAAGCTGGCATCGAGGATGTTGAGGTAGAGGAACCCGCCGAGGCCTGACCGCACGACCGCGCCCTGTGCCGCGAGCGCCTGCTCGCGCATTTCCAGCAGCGTGCCCAGCGCCTCGACCGCGATGAAGGTGACAATGCCCAGCGTGCCCGAAACCATGAAGGTCAGCGCGTCAGCCGGGTCCAGCAGCCCCGAAATCAGGTAGATCACCACCAGCAGGATCGCGATTTCCGCCGCCTTGACGTTGGAAAAGACGCTCAGCTTCTCTTCGATCCAGGCGATCCAGTGGACGTCCTTTTCCCCGTCGAAGAAGAATGACAGGCCGACCATCGCCAGGAACGCGCCGCCGAACCCGGCGATGCCGACATGGGCGCTGGATACGATCTCCTCGTATCGCTTGGGATCGTTGAGCGAGAGGTTCACCGCCTCCATCGGCCCCAGTCCGGCGGCAATCGCGACGATGGCCAGCGGGAACACGATGCGCATCCCGAACACCGCGATCAGCATGCCCCAGGTCAGGAACCGGCGCTGCCAGATCTCGTCCATCTCGTCGAGCACCGAGGCGTTGACCACCGCGTTGTCGAACGACAGCGAGACTTCCAGGATCGACAGCACGACCACGATCCACAACAGGCCCAGCGTGCCGGCGATGGTGCCGGTCTGCATCCAGCCATACCAGACGGCAATGGCCAGACAGACGAGGGTGAACAGGATCGAGCCCTTGTAATAGCGCAGCACGGTGTATTCCCTGTTTGGTCGCCCGGAGAGACCGGGCAAGAGCCGCGGCCCTTACTTGGGTTGATAGGTTTGTTCCACCCCCGGAAACGTGCGCGCGCGCACTTCGGCGGCATAACGCTCCGCCGCCCCGGAAATCGTCTCGGCAATCGCTTCATACCGCTTCACGAAGCGGGGGACGCGCTCGAACATGCCCAGCATGTCCTCGGTCACCAGCACCTGCCCGTCGCACTGGGCGGACGCGCCGATGCCGATGGTCGGGCACTTGATGGCCTTGGTCACGGCAATGGCGATCGGTTCGACCACCCCTTCGACCACCACGGCAAACGCGCCTGCTTCGTCCAGCGCCTGCGCATCGGCGACGATCTTGGCGGCTTCGGCGTCGCTGCGGCCGCGCGCGTTGTAACCGCCCAGCACGTTGACCGCCTGCGGGGTCAGCCCGACATGACCCATGACCGGGATGCCGCGCGCGGTGAGGAAGGCCACCGTTTCGGCCATCGCCGCGCCGCCTTCCAGTTTCACCGCCGCGCAGCCGGTTTCCTTGAGCAGCCGCGCCGCGCTTTCGAAAGCCTGTTGCGGTGAGGCTTCATAAGCGCCGAACGGCATGTCGACCACGACGGCGGCGTGATAGCTGCCGCGCACCACCGCCGCGCCGTGGGCGGCCATCATGTCCAGCGTGACCGGCACGCTGGAAGGCAGGCCATAGATCACCTGCCCCAGCGAATCCCCGACCAGCAGCAGATCGCAATGCGCGTCGAGCAGCTGCGCCTGCCGCGCGGTATAGGCGGTCAGCATCACCACCGGCTGCGCGGTGACGCCATCCACCTTGCGCTGGCGGATCGCGGGGATGGTCAGGCGCTTCATCGGCGCGGGCGTGGGATTGGCGCGGCTGGTCGCGGTATCGAGCTGGAAGGTCGTAGACATCGAGCCGGTCTAGCGCCTCCCGCAAAGCTGGGGAAGGGGCACGAGTTATCCCTTGCCAATGCGTGGCTTGGCGCTAGCTTCCGCGCCAGGGAATAGCGGCGGCCTGTCCATGCGGCGGGTCGCCCATAAAGTTTAGGGGAACCGCATGTTCGGTCGCGTCAAATCACTCGACGCCATTCTGGCAACTGCCGAAAAGAAATCACTCCACCGCTCGCTGGGGGCATTCCAGCTTACCATGCTGGGCGTCGGCGCCATCATCGGCACCGGCATCTTCGTGTTGACCGCCGAAGCTGCGCAAAAGGCCGGTCCGGGGATGCTGATCAGCTTCATCATCGCCGGGTTCGTCTGTGCCGTGGCCGCGCTGTGTTACGCGGAAATGGCATCGATGGTCCCGGTTTCGGGCTCGGCCTATACCTACAGCTATGCCTCGATGGGCGAAATCGTCGCCTGGATCGTCGGCTGGGCGCTGATCCTCGAATATGCCATCGCCGCCTCGGCGGTGTCGGTCGGCTGGTCCAACTATTTCGTGGGGCTGGTGCAATCCGGGCTGGGGCTAGAACTGCCAACTTTCTTCACCAAGGGCGCGTTTGCGGCCGTGGGCGGCGGGATCAACCTGCCGGCCGTGGTCATTGCGCTGCTTGTCACCGGGCTGCTGGTGCTGGGCACCAAGGAATCGGCCATGTTCAACGCCGTGCTGGTGGTGATCAAGGTGGTGGCGCTGACCGCGTTCGTCGTCCTGGCCGTGCCGGTGATGAAGATGGAAAACTTCGAACCCTTCGCGCCGCTGGGCTTTGGCGGGATTTCGGCGGCCGCGGCCTCGATCTTCTTCGCTTATGTCGGGTTTGACGCGGTTTCGACCGCGGCCGAAGAAACCGAGAACCCGCAGCGCAACATGCCGATCGGCCTGATCGGCAGCCTGGTGATCTGCACCATCTTCTACCTGCTGGTGGCATCGGGCGCGATCGGCGCGGTGGGGGCGCAGCCGGTGTTCGGCGCGGCGGGCGAAGCGCTGGCGGCAGGCAGCAAGGAACTGCAGCAGCAGTGCGCCGCGCTGGCCGGGGCCGGCAACGTGCCGCTGGTCTGCTCGGACGAGGCGCTGGCTCACGTCCTGCGTGAAATCGGTTACGTCAACGTCGGCAACCTGATCGGCCTGGCCGCGTTCCTAGCGCTGCCCTCGGTCGTGCTGATGATGCTGTTCGGCCAGACCCGCATCTTCTTCGTGATGGCGCGTGACGGCCTGCTGCCGGAAGGCCTGGCCAAGGTCCACCCGAAGTTCCACACCCCGCACATCGTGACCATGATCACGGGCGTGTTCGTGACCATGGCGGCGGCGTTCTTCCCGGTTGGTCAGCTGGCCGACATCTCGAACTCCGGCACGCTGTTCGCGTTCATGACCGTGGCCATCGGCGTGCTGATCCTGCGCCGCACCGCGCCGGATCGTCATCGTCCGTTCCGCACCCCGATCGTCTGGCTGGTCGGCCCGGCGGCGATCCTGGGCTGCGCCTACCTGTTCTTCAACCTGTCGGGCTATACGGAACTGATGTTCCTGGGCTGGGCGGCGGTGGGCTTGGTGGTCTACTTCTCGTACGGTCGCCGCAAGAGCCACGTCGGCCGCGGGCTGGTGGAAGTGCACGAGCGCGATACCGATGCGCCGCCGCAGCCGGTAGCACCGCTGCCGGGCGGGATCGATCTGAACGACTGATCCCGGCCGCACGGCTGACGCACAAGAGGGCCGCTTCCCACCGGGAGGCGGCCCTTTTTGCTGGCCGGGAAGGACACATAGCCCCGCGCGGCGCACGCGCGCGGAAACGCCCGCCGGGGCCGGCAGGGGCGACAAGGGCAATGCTGCTGTGAAGGGAAGTGGTGGTGACCCCTACGGGACTCGAACCCGTGTTTCAGCCGTGAAAGGGCCGCGTCCTAGACCGCTAGACGAAGGGGCCAAAAGCCAGTTCGCCACGGTGCCAGATGGTGACCCCTACGGGACTCGAACCCGTGTTTCAGCCGTGAAAGGGCCGCGTCCTAGACCGCTAGACGAAGGGGCCATTCCGGCTGGCACCGGAGGCGAGCCGCGCGTTTAGGCAAGCGTTTCGAGAGGGTCAAGCCCCCCGCGCATGATTCTTTCGCAACCCGCCCGATCAGTCGGCCCAGGCCGCGTCCTCGATATGCAGTTCGGCCTGCGGGCGGCTCGACCAGTCGTCGATCTTGGCCCGGCCCGCCAGCCACAGCCGACGGTCGCGCGAGCGATGAAGCAGCGCCTGTCCCAGGTCCGTGCTGGCGGCGCGAAAGGCGATGGCCTTGAAGCTGCCGCCATCCTCGCCCCGCACGATCAGGCGGACGTGGTCCGTGCCGACCAGATCGGCCTTCACCAGCCGCACCGGCCCCACCGCGATTCGCGGCCCCGGCCAGCCCATGCCGAACGGCCCGGCGGTCTCCATCGCGTCAACAAGCGACGGCGCAAGTCCGCGCGGGGCGAGGGCAAGGTCCAGCAGCATGGCCTGATTCGCCATGGCTGCCGTCACCGTCGCTCCCAGCCGCTCATCCAGCCAGTCGGCCAGCGCATCCAGCCTGTCGGGCGCGATGGTCAGCCCCGCGGCCATGGCGTGCCCGCCGCCCGCCACCAGCAGCCCGGCTTCGCGGGCGGCGATGATCGCGGCGCCCAGGTCGACCCCGGCAATCGAGCGGCCGGACCCCTTGCCGTGGCCGGCCTCGTCGGCGTCGAGCGCGATCACCAGCGTCGGCTTGCCGGTCTTCTCCTTGATCCGCCCGGCGACAATCCCGATCACGCCCGGATGCCAGCCCGAACCGGCGACGCAGATCACCGCGCGGTTGTGCTGGGCGGCCAGCTGCGCCTCGGCGGCTTCCTGCACCGCGGCCTCGATCGCGCGGCGTTCCTCGTTAAGGGCAGAGAGCTGCGCGGCGATCATCTGCGCTTCGTCCGGGTCCTCGGTGGTCAGCAGCCGCACGCCCAGCGTCGATTCGCCCACGCGCCCGCCCGCGTTGATGCGCGGGCCCAGCGCGAACCCCAGGTCCGAACAGGTCGGCGCGCGACTGAGGCGGCTGGCGTCGATCAGCGCGGCCATGCCGATGTTCTCGCGCCGGGCCATCACTTTCAGTCCCTGCGCCACCAGGGCGCGGTTCAGCCCATGGAGCGCGGCGACATCGGCCACGGTGCCCAGCGCGACGAGGTCCAGCAGCGAGAACAGGTCCGGCTCCGCGCGGTTCCGGAAGAAGCCCTGCGCGCGCAGGGTCCGCACTGTCGCCACGGCCAGCAGGAAGGCGACGCCAACGGCGGCCAGGTGCCCGTGCGCCGCGCCAATGTCGCTTTCATCCAGCCGGTTGGGGTTCACCAGCGCCATAGCGGCGGGCAGCACGGCGGCGCACTTGTGGTGATCGACCACCACCACGTCCACGCCCGCACCCTGCGCCATGTCCAGCGCTTCATAGGCCATCGCGCCGCAATCGACAGTGACGATCAGGCTGGAGCCTTCCTCCGCCAGCCGCACCAGCGCCTCGCCGGATGGGCCGTATCCTTCCAGCAGGCGGTCGGGGATGTAATAGCGCGCCGCGTGGCCCAGGTCGCGCAGCAGCCGCACCAGCAGCGCCGCGCTGGTCGCGCCATCGACGTCATAGTCGCCATAGATCGTCACCTGTTCGCCCGTCAGCACGGCCTGCGCCAGCCGCTCGGCCGCCGCGTCCATGTCGCGGAACACGGACGGATCGGGCAGGAACGCGCGCAGCGAAGGGTTGCGGTGCCGCTCCAGGTCTTCGGGCGGAACCCCGCGCGACAGCAGCAGCTGGGTGACCAGATCGTGTTCCAGCGTGGCGGGATTGGCACCCTGGCCCAGGTCCATGTTCCCGCCGCGCCAGCGCCAGATCCGGCCGGAAAGCGAACGGTCGATGCCGAGGATCGATGGGGATGCGGTGGACATGGCACCCGGCTAGCCCATCGCGGCGGTGAACGGAAGTTTCGCGCGCGCCCTTTCGACAATTGACAAGCGGGGCGGCGAAGGGTCGGTTAGGGGGCAAGCGAAAGGACCCCGCCATTGGCCGCAGATCTGCTGATTGTCTGGCACAGCCGCACCGGTGCGGCCCGCGCGCTGGCCCATGCGGCGCACGCGGCGGCCGGGCAGGGCGCGCGGCTGATCGCGGCGGCGGACGCGACGATCGACGACTTGCTGGGGGCGGGCGGTTACCTGTTCGTTTGCCCGGAAAACCTGGGCGCGCTGACTGGCGCGATGAAGGACCTGTTCGATCGGTCCTACTATCCGTTGCTCGGCCGGGTCGAAGGGCGGCCCTATGCCACAGTGATTGCCGCTGGCAGCGCCGGGCAGGGGGCAGAAACGCAGCTGGACCGGATCGTCACCGGCTGGCGCCTGAAACGGGTCGCCGAAGGGGTGATCGTCAACCTTGGGGCTCAGACCCCGGAGGCGATCATGGCCGAAAAGACGGTTCCGGCCGCAGCGCTGGCGCAGGCGGGCGAACTGGGCGCGGCGCTGGCCGAAGGTCTGGCCCATGGGATTTTTTGACAGGTGCATCCGTTATGGCGGCTTTTACCCTGTCCGGACTCGACTTGTTTGTTCAAAAAATGCCAGTGGTTAAAGGGTATAGGGCGCGTGGGGGGCTATCATCGTTGCAGCGCATGACATTGCGGGCGGGCCCGGCGTAGCAGGCTCTGGCGGAGCGATCCTGTCGCTGCTGTTCGCTCGTGGTCAACGCCCCGATGCCGCGGCGATCGCGGCGCTGGCCGCCGCGAGTGTTGCAAATGACGCACGCTTCCCGGTCGCGTTCCAGGTCACCGCGCAGGGGGCGGAGGAAGAAGGCTGGGTGGAACTGCTGGCCATGGGGCTGGCGTTCGATTGCCTCGAACTGGCACCGCGCCGGGCGATCCACCATGCCGCCCCCGGTCACCCGCTGGGGCTGGAGAGCGTGCCGGACGGCGAAGTGGTGGTGCTGCAACCCGGGCCGCACCTGATCGACGGGGCGGGCATGCTGCCGGTGGTGCGGATGCTGGCAGGGCTGGGCGCGGCGCTTAGCACGCTGCCCGGTGCGCTGGCGGTGTGCTGGGGACCGGCGGGAACCTGCATGGCGCCCGATTATTATCAGCGGGTGGTCGGCAACTGGCTGGCGGGCGGGGCATTTCCCGCACTGGGGCTGACGATGCTGCACCGGACCGCGGATGGCGCGATGGAATCGCGCGGGCTGGCCTTCATGACCGGGCAGGAACTGCGGTTTGAACCCGCTGCGGGCATTTCGCCGCAACAGGCCGGACAGATCGCGCTGCGGCTGGTTCACGTGCTGGTGGAACATGGGCCGGTGCTGACGGCGCAGGCCCTGTCCGGCCCGGCTGGCGAACATCTGCGGGCAGAGCCTGACGGACCGGTCCTGCGGGTGCGGATGTGAGTGTTCCGGCGGTTCCGGGCAAGCGGGCGCAGCTGTCGTTCCGGGCGGTGAACCGGCGTGACGCGCCCGGCTATGATCCCGGGCTGCAACGCCACCATATCCTCCCGCGCCAGGTGCTGACCCGGCCCAGCCTGACGCCGATGCTGCGCGAACTGGGCAAGGACCGGATCGGGTTTGACGATTTCCGCCGCAATGGCCTGTTGCTGCCCGCGAATGACCAGGCGGCGGTGCGGATCGGACTGCCGCTGCACCGGGGGCCGCACCGGACCTATAACGAGCTGGTGCTGGAACGGATCGGCCAGATCGAGGCGGGCTGGTCCGTGCAGCGCCGCCGCGCGCCGGAACTGGCGCTGGGCGACGCGCTGATGCGGCTGGAGCTGTTGCAGCGGGCGCTGCGCCGGCGCCTTCTCGACCAGCGCCGCCGGATGCGGCTCAACACCCGCGATCCGCTGGGGCAAGGCCCGCTGGGGCAGGGCGTGGACTTTACCGAGCTGGACGCGATGGCCGCGCTGCTCTGGCCGGAAACCGCAGAAGAGTAGCGCTCCCGCTCCGTCAGGAGCGGGAGCAGTGCCGGATCACGCCAGCGTCATGCGGGCCTTGGCGGCCAGTTCCTTGCGGGCTTCGTTGTATTCGGCTTCCAGCCGGTCGACGCGCTGGGCGACGGTTTCGACCGACTTGACCGCGCCGATGCCCTGGCCCGAACCCCAGATGTCCTTCCACGCCTTGGCTTCGGTGTTGCCGCCAGAGCCGAAGTTCATCTTGCTGGGGTCGCTCTGCGGCAGGTTGTCGGGATCGAGGCCAGCGGCGACGATCGACGGGCGCAGGTAGTTGCCGTGAACCCCGGTGAACAGGTTGGAATAGACGATGTCCGAGGCGCTGCCCTGCACGATCGCGTCCTTGTAACGCTGGTCGGCATTGGCCTCTGCCGTGGCGATCCAGGCCGAGCCGATGTAGCCGAAATCCGCGCCCATCGCCTGCGCGGCAAGGACCGAGCGGCCACACGCGATCGAGCCGGACAGCGCGATCAGCCCGCTGAACCACTCACGGATTTCCTGCATCAAGGCGAAGGGTGACAGCGTGCCGGCATGGCCGCCAGCGCCGGCGGCGACCGGGATCAGCCCGTCCGCGCCCTTTTCGATGGCCTTGCGGGCAAATCGGTTGTCGATCACGTCGTGCATCACGATCCCGCCCCACTTGTGGACGGCGGCGTTGATGTCTTCCCGCGCGCCGAGCGAGGTGATCGTCAGCGGCACCTGCCACTTGGCGCAGACTTCCATGTCCTCCTCAAGCCGGTTGTTGGACTTGTGGACGATCTGGTTGACGGCAAACGGCGCGGCGGGGCGATCCGGGTTGTCGCGGTTGTGGGCGGCCAGTTCCTCGGTGATCCGGTGCAGCCATTCGTCGAGCACGCCAGAGGGGCGGGCGTTGAGCGCCGGAAAGCTGCCGATGATCCCGGCCTTGCACTGGGCAATCACCAGATCGGGGGTGGAAATGATGAACAGCGGCGATGCGATGACGGGCAGGCGCAGGCGATCAAACGGAGCGGGCAGGGCCATGAAGTTCCTCTCAAAACATGGTTTGGGTTTTAGTATGAGACGCAATGCAGCCTGTCGAGCGGACTTTGGTCCCGCCCCGGCTGCACCTTGGTGTCAGTCCCACGCCTGCGCATAGAGAGCCGCGATCTCCGCCGCGTCCGGCACGCGCGGGTTGTTGGCGGGCGAGCCGGAGGCCAGCGCCTGCGCCGCCATCAGCGGCACCAGATCGTCCCAGCGATCCTTGGCGATGCCATAGGCGGCGGGGGTGGGGACGGATAGGTCAGCGTTGATCCGGTGCAGCGCCTCCACCAGCCGGCCCACGGCAGACTGGTCGCTTTCGCTGTCGTCGGCGATCCCCATGGCCCGGGCGCAGGTGGCATAGCGCGGCAGCGCGGCGGGGGCGGACCACTGCGTCACTACCGGCATCAGCATCGCGTTGGACAGGCCGTGGCTGACATGGAAATGCGCGCCGATGGGGCGGCTCATCCCGTGGACCAGCGCGACCGAGGCGTTGGAAAAGGCGATGCCCCCTTGCAGCGCGCCCAGCATCAGCGCCTCGCGCGCAGGCCGGTTGCCGGGATCGGCGCAGGCCAATGGCAGGTTGGGCCAGATCAGCCGCATGGCCGAAAGCGCGGCGGCGTCCGAGAACGGATTGGCGCGGCGCGAGACATAGGCTTCGACCGCGTGAACCAGGCTGTCGATCCCGGTATCGGCGGTCAGCCGCGCGGGCTTGGAGAGGGTCAATTCGTAATCGAGGATCGCGATGCTGGGCAGGTAGGCCAGCCCCATGCACAGCATCTTCTCGTCGGTCGCGGCATCGGTGATGACGGTGACGCGGGTTGCCTCCGATCCGGTCCCGGCAGTGGTCGGGATCGCGACGATGGGCAGGGCGGGCGCGTCTTCCTGATGCGGGGCTTTGAGCGCGGTGATGGGCAGATCGCGCGCGGCCTTTACCGCGACGACTTTGGCGGTGTCGATCGAACTGCCGCCGCCCAGGCCAATCACGCAGTCATGGTCGCCTTCGCGCAGGAACGCGGTCGCCGCCTCGACCGAAGTGACGGTCGGGTCGGGCACGACGCCGGTGAAGGCGCGGGGCTGCAATCCGGCGGCAGTGAGGATCGTCTCCACCCGCTCCAGCACGCCGGAGGACGCCATCCACCCGTCGGTGACGATCAGCGGGCGCGACAGGCCGAACTGGGCGAGCGCCTCTGGCAACTCGTCCAGCGTCCCGGCGCCAATCCGCAGTGCGCGGGGCAGGTGGATGGCGGCCATCGGCGGTCAGTCCAGCAGGTCTTCGATGCCATAGAACGTAGCCGCGGTCCCGGCGTAGAGCGCGCGCTTTTCGTGTGCCGATGCGCCCAGCGTCAGGCGCTTGAAGGCATTCCACAGGACCGGATAGCTCGCCCCCCACTTGTCGACCGGGTAGTTGCTTTCGAACATCGCGCGGGTCGGGCCGAAGGCCTCGATGCAGGTTTCGATATAGGGCCGCCACATAGCCGCCAGCGTTTCCGATGGCAGGCCCGCTTCTGGGCCGTGGTCCGGCATTCCCGCGAACGACATGGCGAGGCCGCCCAGCTTGACCGTGACATTGGGGCAGGCGGCCAGATCATGGATCGCCTGTCGCCAGCCGTCGAACCGTTCGTGCAGCTTGCCGTGATAGGGGCCCATGCCCAGCGGGGTGCCGCAGTGATCGAGCACGATCGGCTGGTTCGGGAAGGCGCGGGCCAGGTCGATCACGTCGGCCAGCTGCGGCTCCAGCACCCACGCGTCAAACGTCAGGCCCAGATCGCCGAGGTGCTTGAACCCTTCGCGGAACGTGGCGTCGCGGTAAAGACCCGGCGGGGCATGGAACGGCGGCCCCAGCGTATCCGGGTTGGCATCCCACGCGCCCTGATGACGGATGCCCTTGAACCGCGGGGTCGTGGCCATCAGCGTTTCCAGCACATCCCGCACGCCGTCGCCCAGCTGCAGGTCGGCGTGGCCAATGATCGCGGCGCAGAGGCGCTGGTTGCCATAGAGCCCGCTGGCGCTCTGCGCGGCGACGCCATTGACGTATTCCACCTCGCCCACGACCTTCAGCGCGTCGCCCGCGCCGCTGCGATAGAATGCGCCGCATTCCATGAACACGGTGCCGATCACGTTATGACCGCTGGTGGTATCGGCGTGGAGCTCGTTGAAGGTGTAGTAGGGGGAGCGCGCGACGGCGGCGATGAACGGGTGATGCGGTTCCGGAAACGCCCCCATCATCGGTCGCAAGTCCCACAAGTGGTGGTGCGGATCGATGATGGGCAGATCGGGTTCCAGGATCGCTTCGGTCATCTGTGGCTTCCTCTCTCGGTGTGGCCTCTGTCGGGCCGATGTGGTTTCAGCTTATGGCGGTCATGCGTCCCACTCAAGCATCGCGGCAAGGCTGCAGGCGATGCGGGTGAGGGTGGTGTCGCTGCTCCACATCGGGTGCGGGCGCGACTGGTCGGCCAGTTCGCTTTCGCGGCTGGCCAGGATTCCGCCCAGCGCCGCGCCCATGAACAGCAGCCGCTGGTTGAGCAGCGGGCGCGAAACGCCTGGCTTCAGCCGCCGGATATGCTCGAAGCAGCGCAAGTAGCCAGAGTTCCAGCGCCCTTCCAGCGCATCCATGAACAGCGCGCGGTGCGACAGGCCCAGCACCACGACGAAGCGGTTGTAGCATTCGCCCCACGGCGGCGGAGCGGGGTTGAGCGAGGTGCGCACCAGCCCTTCCACCACTTCCAGCACGCTGCGCGGGCCGCCCTGCGCCTCGGCCTCGTCCAGCCAGCGGTTGCGCTGGTCGTCGATCAGGCGCGCGCCATCGACGATCAATTCGCGGACCAGGTCTTCCTTGGACCCGAAGTAGTAACCCACCGCCGCGTGGTTCTTCTGCCCGGCGGCCTCGGCGATCTGGCGCACGGTAACGCCATCGATCCCGCGCTCCGCAAACAGCTTGAGCGCCACCGCTTTCAGGTGCTCGGCCGCTTCGGTGCGGAGGGGCGGGGCGGGGTCGGCCATGCCCGATTCATAGTTTGACTCGGGAATACGTCAAATGCATTATCCATCTGGATAAACAAACAGAGCGAGAGGATGACCGGGTGGACCTGGGTGTCGACCTTGCCGCGCTGGCGCGCTGGATGGATGGGCGCGGCCTTGGCGCTGGTCCGCTGGAGCAGGCCGAGCGCCTGTCTGGCGGAACGCAGAACATCCTGCTGCGCTTCACGCGCGCCGGCCGGGACTATGTGCTGCGCCGCCCGCCGCCGGTGCTGCGCGCCAATTCGAACGAGACGATGCGGCGCGAGGCGCGCGTGCTGGCCGCGCTGGCGGGCAGTGCGGTGCCGCATCCCGGCCTGATTGCAGCGTGCGAGGACGACAGCGTAATCGGCGCGGCGTTCTACCTGATGGAGCCGATCGAGGGCTTCAATGCCACGCAAGGGCTGCCCGCGTTCCACGCCGGGGATTCTGCCGTTCGCCACCGGATGGGACTGGCGATGGTGGAGGCCATCGCGGCGCTGAGCACAGTCGATTACCGCGCGGTCGGGCTGGAGGGTTTCGGCAAGCTGGACGGCTGGCTGGAGCGGCAGGTCGGGCGCTGGGCCGCGCAGCTTGCCAGTTATGCGGAGCTGCCGGGCTGGAGCGGCCCGGAGGCGATTCCGGGCGTGGAGAAGGTCGCCCGCTGGCTCGACGCGCACCGCCCGGACACGATCCAGCCGGGGATCATCCACGGCGACTTTCACTTCGCCAACGTGCTGTTCCGGCCGGACAGCAGGGAACTCGCCGCCGTGGTCGACTGGGAACTCAGCACGCTGGGCGATCCGCTGCTCGATCTGGGCTGGCTGCTGGCGACCTGGCCAGAGGGCGACGCGCCCCATGCCACCGATGTGGCGATCACCCCGTGGGACGGCTTTGCCACCCCGGCGGAACTGGCCGCGCATTATGCCGCGCGGACCGGCCGCGACCTTGCCCACCTCGACTGGTTCGCGGTGCTGGCCTGCTACAAGCTGGGGATCATCCTGGAAGGCACCCACGCCCGCGCCTGCGCCGGCAAGGCCCCGCGCGAGGTGGGGGACCGGCTCCACGCGCACACCATCCACCTGTTCGAACGCGCGCTGCGGCGCATTGCCTGAGGGGAATTTCATGCACAGCGATACCGATTTTACCGGCAAGACGGTGCTGGTCGTGGGCGGGTCCAGCGGGATCGGCAACGGCATTGCCCATGCCTTTCGGGAGCGCGGCGCGCAGGTCCACGTGTGGGGCACCCGCGCCGATCCGGCCGATTATGACCCGGCGGACGGGTCCGACCTCAGCGGGCTGGGCTATACCTGCGTCGACGTTGGCGATCCCGACGCGATCGAGGCCGCGCCGCTGCCGTTCGGCACGCTGGACGTGCTGGTGCTGTGCCAGGGCACGGTCGTCTACAAGCGCGGCGAGTTCGAGCGCCCCGGCTGGGACCGGGTCATGGCGGTCAACCTCGACAGCCTGATGCACATCGCGCGGAAATTCAAACCGCAGCTGCTGGACAGCCGGGGCAGCGTGATCGTGGTCAGCTCGATCTCCGGGTTGAAGGCCAACATCGGCAATCCGGCCTATGCCGCGTCAAAGGCTGGCGCGATCAGCCTGACCAAGACGCTGGGGCAGGCCTGGGCGCCAGAGGGCATCCGCGTCAACGGCCTTGCCCCCGGTCTTGTCGATACCAAGCTGACCAAGGTCACCACCCAGAACCCCGAACGCATGGCCGGGGCGCTGGCCAGCATCCCGCAGCGCCGGATGGGCACGCCCGCCGACATGGCCGGGGCCGCCATTTTCCTCGCCTCTCCGCTCGCCTCCTATGTCACCGGTCACACGCTGATCGTCGACGGCGGGCTTTCCCTCTGAAAGGACCGGACGACATGAACTTTGAACACAGCGACAAGGTGAAGGGCCTGCTGGCGCAGATTCAGGCCTTCATGGATGAGCATATCTATCCCAACGAGCAGGCCTACCACGACTTCGTCACCGATCCCGCCAACCAGTGGCAGGAATGGCCGGGGATGGAACCGCTGAAGGACAAGGCCCGCGCGCTGGGCCTGTGGAACCTGTTCCTCCCGCATGAATACGGGGAATTCTCGCCCGGCCTGACCAACCTGGAATATGCCCCGCTGGCCGAGTTGATGGGCCGGGTGCCGTGGTCCAGCCAGGTGTTCAACTGCTCCGCCCCCGATACCGGCAACATGGAAGTGCTGGCCAAATATGGCAGCCCGGAACAGCAGGAAAAGTGGCTTAAGCCGCTGCTCGCCGGTACGATCCGCTCGGCCTATGTGATGACCGAGCCGCAGGTTGCCTCGTCCGACGCGACCCAGCTGGAACTGTCGATCACCCCCGATGGTGACGAATATGTCATCAACGGGCGCAAGTGGTGGATTTCCAACGCGATGCACCCGCGCTGCGACATCTGGATCGTGATGGGCAAGACCGATTTCGACGCCCCGCGCCATGCCCAGCATTCGCAGATCCTGGTCGAGCCCAACACCCCGGGCATCACCATCGTGCGCCACCTGACCGTGTTCGGCAGCCACAATTCGCCGGGCGGAGAGGTCGAGCTGCGGTTCGACAACGTCCGCGTGCCCAAGGGCAACCTGATCCTGGGCGAAGGACGCGGGTTCGAGATCGCGCAAGGGCGCCTTGGGCCGGGCCGCATCCACCACTGCATGCGCTCCATCGGCCAGGCCCAGCGCGCGCTGGAAATCATGGCCCGCCGCGCCGACAGCCGCGTCGCCTTTGGCAAGAAGCTGTCCGACCAGTCGAGCATCCGGCAGGACATCGCCAAGAGCTTCTGCGAGGTGGAAATGACCCGCCTGCTCACGCTGAAAGCCGCCGACGCGATGGACCGCTATGGCAACAAGGTCGCCAAGGACCTGATCGCCGCGATCAAGGTCGTCGCCCCGCAGATGGCCCAGACCGTCTGCGACCGGGCAATCCAGGTTCACGGCGGGATGGGCGTTTCCGACGATACGCCGGTGGCGCGGTTCTTCACGCTCAACCGCTTCGTGCGCATCGCCGATGGTCCGGATGAAGTGCACATGAGCCAGCTCGGCAAGCAGAAGATCAAGGAATATGTCGCGATGAACGAGCGGTAGGTCGGGGGAGAGGTCGGCATGGGCTGGATCAAGAGCGGCAACCGCACTGTCACCGCGGAGCAATTCGATGCCCGCGCCCGCCGCGCGGCGAACGTGATCGCCGGGTTCGGCGTGGCAAAGGGCGATGGTATCGCGCTCTACTTGCGCAACGACATTGCCTATTTCGAGGCGGTGTTCGGGGCGGGGATGCTCGGAATCTATCCCGTGCCGGTGAACTGGCACTACACCCCTGACGAGGCGAATTACCTGCTGACCGACAGCGGCGTGAAGCTGCTGCTGATCCACGCCGACCTCTATGAACCGATCAGGTCGGCCATTCCGCCGGGCCTGCCGGTGGTGATTGTCGAGACGCCCGAGGAAGTGCGCAGCGCCTATGGCTTGCCCGATGTGCCGCCGCCCGCCGGCTTTCCGCTGTGGCGCGAACTTGTCGATGCTGCCGCGCCGTGGGCGGGGGAGGCGGGCATCGCGCCCAGTTCGATCATCTATACTTCCGGCACCACCGGCCGCCCCAAGGGGGTCAGGCGCCCCGCCTTTACCGAGGAGCAGAACGCCGCCGTCAGCACGATGCTCGGCTGGTCCTATGGCTATACCGACGTGCTGGAAGGGCGGCGCGATCCGGCCAGCATCACGACGGCGGTGATCGGCCCGGTCTATCACTCCGCGCCCAATGCCCATTCGGCGTTTTCGATCCGGGTCGGCGCGAACGTGGTGATCTGCCCGCGCTTCGATGCGGAGGAACTGCTGGCGCTGATCGAGCGGGAGAAGATCACGCACCTCAACATGGTGCCGATCATGTTCAACCGCCTGCTGCGCCTGCCCGAGGCGGTGAAGCGCAAGTACGACCTTTCCAGCCTGCAATTCGTCACCCACGCCGCCGCGCCATGCCCCCCGCCGGTCAAGCGGGCGATGATCGAATGGTGGGGGCCGGTGATCTGGGAATATTACGGCTCGACCGAGATGGGCAACGTCACCTGCCTGTCATCGGCGGAATGGCTGGCGCATCCCGGATCGGTCGGGCGGGTAATGCCGGGCGTGACGCTGCGCGTGGTCGATCCAGCGGGCAACGACGTGCCGCCCGGAACCGTGGGCGAAGTGATCGGCAAGGGCCGCCACGGCACCGACTTCACCTATCAGAACGCGCCCGAAAAACGCGCCGCGATGGAAAAGTTTGGCCTCGTGACCCCCGGCGACATGGGCTATTTCGACGCCGACGGGTTCCTCTACCTGTGCGACCGGATCAACGACATGGTGATTTCCGGCGGGGCAAACATCTATCCGGCGGAGATCGAGGCGGAACTGCACAAGCTGCCTGGCGTCGCCGATTGCGCGGTGTTCGGCATCCCGGACGAGGAGTTCGGCGAAAGCGTGATGGCCGTGGTCCAGCCGATGCCGGGGGCGGAGCTGACTGGCGATGGCCTGAAGGCGGAACTCAGGAAAGTGCTCACCAGCTACAAGGTGCCGCGCCGGATCGACTTTGCCGACAGCCTGCCGCGCGAGGATTCCGGCAAGATCTTCAAGCGCAAGCTGCGCGAACCCTTCTGGGAAGGGCGCGAGCGGCGGATCTGAACCGAGAGAGGATACACGATGAAAGCCCTGCGATACTATGGCGCGCGCGATGTGCGGTATGAAGGCATGGACGATCCGGCCCCGCAATCGGTCCGCGATGCGGTGGTCAAGGTGGAAGCCTGCTCGATCTGCGGGTCCGACCTGCACATCTATCACGGCCACGGCTTTTCCGAGGATATCGGCTTCTGCGTGGGGCATGAGGCCGTGGGCGAAGTGGTCGAGGTGGGCAGCGGCGTTCACCGGTTGAAAGTGGGCGACAAGGTGATGATCCCCGCTGCCGTGGGCTGCGGATCGTGCCGCGCCTGCCTGGCGGGGGTCGTCAACTTGTGCGAGTTCGGCCAGGGCTCGTGCTATGGCCTGTCGGCCAAGCTGCAAGGCTCACAGGCCGAGGCTGTGCGCGTACCCGCCGCCGATGCCAATGCGGTGAAAGTGCCGGACGGCGTCAGCATGGAACAGGCGCTGATGATGACCGACGCGCTGGCGACGGCCTGGTACGGCGTGCGCAACGCCGATGTCGCGCCGGGTTCCAGCGTGGCCGTGATCGGGCTTGGTCCGATTGGCCTGATGGCCGTCGACAGCGCCTTCGTGATGGGTGCGCACGTGGTCTATGCGATCGACCCGATCCCCGAACGCCGCGCGCTGGCCGAGGCTGCCGGCGCGATTGCGCTCCACCCGGATGAAGCGCTGGACCGGATCAGGCAGGATACCAAAGGCCGCAAGCTGGACTGCGCGGTGGAAGTGGTGGGCAGCGACGCCACGGTCGATTTCGCGCTGCGGCTGGTCCGCCCGCGCGGGACGGTTTCGGTGATCGGCGTGCAGCAATCGCGCCGGTTCCCGTTCCCGCTGGAACGCGCCTTCGCGGCGGGGCTGACGTTCCGGACCGGCACTTGTTCCGTGCCGGAAGAACTGCCCGCGCTGTTCCCGCTGGTGCAGTCGGGCCGCCTCAAGCCCGAAAAGTATATCAGCCACCGCATGCCGCTGAGCGAGGGGGCCGAAGCCTATCGCCTGTTCGAGGCGCGCGAGGCGGGCGCGCTGAAAATGGTGCTGGTGCCGGATTGACCGGGCTTCCCCTCCCGCGCCGGCGGGAGGGGCCACCGTTGTTGTTATCCAGCCACCGCGTTCGCGGCGCTCAGCACGGCGCGGACGCTGGCGGTGGCAACGTCTTCATCGATGCCGACGCCCCAGATGGTCTTGCCTTCCGGGGTGACGCATTCGACATAGGCCGCCGCGCGGGCGTCCGACCCGGCGCCCATCGCGTGCTCGGAATAGTCGCGCACTTCCAGCGCCACGCCAAAGCTATCGGCAATGGTCGAGACGACCGACGAGATCAGGCCATTGCCCCGGCCCGAAACGCTGCGTTCCTTGCCGTCCAGCTCGATCTTGCCGGCGAAGACGCGGGTGCCGTCGGCAGCGCGCTTTTCGTCGAAATCGACCAGCTGGAAATGCTGCGGGGTGTTGAGACGATAGACCCGTTGGAACACATCCCAGATGTCTTCCGCCACCAGTTCGCGGCCCAGCTCGTCGGCCAGTTCCTGCACGTGCTTGGAGAAGTGCGCCTGCATCTTCTTGGGCAGCTTCAGCCCCTGATCCTGTTCGATCACCCAGGCGAACCCGCCCTTGCCGGACTGCGAATTGACGCGGATCACCGCTTCATAGCTGCGGCCCAGGTCCGCCGGGTCGATCGGCAGGTAGGGCACCGACCACAGCTGGTCGTTGCGGCTTTCCTGCGCGGCGAAGCCCTTCTTGATTGCGTCCTGATGGCTGCCGGAAAAGGCCGTGAACACCAGTTCGCCGCCATAGGGATGGCGTTCCGGCACTTTCAGCTGGTTGCAGTATTCAACCGTCTGGATCACCTCGTCGATGTTCGAGAAGTCCAGCTCAGGGTTGATGCCCTGCGTGTACATGTTCAGCGCGACCGTCACCAGGCAGCAGTTGCCGGTGCGTTCGCCATTGCCGAACAGGCAGCCTTCGACGCGGTCCGCGCCCGCCATCAGCCCCAGTTCCGCCGCCGCAACGCCGGTGCCCCGGTCGTTGTGGGTGTGCAGCGAGATCACCGCGCGGTCGCGGTTCGGCAGGTTGCGGCAGAAATACTCGATCTGGTCGGCATAGATGTTGGGCGTTGCCGCTTCCACCGTGGCCGGCAGGTTCAGGATGATCGGATGCTGGGTCGTGGGCTGCAGCACTTCCATCACCGCTTCGCAGCATTCGATGCTGAAATCGACTTCGGCGGTGGAAAAGGTTTCCGGGCTGTATTCGAAATGCCAGTCGGTCTGCGGGAAGCGGGCCGCCTGATCGCGCAGGAACATCGCGCCTTGGCGGGCGATTTCCTTGATCTGCGGCTTTTCCAGCCCGAACACCACCTGCCGCCACAGCGGCGACACCGCGTTGTAGACGTGGACGATGGCCGATTTCGCTCCCGCCAGGCTTTCGAACGAGGTCTTGATCAGATCTTCGCGCGACTGGGTCAGGACTTGCACCATCACATCGTCGGGAATGCGGCCGGAATCGACCAGCCCGCGGATGAAATCGAACTCGGTCGCGCCCGCGCTGGGGAAGCCGACTTCGATTTCCTTCAGGCCAACCTTGACCAGCAGGTCGAAGAATCGGGTCTTCTTCTCCGCGCCCATCGGATCGATCAGCGCCTGATTGCCATCGCGCAAGTCGGTGGAGAGCCAGCGCGGCGCCTGCGTGATCACACGCGACGGCCACTGCCGGTCGGGCAGGTTGATTTGCGGGAAGGGCCGATACTTGGCCGAGGGGTTTTGCAGCATGGTCATAACGGTGTCTCGGTAACTGGCATTGCGACTGTCAGGCGGTGGTTATCCCTTGGGTGCCGCATGACGCGTCACCGGGACACGCCAGCTCACGCCCAAGGGCGGATAAGTCGCAGGGTAAGGCCGGTCCGGAGGATCATGCCCCTGCCTATGGTGACTCACACCGCACTTGTAAAGAGGGAGAGCGCCGTGCCACGATGCGATACGACAACTGGATAAATCCGGACGGGAGAGGGAATGAGCAACGCAGATGCCGCGCAGGATGCGCTGTACGAAACGATGGGGTTGGTGCGGATCGTCACGATGGACCCGGCGGGCCGCGCGGTGCTGGAATATGAGGCGCGGCCCGGCATGTGCCATTCGGGCGGGGTGGTGCAGGGCGGGTTCGTCTCTGGCTGGATCGACGCGGCGATGGCCCATGCGGCGATTGCGCTGAACGGACCGAACGTCACGCCGATGACTCTGGAACTGAAAGTCAGCTTCTTCGCGCCCGCGCGCCCCGGCCGGGTGTTCGCCGAAGGCTGGGTGGAGCGCAACGGACGGCGCACCTGCTTTTACGAAGGCTGCCTGAAGGACGGCGCCGGAACCGTGCTGGCCAAGGCCACGACCACGATGCTGCTGATGGACAAGGCCCGCGTGGAGCGCGCCTCTGCCGCCGCGCTGGAGAGTGCATGATGAGCGAAGTTCGCCCCTTCACGCTGGCTGTCCCGCAAAGCCAGCTCGATGACCTGAACGCCCGGATCGACCTTGCCCGCTGGCCGGAGCAGGAAACCGTCAGCGACTGGTCGCAAGGCACGCCGCTCGCCGCGCTGCAGGATTTCGTCGGCTATTGGCGCCACCACTATGACTGGCGGCGGTGCGAGGCGCGGCTGAATGCGCTGGGGCAGTTCATCACCGAAATCGACGGGCTGGACATCCACTTCCTGCATGTCCGCTCACCCCATCCGCAGGCCGCACCGCTGATCATGACGCACGGCTGGCCGGGGTCGGTGATCGAGTTCATGGGCGTGATCGAGCCGCTGACCGATCCGGTGAAGTTCGGCGGCAAGGCGGAGGATGCGTTCCACGTGGTCGCGCCGTCGCTGCCGGGGTTCGGCTTTTCGGGAAAGCCCACCAGCACCGGTTGGGGCGTGGAAAAGATCGCCCGCGCGTGGGGCACGCTGATGGCGCGGCTGGGCTATGAGCGCTGGTTCGCGCAAGGCGGGGACTGGGGCAGTGCCGTCACCACCGCGATTGGTGTGCAGCAGGTGGCCGGGTGCGCGGGGATCCACCTCAACATGCCGATCGGGCGGCCGGAGCCGGATGATCTGGCCAATCCCACGCCGCCGGAGCTCAAGGCGCTGGCGGCGCTCAAGCACTATCAGGACTGGGATTCGGGCTATTCCACCCAGCAGCGCACCCGGCCGCAATCGGTGGGATACGGCCTGGTGGATTCGCCGGTCGGGCTGGCCGGCTGGATTTACGAGAAGATGTGGGCGTGGACCGATAACGCGGGCGCGCCGGAAGACGCGCTGACCCGCGATGCGATGCTCGACAATCTGATGCTCTACTGGCTGCCCGCGACCGGTGCGTCATCGGCGCGGCTCTATTGGGAGAGCTTCGGAGCCTTCGCGCCGCAGCAGATCGAACTGCCGGTAGCAGTCAGCGCGTTTCCAAAGGAAATCCTGCCGACCCCGCGCAAGTGGGCGGAACGGAACTTTCCGAACCTGGTCCACTGGGGCGACATGGACAAGGGCGGGCACTTCGCCGCGTGGGAACAGCCCGATGCCTTCGTGGGCGAACTCAGGGCAGCGTTCACGCTGATGCGCTGAGGAAGATCAAACCAAACCTCGTCATTGCGAGCGCAGCGAAGCAATCCAGAGCGGCTTGCATCAAGGCCCTGGATTGCTTCGCGTTGCTCGCAATGACGAACGGTTGGGGGGCGCCTGGCCGGTTACTTCACAAACGCTGCGGCGATTTCCAGCTCGACCGCGTCGGACACCAGCGGGATGGCATAGGTGATGCCGAAATCGCTGCGCTTGATCGTGGCCCGGGCGGTGAAGCCGACGTTTTCCTTGCCGCCCATCATCGCCGGAGCCTTGCCAGCGCCGTAGAACGCGGCGTCCAGCACGACCGGGCGGGTGACGCCGTTCAGGGTCAGGTTGCCCGCGATCTTCGCCTTCAGCTTGCCTTGCGGAGTGACTTTGGTGGAGACGAACCGGGCCGGGGCGGGGTTCGAGCCGAAGAAATCGGGCTTGCCGCCGGCTTCCTTGGCATCGCGCAGCATGTGCGCGGTGAGGCCGGCACTGGCGGTGGCCAGCTTCGACAGCGGAATGGTCACATCGACGCTGGCGGCAGCGGGCTTTTTGGGATCGAGGTTCAGGGTGCCGGTGATGTCACCGAACAGCCCGGTGTAGGGCGAGAAGCCGAAGTGATCGACTTTCCAGGCGATCAGGGTGTGGCCGGCATCGGCCTGATAGGTGCCACCGGAAATCGCGGCGACCGACTTGGAGCCGGGCAGGGTGGGGGCGGGCTGTGCGCCGATCGGCAGGGCGGCGGCGGCCAGCGCGGTGGCGGCAAGGCCGAGAATCAGGTGCTTATTCATGAATGCTCCGGGGGAAGGTTGCGAATGGTTCGCAATCTTCCCCCAAAGCGGCAGTCAGGTCAATTCTTGCTCTGGTCGACCAGCTTGTTTGCACCGATCCAGGGCATCATGGCGCGCAGCTTGGCGCCGGTTTCCTCGATCTGGTGACGCTTGGCCAGGCCGCGCGCCGCCTTCAGTTCCGGCTGGCCCGCGCGGTTGTCGAGCACGAAGTCCTTCACGAAGCGGCCCGACTGGATGTCGGCCAGAACGCGCTTCATTTCCTTCTTGGTTTCTTCGGTGATGATGCGCGGACCGGTCTTGATGTCGCCGTATTCGGCGGTGTTCGAGATCGAGTAGCGCATGTTGGCGATGCCGCCTTCATAGAGCAGGTCGACGATCAGCTTCAGTTCGTGCAGGCACTCGAAATAGGCCATTTCCGGGGCGTAGCCGGCTTCGACCAGGGTTTCGAACCCGGCCTGGATCAGCGCGGTGGTGCCGCCGCACAGCACGGCCTGCTCACCGAACAGGTCGGTTTCGCATTCCTCGCGGAAGTTGGTTTCGATGATCCCGCTGCGGCCGCCGCCGACGCCCGAGGCATAGGCCAGCGCCACGTCGTGCGCGTTGCCGGTCACGTCCTGGTGCACCGCGATCAGGCAGGGAACGCCGCCGCCGCGCTGGTATTCGCTGCGGACGGTGTGGCCGGGGCCCTTGGGGGCGATCATGATGACGTCGATATCGGCGCGGGCTTCGATCAGGCCGAAGTGGATGTTCAGGCCGTGGGCAAAGGCCAGCGCCGCGCCCGGCTTCATGTTGGCGTGCAGGTCATCGGCATAGATCGCGGCCTGGTGCTCGTCCGGGGCGAGGATCATCAGGATGTCGGCCCACTTGGCAGCATCGGCGTTCGCCATGACCTGGAAGCCGGCGGCTTCGGCCTTCTTGGCGCTGGCCGAACCGGGGCGCAGCGCGATGGCCACGTCCTTCACGCCGCTGTCGCGCAGGTTCTGGGCGTGGGCGTGGCCCTGCGAGCCATAGCCGAGGATGGCGATCTTCTTGCCAGTGACCAGATTGAGGTCGCAATCGGCGTCGTAATAAACCTTCATGTCAGTCCCGTTCTCTTGCAATGTGGCCCCGTTGGACAGGGCAAGATTTCAGTTCAAAAAATCCGTCAGGCCGCTTCCGCGCCGCGCATCATGCCGACCACGCCGGTGCGGCCCACTTCCACCAGTCCCAGCTCACGCATCAGGCTGACGAAGCGGTCGATCTTGTCCGGCGTGCCGGTCAGCTCGAACACGAAGCTGCTGGTCGTGGTGTCGACCACCTTGGCGCGGAACACGTCCGCCAGCCGCAGCGCCTCGACCCGCGCGTCGCCCGTACCGGCCACCTTGACCAGCGCCATCTCGCGTTCGACGTGCGCGCCCATTTCGGTCAGGTCGACGACCTTGTGCACCGGCACCAGCCGGTCCAGCTGGGCGTGGATCTGGTCAATCACCGCGGGCGGGCCGTGGGTGACGATCGTGATCCGGCTGATCGAGTGGTTTTCCGAAATGTCGGCCACGGTCAGGCTGTCGATATTATAGCCGCGCGCGGTGAACAGCCCGGCGATCTTGGCCAGGATACCCGCTTCGTTATCGACGGTGATGGTCAGAACGTGGCGTTCCGACTGCTCTTGCTTGATCTTCATCATCGGTCCGGATCCCTTACACCAGCGCCTTGGCTTCATCGTCCATGGTCCCGGCAACGCTGTCGCCGTAAAGGATCATGTCCGTGTGCGCCGCGCCCGACGGGATCATCGGGAAGCAGTTGGCTTCCTTGGCGACCAGGCAATCGACGATCACCGGGCCGGGATGGTCGATCATCGCCTGAATGCCGGCGTCCAGCTGGCTTTCGTCCTCGATGCGGATGCCCTTCCAGCCATAGGCTTCGGCCAGGCGGACGAAATCGGGCAGGCTGTCGGAATAGCTTTCCGAATAGCGGCTTTCATAAGTCAGCTCCTGCCACTGGCGGACCATCCCCATCCATTCGTTGTTGAGGATGAAGACCTTCACCGGCAGGCGATACTGCGTGGCGGTGCCCAGTTCCTGGATGTTCATCTGGATCGAGGCATCGCCCGCGATGTCGATGACCAGGCTGTCCGGGTTGCCCAGCTGCGCGCCGATCGCGGCGGGCAGGCCATAGCCCATCGTGCCGAGACCGCCCGACGTCAGCCACTTGTTCGGGCCAAAGAAGTGGAAGTGCTGCGCCGCCCACATCTGGTGCTGGCCGACTTCGGTGGAAATCACCGGATCGAGGTGCCTGGTCAACTCGAACAGGCGCTCGATCGCCAGCTGCGGCATGATCGCCTGCGGGTCACGCGGATAGGCCAGGCTCTTGCGAGTGCGCCAGCTGTCGATCCGGGCCTTCCAGTCCGACAGGTTCTGCGGCTTGCGGTTGCCCCAGGCGGCGATCAGCTGTTCCAGCACTTCGCCGCAGTCACCGATGATCGGCAGGTCGACCGTGACGGTCTTGTTGATCGAGCTGCGGTCGATGTCGATGTGGATCTTGGTCGAATGGGGCGAGAACGCATCGAGCCGGCCCGTCACGCGGTCGTCGAAGCGCGCGCCGATGCAGACCACCAGGTCGGCCTGGTTCATCGCCATGTTGGATTCATAGGTGCCATGCATGCCCAGCATGCCCAGCCAGTCGGCATGATCGGCCGGAAACGCGCCCAGGCCCATCAGCGTGGAAGTAACGGGCGCGCCAGTCAGCTCCTGCAGCTGGCGCAGCAGGTCCGCCGCATGCGGGCCGGAATTGATCACGCCGCCGCCGGTGTAGAAGATCGGCGCGCGGGCATTGGCCAGCAGCTCGATCGCGCGGGCGATGTCCTTGTCGGACCCGCGCGTCTGCGGGTTATAGCGGCTTTCCTTCTGGGGCGGCGCGCCGTTCCACTGGGCCGAGGCGATCTGCACGTCCTTGGGAATGTCGATCACGACCGGGCCGGGGCGGCCGGTGGTGGCGATGCGAAACGCCTCGTCGATGATCCCGGCCAGTTCCGCCGGGTCCTTCACCAGGTAGTTGTGCTTGGTGCAGTGCCGGGTGATGCCGATGGTGTCGGCTTCCTGGAACGCGTCGGAGCCGATTAGCCCGGTGGGGACCTGACCGGTGATGACGACCAGCGGAATCGAATCCATGAACGCATCGGCAATGCCGGTGACGGCATTGGTCGCGCCGGGGCCGGACGTGACGAGCACCACGCCGGGCTTGCCGGTGGACCGCGCATAGCCTTCGGCCGCGTGCGCCGCGCCCGCTTCGTGGCGGACCAGGATGTGGCGAATGCGGGCATCGTTGAACAAGGCGTCATAAATCGGCAGCACCGCCCCGCCGGGATAGCCGAACACGAATTCGACGCCCTGACGTGCCAGGCTTTCGACCAGAATAACGGCGCCGCTGCGCTCCTCGCTCACGTCCATTCCTTTCGAATTTCGGGCGCTGTCCCCAGAAAGGACCGACCCGGCACAGGGGGCTGTGCCGGGTCTCCCTCTCCAACTCGCGCAAAAACCGCAAGAGCGGTTGTTGCATTTGCCTCTATGCGACGAAAAATAACGTGTCAACCATCAACTGCGCAATAAATGAACAAACGTATCCTCAATTGCGAAATTATCTCCATCGGTGCGCGGCCATTCGGGCGGGGGCTGGCGGCGGAACCAGGTGTATTGGCGCTTGGCATAGTTCCGGGTGGCCTGCGCCGCCGCGGTTTCGGCTTCGGCCAGCGTTGATTCCCCGCGCAGGAACGCCGCGATTTCGGGCACGCCGATGGCGCGCATCACGGGCAGGGCGGGATCGAGCTGGCGCGCCAGCAGGGCGCGAACCTCGTCAATGGCGCCGCGCTCCAGCATCAGGGCAAAGCGGGCATCGCAGCGGGCGTAAAGCGCGGCGCGGTCAGGTAGCAGGATCAGCGGGTGCAGGGCGATGGCATGGCCGATCCCGCCCGTCTTGCGCGTCTGCCAGTCGGCGATCGAGCGCCCGGTCGAGCGCACGACTTCCAGTGCGCGCGCGATCCGCGCCGCATCCGCCGGGGCGAGCAGGGCGGCGCGCGCAGGGTCTTCGGCCTGCAGCGCGGCATAGGCGTCCGCGACGGGGAGGGCACGCACCGCCTCGCGCACCGCCGCGTCTATCGGCGGCACGGGAGCGATCCCGTCGAGCAGGGTGCGGATATAGAGGCCGGTCCCGCCCACCAGGATCGGCACGCCCCCGCCGGCATGGACTTCGGCAATCACCGCGCGGGCGGCAGCGGCCCAGTCGGCCGCCGAGCAGGCCCGCGCGCCGTCCCAATCGCCAAACAGGCGGTGCGGCACGCCCTGCATCTCTTCGGCCGAGGGGCGTGCGGACAGGACCGCCAGATCGGCATAGACCTGTGCGCTGTCAGCATTGATGACGGTGGCGGCGCGGCCCTGTGCGACAAGGGCCAGCGCGAGGCGAACCGCGCAATCGCTCTTGCCGCTGGCGGTCGGCCCTGCGATGAGCGCGACCGGCGGAAGGCCAGCAACCGATACCGATTCAGGGAATTCAGACGTGTTCATTGCCCGCTTGATAGCAGAACCCGCGCGGCTTGCCGCAAATTGTGACGCGGCGATCCATGCGCTGGAAGCGGCGGGGATGAAAGTGCACCGGGCCGAGCCGCTGAAAGTCCACGACGACGTGCTGGAAGTCGCCGCCGATCACGGCACCGCCGCCACCTTGCGCGGCGTGCTCGACGCCCAATTCTCTCCGGTTGACCTGCTGGTCAGCGATCATGCGCCCGGCGTGCCGGGGGTGTTCGTGTCGGACATGGATTCGACCATGATCTCGGCCGAATGCATCGACGAGCTGGCCGATTTCGCGGGCCTGAAGGACCAGATTGCCGACATTACCGAACGCGCGATGCAGGGTGAGCTGGACTTTGCCGATGCGCTGACCGAGCGGGTGCGGCTGCTGGGCGGGCTGGGCGAGGACGCGATCCAGCAGTGCCTGGATGAACGTATCTTCGACATGCCCGGCGCGCGCACGCTGGTCGCCTCTCTTAAGGCCTACGGCACCGAAACGGTGCTGGTGACCGGCGGCTTTCACCAGTTCGCCGATCCCGTGGCGGAACGGCTGGGGTTTGAGCGCGTCGTCGGCAACCGGCTGGCGGTGGCACATGGCAAGCTGACCGGCGGGCTGGTCGGCGATATCGTCGACAGCTCGGTGAAGGAGGCGGTGCTGCGCGCCGAAGTCGCCCGCCGCGATGGCGCGGCCAGCCTGGCGACCGGCGACGGGGCGAACGACATTCCGATGCTGATCGCGGCCAGCTATGGCATTGCCTATCACGCCAAGCCCAAGGCCCGCGCCGCGGCGCACGGCTGGGTGGAGCAGGGCGACCTGACCTCGGTCCTCAAACTGCTGGGCGTCGCGCGGGGGGACTGGGTTTCCGCCTAAGCGGCAACCTTGCGCCGGGCCGCGATCCGCAGGCCCAGCGCGGCCAGCGCCAGCGCGGTGCCGACCACCCCTTCGACCCGCGTTTCGACATCGAGGATCCGCACCGCGTAGGCCAGCGTGAAGATCAGCCACAGGTAGTGAATGCCCAGGCTGTGCAGCCGCTTCCAGTTGCGTCCCAGCTTGCGCATCGCCGCGTCCGTGGAAGTGGCCGCCATCGCATAGAGCAGCGCATAGGCGAGGGCGCCGGGAATGAGCGCAGCAATTGGCCGGGTCTCGTCACCCAGTTTCAGGAACACGGCCAGTGCGAACAGGTGCACGGTGTGGCAGGCGGCAAAGCCCAGGCCCCAGAACCGGCGGTCGCGCAGGACGGTCCGGCGCCAGCCGCCCGGCCACAGCCGGACCAGCGACGAGGCCAGATAGACCAGCAGGAACAGCGGGAACCCGACCCGCGCGGTCCAGCGCGCGGCCAGTTCCCAGCCGTCGACCGGCAGGATTGCCGAAGCCATCCCGGCCAGCATTGCCGCGAGCCCGATAATCAGGCCGATCAGCAGCGGCCATTGACTTGGTAGTGGCATGAGAAACCCGTAAAAACCCGCATGGTTTGATTCGACTGCCCGATTATCAAAGCCGCGCCGCGATCGCTACTGTATCGCAGTATTGACACCAGTGTTAGTAATTCGCATATTCACCTTCATGGATATGCATGCCGCCCCCATGTCGCCCGTCCTCGACACTGTCGCAGGAACCTCGCCCGCTGCCGACCTGCCGGTGATGGACCCGGCCCGGCCCGCACTGCGCTATGACTTTGCGAAGGCCTGGCGCCATTTCAAGGAGCTGGTGAAGGACAAGGAAAACACCGCCGAAGTCGCGCCGATCTTTGAAGCGCTGCCCTGGCGGCAGGGCTATGACGCGGCCAAGGCGTTTCTGGCGACCGAGCAGGGCCAGCGCCTGCGCGCGACCGAGCCGTTCCTGCCGACCTTGCTGGATGACCACGACACGCTGCGCAAGTTGCCCAAGGGCAGCCTGGCCCACGTCTATTGCGACTTCATGGAGCGCGAAGGGCTGACCGCGCACGGGCTGGTCGAGGATCTGGCGAAGTATCGCCGGGCGGACCAGTATTACAGCGATCAGGTTGAGTGGTATTTCAACCGGATGCGCGACACGCACGATCTGCAGCACGTGCTGTCCGGCTATGGCCGCGATGCGCTGGGCGAACAGTGCGTGCTGGCGTTCACCTATGGCCAGCAGCCCGCGCTGGCGCATCTGTTCCTGGGCTATGCCGGGGCGCTGGAAATCCGCAAGCGGATCAAGAGCAAGGCCCCGATCCTGCGCGCCGTGCGCGAGGCGCAGCGCATGGGCAATACCTGCCGCCGGATCATCGAGCAGCCGATCCGGGAACTGCTGGCGATGCCGTATGAAGAGGCGCGCAAGGCCGTGGGGATCACCACGCCGCACTATTACCAGGCGGTGCACAGCCAGTGGCGGAGCGAAGGGATCGATCCCTATGACCTGCTGGCGGCGGTGAAAAAGGCGGCCTGAGGCGAGGCCCCTCCGTCAGCCCCTTCGTCATGCTGAACTTGTTTCAGCATCCAACCGTCAGCCCACGCTGATTTGACCGGCTTAGCGCTGCCGTTCAGCTTGAGGCCGGCTACGCGCTGCGCTTCCGGCCCGATGGATGCTGAAACAAGTTCAGCATGACGGTTTTTTCAGAGGCTGTGCCTTACCCTTCCATCCAGTCGCGGAAGAACGCGTCGTTGGCTTCGCGCAGTTCTGCGAGTTCCACCGAGAAGCCGGGACCAGCCACCGCGGTGCCGCCGGTGATGCCGACGCGCAGCATCGGAATGCCGGCCGCCTGGATCTGGTCCGCGACTGCGCTGGTCACGACATAGCGGGCCTGGTCTTCCCCGAACGCGGTGAAGTGATCGCCGATTTCCTCCAGCGTGCAACCGATCCCGCCCGCCAGCGCCATTTCGGCCAGCGCGACCAGCAGGCCGCCATCGGACACGTCATGCACGGCCGAAACCTTGCCATCCGCGATCAGTTGGCGGACGAATTCGGCGTGGGCGCGTTCCTTGGCCAGATCGACCGGCGGCGGCGCGCCGTCTTCGCGGCCGTGGATTTCGCGCAGCCACAGCGACTGGCCCAGATGGCCGTTCGACTGGCCGATCACGAAGATCGCCTCGCCCGCCGCCTTGAAGGCCACGGTCGCCATCGCGCCATAGTCCTGCATCAGGCCGACGCCGCCGATGGCCGGGGTCGGCAGGATCGCCGAGCCGCCGCCGGTGGCCTTGCTTTCGTTGTAGAGGCTGACGTTGCCCGACACGATGGGGTAGTCCAGCGCGCGGCAGGCATCGCCCATGCCTTCCAGGCAGCCAACGATCTGCGCCATGATTTCGGGGCGCTGCGGGTTGGCGAAGTTCAGGCAGTTGGTGATCGCCAACGGCATCGCGCCGACCGCGCTGATGTTGCGATAGGTTTCCGCGACCGCCTGCTTGCCGCCTTCATAGGGGTCGGCATAGCAATAGCGCGGGGTGCAGTCGGTGCTCATCGCCAGCGCCTTGCGGGTGCCGTGGATGCGCACGACGGCCGCGTCGCCGCCGCTCTTCTGCAGGGTGTCCGCGCCGACCTGGCTATCATACTGCTGCCAGATCCAGCTGCGATTGGCGAGGTCCGCGCAGCCCATCAGCTTGACGAGGTCCGCGCCGAGATCGGCCGAGGGCGGGACGTTACCCAGCGGCGCGACATTGGCCCACGCGGCATAGTCCGCGCGGCTGGCGGCGGGCCGGTCATAGAGCGGCGCGTCTTCGGCCAGCGGGCCAAGCGGGATGTCGCACACGGTTTCGCCCTGCCAGGTCAGCACCATGTGGCCGGTGTCGGTCACTTCGCCGATCACGGCAAAGTCCAGCTCCCACTTTTTGAAGATCGCCTCGGCCATGGCTTCCTTGCCCGGCTTCAGCACCATCAGCATGCGTTCCTGCGATTCGGACAGCATCATTTCATAAGGCGTCATGCCCTCTTCGCGGCACGGCACCTTGTCCATGTCGAGCACGATCCCGGCCTTGCCGTTGGTCGCCATTTCGACCGAGCTGGACGTCAGCCCCGCCGCGCCCATGTCCTGGATGGCAACGATCGCGTCGGTCGCCATCAGTTCCAGGCACGCCTCGATCAGCAGCTTTTCGGTGAAGGGATCGCCCACCTGCACGGTCGGGCGCTTTTCGTCCGACTTCTCGTCGAAGTCCGCCGACGCCATGGTGGCGCCGTGGATGCCGTCGCGCCCGGTCTTGGAGCCGACATAGACGATCGGATTGCCGATGCCGGTGGCGGCGGAATAGAAGATCTTGTCGGTATCGGCGATCCCCACGGTCATCGCGTTGACCAGGATGTTGCCGTCATAGGCCTTGTGGAAATTGGTTTCCCCGCCGACCGTCGGCACGCCCACGCAGTTGCCATAGCCACCGATGCCGGCGACCACGCCTTGCACCAGGTGCTTCATCTTGGGGTGGTCGGGCCGGCCAAAGCGCAGCGCGTTCATGTTCGCCACCGGGCGCGCACCCATCGTGAACACGTCGCGCAGGATGCCGCCAACGCCGGTTGCCGCGCCCTGATAGGGCTCGATGTAGCTGGGGTGGTTGTGGCTTTCCATCTTGAAGATGGCGGCCTGACCGTCGCCAATGTCGATCACGCCCGCGTTCTCGCCCGGGCCGCAGATCACCCACGGTGCCTCGGTCGGCAGCTTCTTGAGGTGGATGCGGCTGGACTTGTACGAGCAATGCTCTGACCACATCACCGAAAAGATGCCGAGTTCCACCATGTTCGGCTCACGCCCCAGCGCGTGCAGCACGCGGGCGTATTCTTCCTCGGACAGCCCGTGGGCGGCGACAACTTCGGGAGTGATTTCGGCCATGCGCGGCCCTTAGCGCCGCCGGGCGAGTCCCGCTAGCCCGTTCTGGCCGAATTTGCGGCGCTTTTCCCCATCCACCACGCCACCAGCGTGGCCGCGCCATAGGCGAAGAACGCCAGCAGGCTGGTGCCGGTGGTGACTTCCGGCTCCACCGGGCCGAACCAGTTGACCGCTTGCAGCGCCAGCAGGACCGCCGCCAGCACGCCGACGCGCAGCGGGGCGGGACGTTTGCGGCGAACGTAAAGCCACAGCGCGCCAAAGGTCAGCCCCAGTTCCAGCGGCATTTCGATCGTGGGGTAGTTCCACAGCGCAAGGCCCAGCTTGGGTGGGCTTCCCGCCAGCGTCAGGTCCGGCACGTGGACCAGCAGGTCGAGGAACCAGTGCGACAGCACCACCAGCGCGGCGAGCCCACCAGCGGTGCGGCTCTTGCTCAGGCCCAGCACCAGCGCGCCGAACGCGGCGGCAAACACCGCGCTGCCCAGCAGGCTGTGGGTATAGGGCATGTGATAGAGGTCCATCGGGTTCATCACGCTGACCCCGGGGCGAAACCGCATCGCCTCCGTCCCCGTCAGCAGCAGGCCGAAGAACGCCCAGTCGACCAGCTGCCCGGCCACAAACAGCGTGCCAAGCCCCGGCGCTTTCGGCCGGGCGGCAAGGGCGAGGGCCGGGGCCCAGTGGCCGATGAACATGCGCCGGGTCTCCTCAGGCCATCTGCCGGACCGCGAAGGCCGCGATCCCGCAGGCCAGCGCGGTGGCGGACGCGCCCCACGCGATATCGACCAGCGTGACGTGCACCGGCCAGACCTTCAGCGTCGCCTGGTTGGTCAGGTCATAAGTGGCATAGGCGATCCCGCCCAGCAGCGCACCGTTCAGCACCGCGTGCGGCACGCCCAGCACGATCCCGGGGCGCACCGCGAACCACACCATGGCCGCGATGTAGAGCAGGTAGAACACCAGCGCCGGTCCCATCCGGAACTGCTCTGCCAGCAGGTCGCCCAGCGCGGGGCGATAGAAGTTCGGCCCGGCCCAGCGCAGCCACAGCGCATCGAGGATGCCAAAGGACACTCCGGCGGCCAGATAGGCGATAATCCACTGCATCGATTGCTCCCACGGTTTGTCGCAGCTTGACCCTTGGCCGCTGGACGGTCAATGCTTGATCCCATGAGCGAGACTGCTGCCGATATCGCCGCGATGAGCTTCGAAGATGCGCTGCGCGCGTTGGAAGATGTGGTGCGCAAACTGGAAAGCGGCGAAGTGCCGCTGGACGATTCCATCACCCTGTACGAACGCGGCGAAGCGCTGCGCAAGCACTGCCAGGCCCGGCTCGACGCGGCGCAGGCCCGGATCGAGAAGATCGTGGCCGGACCGGACGGGCAGGCCGCCGCCGTCCAGCCCTTCGATGCCGAACCGGGCCGCTAGGCGATGAGCGCCAGCCCGCTGTTGAAGGACGCGATGGCGCGCATCGCCGCCGACGTCGCATCCATGTTCGATGCCCTGCTGCCGATCCCGGCAGACCCGCGTGCGCGGCTGGTGGAGGCGATGCGCTATGCCGTGCTGGGCGGGGGCAAGCGGCTGCGCCCGCTGCTGCTGACCGCCGTGGCCGACATGTACCGGGTGGACCGCGCCGCCGCGCTGCGCGCCGGGATCGCGATCGAATCGATCCACGTCTATTCGCTGGTCCACGACGATCTGCCTTGCATGGACAACGACGCGATGCGCCACGGCAAGCCGACCGCGCACCTTGCCTTTGACGAGGCGACGGCCGTGCTGGCGGGCGATGCGCTGCACGATTTCGCGTTCGAGGTGCTGGCCGACACCGCGACCAGCAGGGATCCCTTCACCCGCGCCGAACTGATCCTGACGCTGGCCACGGCCAGCGGATCGAACGGCATGGCGGGTGGGCAGATGATGGATATCGTCGCCGAAACCAGCCAGTTCGACCTGCCCACCATCACCCGGCTGCAACAGCTGAAGACCGGGGCGCTGCTGGGCGCGTCGGTGGAAATGGGCGCGATCCTGGGCAAGGTCCCGGTCGAGGGGCGGGCGCACCTGCGCGGCTATGCCCGCGACATCGGGCTGGCCTTCCAGATTGCCGACGATCTGCTGGACCATGAAGGCGACGAGGCCGCCGCCGGCAAGGCGCTGCGCAAGGATGCGGCGGCCGGCAAGCAGACCTTCGTGTCGCTGCTGGGGCCGGACCGCGCGCGCGAACAGGCGCGGATGCTGGTCGAACAGGCGGTTGCGCACCTTGCCTCGCACGGGCAGGAAGCAGACTTGCTGCGCGACATCGCGCGCTACATCGTGGAGAGGGACCACTAAATGGCATCGCGCATCGGGGTCTATCCCGGCACTTTCGATCCGATCACGCTGGGCCATGCCGACATCATCCGGCGTGGGGCCAAGCTGGTCGACAAGCTGATCATCGGCGTCACCACCAACCCGTCGAAAAACCCGATGTTCACGCCGGACGAGCGCATGGCGATGGTCACGCGCGAAGTTGCGGCGATGGGCATCGACAACGTCGAAGTGGTCGGCTTCAACGCGCTGCTGATGAAATTCGCGCAGAAGCAGGGCGCCAACGTGATCGTGCGCGGCCTGCGCGCCGTGGCGGACTTCGAATATGAATACCAGATGGCCGGAATGAACCAGCAGCTCAATTCCAGCATCGAAACCGTGTTCCTGATGGCCGATGTCAGCCTGCAGCCGATCGCGTCGAAACTGGTCAAGGAAATCGCGATGTTCGGTGGCGAGATCCACCGCTTCGTCAGCCCCGCCGTGCGCGACGACGTGATGGCGCGAATTGCCAAGACAGGGACGCTGGGCGACTATTAATCTCGCCGTTCATTGCCACGACAGCGTTGCGGGCGTATCCGCCCACTCAGCGCATTTGCCGCCTTTCAGTTCGAGTATGCACCGCATGATCCGTCGTACCTTCGTTTCGCTTGCTCTGGGCCTGTCGCTGGCCGCCGTTCCGGGTTTCGCCAAGGACAAGCCGCCGGTCACGCCGCCCGCCCCGGTGCTCAGCGCCGCGATCAACCCCGATCCTGCGGTGGAGCCGGAAAACATCCTGGTGCTGGACCTGTCGAATGGCGGGCGCGTGCTGATCCGGCTGATGCCGCAGTGGGCACCGGGCCATGTCGAACGGATCAAGACGCTGACGAGCCAGGGGTTCTACAACGGGATCGTGTTCCACCGCGTGATCGATGGCTTCATGGCCCAGACCGGCGACCCCACGGGGACCGGGGGCGGCGGCTCGCAGCTGCCCGACCTGAAGGCCGAATTCAACAAGCTGCCCCACGTGCGCGGCAGCGTGTCGATGGCCCGCACCGATGAACCGGACAGCGCCAACAGCCAGTTCTTCATCGTGTTCTATCCGCGTTTCGCGCTGGATAACCGCTACACCAATTTCGGCCGCGTGATCGCGGGGATGGATGCGGTGGACACGATCGAGCGCGGCGAACCGCCGGTGAACCCGACCAGGATCCTGCAAGCCTCGCTCTTGTCCGAAAACAAGCCGCGCCCGGTGATTTCCGCGCCGGTTGCCGCGCCGGACATGCTCGCGCCGGGGGCTACCGCGCCGGGCACTTCGGGCGAGTAATTTCGCAAGCCAGTTCCCGTCATCACGGGCATGACCCGGGATGACGGTGGGACGAAGTTCCCCTAAGGGCAGTGCCCATGCGCGTTGACCTGTTCGATTTCGACCTTCCGCCGGAAAACATCGCCCTGCGTCCCGCGCGGCCGCGCGATGCGGCGCGGCTGCTGCTGGTGCCGGGTACCACGGGGCCGCTGGCCGACCACCGGGTCCGCGATCTGCCCGGCTTGCTGCGCGCGGGCGATGTGCTGGTGTTCAACGACACGCGCGTCATTCCCGCCCAGCTGGAAGGCCGCCGGGGCGAGGCAAGGATCGGCGCGACCCTGCACAAGCGGATCGACCTGCGCCGCTGGCAGGCCTTCATCCGCAATGGCAAGCGACTGCGCGCGGGCGATGAAATCCAGTTTCCCGCCGATGTCACCGCGCTGGCCGAAACCCGCCATGCGGACGGCAGCTGGACGCTGGCGTTTGGCGGGGACGAGCCGGTCGAAGTGCTGCTGGAACGTGCTGGACGGGTGCCGCTGCCGCCCTATATCGCGGGCAAGCGCGATTTGGACGAGGCCGACAAGCAGGATTACCAGACGATGTTCGCCGCCCGCGACGGCGCGGTTGCCGCGCCCACGGCGGCGCTGCACTTCACGCCGGAACTGATGGCAGCGCTGGCCGAAGCCGGGATCGGCCACGAAACGCTGACTCTGCACGTCGGCGCGGGCACGTTCCTGCCGGTCAAGGCCGACGATACCACCGATCACCAGATGCACGCCGAATGGGGCCGGATCGACGCCGCCACCGCCGACCGCCTCAACGCCGTGCGCGCGCGCGGCGGGCGCGTGATCGCGGTTGGCACCACGTCGCTGCGCCTGCTCGAAAGCGCGGCAGGGGACGACAAGGTGATCCGCCCGTTCGAGGGCGACACCGCGATCTTCATTACCCCAGGCTACCGTTTCAAGGGCATCGATGCCCTGATGACCAACTTCCACCTGCCCAAATCGACGCTGTTCATGCTGGTCAGCGCGCTGATGGGGCTGGAGCGGATGCAGCAAGTCTATGCCCACGCGATTGCGACGGGCTATCGGTTTTACAGCTACGGCGATTCCAGCCTGTTGCTGCCGGAAGGGTAGGGCGCGGGGGCCTTATTGCCCCGGCTGCACCGTCTTCAGCTTGATCTGCTGGCTGTCCAGCTTGTGCTGGTCGCTCTTGAACTTGCCCTGCACGGAATCGAGCTTGTGCTGCCGGCTTTCCACCTTGTGCTGCAAGCTGTCGTGCTTGTGCTGCAAGCTGTCGTGCTTGTGCTGCATGCTCTCGGTCTTGTGCTGCAAGCTGTCATGCTTGTGCTGCATGCTTTCGACGTTGCCTTGGGCGGTCTCCAGCTTGTGCTGGTGGCTGGCGGCGGGGTCCTTGGCGTGGATCGTCGGGCCGGGCGTGGGCGGAGCGGCTTCGGCGCTCATCCCCAGCGAGGCGCTGAGCAGGGTGATCGCCGAAGCGATGGTGGCGCCGGATGCACTGCGCTTGCTGTCGGTCTTGGCCATGCCAGTCGCTCCTGTCCCGTCACGCCTGTGACGAAAGCTTGTCCAGCTGTGCATACAGCAAGGCCAGATGGATGTCCAAACGCTTCGCCGGATCGGCTGGCTCCTCTGCGCCGGTCGCGGCGCAGTGCGCGGCAACCGCTGCGTCGAGGTCGAGCAGGTCGAACACCGCCGCGCCCCCGGCAGTGCCACCGGGCAGCGGCGCCATCGCGTCGCGAGCCACGTTGACCCATTCGGCATAGGCATCCGCCGCCGCAATGAACGGCTGCGCGCCCTGCGCCTCCACGTAGTCCGCAATCGTGCCGTCCGTGCCGAATGTGCCGGCGGAGAGGGGATGCGGATCGAGCCGCAGCCAGTGCTCGGTCCCGTCGCCAGCTCGCCGCCGCCCCAGCGGATAGAGCCGGCAAACCAGCGGCCGCGCCGGGTGCACGGTGCAGCCCTGATCCCCCAGGAACACGCAGACATCCGCCTCAGTCCGCGCCAGCGTGGTTCCCGCGCCGCCTTCGGTCCAGTGCTCGCGGAACTCCGCCGCCGAAACGCCCTTGAATGCCGCCAGCCGCGCGATTTCATAGGGGTTGGTTTGGATCACCTTGTGATGACAACACCGCGAACACGCCGCGCAATGAAACGCGAACGGCTCGCTCCGCGCGGCGGCATGCTGGGCGGGCAGGGCGGTCAACGCCGCCTGCCAAACAGGGTCGCCGGATCGATCACCTGGTCGATCAGCGCGTCGTCAGGGGGCAACTGGTCGTCCAGCATCAACATGGCGAGGCCGTGGACGACCGCCCAGGCCTGGACCATCAGGCGGCGGGTTTCAGCCGGATCGCCGCCGGTCGCGGCGGCGGCCTTGTCTTGCAGCAGGCGCGCGGCAAGGGATTCGCCGAACACCGTGTCGCCCGCCGGGGGCAGGTGCGTGAAAATCAGTCGGAACAGGGCCGGGTGGGCAAGGGCGAAGCGGACATAGGCCCGCCCCGTCGCGCCGAATGCGCCCGGACCGCCGCCGGCCGATTCGGCCGCGGCGCGCTGTGCCTCGCCCAGTTTCTCGATCCCCGCGCCCGCCAGCGCCACCAGCAGCGCGCGCTTGTCGGGGAAGTGGCGATAGACCGCCGTGGCGGAAACGCCCACGTCGCGGGCGATCTGGCGCAGCGAGATGTCGCCGATTTCGGTGGTTTCCAGCGCGCGCAAGCCGGCCTCGACCAGCGCGCTGCGCAAGTCGCCGTGGTGATAAGTGCGGACCATTTCGGCTGATGTTGACACTGTTACCATTTGGGTTATGTTTACAGCATAAACATTAAAGGGAGATACGCGCCGTGGCAAGCAACGTCGAAACCGTCATCCGCGCCGTCGTGACCAAGGGGATCGAGAAGGTCGCCAATTTCAACCGCGCCCGCATGGACGAAACCCGCGCCCATCCGTTCCTGACCGGCATTCACACGCCGATGACCGAGGAACGCACGCTGACCGATCTGGCCGTGACCGGCACGATCCCGCCGGAGCTGTCGGGCCGCTATGTCCGCATCGGGCCGAACCCGTTCAAACCGGATCCGCGCGGGCATCACTGGTTCATCGGCGATGGCATGGTCCACGGGGTGCGGATCGAGGGCGGCAAGGCGCTGTGGTACCGCAACCGCTATATCCGCTCGCAGATGCTGGAGGCCAAGGGCGGCCCGGCTGCCGCGCCCGGACCGCGGCGCGGGCGGCGCGATCTGGTCAATACCAACGTCATCCAGCATCGCGGGCAGACGCTCGCCATTGTCGAGGCCGGGTCGTTCCCGGCGCGGCTTAATGACGAGCTGGAAACGGTTGCCTACACCGATTTCGGCGGCACGCTGCAAACCTCGTTCAGCGCGCATCCGCATGAAGACCCGCTGACCGGCGAACTCCACGCGATCTGCTATGACGGCATGACGCAGGACACCGTCTGGCACGTGGTCGTCTCGCCCGAGGGCAAGGTCGTGCGGCAGGAGCCGATCCCGGTCGAGCACGGGCCGTCGATCCACGAATGCAGCATCACGCAGAAGTATGTGCTGGTGTTCGACCTGCCGGTGACGTTCTCGATGAAGGCGCTGATCGCGGGCGAGCAGTTCCCCTATCACTGGAACCCGGACCACCAGGCCCGCGTCGGCCTGCTGCCGCGCGCTGGCACGGCGGAGGACGTGATCTGGTGCGATGTCGATCCGTGCTATGTCTTCCACGTCGCCAACAGTTACGAAACGGCGGACGGCAAGGTGATTGTCGACCTGTCCGCCTATCAGACGATGTTCGCGGGCGGGCCGGACGGGCCGAACGGCAAGTCGCTGGGGATGGAGCGCTGGGAAATCGACCCCGCCGCGCGCCGCGTGACGCGCACCACGGTCGATGCCGCGCCGCAGGAATTCCACCGCCCGGATGAACGCTTCTTCGGCCAGCCCTACCGCTACGCCTGGTCGCTGGGCCTGCCTGAACACGCCGAACAGGCCTTCCTGGGGACGACGCCGATCTATCGCTATGACCTGCACACCGGAGAGCGGCAGGCGCACGATTTCGGGCCGAACCGCGTGCCCGGCGAATTCGTGTTCGTGCCCCGCAGCGCCGATGCCCCGGAAGGTGACGGCTGGGTCATGGGCTATGTGATCGACGCCGCGAACGAGACGACCGACCTCGTCATCCTGAATGCGGCAGACATGGCTGCCCCCCCGGTCGCCAGCATCCATATCCCGCACCGCATCCCGCCGGGCTTCCACGGTAACTGGCTGTCCGACGCTGGTTGATGGGCGCGGTTTGATCGCGCGCAAGACAGGCCCCTTCCGCCCGTGCTAGCCCGTCATCGGGAAAACGGATGCGAGGAGGGGCCATGTCGCGTGAACGGCAGGCGGCAGTCGATGCAGCACTGGAACGCGCAGCCGAACGGCTGGGCGATGTGGTGCCACTCGTCATGGCCGAATTCTATGCGCATCACCCCGATGCCCGCGCCGCGTTCGATCTGCATTCGCCGCACGGCAATCCGCACCGGCTGGAAGCGGAAATGGTCGATAACGCGCTTTACTTCGTGATGACCTGGTTTGAACGGCGCGCGGAGATAGAGATCATCGCCTACACCTCGGTGCCGCATCATCGCCATACGCTGCACGTACCCGCCGCCTGGTACGCTGGACTGCTGGATGCCACCATCACCGTCCTGCGGCGCGCCACCCCGCCGGAGGACACCGCCGAACTCGCGCTGTGGGATGAACTGCGCGAAAAGCTGTGCGGGCTGGTTCTTTCCGCGCAAGACGGCTAACCGCACGGGCCATGACTGCCCCCCGCTTCCAGTTCACCATCCACGCCACCGATGGCAAGGCCCGCACCGGCACGATTGCGATGCGCCGGGGCGAAATCCGCACGCCTGCGTTCATGCCGGTCGGCACGGCGGCAACCGTCAAGGCGATGAAGCCCGAAACCGTCCGCGCGACGGGGGCCGATATCCTGCTGGGCAATACCTATCACCTGATGCTGCGTCCCGGCGCGGAGCGGGTGGCGCGGCTGGGGGGGCTCCACAAGTTCATGAACTGGGACCGCCCGATCCTGACCGACAGTGGTGGCTATCAGGTGATGAGCCTGTCGGACCTGCGCAAGATCACCGAAGAGGGCGTGACGTTCAAAAGCCACCTCGACGGATCGAAGCACCTGCTCACTCCCGAACGCTCTATGGAAATCCAGCGGCTGCTGGGCAGCGATATCGTGATGGCGTTCGACGAATGCCCGCGCGCCGACGCGCCCTATGACGTGATCGCCGCGTCGATGCGGATGTCGATGCGCTGGGCGCAGCGCAGCCGCGACGGGTTCGACAGCGGCGAGGAACACGCGGAACGCTCCGCCCTGTTCGGCATCCAGCAGGGCGCGCTCGACCAGACCCTGCGCGGCGAAAGTGCCGCCGCCCTGCGCGAGATCGGGTTCGATGGCTATGCCATCGGTGGGCTGGCTGTGGGCGAGGGGCAGGAGGCGATGTTCGCCACGCTCGACTTCGCGCCCGACATGCTCCCGCAGGACCGCCCGCGCTATCTGATGGGCGTGGGCAAGCCCGACGATCTGGTCGGCGCGGTGGAGCGCGGGGTCGACATGTTCGATTGCGTGCTGCCCAGCCGATCGGGCCGCAACGGGCAGGGCTTTACGTGGAACGGCCCGGTCAACTTGCGCAACGCCCGCCATGCCGAGGACACCAGCCCGCTGGACGAGCGCTGCCCCGGCGATTGCTGCACCAAATACAGCCGCGCCTATCTCCACCACCTGCACAAGAGCGGCGAGATCCTGGGCGCGATGCTGCTGACCGAACACAACCTGACGTTCTATCAGCAACTGATGCAGGCGATGCGCGATGCCATCGCGGCGGGCACCTTCGCCGCCTTCGCGGCGGAGTTCCGGCGGGGGTATCTCAAGGGTTAGGCGGTTTGGGCAGATGTCGCCCGGAACGCAGAGGTGACCAACCTCCTCAAAACCCCCTAGCCGCCGCGCTGTAGCTGTTGGAAAACGCCGAGCCGGTCCGTGATCTGCCAATGGCCGGTCAGGCGATCTTCGCGGTCGAAGGCATAGACGGTCGCGCCCGACATGCGGATCGTTCGGCCGGTGGCCGGGAAGCCGGGCAGGTCGCCCAGATGCGTACCTCTCCAGAGCCAGGTCATCACAACACTGTCGCCATCGGCGAACAGGCCCTGAATGTCGAAACGCTGGTCGGGGAACGCCGCTCGCGATTTTCGAACCCGATCCTTGAAGCCGGTGCGATCCAGCGTCAGTCCCTCCCACGGATCGCCGGGATCGTGGTGGATGGTGTACGTCTCTGCAATATAGTCGTCCGCGCCGTCGGCCTCGCCGTCGTCCCAAATCTGCCGGATGAATGCGGTGAGCCGCTGCTTACGCTGCTGCATGGCCGTGATCTTTCCCCTTGGGATGGGGCTGGGCGAGCGCCAGCGCATGATCCCGAATGTCCGAAGGCCACGCGGCCATCCGTTCTGCGAAAACTTCGTCTTCACCAGCGAACAGGGCGCGGATCACGTCCTCGTAATCAGGCAGGTCACCGGCCAGTGCGTGCAGAAAGCGATAGGCCCGCTCCTGCGCGGCCTTGCGATCGGTTTGCCCACCATCCGCGCGCCGCGCTTCGTCAATGAGGCGACGCAAGGCTTGCGATGCTCCCCCCGCTTGCCTTGCAAGCCATTCCCAATGCCGCGGCAGCAGGGTCACCTCGCGCGCAACGACGCCCAGCTTCGGTCGTCCTCGTGATCGACCGGACTTGCCCAGCAGGTCACCGTGCGTCCTGGCCGCCAGTGCGTTCAGCTCGCCATGCTCGGTCAGCCGCGTGACGATTTCCGCCGTGGTGCCACGAAGATCGAGATCGATCACGGCACCGGAAGTGTCATCGAAGATGAAGAGCGAGCGCTGTTCGGCGGCATCCTGCGCTTTGATTGCCAGTGCCACGTCGATCAGCGCGCCGCTTGCGATGCGCCGGGTGCCGACAAACGCGGTACAGGGGGTGGACAGATATTGAGTCATGACTCTTTAATAACCGGGTAAAAACATCTGTCAATTTATCCGGGTATTATTGCTTTGCCTGACCTGCCATAGTAGGGCGGCGTGCGACAGCAAGGGGATCATGCATGCAAAAGGAAGGTCGAAAGGCGGCCATTGCGGCCTACCGAGACCGCAAGGTTGAATCCGGCATCTATGCTGTTCGGTGCGTGCCGTCCGGCCAGTTGTGGGTGGGCAGTGCGCCTGATCTGTCCACCATTCAGAACCGCCTGTGGTTCACGCTGCGGCAGGGCAGCAACACACATCGAGCGCTCCAAACAGCGTGGGCCGATCATGGCGGCGATGCATTCACGTTCGAGGTGGTCGAGCGACTGCCCGACGATGACAATCCCGACCGCGCTGCCGCGCTCAAGCGTGCGCACACCCATTGGCTGGCAAAACTGGAGGGCATCCGCATCTAGCATTTGCAGACCCTGCCGATCTGTCCCCGTGCACCAGGCTGACCTGCCAGCCGGTTGTTATACAAAATAGCCCAGCTTTGACTTGCACTTACGCGCGCGGGCTGCATGATCTTCGCACGATTACGGGCAGGGGCATGGAATGAAGCGCAGGGTATTGGGTGTGGTGGCGGTGCTGATGGCCGGCGTTTCGGCGGTTCCGGCGGGCGCGCAGGATGGCCTCGCGCTGGCGCAGCGGTTCGGGGCGCTGGAGGCGATCCGGTCGATCAGCCTGTCGCCCGATGGCACGAAGATCGCCTATGTCACCCCGCATCCCACGGTCGGCACGGCGGTCTATGTCGCGGACCTGACGACGGGCGCGGCGCCGGTGCGGATCATTGCCTCGGCCAGCAAGGATGAGCAGATCTATTGGTGCGGCTGGCCCACGGCGGCGCGGCTGGTGTGCAAGGTCAGCGTCGATTTCAACCTGGCCGGGCGCTGGATCAAGGTTGCGCGGGCCTATGCGCTGAATTCTGACGGCAGCGATCCCAAGCTGCTGACCGCGGTCAACAGCCGCCAGCTGGGGCTGGATGGCAGCGGCGGGAGCGTGCTTGACTGGGACGTGGCGAGCAAGCCCGGCGCGGTGCTGATGTCGCGCTATTTCATCCAGGAAGACCGCGCCGGATCGTTGAAGGCGGAGCAGCGCCAGGGGCTGGGGGTGGAGGAAGTCGATACCGTCACGCTCAAGCGCCGCAACGTCGAGCCGGCGCGCGGCGATGCGCGCGAGTACATCACGGACGGACATGGCACGGTGCGGATCATGGGGGCGATTGCCTCCAACCCGGACGGCTACATCCGCGAGGAGATGAGCTATTTCTATCGCAAGCAGGGCGCGCGGGAGTGGCTGCCGCTGTCGAAGCTCAAGCTGGCTGACACCGGCGGGGTGGGGGGTTTCAACCCTTATGCGGTCGATCCGGCGAAGAACGTGGTCTATGGCTTTGACGATCACGAAGGCCGCGCGGCGCTGTTCAGCATCGCGCTGGACGGCACCGAAACGCGGCAACTGCTGCTCAGCCGCGATGATGTCGATGTTGATGGACTGGTGCGGATCGGGCGCGACAATCGCGTGGTCGGGGCCAGCTATGCCACCGAAATGCGGGTGGTCGATTACTTCGATCCGGAGCTGAAGAAGCTGGCGGGGGCGCTCAGCCGGTCCTTGCCGGGCAGGCCCAGCATCGGGTTCGTCGATGCCAGCAGCGGGGAAAGCAAGTTGCTGATGGTCGCCGCCAGCGATGTCGATCCGGGGCGCTATTACCTGTTCGACAAGACCACCCGCCAGCTGGGTGAAGTGCTGCCGGTGCGCCCGGAACTGGCCGGGATCACGCTCGCGCCGATGAAGCCGGTGACCTATCCGGCCGCCGACGGCACGCAAGTGCCCGGTTATCTGACGCTGCCGCCGGGCAGCAGCGGCAAGGGGCTGCCCGCCATCGTCATGCCCCACGGCGGACCGGGATCGCGCGACGAATGGGGCTTTGACTGGCTGGTCCAGTTCTATGCCCAGCGCGGTTATGCGGTGCTGCAACCCAATTTCCGGGGCTCCACCGGCTATGGCTCGGCATGGTATCGCAAGAACGGGTTCCAGTCGTGGCGCGATGCGATTGGCGATGTGAACGACGCCGGGCGCTGGCTGGTGGCGCAGGGCATCGCCGCGCCGGACAAGCTGGCGATCGTCGGCTGGTCCTATGGCGGCTATGCGGCGCTGCAAAGCCAGGTGCTGGACCCGTCGCTCTACAAGGCGGTCGTCGCCGTCGCCCCGGTGACCGATCTGGAGCGGCTGCGCGCCGGTGCGGCTGGCTCATATAACCAGACGCTGATCCAGAAATTCATCGGGCAGGGGCCGCACATCAAGGAAGGTTCGCCCGCGCAGAACCCCGGCAGCTTCAAGGCCCCGGTGCTGATGTTCCACGGCGACCGCGACCTGAATGTCGATATCGGGCAGGCGCGGTTCATGGCCGAACGCCTGCGTGGTGCGGGCAAGCCGGTGGAACTGGTGGAGTTTCCGGGGCTCGCCCACAGCCTCACCGATGCCGCCGCGCGCACCCGTCTGCTCAGCGAAAGCGATGCCTTCCTGCGCAAGTCTCTGGGCCTGCCGGCGAACTGAACTTTCCTACACGGCGCGCGGCTGTCATGCTGGGCTTCGCTCCTTGACCGCGTGAACCCCGTTTCCCTTCAGGCCGCATTCCCCGGATGCGGCCTGATCTGCTTTCGCGCGCCCGCCAAAACTTTTCGGCAAAGACCCTCGCGGTTGCACTTCATCAACTAACGTCCGCCGGGCCCAAACGAAAAGGGCGGCCCCGAAGGACCGCCCTTTGCAATTTCGGTATGAAAACCCGAAACTTAGCGCGAATAGAATTCGACGACCAGGTTCGGTTCCATCTTCACCGGATAGGGCACTTCGTCCAGCGTGGGAACGCGAACGAAGGTGACCTTGTCGGTGCCGTCCTGCGCGACATAGTCGGGCACTTCGCGTTCCGGCAGGCCCTGTGCTTCGGCGATCAGGGCCATTTCCTTGGCCTTCTTGCCCAGCGACACGACGTCGCCCGGACGCACGCGGCGGCTGGCGATGTTGCACTTCACGCCGTTCACATAGATGTGGCCGTGCGAAACGATCTGGCGGGCCGAGAAGATGGTCGGCGCGAACTTGGCGCGGTACACCACCATGTCCAGGCGCTGTTCGAGCAGGCCGATCAGGTTCTGACCGGTGTCACCCTTCATGCTCGACGCTTCCTGATAGGTGCGCTTGAACTGCTTTTCGGTGACGTCGCCGTAATAGCCCTTCAGCTTCTGCTTGGCGCGCAGCTGGATGCCGAAGTCCGACACCTTGCTCTTGCGGCGCTGGCCGTGCTGACCGGGGCCATAGCTGCGGCGGTTGACCGAGCTCTTGGGACGACCCCAGATGTTTTCGCCCATGCGGCGGTCAATTTTGTACTTAGACGACTTGCGCTTCGACATGACGCATCGTTCCTTCAATTTGCTGGGGGCTGGCGACAACCGCTGGCCCTACTGGTCCGGAACCGCACCATTCCGCCACTTGTGCGGAATGCGACCACCGCTTCACCGGAGTGCGAGGTCAATTGCGAAGGCGCGCCCTTGGCCGGGAATCGCCCGCAAGTCAAGCTCTCGGCGCGCGTTTCTCCAGCGTGGAGAGGATTCCGCGCATGGTCCGCACTTCCAGGTGGTTCCAGCCCGGCTTGGTCAGCATGTTGCGCACGGTCAGCCGCGTCGCCTCGGCGCGGGCCGGGGGGAAGAAATAGTTGCGGGCGTCCAGCATCGCCTCCAGCTGGCCCAGCATCCCCTCCAGCTCCTCCTGCGGGGCGGGGGGCAGCAGGTCCTCGGCCGTGGGCTGGACCAGATTGGCCTGCTTCGACCATTCATAGGCGCACAGGATCACCGCCTGCGCGAGGTTGAGGCTGGCAAAGTCCGGGTTGATCGGCACCGTCAGGATCGCGCGGGCGAGCGCGACGTCCTCGGTTTCCAGGCCGGAGCGTTCCGGGCCGAACACCAGTGCAGAGCGGCCCGCGTCGGCATGGATCGCGCGGGCGGCTTGCTCCGGCGTGACGACCGGCTTGGTCACCCCGCGCTTGCGCACGGTCGTTGCATAGACATGGGCGCAATCGGCCACGGCATCGGCCAGCGTTTCGAACACAGCGGCGTGTTCGAGCACTTCGTCCGCACCGGCCGCCGCCGGACCGGCGCTGGGGTTGGGCCAACCATCGCGCGGGGTGACCAGCCGCAGCTCGGTCAGCCCGAAGTTCAGCATCGCGCGGGCCGCCTTGCCGATATTCTCGCCCAGTTGCGGCCGGACGAGGACAATGACCGGCTTGCGCTCAGGACTTGTCGGCATCAAGCCCACCGACGTTCTGCCCACCGACGTCCTGAATCGTGCTGGCGAATTCCTCGAAGTCGCGCGCTTCGGTGAAGTCGCGATAGACGCTGGCGAAGCGGATATAGGCGACCGCGTCCAGCTGGCGCAGGCCGTCCATCACCATTTCGCCGATGTCGCGGGCCTGGACTTCGCTCTCGCCCAGCGTTTCGATCTGGCGCTGCACGCCGGAGACCAGCTGGTCGATCCGTTCCTGCGGCACCCCGCGCTTGCGGCAGGCAAGCGAGACGGACTGTTCGATCTTCGCCCGGTCGAACGGTTCGCGCTTATCGCCGCTTTTGACGACGATGACTTCGCGCAGCTGCACCCGCTCGAACGTGGTGAAGCGCGCGCCGCAGCCTTCGCACTGGCGGCGACGGCGGATCGCGGTGTTGTCCTCGGTGGGGCGCGAATCCTTCACCTGACTGTTGTCATGCGCACAGAACGGACAGCGCATTCAGGGGCGCAACCGCTTGTAAGGCGCGAACCCGGCCCCGGCGAGCAGGCCCAGCGGCCAGCTTACCACCGGGAGCAGGGCCCCGGCCACCGCGCCAATGGCCGCGCCGGTCAGCACCGGCTTGGTCGACGGGTGGGCAAGCCCTTCCTTGGCCATGCCGACGATCTCCTCGCGGGCGTTGTCGATCAGGTCATCACCGCGCTTGGGATCGTTCATGGCGTCAAAGCTCCGGATAGATCGGGAATCGGCTGCACAGTTCCTCGACACGGGCGCGGACGCGGGCTTCAACCTGGCCATCGCCTTCCTCGCCGTTGCGCGACAGCCCGTCTACCACTTCCGCGATCAGCGCGCCAATCGTGCGGAACTCTTCCTCGCGGAAGCCGCGCGTGGTGCCGGCCGGAGTGCCAAGGCGGATGCCCGAAGTGACGAACGGCGAGCGCGTGTCATACGGGATGCCGTTCTTGTTGCAGGTGAGGTAGGCCCGGTCGAGCCCCTTTTCGGCGGCCTTGCCGGTCACGTCCTTGGCGGTCAGGTCGACCAGCATCAGGTGGTTGTCGGTCCCGCCGGACACGATCCGCAGGCCATTGTCGGCCAGGCTGCTCGCCAGCGCGCGGGCGTTGGCGACGATCTGGGCGGCATAGGCCTTGAATTCGGGCTGGAGCGCTTCCTTGAAGGCCACGGCCTTCGCTGCGATCACGTGGACCAGCGGCCCGCCCTGCAGGCCGGGGAACACGGCAGTGTTGAACTTCTTGGCCAGCGCTTCGTCGTTGGTCAGGATGATGCCGCTGCGCGGGCCGCGCAGGCTCTTGTGCGTGGTGCTGGTGACGACATGGGCATGCGGGAAGGGCGAGGGGTGCGCGCCGCCCGCGACCAGGCCGGAGAAGTGCGACATGTCGACCAGCAGGTAGGCGCCGACCGCATCGGCGATCTCGCGGAACTTCTGGAAGTCCCACACCCGCGAATAGGCCGTGCCGCCGGCGATGATCAGCTTGGGCTTGTGCTCATGCGCCAGCCGTTCGACCGCTTCCATGTCCAGCTGTTCGTCGTCCTTGCGCACGCCATAGGCGACCGGGTTGAACCACTTGCCGCTCATGTTCACGGGGCTGCCGTGAGTCAGGTGGCCGCCGGAGTTGAGGTCCAGCCCCATGAAGGTATCGCCGGGATTGAGCAGCGCCAGGAACACCGCCTGGTTCATCTGGCTGCCCGAATTGGGCTGGACGTTGGCGAACTGGCAGCCGAACAGCTGCTTCGCCCGCTCGATCGCCAGGTTTTCGACGACGTCGGCATATTCGCAGCCGCCGTAATAGCGCTTGCCCGGATAGCCTTCGGCATACTTGTTGGTGAAGACCGAGCCGGTCGCCTCCAGCACGGCCAGGCTCGTGATGTTCTCGGACGCGATCAGTTCGATCTTGTGCTGCTGGCGGCCCAGTTCACCGCGAATGGCGGCGTGCACTTCGGGGTCGGTTTCGGCCAGATGCGCGGTGAAGAAGCCTTTCGACCGGATTTCCGGCTGGGCGTCGGCGATCACGGTCATGCGGTTGCTCCTTCAAGGTCAGGGTTGGATAGCTTGTCGACCCGGGGGCCATGGCGGCCACCGGCAAAATCGGTGTTCAGGAAGGCGTCGATACAGGCCTTGGCCATGTCGACGCCGGTCAGTCGGGCCCCCATGGCAATGGCGTTGGCATCGTTGTGTTCACGGGCCAGCGCGGCCGACAGCGGTTCCGACACCAGCGCGCAGCGCAGCGCCGGGTTGCGGTTGACCGCGATGGAAATGCCGATGCCCGAACCGCACAGCGCCACGCCGCGCTCTGCGGTGCCGTCAGCCACGATGGCGGCCAGCTTGTAGCCATAGTCCGGGTAATCGACCCGGTCGGCAGTATCGGGGCCAAGATCGGCCACCTGATGACCCAGGCCAATCAGGTACTCGCGCAATTCGGCCTTGAGGTCGATTGCGGCGTGGTCAGAGGCAATGGCAATGCGCATGGGCAGGCGCCGTCCTTCCGGGGGAGGGTAGAATCGCGTGCGCCCCCCTTAGTCGCGGATTGCCCGATTTGCCAGCGCCGAGGGCACCGTCCTTTGGTCCAGTGTCGCGGGTTTGACTTTCCGGCAGACGCAGCGCAGCTTTTCGGCAACAGACGGTTTGCAGTGCTGACGAAATGCGGGGGAATGGATGAGCAAGGGCCTGGGAACGCTGGTGGCGCTGCTGGCCGCCGTGGTGCTGGCGATCATGGCTACCACCCCGCCGATGCCCCAGGGGCCGCAAACCCCACCGAGCGAATTCGCCGTGGCCCGGGCGATGCCGGACGTGGTGGCCATCGCGCGCGAACCCCACATCACCGGCACGCCCGAAAATGCCAGGGTACGTGAATACATCGCGGCGCGGATGCAGGCGCTGGGAATGGAAGTATCGACCAGTTCCGGCACGGTGGGAGAGCGCGGCACGGCCAAGCGCAACCGCTGGACAGGACGCAGCGATCCGCCGCCGACCCTGACCAACGTGATCGGTGTGCTGCCGGGACGAAACCGCTCCCTGCCCGCCGTCCTGTTGATGTCGCACCACGATACGGTCTGGGGCTCGCCCGGCGCGGCTGACGATACGGCCGGAATTGCCGTCAGCCTGGAAGTCGCCCGCGCGATCAAGGCCGGGGGCGGGGCAGAGCGCGATCTGGTGGTGCTGGTCACCGATGCGGAAGAACTGGGGCTGGAAGGGGCAAAGCAGTTCTTCGCTGAACATCCGTTGCGCAGCCGCGTTGGTGCCGTGATCAATATGGAGGCACGCGGGGGCGGCGGTCGCACAACCCTGTTCCAGACCTCCAGTGACAACGGCAATGCGGTGGCTTTGTTCGCGGATGTCGCGCGGCGGCCCGGTGGCAGCTCGCTCGCCGCTTATATCTACAGTGTCCTGCCCAACGATACCGATCTGACCCCGGTGCTGGCCGGATCTTATACGGCCTACAATTTCGCCTTTATCGGCCGGTCGGGCCTGTATCACTCGCCGCTGGCCACCCCGGCGCGGCTGGATCAGGGCGCGGTGCAGGACATGGGCGCGCAAGTGCTGGAGCTGTCGCGCGCGTTGCTCAATTCCCCCGCGATGCCCGCGCCCGCGCCCGATGCGGTGTTTTTCGACCTGTTCGGGCGGATCATGCTGACCTATCCGGCCTGGGCGGGATGGATCATGCTGATCGTGGCGGCGAGTGCGCTGGGGCTGAGCGCGCGGGAGCAGCCGGATCTGCGCGCGCTGGGTAGCGGTGCCGGGCGGATGGCGGGCCTGCTGCTGGTGGCTGCTGCCCTCTATTACCTGCTGAACCTGCTGTCCGGCGCGGACGGTCCGACCAATTACTATGACCGGCTGGCCGCGATTCCCCGGCTCGAGGCGATGGCCGCGCTGGGCGGGATGGCAGCGGCACTGGTCCTGCTGGGCGGGGCGCTGTCCCCTGCCGGAAAGGTGGGCGCAGCGTTGCCATTGTTGATGATCGCGGCAGCGGCGCAAGCGATTGCCCCGACGGCGGCCTATTTCATTGTGATCCCGGTCATGCTGGCGGCCTTGGCCCAGTTGTCGCTGCAGCGGTCAGGCGGCACGGCGGCGCGGGCCTTCGCGGGGGCCGTTGCCGCCTCGGTCGTGGGGTACATGCTCGCGCTGGGACATCAGGTGATGCAAGGCGTGGGACCAACCATGCCGATGGCCGCGGCCCTGCCGCTGGCGCTGGGTGCGCTGGGATTGCTGCCCGTCTGGCATGGGGTGACGAGCCGGACGGCACGCATTAGTGCGGCCGGTCTGCTGATCCTGGCCATGGCGGTGGCACTGTGGGTGCGGCTGGATCCGGTAGCGGAAACGGTCGCAGTTTATGCCGACACCAAGCGCTGATGCAGAAAGGCCCCGGATTTACCGGGGCCTTTCGCGTTACTGGTCCAGGAAGCTGCGCATCTTGCGCGACCGGCTGGGGTGCTTGAGCTTGCGCAGCGCCTTTGCTTCGATCTGACGGATACGTTCGCGCGTCACCGAGAACTGCTGGCCGACTTCTTCCAGCGTGTGATCGGTGTTCATGCCAATGCCGAAACGCATGCGCAGCACACGTTCCTCACGCGGGGTGAGGCTGGCCAGCACGCGGGTGACCGTTTCCTTGAGGTTGGCCTGAATCGCGGCATCCACCGGGATGATCGCATTCTTGTCCTCGATGAAATCGCCGAGGTGCGAATCTTCCTCGTCGCCAATCGGCGTTTCGAGGGAGATCGGCTCCTTGGCGATCTTCATCACCTTGCGGACCTTTTCGAGCGGCATCGACAGACGCTCGGCCATTTCTTCCGGCGTCGGTTCGCGGCCCTGCTCGTGCAGGAACTGGCGGCTGGTGCGCACCAGCTTGTTGATCGTTTCGATCATGTGGACCGGGATGCGGATCGTGCGGGCCTGATCGGCGATCGAACGGGTGATCGCCTGACGAATCCACCACGTCGCATAGGTGCTGAACTTGTAGCCGCGGCGGTATTCGAACTTGTCGACCGCCTTCATCAGCCCGATGTTGCCTTCCTGGATAAGGTCCAGGAACTGCAGGCCGCGATTGGTGTATTTCTTGGCGATGGAGATCACCAGTCGCAGGTTCGCCTCGACCATTTCCTTCTTGGCGATGCGCGCTTCGCGTTCACCCTTCTGGACCATGTTGACGATGCGGCGGAATTCGGTGAGCGCCATGCCAGTGGCCGACGCGATGTCCGCCACTTCGGAACGGATGCGTTCAACCGCATCGGCTTCGTTCTCGGCAAAGGCGGCCCACTTTTTGTCGCGCTTCGACATCGTGGCCAGCCAGGTATCGTCCAGCTCGTTGCCGACGTACGTGTCGAGGAAGTCCTTGCGGCTGACCTTGTGACGCTCTGCCAGGCGCAGCATCTGCCCGCCCAGCGCGGTCAGGCGGCGGTTGAAGGCGTAGAGGTTGTCGACCAGGTACTCGATCTTGCTGGCGTGGAACTGCACGCTTTCGACCTGTGCGGTGAGTTCCTCGCGCAGTTCCTGGTACTGCTTTTCCTTCGCAGCCGGGAAGTCCAGCCCCAGGCTCATCGATTCGAGGCGATTGGCCTGAAGCTTTTCGAACTTGCGGAACAGCTCCGTGATCAGCGCGAACTTTTCCAGCGCTTCCGGCTTCAGCTGCGCTTCCATTTGCGCGAGCGAGAGAGTGTTGTCTTCCTCTTCTTCCTCGGCCGGACGGCGGGCGCGGCGTTCGATGCCGTCCTCGTCCTCTTCGTCGGCGGATTCCTCCTCGACGTCTTCTTCTTCCTTGAAGGAGGGGCCGGCGGTGGCTTCGCTGATTTCGCCGTCGCCTTCTTCCTCACCGTCTTCGGTCAGGTTCTCTGGCGCCGGTTCCTTCGACAGCATCGCATCGAGGTCGAGGATTTCGCGCAGCTGCATTTCGCCCGCGTTCAGGGCTTCGGACCACTGGATGATCGCGTGGAACGTGATCGGGCTTTCGCACAGGCCCAGGATCATCGTGTCGCGGCCGGCTTCGATCCGCTTGGCGATGGCGATTTCGCCTTCGCGGCTGAGCAGTTCCACCGCGCCCATTTCGCGCAGGTACATGCGCACCGGGTCATCGGTCCGCTCGACCGTTTCCTTCTTCTTGATCAGGTCGGGGCGTTCGCCAACCGGATCCGGCTCGTCGATTTCATCGACTTCCCGCTCTTCCGGATCGACCGCGTCCTCGTCGCTCTCGACGATGTTGACGCCCATCTCGCTGATCGCGGCCATGATGTCCTCGATCTGCTCGGAGGTCATCTGGTCTTGCGGCAGCGCCTCGTTCAGCTCGTCATAAGTGATCACGCCGCGCTTCTTGGCGCGCGCGATCAGCTTCTTGATCGAGGCTTCGTTGAGATCGATCAGGGGGGCGTCGCCGCCTTCCTTTTCGCCGCCGTTCAGTTCTTCGTCCATCAATCCGCCATGTTCCGTGTTACGCCGCTCCCCCCGGAGCGGCGGATCGCGCGCTGGCCATTTGCCGCAGACGCGAATCGAATTCCAGCTTTCTCTTTAGCAAGCGCTGCTGTTCGGCATATGCCCCTTCCGAAAGGTCCTGCTCGAACCGGGCCGTGGCCGCCGCCAGCGCGGCTTCCAGTGCGGGGCGTTCGACCAGCAGACCAATCGCCTGGGCCAGCTCGGCGCGGGCCTGTTCGGGCGGAATATCGTCGGCCAGAAAGCCAAATCGCAGCGAGGCGTATTCTTCGGGGGCCGGGGCTGCCAGACCCCGCCCGGCCAATATGGTGGCAAGCGCCGCCATTTCAAGCGGTTCGCCGTTTTCCGCCGCATCGACCAGCGCATCAAAGCGCGGATCGGCCAGCTGGGCCTGCACCAGTGCATCGCCATTGCGCAGGATCTCATCCGGGAAACGCAGCAGTCCGGCAATAACGGCCGCCGCCAGTGCATTGCGCGCGCCGCCGGAAACAGAGCGCCGCAGCCGCCCGGTCTGCTCCGGATCGGAGCGGGGGGGCGGGGCCTTGCCGCCAAAGCGCGGATTGCCGCCACCGCGCGCGGCAGGCTGCCATGCACGCTCCTCGCGCCGGGGAAAGGCGAAGGCGGAAAACTTTTCCATCAGGTCGCGGCGATAGAGCGCCTTGATGTCCGGGGCCTGGATTGTTTCCACGTGGGCCATCAGCCGCGCCTTGAGGCCTGCCTTGTCTTCCGGCGTTTCGAGGGGGGCGGCCTCGCGCTCGTGCTCCCACAAGAGGTCGAGCAGGGTCTGCGGGCTGGCGAGCAGCGCCTCCATCGCGCGCACGCCGTCGCGCTTGATCAGATCGTCGGGGTCCATGCCGGTCGGCAGGCGGACGATTCGCAGCGAATGGGCGGGGCGCAGCAGTGGCAGGGCGCGGGTCACGGCGCGCATTGCCGCGCGCTGCCCAGCGGCGTCGCCATCGAAGCAGAGCACCGGCGTTTCAACCAGCCGCCACAGCATCTCGATCTGCCGCTCGGTCAGCGCGGTGCCTAGCGGGGCGACCGCATCCGCGATCCCCGCCGCCGCCAGCGCGATCACGTCCATATAGCCTTCGACCACCACGATCCGCCCCGTCTGGCGGCTCGCCGGTCCGGCCCGGTGCAGGTTGTAAAGCGTCCGCCCCTTGTCGAACAGCGGGGTGTCGGGGGAGTTCAGATACTTCGGCGCATCGGTCTTCTTCGCATCCAGAATGCGCCCGCCAAACGCGATTACCCGCCCGCGCGCATCCTCGATCGGCAGCATCAGGCGGCCCCGGAACCGGTCGTACGGCTCCTTTTCATCCACCGCGATTCGCAGCCCGGCCTCGATCAGCTTGGCTTCGGGAAATTCCTTCAGCGCCTCTTTCAGCGCCTGCCGCCCATCGGGGGCAAAGCCGAAGCCGAAGCGCTGCAACGTGTGCGCATCGAACCCGCGCGTGGCGAGGTAGGCGCGGGCGCGCTCACCCTCTGGAGCGGTGAGGCGCTCCACGAACCAGGCCTGCGCCGCCGCCATCACGTCGTGCAGCGAATCGCGCACTTGCGCTTGCTGGGCGGCGCGCGGATCGGGCGCGGGCACTTCCATGCCGGCTTCGGCCGCCAGTTCCTTCACCGCGTCCATGAACGACAGCCCGCGCTGGTCGGTCATCCAGCGAATCACATCGCCGTGCGCGCCGCAGCCAAAGCAGTGGTAGAACCCCTTGACGTCGTTGACGGTGAAGCTCGGCGATTTCTCGTTGTGAAACGGGCAGCACGCCTTCCACTCATGCCCCGCCTTGATGAGCCGCGTCGTCCGCCCGATCACGCCGGACAGCGTGACGCGGGCGCGCAGTTCATCAAGCCATTGCGGGGTCAGCGCCACGTCAGGCCAGCGCCGCCTTCACCAGGCCGCTGGCCTTGCCCATGTCCAGCTGCGTGCCGTGGCGCGCCTTGAGCTCGGCGATGACCTTGCCCATGTCCTTGATCGAGGTCGCGCCAAGCTTGGCCTTGATCGCCTCGATCGCGGCCTTCGTCTCGTCCTCGCCCATCTGCTGGGGAAGGAATTCCTCGATCACGGCCAGTTCGGCCTTTTCCTGCTCGGCCAGCTCCTCGCGGCCGCCCTGTTCATAAAGCGTGATCGATTCGCGGCGCTGCTTGGCCATTTTCTGCAGGACATCGACGACAATGGCGTCATCATCGGGCAGCTGGCTGGCGGTGCGCAGTTCGATGTCCTTGTCCTTCAGCTTGGCCAGGATCAGGCGGACGGCGGCCAGGCGCGGCTTGTCGCCGGATTTCATGGACGAAATTTGCGCGGCCTTGATCGAATCGCGAAGCATTTTGCGGGGTTTCCTGTGAATACGGTTTCGGTGCTGGGGAAAGGAGACGCCCTAGCCGGAATTTTCCGGTTTTCATAGGTTGACGCTGCGGCTCGACAGGTCTAGCCGCCGAGCCTTAGCAACATCGCCAGAACACCTGCCAACGGAGCGCCTCCCCATGGCCGACGCCGCCACTTTGCACGCACCTCAACCACAGGGTGCGACGGGAGTCCTTGTGCTTGCCGACGGCCACGTGGCCTGGGGCCGCGGTTTCGGGGCCGAGGGCGAGGCCGTGGGCGAAGTGTGCTTCAACACCGCTATGACCGGCTATCAGGAAGTGATGACCGACCCGTCCTATGCCGGGCAGATCGTGACGTTCACGTTCCCGCACATCGGCAACGTCGGCGTGAACGACGAAGACCTGGAAGCCCGCGTCGACGGCGCGGTCGGCTGCGTGGTGCGCGAGGACGTGACGCAATCGTCCAATTTCCGCGCGCAGGGCGAATTCGGCGCGTGGCTGGCGGCCAAGGGCAAGATCGGCCTGGCCGGCATCGATACCCGCGCGCTGACCCGCCGCATCCGCCTGTCGGGCGCCCCGAATGCCGTGATCGCGCATTCGCCCAGCGGCAAGTTCGACATTCCCGCCCTGATCAAGCGCGCCGCCGCCTGGCCGGGGCTGGAGGGGATGGACCTTGCCCGCGTGGTCAGCCGTAACGAAGTGGAAGGCTGGGAAGGCGGCGTCTGGACGCTGGGCAAGGGCTATGCCCGCAGCCCGCGTGACGCGCGCCCGCATGTCGTGGCGATGGATTTCGGCGCGAAGGACAACATCTTCCGCAATCTGGTGCAGGCCGGTGCGCGCGTGACGGTCGTTCCCGCCCAGACCCCGCTCGACGGCGTGCTGGCGCTGGAGCCGGACGGCGTGTTCCTCTCCAATGGCCCCGGCGATCCCGCCGCGACCGGCGCTTATGCCGTGCCGGTGATTCAGGGCCTGCTGCAACGCGACATTCCGATTTTCGGGATCTGCCTGGGTCACCAGATGCTGGCGCTCGCCGCCGGGGCGAAGACCACCAAGATGCACCAGGGGCATCGCGGCGCGAACCATCCGGTCAAGCGGCTGGATGACGGCGTGGTCGAAATCACCAGCATGAACCACGGTTTCGCAGTCGATAACACCGCGCTGCCCGACACCGTGATCGAAACCCACGTCAGCCTGTTCGACGGCTCCAACTGCGGCATCGCGGTGAAGGGCAAGAAGGCGTTCAGCGTGCAATATCACCCCGAAGCCAGTCCCGGCCCGATGGATAGCTTCTACCTGTTCCAGAAATTCATCGAGAGCCTCGCGTAATGCCCAAACGCACTGACATCTCCTCGATCCTCGTCATTGGCGCCGGTCCGATTGTTATCGGGCAGGCTTGCGAGTTCGACTATTCCGGCACCCAGGCGATCAAGGCCCTGAAGGAGGAGGGCTACCGCGTGGTCCTCGTCAACTCCAACCCCGCCACGATCATGACCGATCCGGACATGGCCGACGCGACCTATGTCGAGCCGATCACGCCCGAAATCGTCGCCCGGATCATCGAGAAGGAGCGGCCTGACGCCGTGCTGCCGACGATGGGCGGGCAGACCGCGCTGAACACCGCGCTGGCGTTGTTCAACGACGGCACGCTGGAAAAGTTTGGCGTGAAGATGATCGGCGCGGATGCTGATGCCATCGACAAGGCCGAAGACCGCCAGCGGTTCCGCGAGGCAATGGACAAGATCGGGCTGGAATCGGCGCGGTCAGGCGTTGCTCACACGGTGGAGGAAGCCTTTGCCGTGCTGGAACGCACCGGGCTGCCCTCGATCATCCGCCCCAGCTTCACGCTGGGCGGCACTGGCGGCGGCGTGGCCTATAACAAGGCCGAGTTCGAGGCGATTGTCCGTTCCGGCCTCGACGCATCGCCCACCACCGAAGTGCTGATCGAGGAATCGCTGCTGGGGTGGAAAGAGTATGAGATGGAAGTCGTGCGTGACCGCAATGACAACGCCATCATCATCTGTTCCATCGAAAACGTCGATCCGATGGGCGTCCACACGGGCGATTCCATCACCGTCGCGCCCGCGCTGACGCTGACCGACAAGGAATACCAGATCATGCGCTCGGCCAGCATTGCCGTGCTGCGCGAGATTGGCGTCGAAACCGGCGGGTCGAACGTGCAGTTCGCGGTCAATCCGGCGGACGGCCGCCTGATCGTGATCGAAATGAACCCGCGCGTATCGCGTTCGTCGGCGCTGGCATCGAAGGCCACCGGCTTCCCCATCGCGCGCGTCGCGGCGAAGCTGGCCGTGGGCTACACGCTGGACGAGCTGACCAACGAAATCACCGGGGCCACCCCGGCCAGTTTCGAACCGTCGATCGACTATGTCGTTACCAAGATTCCGCGCTTTGCCTTTGAAAAGTTCAAGGGTGCGGAGCCGCTGCTCTCGACCGCGATGAAGTCGGTCGGCGAAGTCATGGCGATTGGCCGCAACTTCAAGGAATCGATGCAGAAGGCGCTGCGCGGGCTGGAGACCGGGCTGGACGGGTTCAACCGCGTCCTGCACCTGGAAGGCGCAGGCCGGGATGAAATCACCGCGGCGCTTTCACGCCAGACGCCGGACCGGCTGCTGATCGTCGGCCAGGCCTTCCGCGAAGGCTTCACTGTCGATGAAGTCCACGCGATCACGCATTACGACAAGTGGTTCCTGCGCCACATCGCCGAGATCATCGCCGAAGAAGCGAAGATCATGGAAGACGGCCTGCCGACCGATGCGGCCGGGCTGCGCCGCCTGAAGGCGATGGGCTTTTCCGACAAGCGGCTGGCAGTGCTGGCCGTGCGCGGCATCCACGTGGCGGGCGGTCTGGGTGAGACCAACGCGCGCCGTTCGGGCCTGCTCCACGATGCGCTCCGCGCGATGGCGGGCGCCACCAGCGAGGACGAAGTGCGCGCGCTGCGCCAGAAGCTGGGCGTCCACCCGGTGTTCAAGCGGATCGATAGCTGCGCGGCGGAATTCGAGGCCGTCACGCCCTATATGTATTCAACCTACGAAGCGCCCATGTTCGGCGCTCCGGAGGACGAGGCGCGCCCGTCCGACCGCCGCAAGATCGTGATCCTCGGTGGCGGTCCGAACCGGATCGGGCAGGGGATCGAGTTCGACTATTGCTGCTGCCACGCGTGTTTCGCGCTGGAAGACGCCGGGTTCGAAACGATCATGATCAACTGCAACCCGGAAACGGTTAGCACCGATTATGACACCTCGGACCGTCTCTACTTCGAGCCGCTGACGGCCGAGGACGTGCTGGAAATCCTGCGGGTGGAACAGCAGAACGGCGAACTGGTCGGCGTGATCGTGCAGTTCGGCGGCCAGACGCCGCTGAAGCTGGCGCAGGCGCTGGAAGATGCGGGCATTCCGATCCTCGGCACCTCGCCCGACGCGATCGATCTGGCCGAAGACCGTGAGCGGTTCTCCGCCCTGGTCGAGAAGTTGAACCTCAAGCAGCCGGCCAATGGCATTGCCCGCAGCCGCGATGAGGCCGTGGCGGTGGCGAACCGCATCGGCTTCCCCGTGCTGATCCGTCCGAGCTATGTGCTGGGCGGCCGCGCGATGGAGATCGTCGACAGCGTGGCGCAGCTGGATGACTACATCGCGACTGCAGTGCAGGTGTCGGGTGATTCGCCGGTGCTGATCGACCAGTACCTGCGCGACGCCATCGAGTGTGATGTCGATGCGCTGTGCGACGGTGAACAGGTCGTCGTCGCGGGCGTGATGCAGCACATCGAGGAGGCCGGAATCCACTCTGGGGACTCTGCCTGCACTCTGCCGCCCTACAGCCTGCCCGCCGAAGTGATCGCCGAAATGGAACGTCAGGCCGAAGCGCTGGCGCTGGCGCTGGGCGTCAAGGGGCTGATGAACATCCAGTTCGCGGTGAAGGATGGCGATGTTTACCTGATCGAGGTGAACCCGCGCGCCAGCCGCACGGTGCCGTTCGTCGCCAAGGCCATCGGCCAGCCGGTCGCCAAGATCGCCGCGCGGGTAATGGCGGGCGAAAAGCTCTCCACGTTCCCGCCGTTCAAGCGCGAACTGGATTACATGGCGGTGAAGGAAGCCGTGTTCCCGTTCGCCCGCTTCCCCGGCGTCGATCCGGTGCTGTCGCCGGAAATGAAGTCGACCGGCGAAGTGATGGGCATCGACCGCGATTTCGCGACCGCTTTTGCCAAGTCCCAGCTGGGCGCGGGCATGAAGCTGCCGCAGGGCGGGGTGGTGTTTGTCTCGGTCAAGGATACCGACAAGCCGGTGATCCTGCCGGCGGCAAAGAAGCTGGTGGAACTGGGCTTCCGCCTGATCGCCACCGGCGGGACGGCCAAGTTCCTCGCCGAAATGGGCGTGCCGGTGGAACCCGTGAACAAGGTGGCCGAAGGTCGCCCGCATATCGTCGACAAGATCATCGACGGCGATGTGGCGCTGATCTTCAACACCACCGAAGGCTGGCAGAGCCTGAAGGATTCGCAGTCGATCCGCGCTTCCGCGCTGTCGGGCAAGGTGCCGTACTTCACCACGGCGGCGGCATCGGTTGCGGCTGTGGAAGCCATCGCCGCGCTGCGCGGCGCCCCGCTTGAAGTGCGCTCGCTCCAGGCCTATTATGGATAAGTAATCGCGCTTTCCCCCCTGCCATCGCGATCGTCGCTGCCCGTTGCCATCCTGGCACTGGGGGGCGGGGTAGTCGCCAAGGGGGGCGGCGGAAGGAAGGAAGTGAAGACATGGCGAGCGTTGAAAAGCTGCCGATGCTGGCGGAAGGCTACGAACGGCTGGTCGCCGAGCTGAAGGCGCTGCGCGAGGAACGGCCCAAGATCGTGGACGCGATCGAGGAAGCCCGTGCGCACGGCGACCTGTCGGAAAACGCCGAGTATCATGCCGCCAAGGAACGCCAGGGTCAGGTTGAGGCCACCATTGGTGACCTTGAGGACCGGATCAGCCGCGCCCAGATCATCGATCCGACCACCTTGTCGGGCGACAAGATCATCTTTGGTGCGACGGTGACCCTGCTGGACGACGATGACAAGCCGGTGCGCTACCAGATCGTCGGCCCTTACGAGGCTGACGCCAAGGTTGGCCGGATCAGCTACAACTCGCCGCTGGGCCGGGCCCTGATCGGCCGGCAGGTGGGGGACGAGGTGGAAGTCTCGGTCCCGGCCGGAGATCGTTGTTACGCGGTCGAGAAGATCGAGTTCATCTGATCCCGGTCTTTCCCAGACCCATAGCAAAAGGCCCCGCAATCGCGGGGCCTTTTTCGTTGAAGTCTCAGCGCTTCAGCATGTCGGGCTGGAGCAGGCGGTGCAGGTGCACCACCACGTACTTCATCTCCGCGTCGTCCACGGTGCGCTGGGCGGCGGCGCGCCAGGCATCTTCGGCGGCGGCATAATCGGGGAACACCCCGACGACTTCGATCTGGGACAGGTCGGCAAATTCAAGGCCCTGCGGATCCTTGACGCGCCCACCCATGACAAGGTGGAGTTTCTGTTCGCTCATGTCAGTTCCTGGGAGAGAGGAAGCCCGCCAATAGGCATAACGTTACGGCATCGCAAGGCTGCGCATGTCCGAAATCGTTACTTTTGTGCGGTGAGGCGAGTGTTACTTTCCGCGCGCGCGGGCCACCAGCCGAATAGCCTCGCCGGCCAGCATCATTCCGGTCGCACGCGCCGAACCGGCCGTGCGTGTGACGCCGTCCTTAAGCCGGTCGGCAGTGCTCACGCCGTGAGCCGTTTCGGTCGCTTCGGCCGGTCGCGACGCTGTTCCGGCCTGCTTGCTGATTGCCATACCCAGTTCAGCAGCCAGCGCTGCGGCGGTCATCAGGCGTCCGCCCAGCTTGCTGCCGAACCGCTTGGGCACCAGCGCACCGGCCAGCATGCCCAGTCCGGCACCGGTCGCCACCACCAGCCAGGGATATTCCGCTGCCAGCGATCGATAGCTTTCCGGCGGATAGGCATCGGGCAAGACCGGACGGGCAGGGACCGGGGGGAGGGTATCGGCCCCTTGACGCATCCGTTCCTGCGAAGCGGCAATCTTGCCGCGAATGCGTTCGCTGCGGGCCTTGGCTTCGCTCACTCGGACGGCTCCTCGGTTGATGGGCTGGTGGCGGTGCTAGCGGCATCATCCTGAACGGCGGCTGGCCGGAGCAAGGCACCAATGGTGCGGCTTACCTGATCGCGAAAGGTCCACAGCGCCAGCGCGCCAATCGCCCCGGCAATGATGCCCTTGCTGTTCTTCGCCACGGTCAGCGCCTGGTCGGCCAGGTCCAGTGCATCGCCGGTGACCTTGTCGACCACCCGCCCGCCGACGCTGCGCGCGGCGAGGTCGGCCTTGATCTGGGCCACATGACCATCGACCAGCTGGCGCGCGGCATTGCGGTTTGCCCGGTCTGCGGCGAGCCGTTCCTCGGCCTCGGTCATGGGGTTTCATCCGGCTGAGAGAGTTGCCCGGCCACATGCTTCCAGCGCCGGGCCGCCGCGGCACCGCACAGCGCAGCGGCGATCAGCAGCGCCACCACGGTCACCAGGGTCGCCAGCCACGGCCCGATCACGCTGGCCAGGCCCAGCACCAGCCCGAAGGTCAGCGCCATCAGCGCAAAGCAGACAAGCACCACCGCCAGCCCGCCCCAGGCCGCGACCCACTTCGCGCCTTGCCCAGCCACTGCCGCACGCGACTTCTGGTAGGCCAGTTCTGCCTCCAGCAGGGTACGGCCATCCGTGATCAACTGCTGGACGTCATCCAGCAGTGACCGGTCTGCCGCGTCATCGGCGGCGGGCTGGACCAGCGGAGGGGCCTGATCTTCCATGAGCGGAGGCAACGCGGGCGATTGCGTGGCGATCAATCTTCCGACGAACCGCCCTTGAACAGGCGCGAAAGCATGAAGCCCGCGACGGCGGCGAGGCCAATCGCCAGGCCGGGGCTCTTGCGGACGAATTCCTTGGCGTCCTCGCCCAATTCGGCAAGCTCCTTGGATTCGATCTTCGCGGCGGTTTCCTGCATCGAACGCGCTGCGGTGCGGGCATAGTCGCCGTATTTCGCGCCCAGCTTTTCGTCGATGGTCGGCGCGCTGTCGGCCACCAGCTTGCCCAGGTTGCCGATCGCATCGCTGGCCTTGGCCTTGCCATCATGCGCCAGAACGGTCGCCCGCTCCTTTGCCTGACCGGCAAGATCCTTCGCCTCTTCCACCCAGTCGCCGCTGCGGGCGGCCAGCTGATCCTTGTATTCGCCGGCCCGGGCCTGCGCCTCTACCGTAAGGGCCTTGGCCCCGGCGCGGGCGTCATCGATCGCCTTGCTGAACTTTGCCTTGGCGTCAGCGACGGGGGTGGTTTCGGCTGCGGCAGCCGCGGCCTTGGGCTTGCGGGCGGCGGGCTTCTTGGCCGCAGGTGCCTTTTCGGTTGCAGTCGGGGTCTTCGCCATGGGTCATGCCCTCTTGTCTATGCCACGAAACGTGGGCCTTAAATCGATGTGGTGCCACAATAGACGGCGCGCAAGTGCCTGTCATGCCACAAAGCACGGTGTTTCCGTCCGTCATGCTGCATTGCAACTTGTCTGGCTGCCTTGCGCTGCTAAGGAACGCCGCAATTGACCCCGCAGGAGATGAACCCGCCATGACCGCGATCATTGATATTCACGCCCGCGAAATTCTCGACAGCCGTGGCAACCCCACTGTTGAAGTCGACGTGCTGCTGGAAGACGGCAGCTTTGGCCGCGCGGCGGTGCCGTCGGGCGCGTCGACGGGTGCGCACGAAGCGGTTGAACTGCGCGATGGCGACAAGAGCCGCTACCTGGGCAAGGGCGTGCGCAAGGCCGTGGACGCGGTGAACGGCGAACTGCGCGAGGAACTGCTGGGCCTCGACGCTGAAGACCAGCGTGACATCGACCTGACGATGATCGCCATCGACGGGACCGACAACAAGGGACGCCTGGGCGCCAACGCGATCCTCGGCACTTCGCTGGCCGTGGCAAAGGCTGCGGCGGCCGCGCGCGGCCTGCCGCTCTATGCCTATGTTGGCGGGGTTTCGGCCCATGTGCTGCCGGTGCCGATGATGAACATCATCAACGGCGGCGAACATGCCGACAATCCGATCGATTTCCAGGAATTCATGATCATGCCGGTGGGCGCGCCCAGCCTGACGGAAGCGGTGCGCTGGGGCGCGGAAGTGTTCCACACCCTGAAGAAGGGCCTGCACGACAAGGGTCTGGCGACTGCGGTGGGCGATGAAGGCGGTTTCGCGCCGAACCTGTCGAGCACCCGGGCCGCGCTCGATTTCGTGATGGAATCGATCGAAAAGGCCGGCTTCAAGCCCGGCACCGAAATCGCCCTGGCGCTGGACTGCGCCGCGACGGAGTTCTTCAAGAACGGCAAGTACGAGATCAGCGGCGAAGGCCTGTCGCTCAGCCCGGTCGAAATGGCCGATTACCTGGCCGACCTGTGCGCCGGCTACCCGATCCGCTCGATCGAGGACGGGATGAGCGAGGATGACTTCGAAGGCTGGAAGGCGCTGACGGACAAGATCGGCGACAAGGTCCAGCTGGTGGGCGACGATCTGTTCGTGACCAATCCCAAGCGCCTGACGATGGGCATTGGCAAGGGACTGGCGAACTCGCTGCTGGTCAAGGTCAACCAGATCGGTTCGCTCTCTGAAACGCTGGACGCGGTTAGCATTGCCAACCGCAACGGCTATACCGCTGTCATGTCGCACCGTTCGGGCGAAACCGAGGACTCGACCATTGCCGATCTGGCGGTCGCCACCAACTGCGGCCAGATCAAGACCGGCAGCCTGGCCCGGTCCGACCGGTTGGCCAAGTACAACCAGCTGATCCGCATCGAGGAAGAGCTTGGCGATGCCGCCCACTATGCTGGCGAAGGTGCGTTTGGCCGCCTTTCGGCCTGATCGCGCCAAACTGGCCTGAACTAGCGGGGCGCGAGGGAATGACCTTCGCGCCCCGTTTCGTTTCAGATGGTGATCGTTTCGCGATGCAACTGAAGGAAATAGGTCGTCAGCCTGCGCAGCCCGTCTTCCGTCAGGTGCAGGAACACCCGGCGCGCGTCAGCCGGATCATTCTCGCGCCGGACAAGGCCGCGTGATTCCAGAATCACGATCCAGCGCAGCGCCGTGCTGGTCGGCACGGCCGCGCCGATGCAGGCGGCCGTAACCGACAGGCGCTTGCCTTCAACCTCGGCGATGAACAGGTCCAGCAACAAGTCCCACGCCGGTTCACCGAACAGGCCATCGTCACCCAGGATCTGGGCCCGCAGGCGGCGTCCGCGATAAATTGCGCGGGCCTGATCCGCCATTTGCATCAATTCATGGGATGAGACCGACGCTGCCGCATCTGCGAGTGCGACGTTCACATCATCGTCGGCAAACGCATACCCGCCCAGATCCTCGCGCTCGTTCGGAAACAGCGCGTTCTGGTCCAGATCTGCTTTCAGCGCGGATGCGATGGATTCCAGTTTATCGGCAATCGATCGCAATCGCAGCGCCTTGTTGTCACGCGCCACAGCTTCCCTTTCCGACCGGAATCGACCCTTCGACCCCAAAACATTGTGCGACCAAGGGTTAATATGGAACCGGTACGGCTACGTGTCTTTCCGCAAAACGTCGGAAATGAACCAAAGTGAAGCTGACTATACCATTTTGGATCAAGATTTTCTAGAGCTCCGCGGAGACTCCAGTGCCTGGATCGCGGCGTCGAGATGGGCGGCTGCAACAGTCGCGCCAAGCCGGTCCAGTTGGGACAGGCAGCAGACGAGGATAAATCTGACGAGTCTCACTTTTACCACTTCTGTCACTTAACGCCGTTAGCGCGTCATCCGGAAGAATGATTAACACGAAGTTACCCGTATTGACAGCGTTGTCAGCCCAATTTTCCGCCGTTTTCGCTCGTGCGCCATATCGGGACGCTCCGAGGCGGATTCATTGCTTCGCAATCCCGGTTTCACGGCAGTTGCCAGTCCTTCCGATCTGCTTTAACCGTTCGCTTAAATAATAACGGAAGAGGATCAGAATGGCGGATTTTCCGGCACATCCGGATGCCATTACGGCTGGCTGGCTGACCGAACGTCTGCGTGCCGCCGGACAGCTTGCCCAGGGTGAGGTCATCGCGCTGGCATGGCAGCCGATCGGCACGGGGCAAGTTGGCGACAGCGCCCGGATCAGCCTGACTTATGACCGGCCGGGTGCCGGACCAGCCACTATCGCGGGGAAGTTTCCCGCTGCGGATGCCATGAGTCGTCAGACGGCGGGGGCGTTCGGGCTCTATGCCAAGGAAGTGGGATTCTATCGCGAGATTGCACCACATCTTGGCGTGCGGGCACCGCAGGTGCTGGCCGCCGAAATAGCCTCAGACGGGGTCGATTTCATCCTGCTGTTCGAGGATCTGGGGCCGGCGCGCGGGGGGAACCAGCTGGCCAGCTGCTCGGCCGCGGATGCCCGCGCCGGGGTGAAGCAGGCCGCCGCGATCCACGCGCCCAGCTGGGACAACGCCGACCTGCTTGCCACGCCCTGGCTGCAGCCGAACCCGGCGCAGGTCGAGCAGATCAGGGCGCTTTATCCCAATGCTCAGGCGATCTTCCGCGAGCGCTATGCCGATACGCTGGAGCCTGAGTTCATGGCTGTCTGCGAGGCATTGAACGACGCAGGCGAGCTGTGGTTCGGGCGCGAGCCGCGCACGCGGTGCATCGTTCATGGCGATTTCCGGCTGGATAACATGCTGTTCGACATCAAGGGCGGGGCCGAGGAAATCGCGGTGCTCGACTGGCAGACCGTCGCCATCGGCAGCGGGCTGACCGATATCGGCTACTTCCTCGGCACCGGTATCGGCGACGCCCTTCGCCGGGCGCACGAGGGGGAGCTGCTGGACCTTTACTGCGCTGAAATGACGGCGCGCGGTGTGCCGCTGACGCGGGATGCGATCTGGGATGACTATGTGATTGGCGCGCTCCACGGGGTCTCCACCGCCGTGTTCAGTGCCGCCTATGTCGAGCGCACGGCGCGCGGGGACGAAAACTTCCTCTCCATGGCGCGCGGCGGTTGCGCGCTGGCGCTGCAACACGGCAGCATTGCCAAGCTGAAGGGATAAGACGCGATGACTTTGACCAAGGGCGACGATTATCCGCTGCACCAGACGCCCGAGCCGGTGGCCTACGCCGGCACGGACCGGAATTTCTATGACCGCTATTTCTTCAACGGGTATGCCCCGGACGGGTCCGGCTTCTTTGCCGTCGCGTTCGGGATCTATCCGCACCTGAATGTGGCCGACGCGCACTTTTCGGTGATCCGAGACGGGGTGCAGCACAATCTGCATGCGTCCAAGGAGCTGGGCATGGAGCGGCTGGACCTGGTGGTTGGGCCGATCCGGATCGAGATCATCGAGCCGCTGAAAGTACTTCGCGTGACGGTGGACGGGGAAGGGCTGAAGGCGGACCTGACCTTCACCGGCCGCGCGTTTCCAATCGAGGAGCCGCGCTTCATCCACCGGATCGGGCCGCGCACGTTCATGGATTACACCCGGATGACCCAGAACGGGCACTACACCGGCTGGATCGAAGTGGACGGCGCGCGACAGGATTGTGCGCCTGGCACCGCCGGAACGCGTGATCGCAGCTGGGGGGTGCGGCCCGTTGGTGCGCGCGATGAGCAGCCGCACGGCACCGGCGTGGTCCCCGGCTTTTTCTGGCAATGGACGCCGATCAACTTCGGGGATCGCAGCGTGTTCTTCCACGTCAATGCCGATGCCAAGGGCAACAAGTGGAACACCCGCGCCGTGATTGCGCCCGATGGCAGCACTGCCGACGACCTGTTCGACACCGACGGCGAAATGGTTTCGCCGCTGGAGCCGGGCACCCGCTGGCCCAAGGACGGGATCCTGACGATCGAGGGGCCGGATGGCCCCGAAACCCTGCGGCTGGAGCCAGTCGGCCGGTTCCAGATGCGCGGGATCGGCTATACTTCGCCCAAGTGGGGGCATGGTCTGCATCACGGCCCGCTGGATGTGGAACGCGAAGACTTCGGTCTGGCCCAGTGCAGCCCCGGCCAGATGGACAACTATCATGTCCAGCTGCCGTGTAAGGTTTATAGCGACAAGCACGGGGAAGGCTTTGGCGTGTTCGAGCAGCTGATCCTGGGGCCTTACAAGCCCTATGGCCTGAAGGAGTTCATGGATCTTGGCTAAGCACTGGAAACTGGCGCTGACCATCGTGGCAGGACTGGCGGTTGGCGCCGGGTCCGCCGCATGGAGCATGAAGCGCGGTGGGCTCAGCGGTGTGGGCGCAGGCGGCTGGTATGGCAATTCGGTGACGGGTTCGGTCGATGCCGATCCCTGGACCCGTGCGCGCGTGGCGCTGACCGGGCTGCTGGCGCTGAACAAGAGCCAGGCGATCTACTTCACCACCAACGTCGATGCGGCAGGCGCGCGGCTGCGCGAGGATTGCCGGTATCGTGTGGCGGGGGCGGCGCTGCCCGCGCGGTGGTGGTCGGTCACGGTCTATGCCGACGATGATTACCTGCCGCTCAACGATGACGACGCGCTGTCGTTTGACGCAACCGAAGTGAAGCCCGATGCAGCCGGCCAATGGACCGCGCTGGTCGCGCCGCAACGGGCGGGTGAGGGCGCGTGGGCCTCCAGCCGCAAGGCGGGTGATTACTCGTTGACGCTGCGGCTCTACCAGCCGGCCAAATCCGCGCAGGACGATTATGCATCGATCCCGATGCCCTCGGTCACGCGGATCGATTGTGGAGGTGCGGCATGAACGCGGGCCTGAAGTATGCGCTGGCCTTTGCGCTGGCGGCTGGTGCCGGGCATGTCGGCACGATTGTCGCGGCGCCCTTTGCCATCATGCACGTCGTGACCGGCAAGATGTCGCAGGACCGCACCGCGATAAACCGCTTCGTGTTTGGTGAACGGGTTACCCAGAATTCCCGCAACGTGGTCCGGCCATCTCCGGACCTGGCCTATTCCAGCTGCGTCTATGACCTGTCGGAAGGCCCGCTGCTGGTCACTGCGCCGCCGTCGCCAGACAATGGCTATGTCTCGCTATCGGTGTTCGACGCGCGGACGGACAACATCGCGGTGTTCGACAGCAGCCAGTTCCCGCAAGGCATCCGGTTCGTGTTGGCGCGCGAAGGCCAAGCCGTGGCGGGTGGCGACCCGGTCGTCCGCACAAGCCATGACACGGGCGTGATCCTTGACCGGCGTCTGGCGCCAACGGCGGAACGGTTCGCCGCGGTCGACAAGGCTCGCCGGATGAACAGCTGCGCGCCGCTTTAGGCTCCGCCTAGCCGCGCCAGCTGTTCTTCGCTGAGTTCGAGCGAGGTCGAGGCGCAGAGCTCGGTCACCTGGGCCGCGCTCGTCGCGCTGGCGATCGGCGCACCGATGCCGGGCTGGACCCGCAGCCACGCCAGCGCCACTTGCGCATGGGTTGCGCCGGTTTCGCGCACGATATCGTCCATGACAGCCAGCAGCGGCTGGCCAGTCTCGATCAGCTTGGCCATTTGCGCGCCGCGCACGGATTTGCCCATGTCGGCCGCAGTGCGATACTTGCCCGTCAGGAAGCCGGAGGCCAGCCCGAAGAACGGCAGCATCGGAATGCCCCGTTCCGTGCAGAGCTGTTGCAGGTCAGGGCCATAGGCCGTGCGCACCACTAGGTTGTATTCGTTCTGCAACACGCTGAAGGGCATGGCCCCCTGTTGCTCTGCCGCATCGAGCGCGGCCGTCAGGCGGGCGGCTGAAAAGTTGGACGCGCCCAGCGCCCGCACCTTGCCCGTCTTCGCCGCCCCATCGAACGCGGCGACGATATCGGCCATCGCCAGTTCTTCGTAATCGCGGTGTGCGTAATAGAGGTCGACATAGTCGGTCTGGAGCCGTTCCAGCGAGGCGTCGAGCGAGGCCAGCACGCGGGCGGGCTGGTACAGTTCGCTGCCCCCCAGCATCCCGGTCTTGGTGTGCAGCCGCATTTCGGTGCGCTTGCCGCTGGCGGCAAACCATTTGCCCAGCACCGTTTCACTCTCGCCACCCTTGTGGCCCGGCACCCACGCGGAATAGACGTCGGCGGTGTCGATCATCCGCCCGCCAGCCGCGTAGAACGCGTCGAGCACGGCAAAGCTGGCGTCCTCGTCCGCCGTCATGCCAAAGACGTTGCCGCCCAGAACCAGCGGAATGCCGGCGATTGCGGGGGCGGCTGCCGGGCTCAGGCTCATGCGAACTTTTCCCGCAGCTTGAGCAGGGCCAGCGCGGCGAGCGCCGCTTCCCCGCCCTTGTCCTTCTGCGCCGGATCTGCGCGGACGAGGGCCTGGGCTTCGTTTTCGACCGTCAGGATGCCGTTGCCGATGGCGAGGCCATCCATGGTCAGCGCCATGATCCCGCGCGCGCTTTCGCCCGCGACGATTTCGAAGTGATAGGTTTCCCCGCGGATCACCACGCCGATGGCGACATAACCGTCATAGATCTGCGCCGTGTCGGCCAGGTTGATTGCGCCGGGAATTTCCAGTGCACCGGGAACGGTGATGACATCCACTTTATGACCGGCCTTGGTCAGTGCGGCCTTGGCGCCCGCGACCAGCATGTCGTTGAGGTGGTCATAAAAGCGGGCTTCGACGATCAGGAACTTGGCCATGCGGAATTATCCTTCAAGGATGGGGCGTTCGCCCACGATGTTCAGGCCATAGCCTTCGATTGCGACGATGTTGCGGTGCGAGTTGGTCAGCAGGATCATGTCGTGAATGCCCAGGTCCGCCAGGATCTGTGCGCCGATGCCATAGCTGCGCAAGTCCATCGTGGGGCCTTTCACGCCGCCGATCTCATCGGACAGCTGCTCGCCGCTCGACGGCATCAGCAGCACGATCACGCCGGAGCCTTCCTCGCCCACGGTCGCCATCGCGCGTTGCAGCACGCGCTTGCGCGGTCCCGGCTGACCGAGGACGTCCGAGAAGATCGACATCCCGTGCATACGCACCAGCGTCGGCTGGCCGGGTACGACATGACCCTTTTGCAGGACGATATGCGCGGACCCGTCGATCTTGTTGCGATAGGTCTTGGCCGTCCAGTCGCCGCCGTAGTCGGAGGTGAAGGGGGCTTCCGATACGCATTCGACCAGGTGGTCGTTGCGGCGGCGGTATTCGATCAGGTCGCGGATCGTACCCATTTTCAGGCCGTGGCGACGCGCGAACGGAATCAGATCGTCCATCCGGGCCATCGTGCCGTCGTCGTTCATGATCTCGCAGATCACGCCCGCCGGGTTGAGGCCAGCAAGGCGCGCAATGTCGACCGAGGCTTCGGTATGACCGGCGCGGACCAGTACGCCGCCATCGCGGGCGATCAGCGGAAAGACATGGCCGGGCGTGACGATGTCATCGCGGGTCTTGCCCGCATCGATGGCCACCGCGACGGTACGGGCGCGGTCACCGGCAGAAATGCCGGTGGTGACGCCTTCGCGCGCCTCGATTGAGACGGTGAAGGCGGTTTCGTGGCGTGTGCCGTTGTTGCGGCTCATCAGTTCCAGGCCCAGCTGGTCGGTCCGCGCCTTGGTCAGCGTCAGGCAGATCAGTCCGCGCCCGTGCGTGGCCATGAAGTTGACCGCATCGGGCGTGGCCATCTGCGCGGGGATCACCAGATCGCCCTCGTTCTCGCGGTCCTCGTCATCGACCAGGATGAACATCCGGCCATTGCGGGCTTCCTCGATGATGTCCTCGATCGGCACCAGCACGCGCTCGTCCTCGGCATCGGCGAGGAAGCGTTCCAGCTTGCGCAGGGTTTCCGCCGTGGGGTTCCAGTCCTCCTCGGTGCAGTCCCGCAAGGTATTGGCGTGAAGACCCGCAGCCCGCGCCAGTCCGGCGCGCGACATCCCCCCGTCATTCACGAGGCGGCGGACGCGATCAATGATGTTCGTGCTCATGATTCGCGAAGTATCACACTCCGATGTGATTTCCATAGCGGGAAATCACATCGGTGTGAAAATGCTGCGTATCAGTCGCCCTTGAACACCGGGCTGCGCTTTTCGAGGAAAGCACTGACGGCTTCCTCGTGGTCCTTGGTCGCGTGGGCCACGGCCTGCATGGCGGCGGACATTTCCAGCACGGTGGCCAGATCGCTGCGGCGGCCTTCCCACAGCAGACGCTTGGTCATGCGCACGGCAAAGGGCGGATTTGCGGCGATTTTGGCGGCCAGCGCGCGGGCTGTGTCCATCAGCTCATCGTCGGGGACCACCCGCGAGACCAGCCCGCAGGCCAGCGCTTCGGCGGCGTCCAGCATGTCGCCCGTCAGCGACATCTCGGCGGCTTTGGAAAAGCCCACGACCCGCTGCAGCAGCCATGCGCCGCCATCGCCGGGGATGATCCCCAGCTTGACGAAGCTTTCGGCAAATTTCGCACTTTCGCCCGCGACGCGCAGGTCGCACATGCAGGCGAGGTCCAGCCCGGCGCCGATGGCGGGGCCGTTGACCGCCGCGATGACCGGCACTTCCAGCGCTGCGAAGGCGAGGGGAAGCAGCTGGATTCCGCGCTTGTAATTGCCGCGCGTTTTCGCCGGCAGGCCCGCATTCAGCCCTGCGCCGGGCTTCATCTTGTTGATGTTGCCGCCAGACGAGAACGCCTTGCCCGCGCCGGTCAGGATCGCCACGCGCGCGGTGGGATCGCCTTCCAGTCGGTGGAGCGCGTCCAGCAGCGCCTCGACCACGTCCTGATCGGAAATCGGATTGCGCATTTCCGGCTGGTTGAGCGTGATGGTGACAATGCCGTTGGCATCGGCGTCATACAGGACGGGGCTTTCCATTTCAGCGTTCTCCTGGGTCGGTTTGGCATCGCCATTCGGCGGAAGTACAGGCGCCATGCGGCGGGGTTGGGGCTTTGTCCAGCGTCAGGCGAGCATCCGCTCGATGAACCAGAAGCTGGAAACGATCCCGATGGCGTAAGTTGCGGCCAGCGTGGCGGGGCGCAAGCCGCGCGGTGCCGCGCGGCGGATCAGCGCCAGCACTGCGAGCGTGGCCGCGATGATCACCAACTGGCCCAGCTCGACGCCCAGATTGAACGTCAGCAGCGCCAGCGGCACATCGGTTTCCGGCAGGCCGATCTCGCGCAGGGCACCGGCAAAGCCGAAGCCGTGCAGCAACCCGAACAGGAATGCGACGACCCACGGCAAGCGTTCCGATAGGCGCGGCGCGCCTTCGCGCTGCTTGGCAATCTCGACCGCGAGGAAGATCAGCGACAGGGCAATCGTCGCCTCGACCGGTTGCTGCGCCAGCCCGATGAGGCCCAGGCTGGTGCCGACCAGCGTGATCGAATGGGCGAGGGTGAAGGCGGTGGCAGCCTTCACGATCGGGCCCACCCGGCCGAGCAGCAGCACCAGCGCCACAACGAACAGCAGGTGATCATACCCTTCAAGAATATGGATCACGCCGAGGTGCAGATAAGTCTGCGCCACCTGCCAGCGGTCCGGCACGGCCGTGACTTCGGCGGTCGGGCTGTCATAGGTCAGGCGATAGGCCTGCACCGGGCGGCCCAGCGGCGCAACGCGCAGCAGCGCGTCGGTCATGCTGGTTTCCATGCCCTTGAGGCCGATCACCTGCCCGTCCAGCGGGCGGGTGCAGGTGAAGGTGCCGGTGGCGATCACCGCCGCTCCGACCAGCCGGGTGTCGCCCGGTTTGAGAGAGCAGAAATCAGGCAGCAGCGGCTGGGCGCGGGTGGCGAGGCCGCCCAGCACCGGGGCTTTCCAGACCAGCTTCCACGTCGCCGCGTCCTGCTGGGTCAGTTCCAGATAGCCCGGGCGCAAGTCATCCGCCGCCGCCGGAGCAGCGGGCAGCAGCAGCGCCAGCAAGGCCAGCAGGCAGGCGCGCAGCAAGGTCATGGACGCTCGATCACCACGTCATAGCCTTCGAGCAGCTTCACGTAGGCTTCGCCCACCGCCTTTTGCGTTGCGGCGCTGCGCCAGTCGTTCTCCACCTTTTGGCGGACATCGGCCAGGCGGGGGGCGGGCGGGGGATCGCGCCGGTCGATCCGCACGAGGTGCAATCCGGCACCAGAGGCCACCGGCCCGCTCCACTGGCCGACCGGCAACTTGCCCAGCGCGGCCACGAAGTCATCGCCCAGCACGGCGCTGACGTCGCTGGCGGGAGTGCGGCTGAACGTGGCCGGGATCGGGGCGGGCTGGCGATAGGCATCCGCGGCCCCGCCACCTTGCAACGCACCGAGCGCCCGCGCCGCTGCCCCGCGGGACGCCGGGGTGTCGCTGCCCAGATAGACCTGGGTGAAATCGAGCAGCGGTTCGGCGGCATAGCGTGCCGGATCGGCGTCAATCAGCGCCTGCAACTGCGCGTCGGTCGGTGTCGCGGCCTCGGCCTCGCTGGCGGCGAGTGCGACCATCTTGTTGCGCAGGCGGCGAATGATCACCTCGTCGTCCTGGTCCAGCCCCAGCCGCAGCGCTTCGCGGTAATAGACCTGGTCCATCACGTAATCGCGGATCAGGCCGTCGATCTCGTCGGCCGTGGGGGCGCGGCGAAAGCTTTGCATCCAGCGCTCGACCAGCCGGTTGGCGACCGCTTCGCTGACCACGATCCGGCGCTCGCCCGGGTCGGGCGGGCGTCCGGACAGGACGGCAAACACCAGCGCGCCCGCCAGCATGAAGTGCACCAGAGGCTCGCGCAGCAGCGTGGCTGCGCGGGATCGCAAGGTCATCGGCAGGGTCCTCAGGCCGTCGGCGTATACCAGATGGCCGAGCTGTAGGCGCGTTCCTGCTGCTTCACCCGCACATCCGGGTTCAGCTTCACCTTGAAGCGCACGGCGTCATAGGCCGGCCAGCTGGGCGTCGGGATCTCCAGCACGCGCACGTAATAGAACGCGCGCTGCTTGGGATCGAATTCCGGATCTGTCCAGACGGTTGCCAGTGTCGGTGCGCCGATGGTGTTCTGGTAGGTAGCGGTCGCCACGTTCACCGTATCGCCCACGGCCGGGACCTTGCCGCCCGCAGCCTTGCGCTTGCCGCCCATGTCGCTCCACACGACGTCGAAGACTTTTTCCTGCGCCTTGCCCGCCTTGTCGACCCAGCCCTTGACCACTTGCACCCGGTCGAGGTTGGCCCCCAGCGGGTCCTTCAACGCCGAGACGATGAACGTGGGGCGCGCGCCCGGCTTGCCCGCCAGTTCGCCGCCCATGGGCACGCCGCGCTTGTAGCCGGCGCGAACCCAGTCGCCCTTCAGGTCGTCGGCCTTGAAATCCCAGCCGCCAAAGAAGCGCACGGTCATGCGCGGGCCGGTGGTGGCATAGACCTCGCGCCGGGCCATGGCATCCCAGATCGCGGCGCGGGTGTTGGCCTTGGCCCAGACGGCGGCATAACCGCCGGCCAGATAGTGCCAGCCGAACCGGCCCTTGCCGGTGCCCAGGTTCTGCGCCTCGTTCGCACGCAGCGCATTCGGTTCGTTGCCGGTATGCTTGCCGAAGAAGTTGTCCTCGTCGGCGGTGGCAAGGCCCGTATGGCTGTCGGTTGAACCGATCACGCCGAACTTGTAGGGGTTGGCACCGGTCTGCGCCTCGATCAGCAGGCCGCGCTTCAGCGCTTCGCGGACATACTCGCCCGCGAACATTTCGTTTTTCTTGGGCTCCTGCATCAGCAGGTTGTTGAGTTCCCACCCGGCCACGCCGAACCCGGCGAATTCATCGTTGGAAGACAGGAACGGATGGGCCTCGCTGTCACCCTTGATCTGGGTGATTTCAACCACCGGCTCCAGCCGCGCGCGCCGCCGAGCGTATTCAGCGGTCATCGGCCCGCCGCCGGGTGCGGTCAATTCGAACATCAGCCCGTTGGACAAGTTGGAATTGTGCGGAATGGCCAGCACCTTGCCCCCGGTGCTCTTTTCATAGGCCTCCATATAGGCCCAGATCTCGTCCGGAGTGTTCTTGTAGGTCGGGTCAATCGGGGCGACCTTGCCGACCTTGTCGATCCCGTCGCGGAAAATGACATTGCGGTGCAGGTTGTTGCCGCCCTGCATCAGCGTGTATTCGAACCCGGCAAAGGCGGTGAACTTGCCCGGTTCGTTATAGCGCTCGACCGTCTTGAGGTGATCCTTCCAGATCGACTGCGTGCGCTCTGCCGCGGCGTCGGCGTCGGTCAGTGCTTGCGGCAGGTCGTTGCGGCCGCGCGCGTCAAGCAGTTCGGCCATGGCCTGTTGCGATCCGGCCGGCCCTTCGTGCATCAGGTCGTACCAGCGCTTCATCCGTTCGTCGCGGATCAGCAGGCGCGGGGCATCATAGAGCGCCTTGGTTGCGCCCATCGCCTCGGCATGGTCGGCAATCACCAGGAAGTCGAGCGGGCGGGCCAGCTTGGCCTTCATGCCCGTGGTCGCGGTCACTTCCTCGCCCCGGGCAAAGCGCAGCGCTTCTTCCGGCCCAAGCCGCACGCCAAAGCCGAAGGCATCGACCGAATTGGATGTGTGAAGGTGCGTGTCGCCCCAGAACACACGCTCCGGAAACTCCGTTTCCTTGACTGCAACTTCGCTACCACCAGTGACCTGCTTGATCTGGTCGCAACCGGCGGTCAGCATGGTGCCCGCCAACAAGGCAGCCGCCAACGCGATCTTGTGCCGCATCCCGTTCCCCTCCATTACTTTGCCATCGACCCTTGAACGGGTTGTTTTCTGCAATGCGTTACAATGCCATGCGGGAAGCTGGCGTCAACCTGCGGTTTCCATGCCGTGATAAAGCTGATTGCGCTGGGCCGATTCCCCTGCCAATCGACCGGGCATGACTGAAACGCGCGTTCTTCCGCTCACCGGTATCCACAACTTCCGCGATTATGGGCTCTATTCGGTCGCGGGCGGCGGACGGGTGCGCCCCGGCTTGCTGTGGCGCTCTGCCCAGCATGGCGATGCCACCGATGCGGACCTGTCCGTGGTCAGGGATCTGGGGATCGGCACGGTGGTGGACCTGCGCGGCAACAGCGAGCGCGATGCCAAGCCCTGTCGCCGCTACCCCGGCTTTGCCGCCGAAGTGCTGTTCCACGATGGCGAGACGGCGGGGCTGCACGTGCAGGCCGCCGCCAGCAATCCATCCGCCGCCGAAGCCCGCGCCGCGATGCAGCGCCTGTATGAAGGGATCGCCTTCCGCCCCACGCTGGTGCCGATGATCCAGCGCTATTTCGCGGCCTTGCAGGATCGGGATGGGGCGAGCCTGGTCCACTGCGTCGCGGGCAAGGATCGCACCGGGTTTGCCGTGGCGCTGCTGCACCACGTGCTGGGCGTGCACCCGGACGACATCATGGCCGATTACCTGCTGACCAACGTTGCGGGCAACATCGACCAGCGGATCGCCACCGGGGCAGAGCAGATCCGCGCGAAATATGGCGCGATCGATGAGGACACGATCCGCACGCTGATGGGGGTGGAGCCGGAATACCTTGAAGCCGCGTTCGCCGCGATCCGCGACGCGCACGGCACCATGGACGCCTATCTGGCCGACGTGATCGGCCTGGATGACGCCGCGCAGGACAAGCTGCGCGCGCGGTTCATCGCGTAAGGATCGTTACAGGAACGCGCGGATTTCCGCCATGAACCGGTCAAACTGGTCATGGTGCAGCCAGTGGCCCGCGTTCTCGAACTCGATCACGCGCGGGTTGTTGGTAAAGGTCTGCAACCGGCCATCGCGCTCCGGGTTGGAAGCCCAGCTGTCCGCGCCATAGAGCAGCAGCATCGGGCAGGTAATCGCCCGCCACAGCTCGTCCGTGCGCTCTTGCGGCACATCCTCGAACGGCCAGTTGTTGAGGTAGGGGTCGAACTTCCAGCTGAAGGTGCCGTCCTCGTTCCGGCTGGCGCCGTGGATCGTCAGGTGGCGGGCCTGTTCATCGGTCAGGAACGCGTTTTCCTCTTTCATGCGGGCATAGGCCGCCTCGATGCTGGGATACTTGCGCGGCACGCGGCCAGCCGCCTTGCGGCGGTTTTCGATCCATTCGCGGAACCGGTTGGCATAGCCTTCCGCCTCGCGCTCGGCCCGGCGGGCGGGGGAGGGGCCAAGCCCTTCGATGTTGACGAACTTGCGGACCTTTTCCGGATACAGCCCGACGAACCGGGTGGAGATGTTGCCACCCAGCGAATGCGCGACGATCGTTACCTGATCGTGGCCCAGTGTGTGGACCAGCTGCGCGAAGTCATAGACGAACGCGGGCATTTCATAGTTGCCGTCCGGCGCCCAGGCACTGTCGCCATGGCCGCGCAGGTCTGGCGCGATCACGTGCCAGTCTTTCGCCAGCTCCTGCGCCACCCAGTCCCAGCTGCGGCAATGGTCGCGTCCACCGTGCTGCAGGATCAGCGGCGGGGCATCGGGGTTGCCCCAATCGACGTAGTGGAGCCGCAGGCGCTGCGAAATGAAGCTGTTCGATGTGGGTCCGTGTGCTTGCATGACATGGCTTTGCTACCATCGAGGCCCCTCGTCAACTTGTGGGCAACCCCGGCCAAACCGTTTGCAACTGCGGCCCCGCGTTCCTAGATGCCCCGGCAGTTTCTGGCAGGATATGGCAATGACCACGCATACCACGCGCATGTTGATCATCGGTTCGGGCCCGGCGGGCCTTTCGGCAGCGATCTATGGCGCGCGCGCCGGGATGCGGCCGATCGTGGTGCAGGGGCTTCAGCCCGGCGGTCAGTTGACCATCACCACCGACGTGGAAAACTATCCCGGTTTCCGCGACGTGATCCAGGGCCCGTGGCTGATGCAGGAAATGCAGGCCCAGGCCGAACATGTCGGCACGCGGATGCTGTGGGACACCATCACCGAGGTCGATTTCAGCGGCCCGCCGTTCCGCGCCATCGGGGATTCGGGCGATGTCTATGAAGGCGAAACGCTGGTGATCGCCACCGGTGCGCAGGCCCGCTGGCTGGGCGCGCCCGGCGAACAGGAACTGTCGGGCAAGGGCGTTTCGGCCTGCGCCACGTGTGACGGGTTCTTCTATCGCGGCAAGAAGGTCGTCGTGATCGGCGGTGGCAACACCGCGGTCGAGGAAGCGCTCTACCTCACCAACCATTCGCAGGACGTGACCCTGATCCATCGCCGCGATTCGCTGCGCGCGGAAAAGATCCTGCAGGACCGTCTGCTGGCGCATCCCAACATCAAGGTGCTGTGGAACAAGGCGGTCGAACGCTTTGTCGGCGAAGGCACCGGCCTGACCGGCGTGGAACTGAAGGACACCGTTACCGGCGAAACGATGATCGAGCCGACCGACGGTGCGTTCGTCGCAATTGGCCACGCCCCCGCGACCGAGCTGTTCAAGGGCAAGCTGGAACTCGACGCGGGCGGCTATATCGTCGTCCAGCCCGGCACGCCCAAGACGGCGATCCCCGGCGTGTTCGCGTGCGGGGACGTGATGGACCACACCTATCGCCAGGCCGTGACGGCCGCCGGCACCGGCTGCATGGCGGCGCTGGATGCGGAACGGTTCCTCGCCGAGCGGGAATTCCTCGCCGCGCGCTAGGCGCGCAGGGCTGCCAGCAACTGCCCCTGCAGCCAGATCCGGGCCTGAGGCTCCACAAAGCTGTGGGTCGCATCCGGGCACGTGCGCAGGCGCGGGTCGGTCTTGTCCCAGTTGGCGCGGAAGGCTTGCGCGGTGCGGTCGCGCTCTGCCAGCAGGATCGTGACCGGGCCGGGAAACGCGGCAATTCCCTCCGCCATCTCCCGGGCGAGTGAGGTGGGGGCGGCATCGGCCTTCGCGGCCTGCGCCAGACTGCCCGCCAGTTGCCCGACCGCGACCTTGCCGGTCAGCAGCCGCCACACGGCGCGCGGGTCGGTCAGTCGCTTCAGGTAGTGGCGGCGCAGCACCGAAGGCGGCATCGGCGTGGGCTCGGGCGTGCTTGGCGCATCCTCGGTGGCTGGCGTTTCCGGCTCGAACGTCCAGGGGTTGGCCAGCACCAGCGCATCCGCGCCTCCGCCGCCCGCCAGCATCAGCGCGCTCGCCCCGTCGCAATTGCCGAAGGCCACCACCCGCTTCAGCGTCGGCACGTGAGACCGAAACGCCCGAAGCGCGGCCGCGATGTCATCGGCGCTGCCGGCAAACCCGGTGTTCTGCCCCTCGCTGTCCCCCACGCCGCGCCGGTCGAACCGCAGCACGGGAAAGCCCGCCGCCGCGATCCGCTCGGCCAGCAGGGCCTGGCTTTGCCAGGGGCCAGAGCGCACCTCGTTGCCACCGCTGACGATCAGCAACCCGGTCGTCGCCGGGGCCAGATCGACTGTCCCGGCCAGCATCGTGCCCTTGCAGCTGAAGGTGAAATGCCGCCGGGTCATGCGTTCAAACTCATCGCAATCACGGCGGCGAGCGCATCGGCTTGCCCCGCATCCTCATCCGGCTCGGCCCGCAGCCACAGCGGGCTGCCGCCCAGCAGGTCCTGATCGATCACTTGCACATGCTCGCGCGGGGTGGGGGCGAGTGCGGACAATTCGCGCACCATCGCGGCGGATAGCGGATAGCCGGCCAGTTCGATCCCGCGTTCGTTGGCCTCTGCCAGCAGCGCCTCAGCGGTTTCCTCGCGCCCCGCCTCGCGCGCGGCGATTACGCGGGCGCGCAGCAGCGTGCGCAGCAGGCTGGCGCCCTTGACCGCACCATAATGCCAGCCGGGCAGGCCCTCGGGCCACAGCAGCCCGCCGCCACGAATGGCCAGCACATGGGTCGCGCCGAACGCGCTGGCGGCGGCTACGGTGGCGCTGTGCCAGTCTGACGGCGCGACGCTGGCCAGATCGACTGTGCTTTCGTTGGTGCCGGGCAGGTCGGGCAGGAAGCAATCGAACCCCGCGCCGTCCAGCCGCCGCATCACTTCCACGCTGAACCGGCGCATCCGGTTGCCCTCGTCCAGCAGCGCGGGGATCAGCAGGATCCGCCGCATCCGACCGGAATCGAACGCCAGCGCGTATTCGGTGGAACTGCCGCAATGCGGCAGCGGGCAGGGATAACTGGCTGCCTTCACCCGGCGCGCTTCGCCTCGGCAAAGGTGAGCAGCGCGCCATAGCTTTCCAGCAACTCGCCGTCGATTTCATCGTCTTCGATCACGATGTCGAGACGGTCCTCCATCTCGGTCAGCAGGCCGGCAACAGCCATCGAATCGAGTTCGGGCAGATGGCCGAACAGACCGGTATCGGCGTCGAACGAATCCGCCTGTCCGGGCTTGAGGCCCAGCACGTCGGTCAGGATCTTGCGCAGCAGGGTATCGGTTTCGGAACGCATCGTGTCCTCTGGTCAAATAGACGGGTTCGGCCCTACCCGCGCGAAGGGCGGGGGGCAAGCTTGCGCAGGCAATGCCGCGCGATGATCGGCCAGTTTCCCGGCCAGAGCGGGCGAACGGCCTCCAATCGGTAGCGCGGACGAACCTCTTCCATCCAGTCGCGCTTGTAGCCATCGTTGCCGGTGCCGAAATCGACGAGGTCCACCCGGTCGCGGTCGATCACGTGCTCGAACAGCGCGGCGCTGAGCGTGGTGCCGGGGGAGAGGGGTTTTGATTCCTCGGTATAGGCCAGCTTGTGGATGAAGGCAGTGCCATGCTCCACGGTCCAGAACTGCGCGGCAACCGGCACGCCGTCTGCCCGCGCGATGCCCAGCCGTAGCCGGCCCGCCGCGCCTTCTTCCTGCGCAAAACGGCGCAGGAAAGCCGGGTTGCCCTCTTCGGGCTTCCAGCTGCTTGCGTAGATGGCTTCATACGCCGCCCAGCTTTCGGGATTGAAAGCGGTCTCGATGGTGACGGCCACTTTCGCGGCCTTGCGCTTCAGCGTGGTGCGCAACTGGCCGGGGCGGGTGGCGAGGTATTCGGCGTAGCGGCGCCCGCGCACGTACAGCACGTGGTTGACGTCGCACGGTTCGATGAACACCAGCCACCCGGCGCGGCGGAATGACGCCGCCAGTTCGGCGGTTTCGCCCTGCTCATCGGGCAGCGGGGAGAGGATGATGTGGGGCGCCTGTCCGGCGAGATCGGCGGCAAGCTCGCTCAGCAGCGCCGCGCGGTTCGCGCCCGGCGAAACGATCGGCGCGACACGGAACGAATACCAGTTCGCCAGCGCCTCCATCCGGCGTTTCACGCGGTAGAACGCCAGGGCGGCGCGCTCGCTCCCGTCGCGGGCAACCGCGATCACCGGAAAGTAACCGCATTCCTCCACCAGACCGCGCCACCATTCTAGCCGGTCGAACGGCGCTGCGGCCGCAGGTGCGCAAAGCAGCGCGGCGAGGTGCGCGTCTTCTTGCACTTCCTTAAGATCATCGTGATAGTCGACGGCAACCAAACGCGAATTTCCCACCCCTGGAGTAAGCCCAACCCGTGCGTGCAGAGCCTGAAACCGCGATCCGGCCGCTTGACCATCTGGCCCTGACCGGGGCGGATGAAGCCCCCGCGCTCGTGCTGCGCGAAGGCACTCTTAACTACAAGGACTTAAGGGATCGTGTCGGTCGGCTGGCGGGCTGGCTCGCGGCGCAGGTTCCGGTGCCGGGCGCTCGCGTCGCGACCTGGGCGGCGAAAGGCGCGCTCACCTGCCTGATGCCGCTGGCGGCGGCGCGTGCCGGGCTGGTCCACGTCCCGATCAACCCCCTGCTCAAGCGCGCGCAAGTGGCGCATATCCTGGCAGATAGCGGCGCGGCGCTGCTGATCGGCACGCCCGCGCGGCTGGCCACGCTGGAGCCGGGCGACGCGCCCTGTCCGGCGTTGGCCGAAGCAGATGCCATGACGGCGGCGCTGGGGGCCGATCCCCTGCCGCCCTCCGTCGCCGATCCGCAGGAACTGGCCGCGATTCTTTACACCAGCGGCTCCACCGGGCGGCCCAAGGGCGTGATGCTTAGCCATGCGAACATGTGGCTGGGGGCGGAAAGCGTCGCCAGCTATCTGGAGCTGGGGCCTGATGACCGCGCGCTGGCGGTGCTGCCGCTGTCGTTCGATTACGGCCAGAACCAGTTGCTGTCGCACTGGTTTGCGGGTGCCAGCGCCGTGCCGCTGGACTACCTGACCCCGCGTGACGTCGTGAAGGCGATCGCGCGGCACGATGTGACCACGCTTGCCGCCGTGCCGCCGTTGTGGGTGCAACTGACCGAGCTTGACTGGCCCGCCGAAACCGCCGCGAAACTGCGCCGCCTGACCAACAGCGGCGGGGCCTTGACACCGGATCTGGTGGGGCGCCTGCGCGCCCTGTTCCCGGATGCCAGGCTGTTCGCGATGTACGGGTTGACCGAGGCGTTTCGTTCCACCTTCCTCGATCCCGCGCTGATCGACACCCATCCGACCTCGATGGGCAAGGCCATTCCCCACGCCGAAATTCTCGTGGTGGCCGATGATGGCGAAATCGCCGCGGATAACGAGGAGGGCGAACTGGTGCATTGCGGGCCGCTTGTCGCCCATGGCTACTGGCAGGACCCAGAGCGCACGGCGGAACGCTATAAGCCCGCACCCGCGGCCTCGCGGTATGGCGGCATGGCGGTGTGGTCTGGCGACCGGGTGCGGCGCGATGCGGACGGGCTACTCTATTTCATCGGACGGCGCGATGCGATGATCAAGAGCGCGGGGAACCGGATCAGCCCTGCCGAGATCGAGGAAGCCGCGCTGGCCAGCGGTCTCGTTGCGGAAGCGGTCGCGCTGGGCATCCCCGATGTGCGGCTGGGGCAGGCGGTGCATCTGGTCGTGCGCGCGGCCCCTTCAGCTTCAGATGCAGTGGAAGCATTGCCGCGTATCCTTATGCAGGAATTGCCAAACTTCATGCAGCCGAAACAGATTCACTGGCGCGATGCGATGCCGATCTCGCCCAATGGCAAGATCGACCGGACCGGCCTCTACGCGGAGTTGACGGCATGAAACCGCTTGGCCCGATTCCCCCCGGTTTTGCGGCGCTGGACGGCGAACTGGCGATTGCCGGGCGCAAGGCGTCCGAACTGGTGGCGCAGGCGGGATCAACTCCGCTGTTCGTATACAGCGCCGATCTGATCCGCGCCCGCGTAACGCAGCTGCGCGCGGCGATGCCGCAGCGGCTGGCGCTGAACTATGCGATGAAGGCCAATCCCTATCAGCCAATTCTGCAGCTGTTCAATGGCTTGATCGATGGATTTGACATCGCTTCGGGGGGTGAACTGGCGATGCTGCAAGCCGCCGGGATCGATCCGGCGAAAGTCAGCTTTGCCGGTCCCGGCAAGCGCGATGCCGAGTTGGAAGCGGCGATTGCCGCCGGGGTTACGCTCAACCTCGAGTCCGAAGGTGAGGCGGCCCGCGCGCTGGCCATCGCGGAGCGGCTGGGGATCACGCCCCGGCTGGCAATTCGGGTCAATCCCGATTTCGACCTCAAAGGGTCGGGCATGAAGATGGGCGGCGGGGCCAAGCCGTTTGGGGTGGATGCCGATCGGGTGCCCGAACTGGCCCGGCAGATCATCGCCAGCGGCGCGGTGTGGCGGGGCTTTCACATTTTCGCGGGCAGTCAGGCGCTGGATGCAGAGGCGATTGCCGATACCCAGCGCCAGACGCTGGAACTGGCCGCGCGATTGGCCGAGGCAAGCGGCGCGGCGCTGCCGCATTGCAATCTGGGCGGGGGGATCGGCATTCCCTATTTTCCCGGCGATGTCCCGGCCGACCTGCCCCGGATCGGCGCGGCGCTGGCGGAACGGTTCGAGCAGCTCCCCGCCGTGCTGGCTGACACCCATTTCTGCATGGAGATGGGCCGGTTTCTGGTCGGCGAATCCGGGGTTTACCTGACCCGGATCGTCGATCGCAAAGTCAGCCACGGCGAGGTCTATCTGGTCACCGACGGGGGCCTGCATCACCAGCTGGCCGCTTCGGGCAACTTCGGCACGGTGGTGCGCCGCAACTATCCGGTGGCCATCGCCTCGCGCTTTGACGCACCGGTGGAGGAGGAGGCCTCGGTCGTCGGGTGCTTGTGCACGCCGCTCGACCGGCTGGCCGACAAGGGCGGCTTCCCGCGCGCCGATGTGGGCGATCTGGTCGCGGTGTTCTGCGCCGGGGCCTACGGCGCCAGCGCCAGCCCGGCGATGTTCCTGGGGCAGGGTCCGGCGGCGGAAATGCTGGTTTAACCCATCGCTTGCCGCTCGTCCCGTTTCGAGACTGCGCCCAAGATTTCCGCTCGAATCCGGGAATCTACGGTCAAGGCTAACGCAATATTCACCCTTTTTCCCGATAGCGGAGCCTGAATAGCCGGGCCTGCGTGCGGGATCGATGCCCTCAGCGGCGGCGCGGCGATGAATGAAGGACCGCCCGATGCCGATCGACCGCCTTTCCCGACTGCTGGCCGGAAGCGCCATGCTCAGCCTGACGCTGGGTGGCTGCGCGGGCAGCGCCGCCGGACCGCAGTTGCCGCCCGCGACCTTCGTGGCAATGCAGGAAGGGCCGGGCGAGGAGTATGTGATCGGCCCGCTCGATGAACTGACGATCTTCGTCTGGCGCAACCCCGAACTGGGCGCGCAAGTGCAGGTTCGTCCCGATGGGCGCATCACCACGCCGCTGATCACGGATATGCCCGCCGTGGGCAAGACGCCGTCGATGCTGGCCGAAGACCTGAAGCTGCAACTGTCGCAGTACATCCAGGAACCGCTGGTCTCGGTGATCGTGAACAAGTTCGCGGGCACCTACAGCCAGCAGGTCCGCGTGGTCGGCGCGACGGAAAAGCCGGCGTCGATCCCCTACCGTGCCAACATGACGCTGCTCGACGCGATGATCGCGGTCGGCGGTTTGTCCGAATACGCGGCGGGCAACCGCGCGCGGCTGATCCGGTTCGACAAGGAAAGCGGCAGCCAGAAGGAATACGCCGTCAAACTGGCCGACCTGCTGCGCAAGGGCGACAGCAAGGCCAACGTGATGCTGATGCCGGGCGATGTGATCATCATCCCCGAAAGCTCGTTCTGATCGCGGGGCGGGGCCGGGGCACGAGATGAACAACATTTACGACGAACTGCGCTCGGCGCTCTATTCGGTCTGGCACCGCCGCTGGCTGGCGCTGGGGGTGGCCTGGGGCGTCTGCCTGCTGGGCTGGCTGGTCGTGGCGATGGTGCCCAACACGTATGAGTCCAAGGCGCGCATCTATGTGAAGCTGGACGACGTGCTGGCCGAACAGATCGGCATTCGCGGCAACCGCAAGGGCGACATCGAGCGCGTGCAGCAGACGCTGACCAGCGCGATCAACCTGGAAAAGGTGATTCGCGGCACCAGCCTGGGGCAGGAAGTGACCAGCCCCAAGCAGATGGAAGGCGCGGTCCTCTCGCTCGGGCGCAAGATCAAGGTCGAAAGCGCGCAGGAAAACCTCTTCGAGATCACCGCGCACTATGGCGACGGCAGCAATTCCGATGCCGCCAATGCCAAGCTGGCGCAGGACATCGTCCAGAAGATGATCGACATCTTCCGCGAGGAGAACCTGGCCGGCAATCGCGGCGAAATGTCGCAGTCGCTGGAATTCATGGACCAGCAGCTGGCCCAGCGCCAGAAGGAGCTGGAAGCGGCCGAGCAGAAGCGTCTGGCGTTCGAGGCGCAGAACCCCGAACTCGCGCAGGGCGGGATGTCGGTGATGCAGCGGCTGGAATCGAGCCGTGCCGAACTGCGCGGACTGGATGCCGATCTGGCGGCGGCGCAGAGCGCGCTCGCGGCGATCAATGGCCAGCTGGCGGGTACCCCGCGCACGCTGGCGGGCGGCGGCATGGCGGGCGGCGCGCGCGGAGCGCTGGCTGAAGCCCAGGCTGTGCTGGCGGGCATGCGCGCGCGCGGCCTCACCGAAAACCACCCGGACGTGATCGCGGCCAAGAACCAGGTCAACGCGCTGAAAGGACCGGCGGCCGCACAGGGCGACGCGGGCGGGATGCCCAACCCGGCCTATACCTCGCTGGAATCGATCAAGGCCGAACGCGCCGCCAACGTCCAGTCGCTGATGGCGCGGCGCGCGGCGGTACAGGCAGAGCTGTCGCGCATCACCACCCAGCAGATTTCCAACCCGCAGGTGGCGGCCGAACAGCAGCGGATCAACCGCGACTATGATGTGCTGAAGCAGCAGTATGACAAGCTGCTCCAGGACCGTGAACAGCTGCGCCTGCGCGGCGAAGTGGAAACCGAAGCCAACGCGGTGAAGTTCCAGGTGATCGACCCGCCGACGACCCCGCGCGCACCCGCCGCGCCCAACCGCCCGGTGCTGCTGTTTGGCGTGCTGGTAGTGGGGCTGGGCGCGGGCGTGGCGGCGGCCTTTGCGGTGGGCCAGCTGCGCTCCACCTTTGCGACCACGGCCAAGCTGGAACGGGCCATCGGCTTGCCGGTGCTGGGCGCGATCACCACGACGCTGACCGATGCCGGGCGCGAGCTGCGCAAGAAGCGGATGAAGCTGTTCTACGCGGCCACGGCGGCGCTGGGCGGCGTGTTCGTGCTGCTGCTGGTGGTCGAGATCATCCAGGTCAGCATGGTGGCTTGAGGGATATTGCAATGACCGAACACACCAAGATCCCCTTGCCGACCGGGACTGACGGAGCGACCGCAGCGGAAGGTGCGCCCGACAGCGCGACCCTGATCGAGCGCGTCGTGCGCAATTACGATCTGGTCAAGCTGGCCCCGGCGCCGATCCCGGAAAACCTGATTCCCCCAGCCAAGCAGCGCCGCCGCTATCGCAAGGCGCATGAGGTGGAGGATGCGGAAGTTTCGCCCGTGGCAGATGCGCCTTCCGCTTCGCCGCCACCGTCGCCTGCGGCTGCCCAGCCGGTGCAGGAACGGCCCGAAGTGGTCGTGCCCGAAGTGCTGCAGGATGCGCCTGCGCCAGTTCCCGCAGTGGCCGAGCAGCCTGCGCTGCCCGCCGCCCAGCCAGTGCAGTTCACGGGCAAGCGCCACCCGGTCAAGCGGGCGCACTTGCGCGAACAGGGCCTGATCGTGCCGGAAGGCAGCGTCACCGGGCTGCTGGAGGAGTTCCGCATCGTCAAGCGCACGCTGCTGCTTAATGCCTCGCAGCTGCGCCAGCAGGGCATGGGCTATGAAAGCCAGCGCGTGCTGATCTGTTCGCCCCATCCGGGCGAGGGCAAGAGCTTTACCTCGGTCAACCTGGCGCTCGCCATTGCGGCCGAAAAGGAATGCGAAGTGCTGCTGGTGGACGCCGATTTCGCCAAGCCGTCGATCCTGTCGATGCTCGGCCTGCCGGGCGGTCCGGGGCTGATGGATGCACTGGCCAAGCCGGACATCGACGTCGCCGATTGCGTGATCGGCACCGACATTCCCGGCTTGTGGGTGCTGCCTGCCGGCAATGCCACCACGTCGGACACCGAATGGCTGTCGCACACCCGCGCGCGGGAAGTGCTCGACCGGTTGGTGATGGGCGCGCCCAATCGCTTCGTCATTTTCGATTCACCGCCCGCACTGGCCGCGTCCCCGGCTGCGGAACTGGCCAAGTATGTTGGGCAGGCCGTGGTCGTCGCCCGCGCCGACCGGACCGGGCAGGGCGCGCTGGAAGACGCGATCTCGCTGCTCTCGGCCTGCCCGAACATCCAGTTGCTGCTCAACGCCGTTCACTTCAGCCCCAGCGGTCGCCGCTTCGGCTCGTACTATGGATATGGAGGCTGACCATGTCGTCACCCCGCCTTGCCCGTTATGCCGCGCTGGCCGCCGTGCTGGCGCTGTGGCCGCATGCCGGCCACGCGCAGTCGCTGCCTTATGGCGATGTCTCGGACGGCGACAGCGCGTCGTCCGCCGATAGCGCCGCACCGCGCGGCAGTGGCCGCGCGCCGCGCGTCAAGGTTACGCCCTATATCGAGGCGCAGCAGGTGGTCTTTGCCGAACTGCGGCCGGGTGACGAGGTCGTCACCTATTCGATCATCGCCGCCGGGGTGGATGCCGCGATCCGGGGGCGGAACAACGAAGGTTCCGTCTCGGTCCGGTATGAGCGCCGGTTCGGCTGGGGCAACAACGCGCAGGACAGCGACGCGATCAGCGGCGTGGCGCGGTTTTCCTCGGCCGTGATCCCCAACACCCTGTCGATTGAGGCCGGGGCGCTGGCCGCCCGCAATTCGATCGAAAACAACGGCGCCGCGCTCAACAACGGGCTGAACTTCGGCGATTCGGTGACCCAGATCTACTCGGTCTATGCCGGACCGTCGCTGCGCACGAATGTCGACGACGTGCAGGTCAGCGGATCTTACCGCCTGGGTTACTCGCGGGTGGAATCTCCCAATGCGATCCCTGTCGCGGCGGGGCAGCCGGCGATCGACCTGTTCGATGAAAGCGTGGTCCACAGCGCCGCGATCCGGGCTGGCACGCGCCCCGGCGATTACCTGCCAGTCGGCGTGGGCGTGGGTGCGGGTTATAACCGCGAGGACATTTCCAACCTCGATCAGCGGGTCGAAGACCTGCACGTGCGCGGCGATGTGACGCTGCCGGTGGGCAATGACCTGTCGCTGGTGGGCGGCGTGGGCTGGGAAAAGGTCGAGGTATCCAGCCGCGACGCGGTGCGCGATCCGGTCACCGGCGATCCGGTGGTCGGCAGCGATGGCCGCTTCGTGACCGACAAGTCAGCCCCGCGCATCCTGTCCTACCAGGCTGAAGGGCTGATCTGGGATGCGGGTGTGGTCTGGCGGCCCAGCCGCCGCACCGCGCTGGAAGCGCATGTGGGCCGCCGCTATGGCTCCACCACCTATTACGGCAGCTTCGCCTACGCGCCCAGCGCGCGCACCAGCCTGAACGTATCGGTCTATGACACGATCTCCGGCTTTGGCGGGCAGCTGAACACCGCGCTGGCCAACCTGCCGACGCAGTTCCAGGCCCAGCGCAATCCGTTCAGCGGCAACGTTGGCGGTTGCGTCCAGGCCGAAGGCACGGTTGCGGCTGGGCAAGGCACCTGCCTGAATGGCGCGCTGGGCGGGGTCCGTTCGGCGGTGTTCCGTTCGCGCGGAGTGGCCGGCTCGCTGGCGGTGAATGCCGGGCGGCTCTCCTACGGGATCGGCGCTGGGTATGACCGGCGCAAGTTCATGGCCGCACCGGGCACGGCGCTGGCCGCCGCAAATGGCGTGATCGATGAGAACGTCTGGCTTGCCGCGTTCCTCAGCGGGCGGATCGACCGCAATTCGAGCTTTTCCACCAATGCCTATGCCAACTGGTATCAAAGCGGCGACCCGCTGCTGGGCGATACCCGCGGGCTGGGCGCAACCGCTGCCTACTATCGCTCCATCACCAGCAAGCTGTCGGCCACGGCCGCGGTCGGCGTCGATGGCGTGACGCGCGAGAACCTGGTCGACATCTGGTCGGCGCAGGCGCTGGTCGGCGTGCGATACTCGTTCTAAGCCTGTCGGAGGCACTGCAAGATGTTCAATGATTTCTATGGCCTGACCGGACGTCCGTTCCAGCTGACGCCGGACCCGACGTTCTATTTCGAGAGCCTGACGCACCGCAAGGCGCTGTCCTATCTCTCCTATGGCCTCGCGCAGGGCGAAGGCTTCGTGGTCATCACGGGTGAGGTCGGCGCGGGCAAGTCCACGCTGGTGGCCCACCTGATGGCGACGATTGACCCGGCCCGCCTGACCGCCGCGCAGATCGTGACCAGCAAGCTGGACGGCGAGGAACTGGTCCACGTGGTCGCGCAGGCCTTCGGCCTGATCGTCGACGGGCATGACAAGGCCAGCGCGCTGGGCGCGATCGAGGCGTTCCTGCATGACGAGGCCCGTGCCGGCCGCCGCTGCCTGCTGGTGGTGGACGAAAGCCAGAATCTGGAATTCGACGCGCTGGAAGAACTGCGCATGCTCTCGAACTTCCAGCTGGGTGCGCATCCGCTGCTGCAGACGTTGCTGCTGGGCCAGCCGGAATTCCGCGACATGATCCAGGATCATCCGCAACTGGAGCAGCTGCGCCAGCGCGTGATCGCCGCCCATCACCTGGAGGCGATGGAACTGGGCGAAGTGCAGCCCTACATCGAACACCGGCTGAAGTGCGTGGGCTGGACCGGCAATCCGCAGTTCGACCAGCGCGTCTTTACCGAACTGTATGAAGCATCGGGCGGCGTGCCGCGCCGGATCAACCAGATCTGCAACCGGCTGATGATGCTGGGCGCGGTGGAGCAGCGCACCCGGATCGACGGCGCGATGCTGAGCGGCGTGCTGGAAGAACTGGAGCTGGACGGGACGCTGCAGCTCAAGCGGATCGAGCGCAAGGCACAGGCCGCGGTGCCGCCCGCACCGGCCGTTGCCGAGCCGGTGGCTGCCGTGGCGCCGGCCGCGCCGGTCGCGGTCCCGGCCGATGCCGTGGCGATGGAACAGCTGCTTGGCCTGCTGGCCGAGCGCGACGCCCAGATTGCCGAGTTGCAGCAGGCCGTGATCGAACTGGCGAACGAGCGGGAAGCCCCGGCCGTGCCAGACCAGAGCGCCGCGATGGCCGCGCTCGAGGCGAAGTTTGCCGCACTGGAAGCCCGGACGCAGGAGCAGGAGCGGACCATCCGCCACACCCTGACCATGCTGATCGAGTGGATCGAGGCTGACGACGCCGCGCGCGTGGCGGCCTGAGCGGGAGCCCGTTGGTCGCGCCATGACGCATTCCGCAAACACAGTGGTCAATGGCCTCTCGGTCGACGTCGAGGACTGGTTCCAGGTCGGTGCGTTCGAAGGCGTGATCGACCGGGGCAGCTGGGAATCGCTGTCTGACCGGGTCGAGCGGAACTGCGATGCGATCCTGCGGATGTTCGCCGCTGCCGATGTGAAGGCGACGTTCTTCACGCTGGGCTGGGTGGGGCAACGCCATCCCGCCCTGCTGCGCCGGATCGTTGAGGAAGGCCACGAGCTTGCCAGCCACGGCTGGGACCATGCCCGCGTCTTCACGATGGACAAGGCGGCCTTTGCCGCCGACATTGATCGTGCGCGCAAGGTGCTGGAGGATGCCTCTGGTGCTCGCGTGACCGGCTATCGCGCGCCGAGTTTCTCGATCGATGCGCGCACACCCTGGGCCTATGCCGTGTTGGCGGAGCAGGGCTATGCCTATAGCTCCAGCGTCGCGCCGATTACCCACGATCACTATGGCTGGCGCGATGCGCCGCGCTTTGCGTTCCGGCCGCTGCCGTGGGCCGATCTGATCGAAATCCCGGTCACGACTGCCCATTTCGCGGGCAAGCGACTGGCCGCAGGCGGAGGCGGGTTCTTTCGCGTGCTGCCCTATGCCTTTTCGCGCTGGGCGATCCGGCAGGTCAACACGCAGGACCGGCGCCCGGCCGTGTTCTATTTCCACCCGTGGGAAATCGATCCGGCCCAGCCGCGCGTTCCCGGCGCGCCGCTGCGTTCGAAACTGCGCCATTACACCAACCTCGATGTGATGGCCGAAAAGCTGGAGCAACTGGTGCGCGAATTTGCGTGGGGGCGGATGGATGTGCTGGCCCTGCGCGAAGCGCAACTGGCAACGGAACTGGCGGCGTGAACGCGCCGTTCCATCCGGTGGCTGCCGTGCGCGCAGTCGATCTGTCCGATCCCGGCGAGGTCCGGCGGCTGGAAGCTCATGTTGCGGAACAGCCCGGCGGCACGGCCTTTCACCGCCCGGCCTGGCTGAACGCGGTCGCGCGGGCGACCGACAACCGCGCGTTGGTGCTGGTGCTGGAACGGCGCGATGCCATCGCGGCCTATCTGCCGCTGCTGGAAGTCCATTCCCCGCTGTTCGGGCGGGTCATGGTGTCGAGCGGGTTCGGTGTGGATGGAGGCATTCTGGCGGATTGCCCGGCTGATGCCGAGGCGCTGTTCGGTGCGGTCGAGGAACTGGCGCTACGCCGGTCCTGCCCGGCGATCGAACTGCGCGGCGGCCTGCTGCCGCAAGGCCGCACGGGGTGGAAGATCCGCCACGATTCGCACTGCGGCTTCAGCACCGATCTGGCGCCTGACGACGACGCCCAGCTGACCGCGATCCCGCGCAAGCAGCGCGCCGAGGTGCGCAAGGGGCTGGCTGGCGAACTGACCGTATCGGTCGGCACCGACGCCGCCCAGCGCGCTGCGCATTACGCGGTCTACGCCGAAAGCGTGCGCAACCTTGGCACGCCCGTCTTCCCCATGGCGCTGTTTGGTGCCGTGCTGGATGCGTTCGGGGCAGACGCCGACATCCTAACCGTCAGCCAGGGCGAAACCCCGGTGGCGAGCGTCCTCTCGCTGTATCACAAGGGCGCGGTCATGCCCTATTGGGGCGGCGGGACGATGGCCGCGCGGCGGCTGCGCGCCAATGACCGGATGTATTTCGAGCTGATGCTCCATGCCCGGCGGCGCGGCTGCACCCGGTTCGACTTCGGCCGTTCCAAGACCGGCAGCGGCGCGTTCGATTTCAAGAAGAACTGGGGGTTCGAGCCCCAGCCACTGGGCTATGCCGCGTGGACCGCGCCGGGGGCTGAGGCCCGCGATGCCGATCCCACCAGCGCGAAGCACGCCGCCCGGATCGCCTTGTGGAAGCGCTTGCCGCTCCCTGTCGCCAACCTGCTTGGCCCGCATATCGCCAGGGGATTGGCATGACCATGAACGAGATCCTGTTCCTGTCGCACCGGATGCCGTTCCCGCCCGACCGGGGCGACAAGATCCGCTCACACCACATCCTGCGGCGGCTGGCGGGGCTGGCCCCGATCCACATTGCGACGTTTGCCGATGACGAACGCGACATGGCCGAGGAAGTGGAACTGGCGGCGATGGCGCGCAGCTATCGCCTCGTCCGCCGGGTCAAGCCTCTGATCGTGGCCGGGGTGCAATCGCTGCTGCAAGGCGCTCCGGTCAGCCTGCCCGCGTTCCATAGCCCCGAAATCGCGCGCTATGTCGAAGATGCGCTGGCGAACAACCGGATCGGGACGATCTATGTCTTCTCCGGCCAGATGGGCCAGTATGTGCCGGACGATTTCAAGGGCCGGGTAATCATGGATTTCGTGGACGTCGATTCTGCGAAGTTCGAAGCCTATGCCGAAAGCGATACCGGCCCGCGCCGCTGGATCAATGCGCGCGAGGCGCGGTTGCTGCGCGCGGTGGAGGCCCGCATGGCCCGGCGCGCCACGCAAAGCCTGCTGATCTCGCCTGAAGAAGCCGCGTTGTTCCGGGCGCGCCTGTCGCCCGAAGACGCGGTGACCTGCGATGTGCGCGTGCTGCGCAACGGGATCGACAGCCGCCATTTCGATCCGGCCGTCGTGCGGCCCGAGCCGCGCCTGCTGGATTGCGAGGGGCCGCGCCTGATCTTTACCGGGCAGATGGATTATGCGCCCAATGTTACCGCCGCGCTGCGGGTGATGGACCGCCTCCTTCCGCGCGTGCGCGACTTGCTGCCCAAGGCGACGTTCCATGTGGTCGGGCGCAATCCGGCTGACGAACTGCTGGCCCGTGACGGGCGCGACGGCGTCCACGTCTGGGGCGGGGTCGAGGACATGCGCACCTGGCTGAGCGCGGCGGACCTGGCGCTGGTGCCGCTGGAAATCGCGCGCGGGGTCCAGAACAAGGTGCTGGAAGCCATGGCCATGAACCTGCCCGTGGTGCTGAGCAGCGCTGCCGCCACCGGAATCGGCGGGACGGATGGATTGCACTATGCCGTTGCCGACAGCGATGCCGACCTGGTTGACCGCGTGGCGGCCTTGCTGGCCCATCCGCGGCAGGGCTGGACCCTGGGGTTGGAGGCGCGGCGCTTCGTGGTGGACAACCTGAGCTGGCAGGCCACGCTCGCGCCGCTGGCCGAGCTGGTTGGCTATCCGGGCGGGGCGGCCCGCCATGCCGCCTGATCTGGCTGTTCCAGCCCCGACTGCTGGCACAGCCGCCATCCCGGCGCACTGGCGTCCGGCACTGGGCTGGTTGGCGCTGGGTTTGGTCGCGCTGATCGGGCTGTTCGCGGCAGACTGGGCGGCGATGCTGGACCAGTGGTGGAACAGTTCCACCTACAATCACATCCTGCTGATCCCGCCGATCCTGGGCTGGTTGGTCTGGCTGCGCTGGCCGGAATTGCTCAAGCTGGCGCCGCAGGCCTGGTGGCCCGCGCTGGTGCTGGTCGGGGTGGCACTGCTGGTGTGGGTGGCGGGCGCCTTTGCCGGGTTCAATCTGCTGCGGCAGGCCGGCGCGGTGGCGCTGCTGCCAGCGTTGGCGCTGTTGCTGCTGGGGCCGCGCGTGGGGGCGGGGCTGGCGTTTCCGCTGGGCTACAGCCTGTTTCTGGTGCCGTTCGGAGACGAACTGGTGCCGCCGCTGCAGATGATCACTGCGGAAATCACGATTGCGCTGGTGCAACTGTCCGGCATTCCGGCGCGGATCGAGGGGGTGTTCATCGACACCCCGGTCGGGCTGTTCATCGTGGCCGAGGCCTGTTCGGGGGTGAAGTTCCTGATCGCCATGGTCGCGCTGGGCGTGCTGGTCTGCAACGTCTGCTTTCGCAGCTGGAAACGGCGCGCGGGGTTCATGGCGCTGTGCATCGCCGCGCCGATCCTGGCGAACGGCGTGCGCGCATGGGGCACGATCTATGCCGCGCAGTATGTGGGCGTGGAGAAGGCCGCCGGGATTGACCACATCATCTACGGCTGGGTGTTCTTCGCGGTGGTGATCGCCGCCGTTCTGGGGCTTAGCTGGAAGCATTTCGACCGCGCCATCGATGATCCGATGATCGACGCAAAAGCCATCGCAGCGCATCCGCTGCTCACGCGCCTGGCCGCACGTCCGGCCGCGCCGCTGCTGGTGCTGGCTGGCGCGCTGGTGTTGGCGGTGGCCGGGCAGGGCTGGGCGAGGGCGGCCGAAGCGCTCGCCGCGCCGCTGCCCGCGCGCATCGACCTGCCGCTTGTGCCGGGATGGACGCGGGTCGATTACGCCCCGCGCGTCTGGTGGGAACCGCGCGCGGCGGGAGCCGATCATCGCCTGCTGGGGCGTTACCGCGACGGGCGCGGGCGGACGGTGGACGTATTCTACGCGCTCTATGCCAGCCAGACCGATGGCAAGGAGGCCGGGGCCTATGGCGAGGGTGCCTTGCGCCCTGACAGTGGCTGGGTGTGGCACAGCGCGGGCGGGTCTGTCGCCGGGGCCAAGACCGACTGGCTGCGCGCGGGCACGGACGTCAACCGCCTTGCCCATACCTATTACCGCACCGGCGATCTGCTGGCGGGCAGCAATGTCCGCCTCAAGCTGGCGAACATCGCCGACCGGCTTCTGCTCTGCCCCCGGCCAACGATGCTGCTGATCGTGTCGGCCGAACAGACGGGCGATCAGGATGCCGCTGCCGCTCTGGCGTCGTTCCATCAGTCCACCGGCGATCCGGGGGAATGGATGGACCGCATCGCCCAGCTTCGTTAAGCGCCTGAAGCAATGTGCGGAATTGCCGGAATCTTTCACCTGACCACGCCCAAGCCGGTCGATCCTGCCCGGCTTGAACGGATGTGCGCCGTCATGGCCCATCGCGGGCCGGACGGGCAGGGCATCTGGACCGCACCGGGGGTCGGGCTGGGCCATTTGCGCCTGTCGATCATCGACGTGGCCGGATCGCCCCAGCCGATGGCCGCCACCGATGGCCGGGCGATGCTGGTGTTCAACGGCGAGATCTACAACTTCCGCGAACTGCGCGAGGAACTGCGCGGCGCGGGCGCGACGTTCCACACCGATGGCGACAGCGAGGTCATTCTGGCCGCCTGGCAGCGCTGGGGGCCGGATTGCCTGCCCCGCCTGCACGGGATGTTCGCCTTCGCGATTTACGACCTCGATCAGCGCACCCTGTTCCTGGCGCGCGACCGGATGGGCGTGAAGCCGCTGTTCTATGCCCCATTGAGCGACGGCAGCATTGCGTTCGCCTCGGAACTGAAGGGCCTGACCGCACACCCCCTGCTGCGGCGCGAACTCGATCCGCTGGCGGTGGAGGATTACCTCGCCTGGGGCTATGTCCCCGATCACCGCTCGATCCTGCAGGGCGTCCACAAGCTGCCCGCCGGGCATTCGCTGCTGCTGCGCCACGGCGCGCCGCTGCCCGCGCCCAGCCAGTGGTGGGACGTCTCGTTCGCGGATCGCCGCGCGGGCCGCGCCGCCGATCTGGAAGCGGAACTGCTCCACCTGCTGCGGCAGGCGGTATCGTCCCGCATGGTCGCGGACGTGCCGCTGGGGGCGTTCCTGTCGGGCGGGGTGGACAGCTCCAGCGTGGTTGCGCTGATGGCGGAGATCAGCGGCGATCCGGTCAAGACCTGTTCCATCGGGTTCGATGTCGCCGCGCTGGATGAAAGCAATTACGCCGCGCAAGTGGCGCGCCAGTTCGCCACCGATCACCGCGCCCGCAATGTCTCGCCCGATGATTTCGATCATGTCGATACGCTGGCGGGAATGTTCGACGAACCCTTTGCCGATGCCTCGGCCCTGCCAACCTGGCGGGTATGCCAGCTGGCCCGCGAATCCGTGACCGTGGCGCTATCGGGCGACGGGGCGGACGAAGCCTTCGCCGGATACCGCCGCCACGCGTTCCAGCATGGCGAGGACCGGCTGCGCGTGATCCTGCCGCAGGCCTTGCGCGGGCCGGTGTTCGGCGCGCTGGGGGCGATCTATCCCAAGGCTGACTGGGCGCCGCGCCCCTTGCGCGCGAAGACGACGCTGCTCTCGCTCGCCGCCAGCAGCGAGGCGGGCTATGCCCGCGCCATCGGCGTGCTTCCGCCGGAACTGCGCGACAGCCTCTATGCACCTGAATTCCTGCGCCTGCGCGGCGATTACCGGGCCGAACAGCCGTTCGAGGAGCTGATGCGCGGTGCGCCCGCCCGCTCTGGCCTGGACCGCGCGCAATATGCCGACATCAAGTTCTGGCTCCCCGGCGATATCCTGACCAAGGTTGACCGCACCAGCATGGCGGTCAGCCTTGAGGCGCGTGAGCCCCTGCTCGATCACCGCCTGGTCGAATTCGCCGCCAGCCTGCCCGAAAACCTGCGGCTCAGGCGGGGCGAGGGCAAGTGGCTGCTGAAGAAGACGATGCAGCGCTATCTGCCGGACAACATCCTGTATCGGCAGAAGCAGGGCTTCGTTACCCCGATTGCGCAATGGTTTCGCGGGCCATTGGCCGAAACGGCACGATCTATCGGGTCGAACGCCGCCTTGGCACGAACCGGGTGGTTCGACGCACGGGCGATTTCCGCGATGGCCGAGGCACATATTGCCGGCCATTCCGACCATTCGCGGCTGCTTTGGCAGCTGGTCATGCTGGACCGGTCGCTGTCCCGATTGGGGATCGCGGCCTGACCGCGCTTGACCGCGCGGTGACTTTGATTAGCCTCTCCGAATAAGTAATTGAACGGAAACGCCGGGGGAGGGGATACCATGGGCGAACAGGCCGAACCGCAAGGCAGGCGGACCACGCTGCGCAAGATCGCGGTGGTGCTGGCGGTGCTGGCGGCGCTGTTCTTCGGCGGCAAGGCGCTGGGCTGGTGGGGTTCGGCCGACGATGGTGCCTTCAAGCTCTACGGCAATGTCGAGATTCGCGAGGTTCAGCTGGGCTTTCGCGTGGGCGGGCAGATCGAACGGCTGCTGGTGGATGAAGGGGACAAGGTTACCCCCGGACAGGTGCTGGCCGAACTGGATACCCGTCCCTTGCAGGACAAGCTGGCCCAGGCCGAGGCCCGGCTGGCCGGGGCTGCCGCGCTGGCCAGCCGTGACATCAACGGATCGCGTCCGCAGCAGATTGCCGAAGCGCGGGCCGCGCTGGCCAGCGCCGAGGCCGCGCTGGTCGAGGCGCGCCGCCAGCTGGAGCGGCGCCAGTCGCTCGTCGGCAAGGGCTTTATCAGCCGTGCCGAAGTCCAGACCGCCGAGGCCGGAGTGGATGCTGCCCGCGCCCGCGTGGATGCCGCCCGCGCCGCGCTTTCGCTGGCGCAGGAGGGTGTGCGAGATGAGGAACAGGCCGCCAGCCTCGCCAACCGCAGCGCGATCGAGGCTGAGCGCCGGGCCGTGACCACCGATCTGAGCGACGCGGTGATCCGGGCGGCCGAACCGGGGCAAGTGCTGACCCGGGCCCGCGAAGTCGGGGCCATCGTCCAGCCGGGGCAGACCGTGCTGACGCTGGCGCTGACCCAGCCGGTGCGGGTGCGCGCCTATATCGCGGAGCCGGACCTGCCCAAGATCCGGCCCGGACAGGCCGTGAAAGTTCGCGTCGATGGCAGCGACCGGGAATGGGATGGGCGCATCGGCTTCATCTCCTCGGTCGCGGAATTCACGCCCAAGACCGTGCAGACCGAGCAGCTGCGCACCGATCTGGTCTATCGGGTGCGGCTGACGGTCAACGATCCCGGCGGGCAATTGCGACAGGGACAACCGGTAACCGTGATCCTGCCAAGCGGCCGGAACTGAGGCGCAGGGCGTGACCGCGCCACCGCTCCTCCGGCTTGACGGCGTGTCCAAGCGCTTCAAGGGCGCGCGCCGCGGTGCGCCGCCGGTGCAGGCGCTGGATGGAGTCAGCCTGACGCTGGCGCCGGGGCGCTTGCTGGGGCTGGTCGGCCCCGATGCGGGCGGCAAGACCACCTTGATGCGGATCATGGCCGGCCTGATCGAACCGGATGCCGGCGTGGTAGAGGTGCTGGGCGCCCCGGTGGCCGCGCTCGACCGGGGGCGGGTTGGCTATATGCCGCAGAGCGGGGCGCTCTATGCCGAACTGTCGGTGCAGCAGAACCTGGAACTCTATGCCCGGCTGCGCGGAGTGGAACCGCAAGAGAACCCGGAACGGATGGAGCAGCTCTATGCCCTCACCGGACTGGCTGCGTTCCGGGATCGACCCTCGGGCAAGCTATCCGGGGGGATGCGCCAGAAACTCGCGCTGGCGTGCGCTGTCGTGGCCGCGCCACCGCTGATGTTGCTTGATGAGCCTTCGGTTGGGGTCGATCCGGTCTCGCGGCGGGAAATCTGGCAATTGGCGCAGGAACTCGCCGGTCCGGGCAGCAGCATTGTCTGGACGACCTCGATCCTCGAGGATGCGGAGCGCTGCGACGACGTGCTGCTGCTGCATGACGGGCAGGTCCGCTATGCCGGGCCGCCTGCGGGTCTGGCGGAGCGGGCGGCGGGCAAGGTCTGGTTCACGCCGCTGCCCGATGCGGGCCGCCGCCAGTCGCTGCAATCCGCGCTGGAACGGCCGGATGTCGTTACCGCCTCGATCACCGGGGCGGGTCTGCGCGTTGTCAGCCGGACCGGGGCCGCGCCAGCGGGTGCGGGCTGGAAGCCGGTTGCCGCCAGCGCCGAGGAAGGCTTTGCCGCCACGCTCGACGATGGCCTGCCCTTGGCCCCCAGCGCGCTCGCCGCCGGGTTCCCGCTGCGCGAAACGGGCGCGAACAAGGCGGCGATTGCGGCCGTGGGCCTGACCCGGCGCTATGGCAGCTTCACGGCCGCCCAGGACATTTCCTTCACGGTCGCGCCGGGTGAGATTTTCGGCCTGCTTGGCCCCAATGGCGCGGGCAAGTCGACCACGTTCCGGATGCTCTGCGGATTGCTCGCGCCCAGCAGCGGTCGGGGGACCGTGGCCGGGCGCGACTTGTTGACCGCCCGTGCCGCCGCGCGCGAGGCCATGGGCTATATGCCGCAGAAGTTCTCGCTTTATGGCGACCTGACCGTGGCGGCGAACCTGAAATTCATTGCCGGAGCCTATGGCCTGAGTGGCAGCGCGGCGAGCGAGGCGATCGAGCGGGTGGTCGGCGCGCTGGGGCTGGAGGAATATTGGGCGAGCGGGGCCGGGCTGTTGCCGCTGGGGATCAAGCAGCGCCTCGCGCTGGGCGCGGCAGTGCTGCACACCCCGCCGGTGCTGTTCCTGGATGAGCCGACCTCGGGCGTTGATCCGCTGGTCCGGCGCGAGTTCTGGCACCACATCAACGCCATCGCCGCGCGGGGCACGGCGGTGCTGGTGACCACGCATTTCATGGACGAGGCCGAGAATTGCGACCGGTTGCTGCTGGTCAACCAATCCGAAGCCATCGCCCAGGGCACGCCAGCCGACCTGAAGCGCCACGCCAGCCAGCGCGGCGGTGCAGCCACGCTGGAGGAGGCGTTCATTGCCCTGATCATGGCCCAGCGCGCCAGCGCGGCGAGTGCGGCATGAGCGCGGGTGATCCCTTGTTGTGGCGCCGCGCCGCCGCGATCCGGCGCAAGGAATGGGCGCAGGTCTGGCTCGATCCGTCGACCTTCGGGCTGGTGGTGCTGATGCCGCTGATCCTGATGTTCCTGTTCGGCAGCGCGGTGACACTCGACGTTCACGGCACCCGCACCGGCGTGGTCGATCAGGATCACACCCGCGCCTCGCGCGAGTTCATCGCCACGCTCTCGCGCAATTCCTATTTCACGGTCGAGGAAGGCCCGTCCGTCGCCGCGCTGGAGCAGGGGCTGCGCACCGGCGACGTGCGCGGGATCGTGGTGATTCCCGATGGCTTTGAAACCGGCCTTGCCCGCTTGCAGCCGATTGACGTCCAGCTGATCACCGACGGCAGTCAGGTGAATACGGCCACGTTCCTCACCGGCCACTTGCGCGGCGCGCTGAAGGAATGGGTGGAGGCGGAGGCGGGGGAACTGGACATCCCGGTCACGCCGGTGCTGAAGATCCTGCCGCGCTATACTTACAATCCGGGGCTGGAGAGCCGGTTCATGCTGGTGCCGGGTGCCATCGGGATCGTCATGGCAATGATCGGCAGCCTGCTGACCGCGCTGATCATGGCGCGCGAGTATGAACGCGGGACGATGGAGGGGCTGCTGGCCACGCCCATCGCGATTCCCGCGCTCGTGCTGAGCAAGCTCATTCCCTATTACGTGCTCGGCCTCGCCTCGACCGCGCTGTGTGTCGTGGTGGCGGTGTTCGGGTACGGTCTGCCCTTTCATGGCTCGGTGCTGGCGCTGTTCCTCATTGCCTCGGCGTTCCTTGCGGCGGTGCTGGGGCAGGGGCTGCTGATTTCGGCGGGAACGAAGAACCAGTTTGTCTCCACCCAGTTCGCGCTGCTCTCGGGCTTCCTGCCCTCGCTGCTGCTGTCCGGCTTCCTGTTCGAAATCGATTCGATGCCGACGGCGATCCAGTGGCTGACCTACATCGTCCCGGCGCGCTACCTGATCCCCTCGCTGCAGAGCGTATTTCTGGTGGGGGACGTATGGCAACTGTTCCTGCCAAACATCGCGATCCTGTTGTTATTCGGTGCTTTCTTCTTCCTGCGCGTCACTCGCGCGATCACGCGGAGGATCGCGTGAGCTGGTGGACCCGCGTCAAGGCCATGGCGCTGAAAGAGCTGAAGGTCGTCCTGCTTGACCGGCGGGTGCTGACCACGCTGGTCATTTCGCCCATCGTCCAGCTGATCCTGTTCGGCTTTGCGACCACGCTGGAAGTGCGCAATATCGACATCGGCGTAGTCAACCGCGACAACGGCGTCGCATCCGAACAGTTCCTTTCGGCCTTGGCGGGCAGCCGCAACGTCCGGGGCATTGCCTTCTATCCCAGCGAAGCGGCGTTGCGCGAGGGAATCGAACAGCGCGAAATCCTGGCCGGACTGGTGATTCCGCCAGACCTCTCGGCCCAGTATGCCCGGCGGGAAACGGCGGAAATGGGCCTGCTGCTGGATGGGCGGCGGATCAATGCCGCACAGATCGTGGCCGGATACCTGGCCGATATCGCCAACGATACCGGCACGATGCTGCGACCCGAAAGCGCCCATCCCGAACCCGAAGTGGTCGCCCGTCATTGGTGGAATCCGAACCTGGAGTATCGCTGGTTCACTCTGCCGGGGATGATCACCCTGATCACCACGGTGATCGTCCTGTCGGTTTCGGTCCAGGCGATCGCGCGGGAACGCGAATTCGGCACATATGACGAATTGATGGCCTTGCCGATGCGGCACTGGGAAATCCTGCTGGGCAAATGCGTTCCCGCCTTTTGCGTCGGGCTGTTTAACGGTGGGCTGTATGTGCTGATCATCCCGCTGGTGTCGGATGTGCCCTTCAACGGATCACTGCTGGTGATGCTGGCCGCGATCGCCAGCTTCAGCCTCGCCATAACCGGCATCGGGCTTGCGATCTCCACCGTATCGCAAAACCAGCAGCAGGCGTTTCTGGGCGGGTTCCTGGTGATCGTGCCGATGATGCTGCTGTCGGGCTACGCCAGTCCGGTGGACGGCATGCCGCAGTGGCTGCAACTGGTTTCGCGGATTGACCCGCTGAGCCATATGTTGACCATCTGCCATGGCCTCTTTCTGAAGGGGTTGCCGCCAGCGCTGGCGTGGCCGCATATCTGGCCGATGCTGTCCGTGGCGCTGATCGCGCTCGGCGCTGCACTGGGATTGCTGCGCTTGCGGTCCGACTGACCGGAAATGGGACTCACGGGTTGCAAACCGGTTAATATTTCCTTTGCCAACCGACTCCCGCGTAGCATACTCTCCGTTGTGTTGCGGCGCGAAAGTTCCGTCACAGATGGAAATTAGGTTTATTTCAGAGGGGTATATGGATCGTATCTCAAGCGATCTTGGAGATGGTGTTCGCTCCTCTGGCGACCACGCGCAGCCGGCTATCGCCTTGCCGGAAGATCACGAGGAGTTGCTTGCCCAATCGGCCCAGCGACTAGCGGTTCCAGCGGAATTGCTCGGCCTGGACGAGCTGGACGTGCTTTACGACGCGCCGGCTGAAGCGCTCTGGACGTTCATGCGGCCAGCTGGCCGGCCCAGTTTTACCCCCACGATGCTGGGCGATTTCGCGGCCTGGCAGCGCCTTATCGCCAGTCATTTCGGGCCGAACGGAGTGCCGTTGAAATACCTCGTGCTGGGCAGCCGCGCGCCTGGGGTGTTCTGTTTCGGGGGCGATCTGGAATTATTCCAGGGCCTGATCCGCAGCGGCAACCGCGAGGGCTTGGCTGCCTATGGCTATCGCTGCGTGGAAATCCTCTATCGCAACATCACCGCGCTGGATCTGCCGATCCTGACCATCGGGCTGGTTCAGGGACAGGCGCTTGGCGGCGGGTTCGAGGCGCTGCTCTCGTTCGATCACATCATTGCCGAGCGGGGTTCGACCTTCGGGTTGCCCGAGGTCATGTTCGGGTTGTTCCCCGGCATGGGCGCACACGCGATCCTGTCGCGCAAGCTGGGTGCGGCCATGGCCGATCGGGTCATCCTCAGCAACGAAACCTATTCGGCCGAACAGATGTACGATCTGGGGATCGTGCATCAGCTGGCCGAACCCGGCGAGGGGATGGCCGCGGTGCGCGACTTCATGGCGAAGTCCAGCCGTCGTCATGCCGGTCTGATCGGCGCGCGCCGGGCCAGCCGCCGGGCCAATCCCATCACGCTCGAGGAACTGCGCGATATCGTTGACCATTGGGCCGACGCGGCCCTGCAACTGCGGGAACAGGACCTCAAGCTGATGCAGCGGCTCGCCAGCGCTCAGGCGCGGCTTCCGCGCGCCGCCAGCGCCGCCTAGGATCCTGACCCTAGCGGGTGTCGACCAGCACCACTTCGGCCGGGTCCACGGCTTCGACCGTGATGGCGGCCTCGCCGGTGATCGCAACGCCGTCACGCGGCTGGGCCAAATGGCCATTCACGCGGATCCGTCCGGTCGGGGCAACCAGGTACTGGTGCCGGGCAGGATCGGCTTGATAGGTCACCGTGTCTCCCGCCGCGATCGTTGCGGCCAGCACGCGCGCATCGCAGCGGATCGGCAAGGCGTCATCCTGTTCAGGCGTGCCACTGGCCATGATCTCCCAGCGCCCGGCGCGCTCGCCGCGCGGGAATTCGCGCTGGCCCCAGCCGGGTTGCTCACCCGCCCGGTCGGGCAGGATCCAGATCTGGAACAACGTCGTCGTCTCGTCTTCCAGGTTGTATTCGGCGTGTGTGATCCCTGTTCCCGCGCTCATTACCTGGACGTCGCCCGCACCGGTCCGGCCCCGGTTGCCCAGGCTGTCCTGGTGGGTGATCGCCCCGGTGCGCACGAACGTGACGATCTCCATGTCGCGGTGCGGGTGGGGCGGAAATCCGCTCTTTGACGCAATGACGTCATCGTTCCAGACGCGCAGCCGGCCCCAGCCCATCCGGGCAGGATCGTGATAGTCGGCGAAGCTGAAGTGGTGGCTGGCCTCCAGCCAGCCGTGCTTGGCGTGGCCCAGCGTGGCGAACGGTCGAATTTCAATCATGTCTGCAATCCAGCTCGGCGGGGTGTTGCCGCCGGAATGGTGTGCAGATGGGGATTGCGCCGGGACGTTCAAGGGAACCGACAAACGTCAACGGATGCTGGAATGTGATGTTGTAACATCTTGCTTCCTGCGCTAGGAGCCTGCGGGACATGGTCGCGCGCTGGATCCTGCGGCCGTTCGGGAGTTACGATGAATACGCAGTTTTTGCTTGGAACGAGTGTTGGTCTGGCGCTGCTGGCGGTTGCTTCGCCGGCACGGGCGCAGGCCGTCGATCACGACGATGCAAGCGACATTTATCACACCCATGACGACCGCGACATTGTCGTCACCGGGGCAGTGCAGGTTTCCCGCAAGGACGTGCTGTCGGGTGTTGCGGTCCTGCGCGGTGAGGAACTGACAGCAGCGCTGCGCGCTTCGATCGGCGATACGCTGGCCCACACGCCGGGCGTTTCGGCCACATCGTTCGGTCCCAGCGCTTCGCGGCCCGTCCTGCGCGGTTTGCAGGGGGAGCGGGTGCGCATGCTCTCCAATGGGATTGGCTCGATCGACGTATCGAACACGTCGGCAGACCATGCGCCTGCCATCAATCCGCTGCTGGCCCACCGGATCGAAGTGCTGCGCGGTCCGCAGTCCCTGCAATATGGGTCGGCGGCGATTGGCGGTGTCGTCAACGTGATCGACCACCGCATTCCCGTTGCCGAGCCGGACGAGCCGGTGCACCTGGCCATGCTGGGCAGCTATGGCTCCGCCGCGGATGAGCGCTCGCTCAGCGGTTCGGCCGATATCGCGCTTGGTGGCGGCCTCGTGGCGCATGTCGATGGGTCATACTTCAAGTCGAACGACTTGCGGATCGGGGGCTATGCGCTGACCCCGGCACTCCGGGCGGAAGCCCTCGCGTCGAGCTTGCTCCCGCACGAGGAGGACGAGCACGAGGAGGAAGGGCATGACGAACATGACCATCATGACGAGGAGATCGATTTCGCCGCGAACGCTGGCGTAAAGGATCGCCTGCCCAACAGCGCCGCGCGCACCTGGACCGCCGGGGCGGGGCTGGCCTACATCAACGAGGGCGGCAGCATCGGTGTGGCATACAGCCGCTACGACAGCCGCTATGGCATCCCGATCCGCCTGGCGACGCAGCCCGGCCAGCATCAGGAAGCGCCTGTTCTGCATCTCAAGCAGGATCGCATCGACGCCAAGGCGGAAGTGCTGGTCAGCAGTGACCTGCTTGAAAAGGTCGCGTTCCGCTATGCTTACGGCAACTACAGCCACGCCGAAATCCTGCCGGACGGCACGACCGGAACCACCTTCTTCAACAAGGGCATGGAAGGCCGGTTCGAACTGGTTCAGGCTGATCGCAATGGCTGGACGGGTGCCAGCGGCATCCAGTTCGTGATGCGCGATTTCAATGTGGTGGGTGACGAGGCCTATCTGCCGCGCAACGATACGCGGCAGTTCGGATTGTTCACCGTCCAGCAATTGCAGCGCGGCCCGTTGCGGCTTGAGGCTGGTCTGCGGTTCGAACGTTCGCGCCTGGAATCCAAGCCGCTGCCCGATCAGGCGCAGTTCGGCCCCACCTCGCTGACGTATGAATCCTATTCCGGCTCGATCGGCGCGGCCTATGATGTGGCGCCGGGCTGGAAGGTCGGCGCCAACCTGTCCCGCGCAGAGCGGTCACCCTCTGCCGAGGAGCTGTTCGCCAACGGGCCGCACCATGGCACCGAGACCTATGAAATCGGCAACCTGGCCTTGCGCAAGGAGCGGGCGACCAGCGTCGAGGCGATCCTGCGCGGCAGCGGGAATGGCTTCGATGTGGAAGCATCGGTCTATCACAGCTGGTTCGGCAACTTCATCTACGAATCGCGCACGGGCGCGTTCGAGGATGGCATGCCGGTCTATCAGATCAGCCAGGCGGACGCGAAACTGTACGGGTTTGAAGTGCAGGGCGAAGTGACGTTGGCCAAGCCCGGCATCTGGACGATCAAGGCCGATGCCCTCGCCGACTGGGTCCATGCCGAAATTACCGGACAGGGGCCGGCGCCGCGCATTCCGCCGCTGCGGGTGCTGGCCGGTTTGTCCGCCCATTCGCCCAGGCTGGATCTGCGTGCCGAAGTCGAACGAGTGAGCCAGCAGGGCCGGGTGGCCGCGTTCGAGACGGTGACGCCCGGCTACACGACCGTGAATGCCGAAATCGCCTATCGCCCGTGGGGCAAGGAACGGCCGCTCAGCTTCACGCTGGCCGCGCACAACCTGTTCGACGTGACGGCGCGCCGCCATGCCTCGTTCCTGAAGGATTATGCGCCACTGGCAGGCCGCGACATTCGCCTGACGGCCCGGCTCGAATTCTAAGCGAAAGCTGCCTATTCCTCGCCGTGGCCGGCGGCAAGGTAATCGGCGCTCTGCATTTCCATCAGGCGGCTGATGGTGCGGTCGAATTCGAACCGCCCGTCACCGCTTGAGTAGAGTTCCTCCGGTGCTGCATCGGCCGTGGCCAGCAGCTTGACCTTGTGTTCATAGAGCGCGTCGATCAGCGTCACGAAGCGCGCGGCCTCGTTGCGGTTTTCCGGCCCCATGCGCGGAATGCCGACCAGGATCACCGTGTGATAGGTCTGGGCAATGGCCAGGTAGTCGGACGCTCCGCGGGCCTCTGCGCAAAGTCGCTTGAAGCTGAACACGGCCACGCCCTTCAGGCTTTTGGGCACGTGAAGGATCCGGCCGCCGCCAACGTCCAGATCGGCCGAGGGAACGTGCGCGCTGTCTTCCGGGGGATAGTCGGTCAGGCGGAAGAATGCCTCGCGGACCTGGGCCGTGGCGGCATCGCCCAGCGGGGTGTGCCAGGTGCCAATCCCGCCAAGCCGCTCCAGCCGGTAATCGACCGGACCGTTCAGCGCCATGACGTCCAGTTCACGCTCGATCAGGGCAATGAACGGCAGGAAGTGCTCGCGGTTGAGCCCGTCCTTGTAGAGTTCCGAGGGTGCGCGGTTGGAGGTGGTGACGATCGTCACGCCGTGGACCGTGATCAGCGCCGTGAACAGGCGCGACATGATCATCGCATCGGCGGAATTGTTGACCACCATCTCGTCAAAGGCGAGCACACGCAGGCCTTGCGCCAGCGCGGCGGCCACGGGGGGAATCGGATCCCCCGTCTCGCCCTTGCGAGCTTCGCGCAGCCGGGCATGCACTTCCAGCATGAACGCGTGAAAATGGGCGCGGCGCTTTTCCGGGATGGCCAGGCTGTCATGGAACAGGTCCATCAGCATCGATTTGCCGCGCCCGACGCCGCCCCACAGGTAGAGGCCACGCGGGGAGGGAGGCTTCTTCTTGCCGAACAGCTTGCCCATCAGTCCGGTCGGGGCAGGGGCTTCCAGATCCTGTTGCAGGCGATCGAGCCGCGCCGCGGCTGCGCGCTGCTCCGGGTCAGGCCGGAGTTCGCCAGCCGCAACCAGGTCCTCGTACCGCGCCAGGACGCGAGTCATCGGGCCGATGGCTTGCGCACGATCCCGGTGAACGAGGCGACCAGATGTTCGTCCGCTTCGCCCTGCACGACCGTGCCGCGCAGGAACACCAGTCGCTTCGTCTCGCGCATCACTTCAACCACCGCATCGAGCGGAACGCCGGGTTTGCCCGCGCCGATGAACTGGCTGGAAAGCTCAAGCGTGACCGAACCGCCCGCATCGCCGCCGGTCAGCATCCGCATCGAGGCGAACAGGGCGACGTCGATCAGGGCCAGCGTGATGGCCCCGTGAACCATGTCCAGCAGATTGGTGTGCCGCCGTTCGGGAAACATCCGCACCCGGCACAGCGTGTCACTGTCCTTGCGCACCAGCATGTGGCCCATGGTCTGGGCGTTGAAGCGGGTGTTGTCTGCCAGGTTCCAGGTGTGCCAGCCCGGATTGTCCGGGTCTGGCTCATGCCGGATATGCGGGAATTCGCTCACTTAGACGTGGCGCTCCGCCTGCATCTTCTTGATTTCCGCAATGGCACGCGCCGGGCTCAGACCCTTGGGGCAGACGTTGGCGCAGTTCATGATCGTGTGGCAGCGGTAGAGGCGGAAGGGATCTTCCAGCTCGTCCAGGCGCTCGCCGGTCATTTCATCGCGGCTGTCGGCCAGCCAGCGATAGGCCTGAAGCAGGATCGCCGGACCCAGGAACTTGTCGCTGTTCCACCAGTAGCTCGGGCACGAGGTGGAGCAGCAGGCGCACAAGATGCACTCATAGAGGCCATCCAGCTTCTCGCGCTGTTCAGGCGACTGCAGGCGCTCCTTGCCCGAAGGCGTGGTCGAGACGGTCTGCAGCCAGGGGCGGATCGAGGCATACTGGGCATAGAAGTGCGTGAAATCGGGAACGAGGTCCTTGATCACTTCCATGTGCGGCAGCGGCGTGATCCGCACCTCACCCTTGAGGTCTTCGATGGCGGTGGTGCAGGCCAGGCCGTTGCGGCCGTTCATGTTCATCGCGCAGGACCCGCAGATCCCCTCGCGGCAGGACCGGCGGAAGGTCAGAGTCGGGTCCATTTCCGACTTCATCTTGATCAGCGCGTCGAGCACCATCGGCCCGCAGTTGTCGAGGTCGATCTCGAACGTGTCGTAGCGCGGATTTTCACCGCTGTCGGGATCATAGCGATAGACGGTGAACTTCTTCACCCGGGCGGCGCCATCGGCCTTGTGGTGAATGCCCTGGCCCTTGATCTTGCTGTTCGCGGGAAGAGTGAAGGTTGCCATATCAATCCCTGTCGCTGCGCGGCGCGTTCAGCCGCTTTGCGCCTCTCTCTAGCGATTCATCGCGCTGGGGCAAGCTAGTCCTTGGGGGAAAATTTGCGTCTCAGCCAAGCCAGCTGGTGATCAGGGCGGCGATTGCCATGCCGGTCATGATGATCGCGGTGATTGCCACGCCCCGCACGAGCGCCGTCCCCCGGGTGTCCCGGGTCAGCCATGACGACTCACCCGGGACTGATGCAGGGGAAAGTTGCGACCCATTTCGTCCAGGCCCATCACCAGAGTGCGGCCCGACAGGACCCGACGACGAAATACTTTCCGCGCCTTTCCCCTCGCCGTCGGAGGCCTGTTCGGGAAGCTGGATTTTCTGCCATGTTGGCGGAAAAGTGGCGGAAATCCGCTGAAAATTCTCCAATTCCTGGCGATAGAGCCGCGCCAGTTCGCCGCGCGGGATTCCTCCAAGGCGGCCCCGGATCATCTCGATCCGCTGGTTTACGGCCGACTCGGAAATGCCAAGCAGCGCCGCGATTTCCTTGCTGGTGCGATTGTCGGCCACAAGCGCCAATACTTCGCGCTGCTTTTCAGTCAGCTGCGGCAATAATTTCAAGTCAGTTGAATGGCTTGTCGGCGCTTCCATGCGGTAAGACCTTAGACCCGCCATCGCGCATGCACAATTGCCGGAATGTCGATGCTGTCATTTATGCATGTAATTCCAGAGAGTCCTGGCGGAGCGTAATCCGCCCGGCCGAGGGGGCTTGCGCGTGCCAGCGCCGGGCATGGACCAAAGGGGGCATGGCGGCGCACCGGGATCAGCTTCACTATGCCGCCATGACAAGGCGTGCGGTAGTGATCGGGGCGAGTGGCGGGATTGGCAGCGCTATGCTGGCAGAGCTGCGGCGACGGCATGATGGCATCATGTTGTATGGTCTGGCGCGTGCGCCCGATCGCGTCGCTCACGCCGGTTGCCAGATTCTGTTTGCCGACCTGGAGGATGAGGGCAGCATTGCCCGCGCCGCGCAGCGCGTTGCCAGCGAAGGCCCGCCGGATCTGGTGCTGGTGGCCACGGGCGCCCTGACGCTGGACGACGGCACCGGCCCTGAAAAATCGCTGCGGGCGCTGGATGCCTCCGCCATGGCCCGGTCCTACGCCGTCAACGCCATCGGACCGGCATTGGTGGCGAAGCACTTCCTGCCCATATTGCCGCGCGACCGGCGCGCGGTGTTTGCCGCCATTTCGGCGCGGGTGGGGTCGATATCGGACAACCGGCTGGGCGGGTGGCACAGCTACCGCGCCTCCAAGGCGGCGCTCAACATGCTGGTCCGGGGTGCCGCGATCGAACTCGCGCGCACGCACCCCTGGGCCCTGGCGGTGACATTGCATCCGGGAACGGTCGATACCGGCCTGTCCGCCCCGTTCCAGCGCGCGGTCGCGCCGGACAAGCTGTTCAGTCCAGCCCAGAGCGCCGGGCATATCCTTGATGTGATCGAGGGGCTGGGGCCGGAAGACAGCGGCCATTGCTTTGCATGGGATGGAGCGCGCATCCCATTCTAACTTTCCCTCCTGCCGGAATCTGGCATCATGCCCGGCAACAAGAGCTGAACGAGGGGGCGTCGATGGGACTGGGCAGCTGGTACGAGGAACATGTCGTCCCGCGCTTCATCCAGTGCGCGTGCAGCGCGCCGGGTATCATGAAACTGCGGGAACAGGTGGTGCCGCTGGCCAGCGGAGCCGTATTTGAAATCGGCTGCGGCGGCGGGATCAACCAGCCGTTCTACGATCCCGGCAAGGTCACGTCGTTTTCGGGCATGGACCCGTCTGCCAAGGGGCTGGAGTATGCCCGCGCGGCGGCGTCGGCAAAGGGCTGGGCTGCGGACATCCGCCCCGGTTTTGGCGAGGCGATTCCGTTTGACGATGCCAGTTTCGACAGCGTGGTCTGCACCTTCACGTTGTGCTCCGTGCATGACCAGGCCCAGACCTTGCGAGAACTGCGCCGGATCCTGAAACCGGGCGGGCGGCTGCTCTACGCCGAGCATGGGCGTGCACCTGATGCGGGGGTGCGCAAGTGGCAAGGGCGTATCGAGCCGGTGTGGAAGCGTCTTGCCGGCGGATGCCACCTGACGCGTCCAGTCAACAGTGCGGTCGATCAGGCCGGCTTTGCGGTGCATGCACTGGGGCAGCGCTACACACCCAAAGTTCCGAAATGGGCGGGCTGGATGGAGTGGGGCGAAGCCGTCCGGGCCGAATAGGCCATTCCGATTCGAGCAAATGGAAAGGCCGCCGAAGCGTCTGCTTCGGCGGCCTTGTCATCAGGTTCGAACCTGGCGGCGATCAGTCGCCGAAGGTGCGCTGCCACCAGCCGCGACGCGGCGGTTCGGCGGGGGATTCCTCGGCGGGTGCCTCGTCCGCAGCGGCAGGCTCGGCGACTGGCTCGGCAGCAGCTTCGGTTGCGGTTGCGGCAACCGGCTCGGCTTCCGCTGCGACATCCGCCTTCTTCTTGCGGGTGCGCTTGGGCTTGGCCGGCGCTTCCTCGGCAGCGGCTTGAGCAGCGACCTCAGCCACCGGTTCAGCAGCAGCTTCGGCCACCGGTTCGGCTTCGACTGCGGCATCCGCCTTCTTCTTGCGGGTGCGCTTGGGCTTGGCCGGCGCTACCTCGGCAGCGGCTTCAGCGGCGACTTCCGCCACCGGTTCAGCAGCAGCCTCCGTCACCGGTTCAGCTTCGGCTGCGGCATCCGCCTTCTTCTTGCGGGTCCGCTTGGGCTTCGCCGGCGCTTCCTCGGCTACGGGAGCCGGGGCATCCGCCGCGTCAGCCACCGGTGCGGCATCGGCTTCGGCGGTTTCGGCAGCAGCGACTTCCGACTGCTCGTCAGCGGATTCGCCTTCGGCCTGCTCGCCGTTCTCGCCTTCACCGCGACCACGGCCCCCACGCCGACGACGACCGCGACGGCGACGCTTGCGCGGCGCTTCACCGTTGTCGCCTTCGTTTTCGGCCTGCTCACCATCGGCGTCTTCGTCGGATTCGCCTTCGCCTTCGGTTTCTTCGCGTTCACCGCTTTCTTCGGCGCCACGATCCTCGTCGCGGCTGCGACCACCCCGGCGGCGGCGCTTGCGACGACGCTTGCCGCGATCCTCGCCTTCGTCCGAATCCCGCTCACGGCGCTCTTCCGCTTCGATTTCGTCGTCGAAATCGTCCTCGATCACCTCATCCTCGACGTCGTCGACGATGGGTTCGAACCGGGGCACGAATTCCGGACGCGGACCGGACGAAACGACTCGCATTTTCGCGCCTTCGTTCTCGCCCTCGGGCAGCACTTCCACGCGCACGCCATAGCGTTCCTCGATCTCGGCAAGATCGGCGCGCTTGGCGTTGAGCAGGTAGACGGCCGCTTCGGTCGATGCATAGAGCGAGATGACTGAACCCTTGCCCTTGGCGGCTTCGTCCTCGATCAGGCGCAGGGCCGAAAGGCCGGCGCTCGACGCGGTGCGGACCAGGCCGGTGCCGTCGCAGTGCGGACAGCTGCGGGTGGTCGCCTCAAGCACGCCAGTGCGCAGGCGCTGGCGGCTCATTTCCATCAGGCCAAAGCTGGAGATGCGGCCAACCTGGATACGGGCGCGGTCGTTCTTGAGCGCGTCCTTCATCGCCTTCTCGACCTTGCGGACGTTGGAGCTGTACTCCATGTCGATGAAGTCGATCACCACCAGCCCGGCCATGTCGCGCAGGCGCAGCTGGCGGGCGATTTCACGGGCAGCTTCGAGGTTGGTCGACAGCGCCGTCGCCTCGATCCCGTGCTCCTTGGTGGAACGGCCGGAGTTGATGTCGATCGACACCAGCGCTTCGGTCGGGTTGATGACGATATACCCGCCGCTCTTCAGCTGGACGACCGGATCGTACATAGCGGTCAGCTGGTCCTCGGCGCCATAGCGCTGGTAGAGCGGCACCGGATCGGAATAGGCCTTCACCCGCTTGGCGTGGCTGGGCATCAGCAGCTTCATGAAATCGCGGGCGGCGCGGTAACCCTGCTCACCCTCGACCACGACTTCCTCGATCTCGCGGTTGTAGATGTCGCGGATCGCGCGCTTGATCAGGTCGCTGTCCGAATGGATCAGCGCCGGCGCGGAGGATTTCAGCGTGTTCTCGCGGATCTCGTCCCACAGGCGGGCAAGATAGTCGAAGTCACGCTTGATTTCGGTCTTGGTGCGCTGGAGCCCGGCGGTGCGGACAATGCAGCCCATCGACTTGGGCAGATCCAGCTCCGCGATGATCGACTTCAGCCGCTTGCGGTCCGAGGCCGAGCTGATCTTGCGCGAGATCCCGCCGCCGTGGCTGGAGTTCGGCATCAGCACGCAATAGCGGCCCGCGAGGCTGAGATAAGTGGTGAGGGCGGCGCCCTTGTTGCCGCGTTCTTCCTTCACGACCTGCACCAGCAGCACCTGGCGGCGCTGGATCACGTCCTGAATCTTGTAGCGACGACGCAGGGCCATGCGCTTGGCGCGCAGTTCATCGGCTTCCTTGGCGTGGCCCCGGCCATTGCCGCCCTGACGGCGGCGACCTCGCCCGCGGCGGCGGTTGTCGCCCGCGTCGCCTTCGGCTGCTTCTTCGCCTTCGTGGTCGAACGCGTTTTCGATCTGGCCATCCTCAATGGTGGCCACTTCGTCCTTTTCGGCCGTGTCGACTTCGGTCACGCCGCCGAAGTCATCGTCATGATGCGCTTCGTGGCTGGTGCCGGCCATGTCGTCGGCCAGGCTTTCGCCCAGTTCGTCGTCACCGACGAAATCTTCCTCACCCTCGGCGATGGCGCGCAGAGCGGCTTCTTCCTCGGCGTGAGCGGCTTCTTCGGCCAGCAGGGCTTCCCGGTCTTCCTTCGGGATCTGGTAGTAATCCGGGTGGATTTCGCTGAAGGCCAGGAACCCGTGGCGATTGCCGCCGAAATCGACGAAGGCCGCCTGCAGCGACGGTTCGACGCGGGTTACCTTGGCGAGGTAGATGTTGCCTTTGATCTGCTTGTGTTCAGCGGATTCAAAGTCGAATTCTTCAATCCGGTTGCCCTTCAGCACCGCCACCCGGGTTTCTTCCTGGTGGCGCGCATCGATCAGCATGCGC
>VFQS010000049.1_pt1 | contig 179452 bp, 167 predicted proteins | sample 3512361 | NCBI WGS metagenome assembly VFQS01 (sample SAMN10412375, study PRJNA504923) | tailings metagenome | isolation source: Relicate 1 Philex TSF3 active mining | place: Philippines | reverse complement strand
TGGCACGACGCGCGCGCATCTGTCACACCCGACTTGATCGGGTGTCCATGCCTCCGGCTGCCGTGGATACCCGCGTGCGCGGGTATGACAGGTAAGGGCATGACGCGCGGGCATGACAGGCAGGGGCATGACAGACACAAGCCACAAGCGCTCAGGGAAAGCCCCAGAATGGTCGCGCCCGTGACTATTTTGGGGCGCCAACCAGCACAAGATAACCCTTTTGCCGAACACACCCGCCATGACCACCGATGCCCAGCCCAGCCTCAGCCCCGAGCAAGACGCCTATTTGCGCGAACGCTCGGATTGGATGGGTGCGTATTTGGTGTTGCACGCTTGGGGGGTGATCGCGCTGGCCATGGCGTTTTTCATCGCGTGGCCCAACCCCTTGAGCTTTATCGTGGCTGTGGTCGTCATTGGCGGACGGCAGCTGGGTTTGGCGATCTTGATGCACGATGCGGCGCACCGTGCCTTGTTCAAAAACACCCGGCTCAATGACACGCTGGGCGCGTTTTTATGCGGTTGGCCTGTGGGGGCGAGCCTCACGCTCTACCGCCCTTACCACCTGAGCCACCACCGCCACACCCAGCAAGCCGAAGACCCCGACCTGATTTTGTCCGCACCTTTTCCGATCACGAAGCAAAGCTTTTGGCGCAAGATGCGGCGCGACATTCTGGGCATCACGGGTTACCAGCGGCGCATGGAGTTTTTCCGCATGGAAATGGGCGACAGTCCCAGCCGCTGGCAGCGGCTGAAAAACCTGATCGCCGCAGAAAAATACTTTTTCCTCACCAATCTGGCGATCTTCGCCGTCACGGCTGCGGCCGGGGTGTGGTGGGCTTACTTTGCGCTGTGGCTTTTGCCCCTGTTGAGCTGGTATCAGGTGATCAGCCGCATCCGCAACATCGCCGAGCACGCGGTGGTGGGGGACAACGACGACCGTTTGCGCAACACCCGCACCACCATGGCGAACTGGGGCATGCGCATGGTGCTGGCACCGTACTGGGTCAACTACCACCTGGAGCACCACCTGTTTGTGTTCACCCCCTGCTGGAAGCTGCCTGCGGCGCACCGCATGCTGATCGCGCAAGGCTTTGGGCCGCGCATGGAGTTGGCGCCCGGCTATCTGGCGGTGCTGCGCAAAGCCACCGCCAAAACCCACGACGACCCGGGCGCTCACCAGCGCAAGGTCGGGGCCATGATCTGAGCAGCAGATGCCCCGACAGCGCCTGCTGTCACTATCGCAGTGAAAGCACGGCGCTCAGGCGGGCATGCCACCAATGCGTGACATGAGTTCGGCTGCATTGCGGGCACCGAAATGCGCACGCAAACTGGCCCGCAGTTTTTCCACTGTTCGCGGACTCAGGCCCAGTTCTTTGGCCGAATCCTTGGAGGTTTGCCCCTTGGCCATGCCGGCCAGAACTTCCCGCTCACGCGGGGTCAGACGTTCGGCATCTGCCACAGCTGACAAGGGCTCAAACACCCACGAAGCGGTCTCAAACGGATCGGTCAGGTCTGCCGCACGCCCATGCACACGCACCCAGATCAAGGAGCCATCGCGGCGGCGCATGAGGCGTTCGTCCTGGTATTGCCCCTGAGTGGCCATGACTTGCCAGCCGCGTTGCCCAATGCGCTCGAATTCGTCCTGACTGGGGTACAGCATGGCCAGGCTGGCGCCTTGCATTTCGTGAATTTCGTGGCCAAAAATATGGGCAAATGCGGTGTTGCACAGCACGATCTGGCGACGAGAAGACATCATCAAACCCAAGGGACTGAGCGAGGCCAAATCGCCCCAATCGGTGCTCATGTTGGATGAATCAGAAGGAGGGGTATTTTTACGCAAGGGTTAGTCCGGGCGTGTTTTGACGACTGCACAAAGCATGATGAGCCACCTAATATAGCTGCAAGCGTGATCCCTTTTACGCGCCTGAAAACCCTTTGCTCATTGGACACTCACTGATGTTGGTTGACCTGATGGGTTACGCACATGGCTGGCCCGCGTGTAGCTCGGTGCTGGAAAGGTTGAACTGAGATGAACATCGCCCTTTGGTTGGCGCGCAGCGCCGAACGTTATCCACAACAATCGGCCATCGCCCATGGCACCGAGGTCTGGTGCGACTACGCCGAGTTTGCCCGCCGGGCCGCACGCACAGCCCACTGGTTGCGCGCACAAGGCGTGCAGGCCGGTGATCGGGTGGTGCTGTTCATGCACAACGCACCCGAATACCTGCCCCTGATGTGGGGCATTTGGTGGTGTGGTGCCGTGGCTGTGCCGGTGAACGCCAAGCTGCACGAACGCGAAGCGGCCTGGATTGCCGGGCACAGCGAAGCGCGTCTGGCGCTGGTGGACGACGAACGTGCCAGCGGCCTGCAGCAGGCCTTGAGGGAATTGAACGCCGCCACGCAAGTACAGGCTGACCACTCTTTCATGCAACAAGCCGATGGCCCGCAGCTGGCTTTGCAGCCTCGCGAAGACGATGACCCAGCCTGGCTGTTTTACACCAGCGGCACCACGGGCAGGCCCAAGGGCGTGGTGCTGTGCGCCCGCCAATTGCGCGGCTGCGCGCTGGCTTATCTGGCCTCGGTGCAATCGGTGCAGCGCGGCGACACCATGCTGCACCCCGCGCCGCTGTCGCACGGCGGCGGCATGTACCACCTGCCCTATGTGCTGAACGCGGGTTTGAACGTGGTGCCCCGCTCGGATGGCTTTGACCCGCACGAGGCCCTGGCGCTGGCCGCGCACTGGCAACGGGCCTCGTTTTTTGCAGCGCCCACCATGGTGCGGCGGCTGGTCGATGCGGCACGCACTGGTCCGGAGCGCCCGCAGGGCCTGGCCACCATCGTCTATGGCGGTGGCCCCATGTACCTGGCCGACATCGAAGAAGCCCTGCAGGTGATCGGCCCGCATTTTGCGCAGATCTATGGCCAGGGCGAATGCCCCATGACCATCAGCGTCTTGCCCAAGAGCGATGTGCTGGACACCGACCACCCGCGCTGGCGGGAACGCCTGGCCTCGGTGGGTCATGCGCAGGCCATGGTCGAGGTGAGGATTTGTGACGAGGCGGGCACCGAACTGCCTGTGGGCGAGGTGGGTGAAATTTGTGTGCGCAGCGAATTGGTCATGGCCGGGTATTGGCGCGACCCTGAAGCCACCGCCAAAACCATCCGCAACGGCTGGCTGCAAACCGGCGATGTGGGCCGCCTGGACGCCGACGGTTACCTGAGCCTGCTCGACCGATCCAAAGACATGGTGATCAGCGGCGGCACCAACATCTACCCGCGTGAAGTCGAAGAAGCGCTGCTGACGCACCCGCAGGTGGCCGAGGTCTCGGTGATCGGCAGACCCGACCCCGAGTGGGGCGAGGTGGTGGTGGCCTTTGTGGTGTGTCGGCAAGCCCTGAGCGTGGCCGAGCTGGATGCGCACTGCCTGGCCCAGGTCGCGCGTTTCAAACGCCCCAAGCATTACCACTTTGTCGAGGCCTTGCCCAAAAACAACTACGGCAAGGTGCTGAAAACCGAACTGCGCACACTGGATGCGCAAAGCCTGAAAGGAAACACGTGATGAGTACCACACACTGCGCGCTGGTCACCGGTGCCACGCAGGGCATTGGCCTGGCCATCGCCACACGGCTGGCGGAAGCCGGACACGACGTGGTGCTGCATGGCATCGAGTCCTTGTCCGAAGGTCAGGCGGTGGCACACGCTCTGGCGCAACGCACAGGACAACAAACCGCTTATGTGCCAGCCGACCTGCGCGACCCGCAAGCGGCCAGTGCGCTGTGGGCGCAAGCGGCCAAAGCCCTGCGCACGCCAGATATCCTCGTCAACAATGCGGGCATTCAGCACACCTGCCCGGTGCAAGACTTTCCGACCGAACGCTGGGACGCGATTTTGGCCATCAACCTGAGCGCAGCGTTCATGACCATGCGCTCGGCAGTGCCCGCCATGCGTGCACAAGGATGGGGCCGCATCGTCAACATCGCCTCGGTGCACGGGCTGGTGGCCTCGGTCAACAAAACCGCCTATCTGGCGGCCAAGCATGGCCTGGTGGGCCTGTCCAAAGGTGTTGCGCTCGAAACTGCCACCGATGGCATCACCGTCAACTGCATCTGCCCGGGCTGGACCGACACCCCCATCATCGCGCCCCAGATTGAGGCACGGGCGCAGGCGCTGGGTGGCAACCGCGATGCGGCGATCCGTGATTTGCTGCGTGAAAAGCAGCCCAACCAAACACTGCTGCCGCCCGGACGGATTGGAGATGTAGCCGTGTTTTTGTGCAGCGATGCGGCCGCAGGCATCACGGGTGTGTCGCTACCGGTTGATGGTGGCTGGACGGCGCAATGAGACCTGAAGTGTGCAAAAGCGCTTTGGCACCGTGGGATGCAGACACGTGCGAGACAACCCCCCGGGATAACCATGACGCAAAACTGACAAGAGCCCAGCACAATCCAGATGCTAAGAATTTTTAACCGCCGAACAATGAACCAGAGCAGTCCAGATGTCCAGCAATTTCATTCTTGAAACCCGAGAGCTTGTCAAAGAGTTCAAGGGCTTCGTTGCCGTCAACGGCGTGAGCCTGAATGTGCAGCGTGGTCACATCCACGCGCTGATCGGCCCCAACGGCGCAGGCAAGACCACCGTCTTCAACCTGCTGACCAAGTTCCTGATTCCGACCCGTGGACAGATCCTGTTCAACGGGCACGACATCACGCCTGAAAAACCCTCCCAGGTGGCGCGGCGCGGCATCGTGCGGTCTTTCCAGATTTCGGCGACTTTTCCCAACCTCACGGTGATGGAAAACGTTCGTATTGGTTTGCAACGTGCCACCGGGACTTCGCTGCATTTCTGGCGCTCCGAGCGCAGCCTGAGCCAGCTCAATGACAAAGCCATGGCTTTGCTGGACGAGGTGGACCTGGGCAGCATGGCCGACCTCACAGCGGTGGAGCTGCCCTATGGCCGCAAGCGCGCTTTGGAGATTGCCACCACCTTGGCCATGGAGCCCGAGTTGATGCTGCTGGACGAGCCCACCCAGGGCATGGGCCACGAAGACGTGGACCGCGTGACGCAGCTGATCAAGAAGGTGGGCGCCAACCGCACCATCTTGATGGTGGAACACAACATGAGTGTGGTGTCCAAAATTGCAGACACCATCAGTGTCTTGCAACGTGGACAAGTGATCGCAGAAGGACCTTACGCCGTGGTTTCGCAAAATCCCCAAGTGCTTGAAGCCTACATGGGCACCACCGACAACCAGCTGGAGGGGGCCCATGGCTGAATCCAAAGAATTCCTGCGCATCAGCAACCTGCAAGCCTGGTACGGCGAGTCGCACATCCTGCACGGTGTGGACCTCACGGTCAACGAAGGCGAAGTGGTGACGCTGCTGGGGCGCAATGGCGCGGGCCGCACCACCACCGTCAAGTCCATCCTGGGTCTGGTGGGTCGCCGCACCGGCTCCATCACCATCAAGGGCCAGGAAACCGTGAACTGGGCACCGCACCAGATCGCCAAACTGGGTCTGGGTTATTGCCCTGAAGAGCGGGGTATTTTTTCGGCCCTGACTTGCGAAGAAAACCTCTTGCTCCCCCCCGTGATTGCCCCCAACGGCATGTCGGTCGATGAGATTTACGAGATGTTTCCCAACCTGAAGGAACGCCGTAACAGCCCAGGCACCCGCCTGTCGGGCGGTGAGCAGCAGATGCTGGCTGTGGGTCGCATTCTGCGCACCGGTGCTCGCTTTTTGTTGCTGGACGAGATTTCCGAAGGCCTGGCGCCCGTCATCGTGCAGGCCCTGGCCCGCATGATCACGGCCCTCAAGGCCAAGGGCTTCACCATCATCATGGTGGAGCAGAACTTCCGGTTTGCCGCGCCCTTGGCCGACCGGTTTTACGTGATGGAACATGGTCAGATGGTGGAGAGCTTTACCTCACAGGAGCTGTCCTCCAAGATGGGCATGTTGAACGAGTACCTGGGCGTCTGATTTTTTTCTAACTGGAGACAACACGATGAAACGCAAACTTCTTTCCCTCGCCGCCATGGCTGCCTGCGCTTTTGCGGGCGGTGCACAAGCCCAGATCTCTGACGGCATCGTCAAGATCGGCGTGCTCAACGACATGTCGGGTCTGTACTCCGACATCACCGGCCCCGGCTCGGTGAGCGCCGCCAAAATGGCGGTGGAGGACTACATCAAGGCCTCCGGCAGCAAGCTCAAGGTCGAGGTGGTCGGTGCCGACCACCAGAACAAGCCCGATGTGGGCTCCAACATTGCCCGCCAGTGGTACGACACCGACAAGGTGGACATGATCGCCGACGTGCCCACCTCCTCGGTCGGTCTGGCGATTGCCAAGATTTCTGCGGACAAGGGCAAATTGCACGTCAACTCCGGTTCGGCCACTGCCGACCTGAGCGGCAAGGCCTGCAACGCCAACACCATCCACTGGGCCTATGACACCTGGATGCTGGCCAACGGCACCGGCAAAGCGATTGTCAAAAGCGGTGGTGACACCTGGTTCTTCCTGACCGCCGACTACGCCTTCGGCCACGCCCTGGAGCGCGACACCGAAGCTGTGGTGGTCAAGAACGGCGGTAAGGTCGTGGGCAAGGTCCGCACACCTTTCCCATCGCAGGACTTCTCTTCGTTCCTGCTGCAGGCGCAAGCCTCCAAGGCCAAGATCATCGGTTTGGCCAACGCCGGTGGCGACACCACCAACTCGATCAAGCAAGCGGCTGAGTTCGGCATCACCAAAGGCGGCCAGAACCTGGCAGGTCTGCTGGTCTTCCTGCCCGACGTTCACTCGCTGGGCCTGAACACCGCACAAGGCCTGATGCTGACCGAAACCTTCTACTGGGACCTGAACGACCAGACACGTGCCTTCACCAAGCGCTTTGCTGCAGCCAACGGCGGCAAATACCCCTCCATGGTGCAAGCCGGTGTGTACTCCAGCGTGATCCACTACCTGAAGGCCGTGGATGCAGCCAAGACCGACGACGGCACCAAAGTGGCCGCCAAGATGAAAGAGCTGCCCACAGATGACCCCTTGTTCGGCAAAGGCAGCGTGCGCCCCGATGGCCGCAAGTTGCACCCCGCCTACCTGTTCCAGGTCAAGAAGCCTTCCGAGTCCAAGGGCCCTTACGACTACTACAAGCTGGTCGCCACGATCCCTGCCAACGAGGCCTTCCGCCCCTTGGCCGAGAGCGAGTGCCCTCTGGTCAAGAAGTAATCCCTCCCCTTAGTTCAAGCAAGTCGAAACATCACAATGGAAATCTTTGGCATACCCTCGCAAGCCCTGTTCGGGCAATTGCTGATCGGGCTGATCAACGGCTCTTTTTACGCACTGCTCTCACTGGGTCTGGCCGTGATTTTCGGCTTGCTGAACATCATCAACTTCACCCACGGCGCCCAGTACATGCTGGGCGCCTTCGTGGCCTACCTCTCGCTCACCAAACTGGGCATCAATTACTGGGTTTCGCTCATCGTCACGCCGATTCTGGTGGGCGCAACCGGCATGGTCATTGAACGCACCATGCTCAAACGGCTGTACAAGCTCGACCATTTGTATGGCCTGCTGCTGACCTTTGGTCTGGCGCTGATCATTCAGGGTATGTTCCGCCACGAATTCGGCTCGTCGGGCATGCCTTATCCGGTGCCCGAGGTGTTCAAGGGCGCCTACAACACCGGCTTCATGTTCCTGCCCAAGTACCGCGCCTGGGTCATCGTGGCTTCGCTGGTGGTGTGTTTGTCCACCTGGTACGTGATTGAGCGCACCAAGCTGGGCGCCTACCTGCGCGCGGCCACCGAAAACCCCAGCCTGGTGCAGGCGTTCGGCATCAACGTGCCGCGCATGATCACCCTGACTTATGGCTTCGGCGTGGCATTGGCCGCCTTTGCTGGCGTCATGGCCGCACCCGTCTACCAGGTCAACCCGACCATGGGCGCGGACATCATCATCGTGGTGTTTGCGGTGGTGGTGATTGGCGGCATGGGCTCCATCATGGGGGCCATCCTGACCGGTTTCGGTCTGGGCCTGATCGAAGGCCTGACCAAGGTCTTCTACCCCGAAGCTTCCAGCACGGTGATTTTCATCATCATGACCATTGTTCTCCTGATCAAGCCTGCCGGGTTGTTCGGCACCCAGAAGTAAGACCATGACCACTGTCTCGACGCCCTCCTTCAAGACCCAGTCTTTCACGCACCAGTGGGTGGCCTTCGCCATCATGGTGGCGGTTCTGGTCATCGCGCCCATTTGGGTCTACCCGATCTTCCTGATGAAGGTCATGTGCTTTGCCTTGTTCGCCTGCGCCTTCAACCTGCTCATCGGCTTTGGCGGCCTGCTGTCGTTCGGCCATGCCATGTTTTTGGGCACCGCCGGTTATGCCGCCGCGCATGCGGCCAAGGTCTGGGGCTGGAACCCCGAGCTGGCCGTGTTGTTTGCCACAGGCTGCTCGGCCTTGCTGGCCCTGGTCACAGGCTCATTGGCCATCCGCAGGCAAGGCATTTACTTTGCGATGATCACCTTGGCGTTCTCGCAAATGGTGTTCTTCTTCTACCTGCAAACGCCTTTCACAGGCGGTGAAGATGGTATCCAGAGCGTGCCTCGCGGCAAACTGTTTGGCGTGTTTGACCTCGAACAAAACACGAACATGTACTTGTTTGTGCTGACCATCTTCCTGGCGGGTTTTGCCTTCATCTGGCGCATCGTGCACTCGCCTTTTGGTCAGATCCTCAAAGCCATCCGCGAAAACCAGGATCGCGCCATCTCGCTGGGCTATGACACCGACCTCTACAAGCTGATCGCCTTTGTCATCTCTGGCGCATTGGCCGGCACGGCGGGTGCCACCAAATCGCTGGTGTTCCAGCTGGCCTCTTTGACAGATGTGCACTGGTCCATGTCGGGCGAAGTGGTGCTGATGACGCTGGTGGGTGGCTTGGGCACCTTGTTCGGCCCGGTGGTCGGCGCGGCTGTGATCGTGAGCATGCAAAACTACCTGGCCCAGCTGGGTGCCTGGGTCACCATCATCCAGGGTGTGATCTTCGTGATCTGCGTGCTGGCCTTCCGCCGCGGCATCGTGGGCGAGATCGCCAACTGGCTCAAGAAACCACTTTGAGTTCGGTCCTCGCCTGACAGTGAGGCCCCAAGAAAAAACCGCCCTGACAGGCGGTTTTTTCTTGTCCGGAATCAGCACTTCAACGCATGAAGTTCTTCACGTAATCTGCGCCCAGCCCAACGGCTTCGAAGTGGGCACGGTATTTTTCGATGCGGGTGAACACATCGTCGTAACCGGTGGCGTTGCCCTGAGTGTCGACATACATCAACGCGCCATGCACGGTGAACAAGGTCACCATGTCCTGACAGTCGTCGGGCACCACCAGGGTGTGCGTTTCGCCCGGCGGTTCGAACACATAGCTGCCTTCTTCGGCCACCCAGTCGTGCTCCAGATACAGCCATTTGCCGCGCAGCACATGCGCATGCACCATGCCCGAATGCCGGTGACGCTGCAGCAGACCCGAGCGCTTGACTTTGAGCAGGTGCACATAAAAGCCGCCGCTCACATTCAGGTGCAGGGGGCGAGACCAGATGCCCGGGGCGACAGGCGCCCACAGGCGTTCGTCTTCGGTCTGCACGTTGTGCACCACCATGTCGGGCGCCATGCCCCAGGGTTGGGGTTTCGCATAGGGAACGCGGTCGTCGGCGGCCGCTGGCGGGGTGTGGTTGGAGCTCATGGGTGGACCGGGGCAAGTGGAAAACACCCAGCTTAGAGCGGTCCAGGCGCCTTGTCAGCGCCGTGCGCGACAGCCCGCTGGCCTCAATGTCCCTCGAAAGACACCAGCGTGAACAGCTTCAAACCTGTAGCCCGAATCCGTTCGGACCCCCCCAGCTCGGGCAAATCCACAATGGCGGCGCCCTCGATCACGGTGGCCCCCAGTTTCTCCAGCAGCTTTTTGCCCGCCATCATGGTGCCGCCGGTGGCGATCAGGTCGTCGATCAGCAGCACGCGCTGGCCGGGTTGGACGGCATCGGTGTGCAGCTCTACCGTGGCGCTGCCGTATTCCAGCTCGTAGGTTTCTTCCACCGTGGTGAAGGGCAGCTTGCCCTTTTTGCGGATGGGTACAAACCCCAGCCCCAGCTCATAGGCCACCACCGAGCCCAGAATGAAGCCCCGCGCATCCAGCCCCGCCACCACGTCAGGGCGCAAGGCCGGGTGCATGTAACGGTGCACAAAGGCATCGATCAGCACGCGGAACACGCGCGGGTCTTGCAGCAGCGGTGTGATGTCGCGAAATTGCACGCCCGGCGCAGGCCAGTCGGGCACCGTGCGGATATGGCTTTTCAAATAGTCGTTGACGTTCAGATCGTCCATGCCTCAACCTCGCAAAAGTTTTTCTTCGGCCACCGCCAAGGTTTGGGATTTGCCCGACAGCACCAGCGTGTCGCCCGGGAACAGCTCGGTGTCATCGCTCACTTTTTCTGACTGGCCATTGGCGCGGCGCAGGTTCACCACACGCACACCCATGGCATGGAAAGCCAGGTCCTGGACCTGTTTACCCAACCAGGGCGAGGCCAGGGGCAGCCCCACGGTGGTCAAACGCTCGTGGTCGATTTCGTCCAGCGTGTCGTCGTCCGCACCATGGAAATATCCACGCAGCAGGTTGTAGCGGGCATCGCGCTGGTCTTGCACGATACGGATCACGCGGCGCATGGGCACGCCCACCAGCGCCAGTGCATGGCTGGCCAGCATGAGCGAGCCCTCCAGCGCCTCGGGCACCACCTCGGTGGCCCCCGCCAGCTGCAGTTTTTCCAGGTCCAGATCGTCTTGTGTGCGCACGATCACCGGCACCTGCGGCGCATGGCTGTGGGTGTGGTCCAGCACCTTCATGGCCGCGGGCACATCCAGGTAGGTGATCACCACCGCGCTGGCGCGTGCCAGGCCTGCGGCCATGAGCGATTGCAAACGTCCGGCATCGCCAAACACGACCGAATCTCCGGCCGCAGCGGCCTGGCGCACCCGGTCGGGGTCCAAGTCGAGCGCCATGTAGGGGATGTTTTCCTTTTCGAGCATGCGGGCCAGGTTTTGGCCGCATCGCCCGTAGCCACAAATGATGACGTGCTTGCTGGTGTTGATCGACTTGCGGGCGATGGTGGTCATCTGCAAGGACTGTTGCAACCACTCGCTGGCCACGACCTTGAGCACGATGCGGTCGCTGTGCATGATGATGAACGGCGTGGCCAACATGGACAGCACCATGCTGGCCAGAACCGGGTTGAGCAAGGCGGGCGGGATGATGTTGCTTTGCGCCCCCAGTGTGAGCAAGACAAAACCGAACTCACCCGCCTGCGCCAGGTACAAGCCGGTGCGCAGGGCCACCCCGTTGGGCGCGCCGGTCAGCTTGGCCAACGCCGTCACCAACACCAGCTTGAACAACACAGGCAAGGTGGTGAGCAGCAAGACCAGTGGCCAGCGTTCCACCACAATGAACCAGTCCAGCATCATGCCGATGGTGATGAAAAACAGGCCCAGCAGCACATCATGGAAGGGCCGGATGTCCAGCTCCACCTGATGCTTGTATTCGGTCTCGGAAATCAGCATGCCCGCGATGAATGCACCCAGCGCCAGGCTCAGGCCCGCCATCTCGGTGATCCAGGCCAGCCCCAGGGTGACCAGCAGGAGGTTGAGCACAAACAGCTCTTCGCTTTTGCGCCGCGCCACCAGCGTGAGCCACCAGCGCATGACACGCTGCCCACCGGTCATGAGCAAGGTAATCAAGACTGTGGCCTTGGCCGCCGCCAACAACAGGGCCGAGAACATTTCTTCGGCCGGTGCGCCCAAAGCCGGAATCATCACGATCAGAGGCACCACCGCCAAATCCTGAAACAGCAGCACACCCACCACCCGCTTGCCGTGCTCGGACTCCAGCTCCAGCCGGTCGGCCACCAGCTTGATCACGATGGCCGTGCTGCTCATGGCCATGGCGCTCGACAGCGCCAGCGCGGTTTGCCACTCCATCTTCCAAAGCGTGGGGGCCATGGTGGCGACAAACAAGGAAAACACCGTCACGATCACCAGCGTCAGCAACACCTGCAACAGGCCCAGGCCAAACACGTGCTTGCGCATGGAACGCAACTTGGGCAGGTTGAACTCCAGCCCGATCACAAACATCAGGAACACCACGCCGAACTCAGCCAGGTGTTTCACGCCCTCGGAGTTTTGCGCCAGCGCCAATGCGTTGGGGCCTATGACCACGCCCACCGCCAGATAACCGAGCATCGGCGGCAGCTTGAGCATGCGGCAGCCCACCACGCCCAACACCGCGGCCAGCAAATACAACAGGGTCAACTCCAAAGCGCTCATGCTTCAATGGTAACAAGCGCATGTGACCCTCTCGGCGATCCGGGCCATCCGTTCACCACCCGATGTGGGCTTGAGCACTGCTGTTTCGTGACACGGCCCGCCGACCGATAAAATGCCCACCATGCTCGCCCACTCTGCCCACACCCTGCAACTCGCCCGCGAGACGCTCGACATCGAGGCCACAGCCTTGTTGCAACTCAAAGCCCGCCTGGACGAGCGCTTTGTCCAGGCCGTGAACATGGTGCTGGGCGTGCAAGGGCGCGTGGTGGTCACCGGCATGGGCAAAAGCGGGCACATCGGTCGCAAGATTGCCGCCACCCTGGCATCGACCGGCACCCCGGCGATGTTTGTCCACCCCGGCGAAGCCAGCCATGGTGACCTGGGCATGATCCAGGGCATCGACGTGGTCCTGGCCATCTCCAACAGTGGTGAAAGCGATGAACTGGTGGCCATCTTGCCGGTCCTCAAACGCCAGGGCGTGCCCCTGATCGCACTGACCGGCGGCCTGCAGTCCTCGCTGGCCCGCCATGCCGACGTGGTGCTCGACTGCTCTGTCGACAAAGAAGCTTGCCCCCTGAACCTGGCACCCACAGCCAGCACCACCACCCAACTCGCCATGGGCGATGCCTTGGCCGTGGCCCTGCTCGATGCCCGGGGCTTCAAGCCCGAAGACTTTGCCCGCTCGCATCCCGGCGGTTCACTGGGCCGCAGACTGCTGACCCATGTGGACGATGTGATGCGCAAGGGCAGCGATGTGCCGCAGGTCGGACCGGATGCCGAATTCACCGCCCTCATGCGCGAGATGAGCAGCAAGGGCCTGGGCGCGACCGCCGTGACCGACGCCGAAGGCCGCGTGCTGGGGGTGTTCACCGATGGTGACTTGCGCCGCCTGATCGAAAAAGGCGCGGACCTGCGCAGCCTGCGGGCACGCGATGTGATGCACGCCAACCCCCGCACCATCCGGGTTGACGCGTTGGCCGTCGAAGCGGCCGAGATGATGGAGCAATGGCGCATCACCAGCATCCTCGTCGTCGACGAAGCCGGGCACCTGTGTGGCGCCCTGAACACCAACGACCTGATGCGGGCCAAGGTGATCTGACGTGCAAGCCGTTCAAACGCTCACACCGGCTCTGCATTACCCGCCCGAATTGCTGTTGCATGCGCAAGGCATTCGCGTGGCCTTTTTCGACGTCGACGGCGTGCTGACCGACGGCGGGCTGTATTTTTCGGAAAGCGGCGAAGCCCTCAAGCGCTTCAACACGCTGGACGGGCAAGGTCTGAAATTGCTGCAGCAAGCAGGCATCACGCCCGTGGTCATCACCGGGCGCGACTCGCCCGCGCTGCGCCTGCGCCTGAAGGCGCTGGGCATCGTGCATGCGCGTTTTGGCACCGAAGACAAACGCCCGGCTGCCGAAGATTTTCTGCACACCCTGGGTTTGAGCTGGGCGCAAGCGGCCGCCATGGGCGACGACTGGCCCGATTTGCCGGTGATGCAGCGGGTGGCCTTTGCCTGCGCCCCTGCCAACGGGCACGCCCAAGCCAAGGCGGTGGCACACCACATCACGGCTGAGCGGGGTGGCGAAGGCGCGGCCCGTGCGTTTTGTGACCTGTTGCTGGTGGCTGGCGGCCATTACGCACGCTTGCTGGCCCAGGTTGGTACCCACGCACACGCAGGCCCCTCGGCATGAACGGGTTGCGCCGCCTGCTCGACAAGTTGAGCATTTACCTGCCCTTGATCGTGATGGCCTTGCTGGCACTGGCCAGCTGGTGGCTGGTCCGAAGCGTGCCGGTACTGCTCACGCCCGAGGCCAACAAGCCTGTACGCCAGGACCCCGACTACCGCCTGGCCGATTTCTCGGTCAAATCCTTCAATGCCAGCGGGCGCATGACCCGTGAGGTCATTGGCGACAAGGCCCAGCACTATCCGGCCACCGAGGCCCTGCACATTGACCGGGTTCGCATTTATGCCGAAAGCGACAGCGGTGCCAAGATGAACGCCCGCGCCGAGCAGGGCATCGCCACCGACGATGGCAAACAAGTCACCCTGATCGGCAACGCCTACGCCATCAAACACCCGCAAGAAACCCGCCCTCAAATTGAACTGCAGGGAGAGCGCCTGGTTGCCCTGCCCGACGAAGACCGCGTGGTGTCTGCCGACCCGGTGCAAATCACCCGTGACCGCGATGTCTTCACGGGCAACACCATGGACTTCAACAGCAACACGGGCGAGCACGTGTTGCAAGGCCGGGTGCGCGGCACCTTGGCCCCCAAGCCACGCAAAACACCGTAACGGGCGCCAGAGGCCAAGCGCCTGCGAAGCCCATAAACGACAAAGCCCTGCAATGCAGGGCTTTGTATGGATTCAAGGGCCTGTCAGTTGACAGGCCGGGTGCGTGAATCAGTAACCACCGCCGTAGCCGCCGCCACCTTCACGGCGACCGCCACCACCACGTGGGCCAGCACCGTAGGGGCTGCGGAAACCGCCGCCGCCACCTTCGCCACCACCGTAACCGCCGCCACCTTCGCGACGACCGCCGCCGTAGCCGCCGCCACCGCCTTCACGGCCGCCACCAAAACCGCCGCCGCCTTCGCGACCGCCGCCGTAGCCGCCACCACCTTCACGGCGACCACCGCCGTAACCGCCACCACCACCAAAGCCACCGCCGCCAGTGCGGGGAGGACGGGCTTCCATGGGACGGGCTTCGTTCACCACCACATTACGGCCGCCCAGGGGCTGACCGTTCATGCCGTTGATCGCTGCTTGTGCTTCGTCATCGCTGCCCATTTCCACAAAGCCGAAGCCTTTGGAGCGGCCAGTGTCACGTTCCATCATGACTTTGGCGCTGGTCACAGCACCGAATTCACCGAAGGCTTGTTCCAGATCGCCGTCGCGAACCGAGTAAGGCAGGTTGCCGACGTAAAGTTTGTTGCCCATGAAAGGGACTCCTCAAAACACAGAGATAAAAGCGATGGAGCTCCGAAAACGCATTCAACAAACCTGAAAACATCGGAAGGAAAGCGAAACTGATCTGGTCACCGCAAACATGACTTCGCTGCTTCTGACAGTGAAGTCCGGCAATTATGAGTGATAAAACAAAAAAAAACGCAAGGGGTAATCCCCCGAAGCCGCGCAGAATGTGGTCTGCCGCACCAATCTGTTGTTTTACCAACTCACTTCACGGTCCGGTGTGGCGCTGATTTTGTGGACACTCAAATCAGCACCGTCGTACTCTTCTTCCGGGCTGAGTTTCAGGCCCAACGTCCATTTCAGGACACCATAGACCAGCATCCCGCCCAGCAAAGCCCAAGCCACGCCCAGCGCAGTACCGATCCATTGCGCCATGAGGTTGACGCCGCCCAATCCACCCAGACCGGTGGCACCAAAAATGCCAGCGGCAATCCCGCCCCAGGCACCGCAAATGCCATGCAAGGGCCAAACGCCCAGCACATCGTCGATCTTCCATTTGTTCTGGGTCAGGGTGAACATCACCACAAACAGGGCGCCCGCCACCGCGCCAGTGACCAAAGCACCAAACGGGTGCATCAGGTCAGAGCCCGCACACACCGCCACCAAACCCGCCAAAGGGCCGTTGTGCACAAAGCCGGGGTCGTTCTTGCCCAGCAACAAAGCCGCCAAAGTGCCGCCCACCATCGCCATCAGGGAGTTGACCGCCACCAGACCCGAAATCTTGTCCAAGGTCTGGGCACTCATCACATTGAAGCCGAACCAGCCAACGATCAGAATCCACGAGCCCAAAGCCAGAAACGGGATGCTCGACGGCGGGTGAGCCGAGACCTGACCGTCCTTGCGGTAGCGGTTGTAGCGGGCACCGAGCAAGACCACCGCGGGCAAAGCGATCCAGCCGCCCATGGCGTGGACCACCACCGAGCCCGCAAAGTCATGGAACTCATCGCCCGTCAGCGCCTTGATCCAGGCTTGCACGCCAAAGTGCTGGTTCCAGGCGATGCCCTCGAAAAAGGGGTAAACAAAGCCCACGATCACTGCGGTCGCGATCAGCTGGGGCCAGAACTTGGCCCGCTCGGCAATCCCGCCCGAAATGATGGCGGGAATGGCGGCAGCGAAGGTCAGCAGAAAGAAGAACTTGACCAGGTCATAACCGTTCTTGGCGGCCAGCTGCTCGGCCCCCACAAAAAAGGTGGTGCCGTAAGCCACGCTGTAACCCACCACAAAATAAACCACAGTGGAGACCGAAAAATCCACCAGGATCTTCACCAGCGCATTGACCTGGTTCTTTTTGCGGACGGTCCCCAGCTCCAAAAAGGCAAAACCGGCGTGCATGGCCAGCACCATGATGCCGCCCAACAAAATAAATAGCGCATCCGCGCCCTGTTTCAGTGCTTCCATGACCGTCTCTTGAGGATTTTTGAATTGATTTGGTGCATAAAGGGCTCAAAAACCCTCGGCGCACCAAACAAAAGCAAGAAATAGGCCCAAATTGATGCGCATCCAGCCAGCGCCTTCAGGTCACTCACGTAAGATTCTTCTTTTTTGAATTCCGCGCGGCACATTCACATGGAAGCATTCCTCGTCTCCACCGGCATCGTGGCCCTGGCTGAAATGGGCGACAAAACCCAACTGTTGTCGCTGGTGCTGGCCGCCCGTTTTCGCAAACCCTGGCCCATCGTGCTGGGCATTCTGGTGGCCACGCTGGCCAACCATGGCCTGGCCGGGGCCGTGGGCAGCTGGGTCACGACCATGATGGGCCCCGATGTGCTGCGCTGGGTGCTGGGCGCGTCCTTCATCGCCATGGCGGTGTGGATGCTGATCCCCGACAAGCTGGACGACGAAGAGGGCGACAGCGCCCCGCGCATGGGGGTGTTCGTGACCACGGTGGTGGCGTTCTTTCTGGCCGAGATGGGCGACAAGACGCAGATCGCCACCGTCATGCTGGCCGCCCAATACAACGCCTGGTTCGCCGTGGTGGCCGGCACCACGCTGGGCATGATGCTGGCCAACGCCCCGGTGGTGTGGCTGGGCGACGCCATCACCAAACGCGTGCCGCTGCGCCTGGTGCACCTGATCTCGGCGGGCATTTTTGCCGTGTTGGGCGTGATTGCTTTATCGGGCTGGGGCGCCTGAGCGCAGGTTTCTGCCGGCGCAGGCCTCAAGCCGAAGGCTGGCGCTTGTAAATGACGTGGTAAACCCCAGCCACCAGCACCGCGCCGCCCAGAAGATTGCCCAGAATCACCGGCAGCCAATTGCCCAGCATGCCGCCCCAGGTGACGGCGGGGTAGCCCGTCAGGCCGCTTTGCTGCAACAGCATGGCCAGCGGCATCAGGTACATGTTGGCGATGCTGTGTTCAAAGCCCGCCGCCACAAAGGCCATCACCGGCAGCGCCACGGCCACCGCTTTGTCGGTCACGCTGCGCCCGGCCATGGCCATCCACACGGCCATGCACACCAGCACATTGCACAGCACCCCGCGCAGCAAGGCGGTGACAAAGGGCAACTCCTGCTTGGCCACGGCGATCTGCACCACCTTCTGGCCCATCGCACCGCCGTTCAGGCTGGCGTGGCCGCTGGCAAACACCAGCAGCGCCAGACCGACCGCGCCCACCAAATTGGCCAGGCACACGATGACCCAGTTGCGCAACACCTGCGCTGCGCTGACCCGGCCATCGGCCCAGGCCATGACGATCAGGTTGTTGCCGGTGAACAACTCAGCCCCGGCCACCACGACCATGAGCAAACCCATGGCAAACACCAGCCCGCCCAGCACCGAACTTGCGGCAAAGCCCAAGGTCGGATCCGACTTGACCAGCACAAACAGCATGGCCCCCAGGCCAATGAAGGCCCCGGCCAGCACGCCCAGCAAGGCCAAGGGCAGCGCCGCCATGCGGGCTTTGGTTTCGCCCACCGATTCGACGCGGCGGGCGATTTCGACGGGACTGTAGGCGTCCGAGCCATAAAGATCTGACATGCGTGCTCCTGCGGCGTGCTTCTGATGGGGCTGGTCCTTCGCCCTTATACTTGCTTCATGCGCCGATTTGAACCTGATTGCGGGCGCCGAAACCCCTGGTTTCGAAATTCAGCTAAATGGCGTGTGTTTCAACCCACTGAAGCCCGGCCCAGCTGACTGCGAAGCCGGGTTTTGTTTTTTGTACACCTGAACACATTCGATGCTGATCGCCGAATCCCAAAGCATGCTGTTTGAAGCCCCTTTGCCCTTGCAAAGCGGTGCGTCCATCCGTGGCTATTCGCTGAGCTACGAAACCTACGGCACGCTCAACGCCGACAAGTCCAACGCGGTGCTGATCTGCCACGCGCTCAACGCCTCGCACCATGTGGCGGGCGTGTACGCCGACCAACCCCACAATGTGGGCTGGTGGGACAACATGATCGGCCCCGGCAAGTCCCTGGACACCGACCGCTTTTTTGTGATCGGCGTGAACAACCTGGGTTCGTGCTTTGGCTCCACCGGCCCCATGCACACCAACCCCGACACCGGGCGCGTGTATGGCGCGGACTTCCCCGTGGTCACCGTCGAAGACTGGGTCAACGCCCAAGCCCGTTTGCTCGACGCGTTGGGCATTGAACAACTGGCCGCCGTGATGGGCGGGAGCTTGGGCGGCATGCAGGCGCTGAGCTGGACACTGCAATACCCCGAGCGCGTGAAGCACGCGGTGGTGGTGGCCAGCGCCCCCAACCTGAACGCGGAGAACATCGCCTTCAACGAGGTGGCCCGCCGCGCCATCGTGACGGACCCGGATTTTCATGCCGGGCACTTTTACGAACACGGCGTAGTGCCCAAGCGCGGCCTGCGCATCGCCCGCATGATCGGCCACATCACGTATTTGAGCGACGACGTGATGAACGAAAAGTTTGGCCGCGAGCTGCGTGCGGCGGTGACGCACAACGCCACCGGCTACAAATACTCCACACAGGAAGTGGAGTTCCAAATCGAGAGCTACCTGCGCTACCAGGGCGACAAATTCAGCGAGTACTTTGACGCCAACACCTATTTGCTGATCACCCGGGCGCTCGACTACTTCGATCCGGCCCGCGCCTTTGGCGGCGATTTGTCGCAGGCCTTTGCCCGTGCCCGCTGCAAATTTTTGCTGGTCAGCTTTACCACCGACTGGCGTTTCTCGCCCGCCCGCAGCCGCGAGATGGTCAAGGCCCTGCTCGACAACCGCCGTGACGTGAGTTACGCCGAAATCGACGCACCGCACGGACACGACGCCTTTTTGCTCGACGATGCGCGTTACCTGAATGTGGTGCGCTCTTACTTTGACAACATGGCGAAGACTTTGAACGAAGGAGGTGCCGCATGAGCGACCCCCTGATCATGCAAGCCATTGCGCGGCTGGTGCCGCACGGCGCCCGCGTGCTCGATTTGGGCTGCGGCGATGGCGCTTTGCTGGCCCACCTGCAACAACACAATGCTTGCACCGGCTACGGCGTGGAGTTGGACGACGCCAATGTGCACGCCTGCGTACAGCGCGGCGTGAACGTGATCCAGCTCAACCTGGACGAAGGCCTGAGCCTGTTTGCCGACCAATCGTTTGACGTGGTGCTGCAAATCGACACCCTGCAACACCTGCGCAACGCCGAAACCATGTTGCGCGAAACGGTGCGTGTGGGCCGGGTGGGCATCGTGGCCTTCCCTAACTTTGCGCACTGGTTCAACCGCCTGAGCGTGCTGCAAGGCCGCATGCCGGTGACCAAACGCCTGCCTTACCAGTGGTACGACACACCCAACATCCGCGTGGGCACCTTTGCCGACTTTGGCGATCTGGCCCGCAAAAACCACCTGCAGGTGGTGGATGCCTTCGGTCTGCAACACGGACAGGAAGTGCGTGTGTTGCCCAACCTGATGGCCGGCACAGCGGTGTACAAACTGCAGCGCAGCTGAGATGCCCAACACACCAGCCAACCAGGGCCCGCGCGCTCACGGCCCCTGGCTGATCGCCAATGTGCTGGCCCAAATCGCCTTTGGTCTGCTGGCCATGACGCTGTGCCTGCCCTCCATGCAGGAGTGGGGCACCCTCTTCAACACCCGCCAAGCCGATGTGCAACTGACCTTCAGCGGCTATGTGGTCGCCTACGGCGCTTTGCAGCTGGTGTACGGCCCGCTGTCTGACCGGCATGGGCGCAAACCCATTTTGATGCTGGGCCTGGTGGTGGCGGGGCTGGCCTCGGTCATGGCCGCACTGGCCACCGACATCGCCACGCTCACCGCTGCCCGTGTACTGCAAGGCGCAGGCAGCGCCGCCAGCATGGTGGTCAGCCGCTCCATGGTGCAAGACCTGTTCACCGGGCCACAGCGCACCCGCGTCATGGCCTACATCGGCATGGCGCTGGGCATGTGCCCGCCGCTGGCCACGCTGATCGGCGGGCAGATCCATGTGCGCTACGGCTGGCAGACCAACTTCGTGCTGCTGGCGGTGTTGGCGGCGGTGCTGCTGCTGGCCGCGTGGCTGGGTTTGCCGCGTGTGGCCAAACCCGCGCCTGCACCGGGGCACTGGCTGCGGACCATGCTCAGCGCTTATGCCCGTTTGCTGCGCGAGCCGCGTTTTTTGCTCTATGTCGCCATCCTCGCCGCGACCACCGCCACGTTTTATGCCTTCCTCGCCGGGGCACCCATCGTGCTCAAGGGTTACGGCATTGGTCCCGACGGCATTGGCTGGTTCATCATGGCCGTGCCCGTTTCGTACATTTTGGGCAATTTCATGACGTCGCGGCTGATTGCGCAGGCGGGCGAATCGCGCGTGATGGCCTGGGGCCAGGCCCTCACATTGGGTGGCCTGGTCGTGATGCTGGCACTGGGGCTGTTTGGCGTGCAAACGGCTTTGGCTGTGGCCTTGCCGCTGCTCTTGCTGGGCTTTGGCCATGGCCTGCTCAACCCGCCTGCGCTGGCGGGCACCGTGGGCGTGCTGCCCGCGCTGGCCGGATCGGCCGCTGCCGTGGCTGGCCTGATGCAGCAGCTCACCGGGGCCACCGGGGGTTATCTGGTGGGGCTGGTGCCGCACGAAGGCGCGGTCAACCTGGGCTGGATGATGCTGGCCTTTGCCCTGACCGGCGCGACGGCGCAGTTTTTTTTGCGCAGGCATTGAGCCACTGCAAGGCCTGAGGCTCGGCAGAGCTGCCGCAACGGGCATTTTGGGTGTAGGCTGAAAGCCATGGACACGCCATCCCCCTCCGCTTTGCCACCTGGCCCCGCCGACCGGGCCTCGCCTTTGTCCTTGCGCCGTGTGGCCATCGACACTTACCGTGAAAACGTGGCCTATCTGAACCGCAACTGCGCGGTGTACCGGGCCGAGGGTTTTCAGGCCCTGTCCAAAATCGAAGTGCGCGCCAACGGCCGACATGTGTTGGCCACCCTCAATGTGGTCGACGACGACAGCATCGTGGCCTGCACCGAAATCGGCCTGTCCGAAGACGCTTTTCGCCACCTGGGTGTGCCCGATGGACACACCGCCTCGGTCTCGCAGGCCGAGCCCCCTGCGTCGATGGAGGCGCTGTTTCGCAAGATCGATGGCGAACGCCTGGACCAGGACGACTTCCACGCCATCGTTCGGGACATTGCGGGGCACCACTATTCCAAAATCGAACTCACCGCCTTTGTGGTCGCCACCAACCGGGGCGAGATGGACCGCGAAGAGGTCTACTTCCTGACCGAAGCCATGGTGGCAGCAGGTCGTCGCCTGGACTGGCGCGAGCCGCTGGTGGTCGACAAACACTGCATCGGCGGCATCCCCGGCAACCGCACCTCGATGCTGGTCATGCCCATCCTGGCGGCCTACGGCATCCTGTGCCCCAAGACCTCGTCTCGCGCCATCACCTCGCCCGCCGGCACGGCCGACACCATGGAAGTGCTGGCCGATGTAGAACTGCCTTTTGAAAAACTGGCCGAGATCGTGCGCACGCACCGGGGTTGTCTGGCCTGGGGCAGCACGGCCGATCTGTCGCCCGCCGACGATGTGCTGATCGCGGTCGAGCGGCCGCTGTCGCTGGACTCGCCCGCGCAAATGGTGGCCTCCATCCTGTCCAAAAAAATCGCGGCGGGCTCCACCCACCTGGTGCTCGACATCCCGATCGGCCCCACCGCCAAGGTGCGTTCCATGCCCGAGGCGCAGCGCCTGCGCAGGCTGTTTGAATACGTGGCCTCGCGCATGCACCTGTCGCTCGAAGTGGTCATCACCGACGGCCGCCAGCCGGTGGGGCAAGGCGTGGGCCCGATGCTCGAAGCGCGCGACGTGATGCGCGTGCTCGAAAACGACCCGCGTGCGCCCAACGACCTGCGGCAAAAATCGCTGCGGCTGGCCGGTCGCCTGATCGAAGCCAGCCCCGATGTGCGCGGCGGCGACGGCTTTGCCATCGCACGCGACATCCTCGACTCCGGCCGGGCGCTCAGCCGCATGCAAGCCATCATCAACGCGCAAGGCGCACGCCCGTTTGACCACAACCACCCGCCGCTGGGCGGGCTCACGCTGGAGGTGTGCGCCCCGGCCGATGGCGTGGTGACTGGCATCGACAACCTACAGATCGCCCGCGTGGCCCGCATGACCGGTGCCCCCAAAGTGCAAAGCGCCGGGGTGGATCTGCTGCACAAACTGGGCGATAGCGTCACGCAAGGTACGCCGCTGTACCGGGTGCACGCCGCCTACCCGAGCGACCTGGAATTTGCCACGCAGCTGTGCCGCAAAGCCAGCGGCTACACGCTGGGCCAGGCCGATGAAGTGCCGCATGTGTTTGTCGAGTTTTGAAGAAGGACGGCAAATGCCTGAACGCGGTGCATTGCTCTACTTTGAAGACGAAACCCCCGCCGCCCTGCGCCTGGCCGATGCTGCGGGTCTGGTGCCGCACCGGGTAGAGCGTCACCGCTTTCCCGATGGCGAAACCCAGCTCACGCTGCCTGCGCACTTACCCCCGCGTGTGGTGCTGCTGCGCAGCCTGCACCAGCCAAACGACAAACTGACCGAACTGCTGCTGGCCGCACCCACCGCCCGCCAACTGGGTGCCAAGCACCTCAGCCTGGTCGCGCCCTACCTGGCCTACATGCGGCAAGACATGGCATTCGCCCCCGGCCAGGCCATCAGCCAGCGCATCGTGGGTGCCTGGCTGGCCACGCTGTTCGACGCGGTCATCACGGTGGACCCACACCTGCACCGGGTGGCCACCCTGGCCGAAGCCGTGCCCGCCCGTCAGGCCACCACGCTCAGCGCGGCACCGCTGCTGGGCGACTGGATTGCGCAGCACCGACCTGGCGCTTTCTTGCTCGGGCCCGACGGCGAATCAGCGCAATGGGTCACCCAAGCCGCCGCTGCCCACGGCCTGCAACATGCGGTGTGCAGCAAAGTGCGCCACGGCGATCACGCCGTGAGCATCGCGCTGCCCGCGTGCGACCTGCGCGGCCAAGCCGTGGTGCTGCTGGACGACGTGGCCAGCAGCGGCCACACCCTGGCCACCGCCGCTGGCTTGGCATTGGCCGCAGGCGCGGCCAGCGTGGACGTGGCCGTGACGCACGCCCTGCTGGCAGGCGATGCGCTGCAACGCATCCATCAGGCAGGTGTGGGCGAATTCTGGAGCACGGACAGCGTGGCGCATCCGAGCAATGTGGTGGGCTTGGCGGGGTTGCTGGCGAGGGCGATCAAGGAAGATGTTGTCGCGTATTGAGCTGAGCGTTTTATTGGGCTGTTGTCGTCAGCCCTTAGGTCGGTGGCAACAGAGCCGACATGCGATCTGAACCGAAGCCCACCATGTCGGACCTGAAGGTACCGATCTACAACTTCATCGTCATGTCTACGAGCGTGGGGTCAGCCGTCTCAAGCAGCCAATAACTCTTCGCGCAACAAGTAGGGTTTCACCAAGACGTCTGCGGGCAAATCAAGCTGAGCGACCAAGCGGCGGATCATTTCGAGCGTCAATGGGCGCGTTCTGTTCAAAATATCAGCCACACGGCCACGGGGGCCAATCATGGGTTCAAGATCTTTGCGGGTCAGCCCACGGCTCTCCATGACGTGCTCAATCAGCTCAATCGGGTCTGGGTCAGCGATCGGAAAGTGCGTTTTCTCGTAATGTTCCACCAGCAGAGTGAGCACATCCAAACGCTCGGCTTCGGCAGACTTGGCTGGAGCATCCCAAAGTTGCTCGATGGCTTCCAGGGCTGCCTTGTATTCTTTTTTGTTGTGAATGGTGCGGATTTCCACAGGGTTCTCCTTCAAACAGTCAACACATCGATCTTGTCGTATTGCGCATGCGTACCCACAAACTTCACAAACAACAAGCCTTTGTCATAGCGAACCAGCACCACCAACCGGTAGTCATTGCCCTTGATGTTGAACACCACCCGATTGTTGGCTGTAAAGCTGGCATTTCTGTAGGCATTTTTGATGTCAGATGGCGACCTCCATTGCGCCCTGCTGGCCAACGCGTACCAAGCCGTTAACGGTGTTTGTGCATCAGGATGCTTTGTCCAAAAGGCACGAAGTGTAGATATCGCAACGATTCGCATGACTCATTATGATACCAAATTGGTATCAACACAACAATCAAAAATGACTGCTTGAGCCAATGACCCAGCACAGCCAGAGGCGTCGAGTCCCAAACGACTGGAAGGATCAACAGCGACCAGTTGCATGATTGCACTCGTTTGCCGGGGAAGCTCGTATCCGTGATCATCGCGCTGATGATGGAGAACTCGAATGCACTGTGGGGCGACGCTGTCTACCCCGTCATCAATCAGAAAACCTCAATCTGAACAAATCAGCCCGTGCAAAAATTTCGCTCAAGCCCCCGCCCGTGCCTTGTCCAGCGCCTCACGCAGCACCTTCAAATCCCCAATGTGATTGGCCAGCAGCAAGATCAGGCGGGCATTGAGTGCTTCGCTTTGTTCGTCGCTCAGGCCGTTGTGGGCTTCGATCAGGTGTTCATAAAACTCGTCGCCGGGTGAGAAGTCGCGGAAGAAACGGCGCCCGGCTTCGTGGAAGTTGGGGTCTGTTTTCAGGGCGGTGTGCATGTCGGTTTTCATGTCAGTCCTTGGTGCGGTTCAGGCCTGGCCGATGTGGCTGCCGGTGTGGCTTCCGATGTTGAGCCCTGTCGCTCGGGCCAGTGCGGCCTGCACGGCGTGGGTGTCCAGCGTGCGCCAGCGGGCGACCACATGCTGATCCGGGCGCAGCAGGTAGGTGGTCCCGGGCCGTGCGTCGTAGCGTTTGGCCACCAGACCTTGGGTGTCGACGATCACTTTGACGCCGGGGATGTTCAGAGAGCTGAATGCGACGATCAGGGGCGTTGCTTGGACGGGCTGGGCATTCGCGCGCAGGGGCGCGCTCCCACAGGATGCGAGTTGCGCCAGCACTTCGGGCGAGGGCGCGGCGTCGGCAAACAACAAGACCTGAAAGCCCTTGCCCACCTGGTCGAGCAGCCAGGCGTCTTGCCCGTTCACTTGCACGGGCGCATCGTCCATCGGTGCGCCGGGCACCATCTGGCCTTCAAAGGCGTCGGTGTCGGGCGTGTTGAGGACCGACTCGGTCAGGAAAGACGGCATGGACAATCGGCCCGAGTTCACCAGCTTGCGCGCAAACGCGTAGTGCTTGGCCAGTGCCAGCACCTGGTTGCGGAAGGTTTTGCTGGTGCGGCTCTTGGGCGTGATGAAGTCGGTCGAGCGGGTCGAATTCATGATGTTCTCGTCAGCCGCAAACTGGCGGTCATGCGCGTAGGTGTCGAGCAGTTTCTCGCTGGCTTGGCCCTTGATGACCAAGCCCAGTTTCCACATCAGATCGTCTGCGTCCTGAAAGCCCGAGTTGGCGCCACGTGCGCCAAAGGGCGAGACCTGGTGCGCCGCATCGCCCACAAACAGCACGCGGCCGTGGCGGAAGTCGGTCATGCGGCGGCACTGGAAGGTGTAGATGCTGACCCACTCCAGCTCAAACGGCCGGTCGTCGCCCAGCATGGCCTGCAGGCGCGGGATGACTTTTTCGGGCTTCTTTTCTTCTTCGGGGTCGGCGTCCCAGCCGAGCTGGAAGTCGATGCGCCAGACGTTGTTGCTTTGCTTGTGCAGCAGCACGCTCTGGTTGGGGTGAAACGGCGGGTCGAACCAGAACCAGCGCTCGGCGGGGTAGTCGGCCTTCATGATCACGTCGGCGATCAGGAAGCGGTCCTGGAACACGCGGCCTTCGATGTCCAGGCCCAGGTGGCGGCGGATCGGGCTGCGCGCGCCGTCGGCCACCACCAGCCAGTCGGCTTCGATGTCGAAGGTGCCGTCAGGCGTTTCCACCGTGAGGGTGGCGTGATCGTCGTGGCGGGTGACTGCGGTGACCTTGTGCTGCCAACGGATGTCCGCGCCCAGCTCCAAGGCGCGCGCAATCAGCATTTCTTCCACATGGTATTGCTGCAGGTTGATCATGCCGGGGCGCTTGTGGCCCGCATCGGGCACCAGGTTGAACTGGTAGACCTCGTCTTCTTCCAAAAAAGTGCGACCAATGTTCCAGCTCACGCCCATGTTGCAGGCCTGCTCGGCAACGCCCAAGCGGTCGAGGATTTCGAGTGAGCGTTTGGCGTAGCAGACGGCGCGCGACCCCACCGAGACGGTTTTGTCGTCGTCCAGCACCAACACATCCAAACCCTGCAATCGGGCATCGATGGCGGCGGCCAGGCCCACTGGCCCTGCGCCAATGACGATCAGCGGTTTGCGCTGCGGCGGTGTGGACATCAAATCGGCAGGCGACTTGTAGGGATAGATCGGGTTGATGTAAGCGCCCATGCGTGGTCTCCGGCCATGAGGTAAACACCTTTCGGTGCGACAAACGGTAATTTACTATAGATAAATTAATTTACCTATCCGTAATTTTAAACTTGCAGGAATTTTTGTTTTTCACGCGACCACGAACCAGATTGACAGCGTGAAAACCGCAGTCAGGCTATGCTCAAGGTCCGTCTTTTGTATGACAACTTCATGATCCAGCATTTCACCCCCGTGTCCAGCGGCGCTCGCCTGTCTGACCAGGTGGCCGAGCAACTGGCCAACGAAATCAAACAAGGCCGCCTTTTGCCCGGCGACAAACTACCCACCGAGGCACGCCTGGTGGAGCAGTTTGAAGTCAGCCGCACCGTGGTGCGCGAGGCCGTGTCCAGGCTCAAGTCTTTGGGTCTGGTCGATTCGCGCCAAGGCAGCGGGGTGTTTGTCAACCCGCAGCTGCCCTTCGCGCCGCTCAACTTCGAAGCGCGGCATGCCGCCTCGCAAGAGGCCGTGATCCAGATGGTGGAGGTGCGCCGCGCTCTCGAAGCCGAAGTGGCCGCACTGGCCGCCGAACGGCGCAGCGCACGCGATCTTCGCAAGATCGAGCAAGCCGTTCAGGCCCTTGATGCCGCCGTCCAGTCGGGCGGCGATGGTGTGGCCGAAGACGTGAACTTTCACCGGGCCATTGCCGACGCCACGAGCAACCCATTCCTGATCCAGACACTGGAGTACCTGGGCCAGTTTTTGCACGGGGCCACACAAGTGACTCGGGCCAACGAAGCGCGGCGCATCGACTTTGCAGCCGAAGTGCAAACCGAACACCAAGCCATCTTGCAAGCCGTCAAAGCCGGTGACGCTGCTGCGGCCAGACAAGCTGCTGCCACGCACATGGGCAACGCCATCACCCGCATCCGCAGCGCAGACCCGGCCTTCTGGGTACAAGAAGGCGAGCGGCTGGCGCAGCCCCTGGTCAAAGGGCTGCGGGGCTGAGTGCCTCAAAAATCCTCACAGAGTCGTCAACCCACTTTTTTGAAAGCCTCCCATGAATCTGCACCTCAGCGACAAGCATGTTTTGATCACCGGCGGCAGCAAAGGCATTGGCTTGGCTTGCGCCCAGGCTTTTTTGGAGGAAGGGGCCAAGGTGACGTTGGTGTCCCGTGACACGGCCAATCTGAACCATGCGTTGCAAAAACTGCAGGCCCGTTTTGCTGCCGATCGCATCCACACCGTGTCCGCCAATTTGCGCGATGCAGGCGAGGCCCTGACGGCGCTGAACTCGGCAGAAGCCGCATTCGGTCCGGTCGATGTTTTGGTCAACTCGGCGGGTGCTGCCAAGCGCACGCCCGCCCCCGAACTGACGCCCGAAGCTTTTGCCGATGCCATGCAAGCCAAATACTTCACCACCATCCACATGCTCACACCCACCATCCAGCGCATGGCACAGCGTGGCCAGGGCACGGTGGTGAACGTGGTGGGCAACGGCGGCAAAGTGGCCAGCCCGATCCACCTGCCTGGCGGCGCGGCGAATGCGGCCTTGATGCTGGTGAGCGCCGGCATGGCGGCCGCTTACGGGCCACAAGGCATCCGCGTGAATGCGGTGAACCCCGGACTGACTTTGACGGACCGCCTGCAAGAGGGCATGGCGGCCGATGCGCGCCTCAAGGGCATCAACACCGAAGAAGCCATGGCACAAGCCGTGGCCAAAATTCCACTGGGCCGCATGGCCGAGCCCGAAGAAATCGCCAACGCCGTGCTGTTTCTGGCCTCGTCCAAAGCCAGCTACATCACCGGCATTTGCATGAGCATGGACGGGGCGCTGAATCCGATCGTGGTGTAAATAACGGATGAGCTTGCGGGCGTGTGCCAAGCTCGGCCAGGCAATCCCTCTTTTTGGAGACCCAGACACCATGACCCTTTTCACGACAAAGTCTCACCGCCTGCTGAACACCGCCAAACAATGCATTGCCACGGGCCTGCTGGTCTGGGCAGCGATGGGGGCGGCGCAGGCCGAACTGGCACCGCTGCAAACCGTGCCCTCGGTCGATGTGCCGCGCTACATGGGCACCTGGCACGAAATCGCCAAGTACCCCAACTGGTTCCAGAAGAAATGCGCCAGCAGCACGCAGGCCACCTACACACTGCAAGCCAATGGGCAAGTGCAGGTGCTCAACCGCTGCAAAACCGACAAGGGCGAATGGAGCGAGGCCTTGGGCGCGGCCCGGCAAATCGGCGGGCCGACCTCACCCCAGCTCAAGGTGCGATTTGCACCCGAGTGGCTGTCGTTCATTCCACTGGTGTGGGGGGATTACTGGATCATCGATCTGGACCCGGACTACCAATGGGTGGTGGTGAGTGAGCCCCAGCGTGAGTACCTGTGGATTTTGTCGCGCACGCCGCAAATGCCTGCGGCCACCTACCAGACCTTGCTGGCCAAGCTGGAGAAGTTGGGCTTCGACCTGAAACGGATCCAAGTCAGCAAGCCCTGAGAGCCTCCGCTCACGGGGCTGAGTTGCCACAAGAAAAGAGCTTGAAGGTCAGTGCGCGGCTTCGGCCACGCGCACTTGGCCCGCTTCGCTGGCCTGCAGCCAACCTTGGCCCGCAGCGTCTTGCGCCAGTTGCGCGATCAGGGCGCGGGCATCGGCGTTGACCCAAGCCACAGGTTGCAAGCGCAATGCAGCGTCCGAGAAGTGGTGAACCACCTCGGCCACATCGTCAGCATCCAAGGCGGTGGGTTTGTAGACCGGGCTGCAAGGCGCTTTTTGGCCCAGGGCGCGGTAAAACACCGCCGCCAGATGGCTTGACGCGCCATACACGCTGCGCTGCTGGCCCGCGGCGGTCACGCGCAAGGTGTAGCCGTATTTGCCTTTGACGCACTCGGCCTGGGTGATGTCTTTCAGGGCGAAGTGGTGTACCAAGTTGCCGCTGTCGTTTTCTGAAATCAGCAGGTTCTGATCGGTCAACAACCACAGACCGCGACCGGCCAACACCACGCGGCCCAGCACGTAGCCGAGCACACGCTCGCCGGGCTGGATGTGGTCTCGCATCTGGTCCACATCGGCTTGCTTGAGCAGTTGCGCACCGTAGGGGTTGTGGCCCTCGATCAGCAGTTCGCTCAGTTCGTTGCCGTTTTTCAAAAAGTCCAGCCAGGCCATAGGGGTCTCCAAATAAGCCGTGCATGTTCGGTCATGGCGGGGTGGGCAGACACCCCGGCCTGTGAATAGACCCACAAAGCGCCGGGGTATTGCCAAAAAACCCGTGGCAACTCACGGCCATTGCCCCACCCCCTGCGCCCGGGACGGGCCTGACCCAAACTGCGGCCTGTCTTTCATTGCCCACCATGTTCAACCCCGCCCGTTATTTACCGCCCCGCAAGCTTGGGGACTGCCCTGTGCTGAGCCCGCTGACCGAATCGCTTTCGGCAACCGTGAAAGCCCAGCTGGGCCAGCGCGTGCGGGCCATGACCGGGGCCACGGGGGATGCGCGGGACTTTTTGCAGCCTGCGGGCGACCCCGGCCTGTTCGGGCCCGATTCGGCCGCCTGGCAGGTGCATGCTCACTTTGTGGCCATGATGACCGGGGGTTTGTCGTCGCTGATGCTGCAGGCCCTGCACCCCCGGGCGCTGGCCGCGGTGTGGGACCACTCCAGTTTTCGCACCCAGTTGCAGGCGCGGCTGGGGCGCACCGCCTTGTTTGTGGCCACCACCACCTACGGCGGCACGGCCGCCGCCTTGCAGACCATCGAGCGGGTCAACCGCATCCACGCGCAGATTCGCGGCACGCTGCCCGACGGCACGCCCTATGTGGCCAACGACCCGGAGCTGATCCGCTGGGTGCACCTGGGCGAGACCACCAGTTTTTTGCGGGCTTACCAGGATCTGTCGCTTCAGCCCTTGGCCACAGACAGGCAAGACCTGTACTTTGCCGAAATGGCGCAAATCGGCGAGCGCCTGGGCGCCCACGACTTGCCGCTGACTCGGCATCAGGCCTTGACGCAGCTGCAGGCTTACCGCCCGGAGCTGCGGGTGGACGAGCGCACGCGGGAAACGATTGCACTGATCGAGCACTACCCCTGTGCGCCGCTGGACCGGCCCTTGATCGGTCTGATCGTTCGAGCCGCCTTCCAGATGCTGCCTGACTGGGCGCTGGACATGCTGGGGCGCGAACGCAGCTGCCCGTTGGAGCAAGCCGCGGTGCGCACCGCCTTGCAAGGCATGGGCGCATCGCTGGCCTGGGCCTTCGCCGACACGGGTGTGGCGGCACGCGCCCGTCAGCGCATGGCGCCAGGCTTCAAGGCTGCTGAATCGTCTCCAGGTACATGAGCAAGGACACGATGCGGTTGCGCGCCGACCACTCGGCGGTGCGGGGCGAGTCGCTGGGCTGGGTCATGGCGCGGGCCTTGAACTCGTTGCCCCACACCGGCATCTCACGCGAGCCGTGCGGGCCGGTGTCGCCTGACCAGCGGCCATCGATCACCTCCCACATCAACTCCTGCGGAAACTTGCCGCCGTTGCGCTGCGCAATCCGCGTCAGATCGGACGGCGGCTTGACCAGAAACGATTGCACCGGGCCATCGCCCTTGCCCGATGCACCGTGGCAGCTGGCGCAGTTGTCCTTGTAATCCACGCGGCCCAGGCTGACCGAGGTCTGCGCCCACGACGCGGCCGTGACGCTGAGGATGCTGGCGATCACGCAGCGGCAAATGGTTTGTGTGTTCATCTTGGCTCCTGTTGTTTTGCAAGAGCCTCATCATCGGGACCGAGGCCCGCAAGGTCTGTGCGTTGGCACGCCCAAACGGGTACCGTCTATCGGCCAGGGCTTACCGTCTGCCCTGCGGCGCTTACCGGTTAAGCGGTAGTCAGTTCAGCGTGCCGCCGCTGATGGCCGCGTCACCCAGCCCCTGCTGCCGATGCGCCACCAACAAGGCCAGGGCCTGCTGCACGCCCGCCACCTGCACAGCGGCAGGCCAGCTGGGCAAGGTCGGCCCGGGCCACTGGGCGGCTTGCTCGGGCAAGAGCGGCAAGTGCATGAAGCCGCTGTGCACACCCCGCCCGGCCAGCGTGTGCTGCAGGGCATAAAACACCTGGTTGCAGACAAAGGTGCCCGCTGTTTGCGACACCGAGGCCGGAAAACCCGCGGCCTTCAACCCCGCCACCAAAGACTTGATGGGCAAGGTGCTGAAGTAGGCTGCAGGTTCCCCCGCAATCACCGGCACATCGATGGGCTGGGCGCCCGCGTTGTCGGGGATGCGGGCGTCCATGACATTGATGGCCACGCGCTCGACCGAAAAATCACAGCGCCCCTCGGCCTGGCCCAGCGCCAGCACGATGTCGGGGCGGTGCTGTGTCAGGGCTTGTTGCAAAGCGGGCAGCGCCTGCGCAAACACGCAAGGCAGCTGCACCGCCGTGACCTGCGCCCCAGCGATCACCGCACCCTGCAAGGCACGGGCCACCTCCCACGATGGGTTGAGGCTTTGCCCGCCAAAGGGCTCGAAACCCGTGACCAGGACACGCATGAACACCGGGCCTTTCAGGCGTTGAAGATCGACACGGTTTTGGTGTTGAGGTAAGCCTCCAGCGCCTCGGGGCCACCTTCAGAGCCGTAACCGGAATCCTTCATGCCGCCAAAGGGCAGCTCGGGCCAAGGCGCAGCGGGCTGGTTGACCCAGAGCATGCCCACGTCCAGGCGCTGGCTGAGCTGGTGCATGGTTTTCATGGAGTTGGTGAAGGCGTAACCGGCCAGGCCAAAGGGCAGGCGGTTGGCTTCGGCAATCGCGTCTTCGATCTTCTCGAAGCTGCGGATCGCGGCAATCGGACCAAAAGGCTCGTTGACCACCACATCGGCATCGAGCGGCACATGCGAGAGCACCGTGGGCGCAAAGAAGTTGCCTTGGGTGCCAATACGCTCACCACCTGTGAGCACCTTGGCGCCTTTGGCGCGGGCGTCCTGCACGATGGCCTGCATGGCGGCCAGGCGGCGATCGTTGGCCAGCGGCCCCATCTGCGTGCCTGCGGCCAGGCCGTCGCCCACCTGCAGGGCCTGCGCTTGCGCGGCAAATTGTTCGGCAAAGGCGTCGGCAATGCTGTGGTGCACCAAGAAACGGGTGGGCGAGATGCAGACTTGGCCCGCGTTGCGGAACTTGGCCGCGCCTGCGGTCTTCAGGGCCAGCGCGATGTCGGCGTCTTCGGCCAGGATGACCGGGGCGTGGCCGCCCAGCTCCATGGTCACGCGCTTCATGTGCTGGCCCGCCAAGGCGGCCAGTTGTTTGCCCACGGGCGTGGAGCCGGTGAAGGTGATCTTGCGGATCAGCGGGTGCGCGATCAGGTAGTTCGAGATCTCGGCAGGTGTGCCGTAGACCAGACCGATGACGCCCGCAGGCACGCCCGCATCATGGAAAGCGCGGATCAGCTCGGCAGGGGCTGCGGGCGTTTCTTCGGGCGCTTTGACGATGATGGAGCAGCCGGTAGCCAAAGCGGCAGACATCTTGCGCACGGCCTGGTTGATCGGGAAGTTCCAAGGCGTGAAGGCGGCAACAGGCCCCACGGGCAACTTGAGGACTTGCTGCTGCACCTGGATGTTGCGTGGCGGCACGATGCGGCCATACACGCGGCGGCCTTCTTCGGCAAACCACTCGATGATGTCGGCGGCCGACATGGCCTCGACTTTGGCTTCGGCCAGGGGCTTGCCTTGTTCTTGGGTGAGCAGTTCGGCAATTTGCGGGGCGCGTTCGCGCATCAGGGCTGCGGCCTTGCGCATGATCGCGCTGCGCTCGTTGGCGGGCACATCGCGCCACAACTCGAAACCCTTTTGCGCGGCTTGCGCAGCCCGCTCCAGGTCGGGGATGCCGGCATGGGCCAGGCGGCCGATTTCGGTGCCGGTGGCGGGGTTGAACACGGCCAGGGTGCGGCCGCCTTCGGCATCGCACCATTGGCCATTGATGAAGAGTTGGGTGTGGGGGTAGGTCATAAGACGTCCAGTGGGCAAACAAACAAAAAAGCCATTGTGGCGGGAAACCGGGCGCGTGCCGTCAACACTGTGACACGGCACGGGATGACGGGTCACGCCCCTTGCAGGGCAAGCGAGAGGTGCTCGATCAGCACATTCACCCGGTGCGGGATGTAGCGGTTGCTGGGCAAGACGGCGTAAATGCCCAGCGGCGGGGCCTCAAAGTCCTGCAGGATCTCGACCACTTCGCCGCTTTGCAAAAAGGGCTCGGCAATGAAGTCGGGCTGCAAGGTGATGCCCATGCCCTGTGCGGTGGCCTGCACCAGGGCCAGGCCGTTGTTGGCCTGGATGCGGCCGCGCACCGCAAACGACTGCAGCTGGCCTTGCACACGGTAGGGCCAGCTCGCCCCCTTGGGGCTCATGGAATAAACCAGACACTCGTGGTGACGCAACTCCTCGGGGTGGCGCACGCTGCCGTGTTCAGACAGGTAGGCGGGCGAGGCCAGCGTCAGCAAACGGCAATGCCCCAGGCTGCGCACGATGTCGCCGGGCTGCAGGTCGGCGGTGATGCGGATCGACAGGTCAATGCCCTCTTCGATCAGGTTGGCCCGCTGGTCCGAAAAGTCCATCAACAGCTCGATGTGCGGCTGCGCTTTGGCGAACGCAAGCAAGGCGGGCATGAGCCGCTGCAGGCCAAAACTCAGGGGCAGGCCCAGGCGGATGCGTCCGCGCGGCACGGCTTTTTCTTCGTCCAGGCTGGACTCGGCGGCGTCCACCATGTTCAGGATGACACGGCACTTTTCGAGGTAAGCCGCGCCTGCGGGCGTGAGGGTCAGGCTGCGGGTGCTGCGCGTGATGAGCTTGACACGAAGGTGCTTTTCCAGCGCCGCGATCTGGCGCGTGACCACCGAGCGGGCCACCTGAAGCTGGTCGGCCACGGCGGTGAATGTGCCCGCTTCGGCCACACGCACAAAGATTTGCATTGCATCGAGCTTGTCCATTGTTGCTGATTCTGCAACAAGACAGGGTGGTCCCAAAGCAAGCGGTAAACTGAATGAAAATATCGGAGATCGGCCCCATGAAACTGCACCACATCGCCAACCAGCACATCGCCCCGGCATCGGGCCAGGACATCCCGGTCATCGACCCCTCTACCGGTGAGCAGTTCGACGCCATCGCCCGAGGCAACGCGGCCGACATCGACCGCGCCGTGCACGCTGCCCGCGATGCCTTCCAAGGCGACTGGGGCCGCCTGAGCGCCACCGAGCGCGGGCGCCTGTTGCAACGCCTGGCCCAGCACATGCTGGCCCACATCGACGAGCTGGCCGCCATCGAGTCACGCGACTGCGGCAAACCCACCACCTTGGCGCGCGGCGACGTGACGGCCGTGGCGCGTTATTTCGAGTTCTATGCCGGGGCCGCCGACAAACTCATGGGCGAGACCATTCCCTTTTACAACGGCCACACCGTCTTCACCCTGCGCGAACCGTTTGGCGTGACGGGCCATGTGATCCCCTGGAACTACCCGCTGCAGATTTTTGGCCGCAGCGTGGCGGCCTCGCTGGCGGTGGGCAATGCCTGCGTGGTCAAGCCGGCCGAAGACGCCTGCCTGTCGATCCTGCGCGTGGCCGAGATGGCGGCCGAGGTGGGCTTTCCGGCCGGCGCGCTCAACATCGTCACCGGCTACGGCCACGAGGCGGGCGACCTGCTGGTGCGCCACCCGGGTGTGGACCATGTGTCCTTCACCGGCTCGCCGCGTGTGGGCCAGCTGGTGGTCCAGGCGGCGGCCGAACACCATGCGCCTGTGACGCTGGAGCTGGGCGGCAAGTCGCCCCAGATCATTTTTGGCGACGCCGACATGGACGCCATGACCACCGTGGTGACCAACGCCATCGTGCAAAACGCCGGCCAGACCTGCTCGGCCGGCAGCCGCGCCCTGGTGCACCGCCCGGTGTACGAAGCGGTGGTCGAGCGGCTGGCGAAGTCCTTTGCCGCCACCCGCACCGGTCCGGCCAGCATGGACCTCAACTGCGGCCCCTTGATCCGCGAATCGCAAATGCAGCGCGTGCGCAGCTTTGTGGAACTCGCCAAGAGCGACGGCCTGCCGATCGCCGCGCAAGGCCAGCTGGTGCCCGAAGCGCCCAAAGGGGGTTTCTACCAGGTGCCCACCTTGATCCGCGACGTGCCCATTGAGCACCGCATTGCGCAAGAAGAAATCTTCGGCCCGGTTCTGGCCATCAGCCCCTTTGACGACGAAGACCACGCCATCGAACTGGCCAACGGCACCGAATACGGCCTGGCCGCCGCGCTGTGGACGCAGGACGGTGGTCGCCAGTTGCGCATGGCGCGTCGCCTGCAAAGCGGCCAGGTCTTCGTCAACAACTACGGCGCGGGCGGCGGCATCGAGCTGCCGTTTGGCGGCGTCAAGGCCAGCGGCCATGGCCGCGAAAAAGGCTTTGAAGCGCTCTACAGCTTCACCACGCTCAAGACCGTCACCATCAAGCACGGCTGAACGCCGTTGGAGCCTCACATGCAAAACCCCCGCATCGGCATGATCGGCCTGGGCCTGATGGGCCTGGGCATCGCCACCAACATCGTCAAAAAAGGCTTCGCGCTCACCGCCATGGAGCACCCGGGCAACCAGCCCCTGGTGGATCTGATCGCTGCGGGTGCCCAAACCGCACCAACGGCGCAGGCCGTGGCGCAGGCCAGTGACATCGTCATCCTCTGCGTCAACGGCTCGGCCCAGGTCGAAGCCATTTTGGCGGGCGACACCGGCTTGCTGGCGGGCTTGCGCGCAGGCATGACGGTGATCGACTGCTCCACCAGCATCCCCGCGTCCACCCAGCAGGTGGCGGCCACGCTGGCCCAGCGTGGCGTGCGCTTCATGGACGCGGCCATGACCCGCACCCCCAACGAAGCCATGCAAGGCCGCCTGAACCTGCTGATCGGTGGCGATGCGGCGCTGCTCGAAGAAGTGCGCCCCCTGCTGTCCACCTTTGCCGAAAACATCGTGCATGCCGGCGCCGTGAGCGCGGGCCACAGCATGAAGCTGCTGCACAACTTTGTCTCGCTCGGCTCGGTCACCCTGCTGGCCGAAGCGGCAGCATGTGCGCGCCGCTCGGGCATTGACGACGCGGTGTTTGTCGAGGTGCTGGAAAAAGGCGGTGGCTGGGGCGCGGCGCTCGAGCGCCTCAAGCCCTACCTGCTGCGCGGCGAAACCTCGGGCCTGCGTTTTTCGATGGGCAACGCCCTCAAGGACCTGGGCTACTACGCCGACATGGCCCGCGAAACCGGCTCGCACAACGCCGCCGCCCAAGCCATGCAGGCCACGCTGGCTGCGGCCTGCCAGGCGGTTGATCCGCAGACCCTGCTGCCCGAGCTGGTGGGCCAGTTAACCAAGGGCGCACTCAAGGCCTGAGGCCGCCCGCCCACAAGTTCATTGTGGGAGAGAGCCCCCGCTTGCGAATCTGCGCCGAAGGCTCTGCACGCATTCGGCCGCGGGGGCGGCCTCCTACAAACCCCGGCATTCCGCGCAGGGACAGCCCCCTGCTGATTCCCCACCCAAAGCTGTTCTGCCCTTCAATTGTTGCAATCAATGCAACAAGCATTTGTAGATTCGCTACTTCTTCTAATCGATTGAAGCGCCTAAAGTTCGATCCATCGGTGGCACACCAACCTGTTTTGGCGCCACCCCCTTAACCCGGACTTGTACCGAACTTTGGATTGCCCACCACCATGACCGCCCCACGCTCTGTCCTGTTTGTGCCCCACGGCTCCCCCATGTTTGCCCTGCATCCGGGTGCGGCGGGCGCGGCCATGACGCAGGTGGCGGCGCAGCTGGGCACGCCCCGCGCCATCGTGGTGGTCAGCCCGCACTGGGAAACGGCGGTGCCCACGGTCGGTTTTGCCACCCGACCCGAGACCATCCACGACTTTGGCGGCTTTGACCCGCGCCTGTACGAGATGCAATACCCTGCCACCGGCTGCCCCGAGGTGGCCGCCCAAGTGGTGACCGCCCTGCAAGCGGCTGGCCTGCCCGTGGCGCAAGACGCCCAGCGCGGCCTGGACCATGGCGCCTGGATTCCCCTGCGCCAGATGTTCCCCGACGCCGACGTGCCGGTGGTGCCGCTGTCGGTGCAAAGCCACCTGGGCCCCGAGCACGCCTACCGTGTGGGCCAGGCGCTGGCCGGTCTGGCGCAGCAAGGCATTTTGGTGCTGGCTTCCGGCAACATCACGCACAACCTGCGCGACTTCATGGTGGTGCGCATGCAAGGCGGCGCGACACCCGCTTATGTGCAGACCTTCGCCGACTGGATCCACACCCACATGACCGAACGCGATGTGCCCGGCCTGCTGGCCTACCGCCAGCAAGCCTCTGGCCAGCGCGCCCACCCCAGCGACGAACACCTGCTGCCGCTGTTCACCGCCCTGGGCGCGGCGGGAGCCGACGCGCAACCCGAAGCGTTTTTCCGGGGCATCAGTGACCACGTCATCGCCATGGACGGCTACGCCTTCCACTGAGCCGAACTTTTCAAGAGATTGCACCGCATGAACACGCACTACACCCGCACCGCCAAAAGCCTGCACTGGCTGATGGCCCTGATGATTTTCGGCCTGCTGGCCCTGGGCTTTTACATGACCGACCTGCCCCTGTCGCCCGAAAAACTGCAGTACTACTCCTGGCACAAATGGGCTGGGGTCACGGTGTTCGCACTGGTCTGGCTGCGCCTGGCCTGGCGCATCACCCACCGCCCACCCGCACTGCCGGACAGCCTGTCCGCGCCCATGCAATGGGCAGCGCACTTCGGACACTTTCTGCTCTATGCACTGATGATCGCCATCCCCTTGAGTGGCTGGCTGATGAGCTCGGCCAAAGGCTTTCAGACCATCTGGTTTGGTGTGCTGCCGATCCCCGACCTGATCGGCAAGGACAAGGCCTTGGGCGAGCAACTGGCACAGCTGCACTGGGCTTTGAATGTGGGCTTGCTGCTCTTGATCGCAGGGCATGCAGCGGCAGCGCTGTGGCACCACGTCGTGCACAAAGACGACACGCTGCGCCGCATGTTGCCGGCCCGCTGAAAGCCGAACGCTCAACGCCCATAAAAAAGGAACCCCATGAACACCGTTTTGAAATCCCTGCTGGCCCTGTCGGTCGCCGCGCTCGCCTCGCAAGTGCAGGCCGCGCCTTACCAATCCATCGTGCCTGCCAAAAGCAGCATCACCTTTCAGTTCAAACAGATGGGCGTGAGCGCCGATGGGCGCTTCAAAAAGTTCGCTGCGCAAGTGAACTTTGACCCGGCCAAGGCCGAGCAAGGCAAAGCCAGCTTTGAAGTCGAGCTGGCCAGCGTGGACACCGGATCGGGCGAAGCCGATCAGGAAGTGGTGACCAAGTCGTGGTTCAACACGGCCGCTTTCCCCAAAGCCCAGTTTGTGAGCAAACAGATCAAACAGACCGCGCCCAACCAATACGAAGTGCTGGGCACGCTGAGCATCAAAGGCCAAAGCCGCGAAGTGAAGTTTCCCCTCAAGCACACGCCCCAAGGCAAGGACGGCCTGCTCACAGGCGGCTTCACCTTGAAGCGCGCCGACTACAGCATCGGCGAAGGCATGTGGGCCAAGTTCGATGTGGTGGCCAACGACATCCAGGTCAACTTTTCGATCACCGCATCACAGGGCAAATGAACAAGTCCAAGACATGGACCCCCGATCGAGTCGGGGGTGACAGCGGGATAAAACCCGGAACGAATCGGGGGTGACGATGGTTTGTCATACCAGCGCATGCGGATATCCATGCCCCCAGAACCATTTCTTTTTTCTCTCCACTCACTTTTTTTCAACAGGAGCTTTCTCATGACATCTTTCAAACAACTCGCCGCCGCTTTGGCCTTTGCATCGGTGGCCGCAGGCTCGGCACTGGCTGCACCCGTGACCTACAACGTGGACAGCTCGCACACTTTCCCGCGCTTCTCGTACTCGCACTTCGGCCTGTCTACACAGCTGAGCAGCTTCAGCAACACCAGCGGCAAAGTGGTGTTTGACGCCGAAGCCAAGACCGGCTCGGTGGACATCACCATCGACATGAAGTCGGTCAACACCGGTTTTGCCGATTTCAACGGCCACATCCAGGGCGAGGACTTTTTGGACACCGCCAAGTTCCCCACCGCGACCTTCAAGTCGACCAAGGTGGTGTTTGAAGGCGACAAGCCCAAGGCCATCGAAGGCAACCTGACCATCAAGGGCGTGACCAAGCCCGTGACCCTGCAGGTGAGCAACTTCCTGGCCATGCCCCACCCCATGATGAAAAAGCCCGCTTTGGGCGCCAACGCGTTCACCACCATCAAGCGCACCGAGTTCAACGCCGGTAAATTCGCGCCTTATGTGGGTGACGAGGTGCGCATCGACATCGCCATCGAAGCCGTCGCACCCTGAGTCTTTTTGCTCTTTCAGTCCAAGCCACCCCGGGCATCCCGGGGTGGCTTTTTTTATTGCAACACCCACACCCACCCATCGGTATAGCACTGGAGGCAGAGGCAAATTGACCGTCCGATGCATGGTCGCAGGAACCTGGCTTTTCTAACATCGAAGCTCCTTTCTTTCAGAAGCCTTGTAACCCCATGCGACCCGACATACGCCCCCTCATGGGATATGGGTTGCGTCCTGCTGTGGAGACCACGATGTCCTTGTTCAAGAAAATTTTGGTGCCGATCGATGGCAGCCAGACCGCCAGCAAAGCACTGGATTACGCGCTCAAGCTGGCGCAAGCCGACCAGGCGGAGGTGCGTCTGGTGTACTGCATCGACGAGCTCTCATTGCTGAGCAACCATGAATACTCGGGCGAGATCGCGCAGCTGGCGCGGGAAAACGGTCACAAGGTGTTGGAAAGCGGCATGGCGCTGGCCAGCACCGCCAAAGTGAAGGCCGACACACGGCTGATCGACCGCGTGGGGCAACGCCTGGGCGAATCGGTGGCCGACGCCGCAGGCGAATGGGGCGCCGATCTGGTGGTGCTCGGCACCCATGGTCGCCGGGGTATTGGGCGGGTTCTGCTCGGCAGTGGTGCCGAGCAGGTCATGCGCATGTCACCTGTGCCGGTGCTGATGGTGCGGGGTTTTGATTGACCCACGCATTCGGGGTTGAAGGTCAGTCGATCTTCGCGCCCGACGCCTTGACCACCTGCGCCATGCGCACATAGTCGGCCGCCAGCAACTTGGCAAAGTCGGCATTGCTCATGTCGCGTGGCTCGATGCCCTGCTTGTCCAGGCGCTCCAGGATCACCGGGTCCTTGAGCAGCTTGCTCACCGCCGCATGGATGCGGTTGGCCTGCTCTGCGGGCACGCCTGCAGGGCCGAGCAAACCAAACCACGAATCGAACTGGTAACCCGGCAAGCCGCTTTCGGCCAGGGTGGGCAAGTCGGGCAGGTATTTGCTGCGCTTGGGCGAGGTCACACCCAGCAAACGGATGCGGCTGTCCTTGGAGAAGGCCAAAGCGCCGATGCTGGCAGCGATGACCGCTTGGGCACGGCCGGAAATGACTTCGTTGATCGCCTCGCCCGTGGCCTTGAGCGGCACATGCACCACATCGATGCCTGCCAGGCCCGTGAAGTACGCCATGGCCAGGTGCGTGGCACTGCCCACACCAGCGCTGGCGTAGTTCATCTTGCCGGGGTTGGCCTTGGCGTGGCGGATGAATTCGGCCGCCGTCTTGGCGGGCACGTCGGGGTGCACCATGAGCACATAGCTGGCGCTGCCGATGTGGCCCAGTGGCGCAAAGTCTTTTTGCGGGTCGTAGGTCAGCTTGGTGTACAGCGAGCCAGCAATGTTGTGGCTGGCCGCGGCCATGACCATGACCGAACCATCGGCTTCGGCGCGGGCCACATAGGCGTTGCCAATCGTGCCACCTGCGCCCGCGCGGTTTTCCACGATCACCGTTTGACCCAAAGCCGCCCCCATCTCGACCGAGAACGAACGCGCCAGGATGTCCTGCACTCCACCCGGTGCAAAAGGCACCACGATGCGCACCGGTTTGGTGGATTGGGCCTGGGCCATGCCCACCGCCGACAGCAAAGCCGTGCCCAAGCTGGACGCCAAAAGTTCACGCCGTTGAATCATGTGTGTTTCCTTGAAAAGTTTTCTGTTCATTCAAAAATCAGGCCACGCACACCCGGTCGGCCAGGCGGCGCATGAAGCGCTCGCACCAGGCCAGTTGTTCCAGCGTGACCCATTCGTTGGGCTGGTGCGCCTGCGCAATGTGGCCGGGGCCGCAGACGATGGTGGGCACACCCGCCTGGTGAAACAGAGCAGCTTCCGTGCCAAACGAGACCTTGCCCGCGCCACTGGCCGGGTCGACCTCGGCGCAGTCAAAACACAGCTGCGCGATCTCGCTGTCGGCCGCCGTGGCAAAGCCGGGCAACACCGATTTGAGTTCGTGCGTGATGCCCGTGTCGGGTGCGACGGCCTGCATGGCGGGCACCAGGCTCTCGCCAAAGGCCTTGGCCCGTGCAAACAGCTCTTCGGGCGTGTTCATGTGGTGGTGGCGAATCTCCCAGGTCACCTCGCACTGGCGCGGGATGATGTTGAGCGCCGTACCCCCTGCGATCACACCCGTGTGGATGGTGGTGTGGGGCACGTCGTAGATCGGGTCGAACGGGCCGTTTTGCGCCAGTTCGCGGTGCATGCTTTTCAGGTGAGCAACAAACTCGCAGGCGATCTCGACCGCGTTCACGCCCAACGGCGTGAGGGAAGAATGCGCCTCAAAACCGTGCACCGTGGTTTTGTACGAATGCTTGCCTTTGTGCGCGATCACCACCTGCATACCGGTGGGCTCGCCCACGATGCAACCTGCGGGCTTGAAGCCCTGGGCCTGCATGTCGGCGATCATGCGGCGCACGCCAATGCAGCCGACTTCTTCGTCATAGCTGAAAGCCAAATGGATCGGGCGCTTGAGTTTTCTTTTCAACAACTCGGGCACCATCATCAGGCAGGTCGCACCAAAACTCTTCATGTCGGTCACGCCGCGGCCGTACATCTTGTCGCCCTGGATCACGACCTTGAACGGGTCGGTGTCCCAGGGCTGGCCGTCGACGGGCACCACGTCGGTGTGGCCCGAGAGCACCAGCCCACCCACCTTGGTTTCGCCGTCGTGCGCAGGCAGCGTGGCCCAGAGGTTGGCTTTTTGGCCGCTGTCGTCGTAGGTGCGGCTGCAGCTGATGCCCAAGTCGTTCAAATAGGCCTCGGTCCAGTCCAGCAAGGCCAGGTTGCTGTCACGCGAGACGGTGGCAAAGGCGATCCATTTTTCGATCAGGGGCAGGGCGGCCAAGTCGGTGGCCTGGACCGAGGACAGGGCAGCTTGAGGAAGCGGGGCGTTCATGGGGGACTCCGTTCAAAAGGGGTTCCAACTGGGGCGCCTGATCTTACCGGGCCAAGCGCCCGGCCGCGTCACCTTGCCGACATGGGTCGGCTGCGGCTGCCTCTAAAGTGGACATGCATCCCTCCCTCAACCTCTGGAGTCTCCATGGCCATTTACGAGCTGCGCACCTATTCCGTGATCGTCGGAAAAATGTCCGAAGTCATCTCGCACTACAAAAACGAGGGCTGGCCTGCGCTGGCCAAGCACCCGCCAAAACTGGTGGGCTATTTCACGGGCGATGTGGGGGCGGTGAACGAGCTGATCCATGTCTGGAAGTTCGACGACGACGCCGACCGCCGCGCGTTTTGGGCCGGGGTGTTTGCCGACCCGGAATTCATGGCCTTTGCCGCCAAGATCCGCCCGCTGATGCGTGAGCAAAACAACAAGCTCATGCTGTCGGCCCCCTGGGGCCCGCAACCCTGAGCCGCTTGGGTGGCCGCATGCGCCGCCCGGGCTCGGTCTTCACTGCACCAGGTAGCCCCCATCCACCGGCAGGATCACGCCCGTCACAAAGCGGGCTGCCGGGCTGGCCAAAAACAGCACCGGATCGGCCACTTCTTCGGGCTGGCCCCAACGGCCCATGGGCGTGCGGCCCACGATCTGGGCGCTGCGCGTCGGGTCGTCTTGCAAGGCCTGCGTCAAGGGCGTGGCGATCCAGCCCGGGGCCACCGCGTTCACCCGGATGCCGTCGACCGCATACGCAATGGCCAGCGACTTGGTCAGCTGCGCCACACCACCCTTGCTCGCGCTGTAGCCCGGCGTCGGGCTGCTGCCAAAAAAGCTCAACATCGAGGCGATGTTGACGATGCAGCCCTGGCGGGCTTTCAAGGCGGCACGCGCCGCAGCGCAGGCGCGCATGGTCCCGTTCAGGTTGATGTCCACGGTTTTCGCGAACACATCCGGGTCATGCTCGACCCCGCGCTGCACGATGCCCGCGCAATTGACCAACACATCCAGCTCGGTGAATTCAGCCAAACTTTTTTGTACCTGTTCGTTGTGCCGCACATCCAGCACCTGGAATGCAATGCGTTGGTTGGCAGGCAAAGCCTGCGCCGCCGCGACCTCGGCGGGCGTGGCCCCTGTGGCCGTCACACGCGCACCCGTGGCGGCGAATGCCCGGGCAATGGCCGCGCCAATGCCGCTGGTGCCCCCGGTGATGAAAACTTGTTTGACCGTGTCCATGCCGCGTCTCACTTTCTGGGTTTTGAGAGTCCAGCTTACAAGGGCATGCAGGGTCTGCGCTGTCACCCAAGGGCGTGGGGGGGCAGGTTGGGCGATGGGTTGGGGCGGGTTGATGGTGGGTTGGCGGTGCAGACATGGATTCCCGCATTCGCGGGAATGACAAGAGGGGTGCGAGCGGGAATGACAACAAGGGTCAATGCGGAATGACAAGAGGGGGCGTGACGGCTGCGACGGGGTTCCCCGTGTTCTCCCTGATGCTTGGGTCTTGCAAAATTTGTATGATGACCTGATTAATTTGAATCAGGAGTTCTCCATGCAACGCAGAAACTGGATCGCGGCGGCCGTTGCCGTGGTGGCCATGTCGCCCTTTTGGGCCACCAACGCTTTGGCGCAGGCCTGGCCGGCTCGCCCCATCAAACTGGTGGTGCCCTTTCCGCCCGGCGGCCTGATCGACAACATGGCCCGTTTGGTGGCGCCCAAGTTGTCGCAAGAGTTAGGGCAGCCCATCGTGATCGACAACAAACCCGGTGCCGGGGGCAACCTGGGTGCGGCCGAAGCGGCCCGCGCAGCGGCCGACGGCTACACGCTGCTGATGGCGTCGCCACCTCTCACCATCAGCCCGGCGCTCTATGCCAAGCTGCCCTATAAGCCTGAACAGATCGTGCCGGTCGGCTTGCTGGGCCGTGTGCCCAATGTGCTGGTGGTCAACCCGGCTTCGGGCATCCAGAGCGTGGCCGACCTGAGCGCCCGCATCAAGACCAAGCCCGGCCAACTCAACTACGCGTCCAACGGCCAAGGCACGTCCTTGCACCTGAGCGCCGAGCTCTACAAAAGCATGTCCGGCCTGTTCATCACGCACATCCCCTACCGGGGTGCGGCGGCGGGCTTGACGGCGGTGATGGCCGACGAGGTCAGCATGATGTTTGACAACCTGCCTTCGGCCCTGGGCCTGATCAATGGCGGCAAGCTCAAGGCCCTGGCCGTGACCACGCCCCAGCGCAGCAGCGCCTTGCCGGGTGTGCCCACCATGGAGGAAGCTGGCGTCAAGGGTTACCAAGTGTTCGCCTGGTTCGGCGTGGCCGCGCCTGCGGGCTTGCCTGCACCGGTGGCGCAAAAGCTGGAACAAGCGCTGGAGCGTGTGGCCAAGCAGCCCGAAGTCCAAGCCGCGATCCAAAAAGCCGGCGCCGAGCCGACTTGGGTGAACGCCCAAGGCATGGCCAGCTTCATGCAGGCCGACATGGCGCAGTGGAAAAAAGTCGCGGCCTACGCCAAGATCAACCTGGATTGAGAGCACGAACATGACAACAGTCGGATTGATCGGTTTGGGGGCCATGGGCTCGGGCATGGCCGCATCGCTGCGCCGCGCCGGGCACAACGTGCAGGTGTTTGATGTGCGCCGCGAAGTCGCTGCGGCCTTTGCACAAGACGGCGGCGTGGCGCACGACACGCTGGCGTCGCTGGGCGCGGCGTGTGATGTGATCGTGTCGGTGGTGGTCAATGCCGCGCAGACCGAGAGCGTGCTGTTTGGCGACGGCACCACCCCCGGTTGCGCGGCCAGCATGAAGCCCGGCAGCGTGTTCGTGATGTGCTCCACCGTGGACCCGAATTGGTCGGTCGCGCTCGAAGCCCGGCTGGAGGCCATGGGTCTGCGTTATGTGGACGCACCCATCTCGGGCGGCGCGGCCAAGGCGGCCAGTGGTCAGATGACCATGATGACGGCGGGCAAGCCCGAGGCTTATGCATTGGCCGAGCCCTTTTTGAACGCCATGGCCGCCAAGGTCTACAAGCTGGGCGACAGCGCAGGCGCGGGCAGCAAGGTCAAGATCATCAACCAATTGCTGGCGGGCGTGCACATCGCCGCGGCGGCCGAAGCCATGGCCCTGGGCCTGCGCGAAGGTGTGGACCCTGCGGCTTTGTATGAGGTGATCACGAACAGCGCGGGCAACAGCTGGATGTTTGAAAACCGCATGGCCCATGTGCTGGCGGCGGACTACACGCCACTCTCGGCCGTGGACATTTTTGTGAAGGATCTGGGCATCGTGCTGGACATGGCGCGTGCCAGCAAGTTCCCGCTGCCGCTGTCGAGCACCGCGCACCAGATGTTCATGCAGGCCAGCACCGCGGGATTTGCCAAGGAAGACGACAGCGCGGTGATCAAGATTTTCCCGGGCATTGAGTTGCCTGGTCCCAAAGGTTCCTGAAGCTTGTGGGAGGCCGCCCCTGCGGCCGAAAGCCTTCGCGCGCAGGGGCGCGCTCCAACAACAACACCCCAACACAAGCCAACCATGACCAAAACATTGAAATTGGGCTGTATTGCCGACGACTTCACCGGCGCCACGGACCTGGCCAACAACCTGGTGCGCTCAGGCATGCGGGTGGTGCAAACCATCGGTGTGCCCACAGGGCCCCTGGCCGCCGAGGTGGATGCGGTGGTGGTGGCGCTCAAGTCGCGCACCATTCCGGCTGCTGAGGCCATCGCGCAATCGCTCGACGCCTTGAAGTGGCTGCAGGCGCAAGGGGCGCAGCAGATCTATTTCAAATACTGCTCGACCTTTGACAGCACGCCCGAAGGCAACATCGGCCCGGTGACCGAAGCGCTGATGGACGCGCTGGGCACGGACTTCACCATCGCCACCCCGGCCTTTCCGGACAACGGTCGCACCGTGTTCAAGGGTTACCTGTTTGCAGGCCATGTGCTGCTGAACGAGTCGGGCATGCAAAACCACCCGCTCACACCGATGACCGACGCCAACTTGGTGCGTGTGATGCAGGCGCAAACCAAGCGCAAGGTGGGCTTGATCGACTACAAAACCGTGGCACAAGGCGAAGCGGCGATTCGCGAACGCATCGCTGCGCTGCGTGCCGAAGGTGTGGGCGTGGCCGTGGTGGACGCGACCAGCAACGACGACTTGCACCTGCTCGGGCCTGCCCTGAAGGGCATGCCGCTCGTCACCGCAGGTTCGGGCGTGGCGATTGGCCTGCCCGCCAACTTTGGCCTGAAGCCTTCGCTGCAAGCGAGCCAGTTGCCTGCGGCCAGTGGCTTGCAGGCGGTGGTTTCGGGCAGCTGCTCGGTGGCCACCAACGCGCAGGTGGCGCATTTCAAAGCCACTGGTCGGCCCGCTCGGGCCATTGGCCCCGCCAGTTTGATGCATGGCCAAAGTGACGCTGTGGTGCAGCAGGTGCTGGCCTGGGCCGCACCGCTCTTGAAAGACGGCCCGGTGCTGGTGTACTCCACCGCCGAACCCGATGCCGTGAAAGCCGTGCAGGCGCAGCTGGGCGTGGCCGAAGCGGGTGCTTTGGTCGAACACGCACTGGCCGCTGTGGCGCGTGGATTGGTCGGTCTGGGTGTGAAGCAGCTGGTGGTGGCGGGCGGTGAAACCTCGGGCGCTTGTGTGCAGGCCTTGGGCATCGCGCAGCTGCAAATCGGCCCGCAGATCGACCCGGGTGTGCCCTGGTGCCATGCGCCTTCCGGTGTGCACATCACGCTCAAATCGGGCAATTTCGGCACCGAGGACTTTTTCACCAAAGCCTTTGCGACCTTGCAATGAGCCATCTCCCTGTAGGAGCGAGCCCCCGCTCGCGAATGTGGGTCTGTGCCACAGCCAGTATTCGGCCGCAGGGGCGACCTCCCACAAAAACGGCCGCTCCTACAATGCCCCCATGCCATCCGGAGACCGCGCATGAATGAATCCCAAGCCCGCGAAGAGATCTGCCGCGTGGGCCGCAGCCTGTTCGAGCGCGGCTATGTGCACGCCACGGCAGGCAACATCAGCGTGCGGCTCCATGACGGCTTTCTGATCACGCCCACCGATGCGTGTCTGGGTTTTCTGGACCCGGCACGCCTGGCCAAGCTGGACCTGCAAGGCCAGCAAGTCAGCGGCGACAAGGGCAGCAAAACCATCGCCTTGCACCGTCAGATTTACGCCGCAGCTTGCGAGACGGATGCCGACACGCGCTGCGTGATCCATACGCACAGCACGCACTGCGTGGCCCTCAGCCTGAACGCTCAAGGCCCCGAATTGCTGCCGCCCATCACGCCCTACTTTGTGATGAAGGTCGGCCATGTGCCACTGGTGCGCTACCACCGCCCGGGCAGCCCCAATGCCGCGCAAACTGTGGCCGACCTGATCCGCCAATATGCCGCTCGCGGCACGCCCATCCGCGCCGTGATGCTCGCCCGCCTGGGGCCCAATGTCTGGCACGACACGCCCGCCGCCGCCATGGCCACGCTCGAAGAGCTGGAAGAAACGGCACGGCTGATGCAGCTGCAAGCCCACACGCCCCCCCTGCACGCCAGCGAACTGGACGAACTGCGCCAAGTCTTTGGAGCGCGGTGGTGATGCGCCAGCCCATGGATATCTTCAGCCTGTCATCCCGGCCTCCGAGCCGGGATCCAGCATGGGTGGGTGCACATGGACCCCGGATCAAGTCCGGGGTGACAGTGGCTTGTTAGGCCTGAGACAGACAACAGCATGTTGTGCCTGAGTCTGACAATGGCACCTCGCGCCCGAACCCCCGACCTCCATCACGTTTTATCGAAAGAAACCCATGCCACGTTTTGCCGCCAACCTCTCGATGATGTACCCCGATCTGCCGTTTCTGGACCGCTTTGAAGCGGCGGCCAAAGACGGTTTCAAGGCCGTGGAGTATTTGTTTCCTTATGCCTTTCCTGCGCAAGAACTGGCAGCCCGCCTCAAGGCCAACGGCTTGCAGCAGGTGCTGTTCAACGCCCCGCCGGGCGGCACCGATACCGACAGCTTTGGCAAGGCTTGGGAGACGGGCCAACGGGGCACGGCCAGTGTGCCCGGGCGCGAAGCCGAGTTTCGCACCGGCTTTGCGCAAGCCCTGGTGTATGCCGAGGCCTTGAACTGCCCACGCATCCACGCCATGGTGGGCCTGCGGGCCGAGGGGACCAGCCCTGAAGCGGCTGACGCCACACTCATCGGCAACCTGCAATGGGCCGCCGTCGAAGCCGCCAAGGCCGGGCGCGATGTGTTGGTCGAGCCGATCAACACACGCAGCGTGCCGGGCTTTCACCTCAACCGCCAGGACCACGCGCACCGCATCGTGCAGGCCGTGGGTGCGACCAATGTGAAAGTGCAGATGGACCTGTTCCACTGCCAGATCGTCGAGGGCGATTTGAGCGCCAAGATCGCCCAGTACCTGCCCACGGGCCGGGTGGGGCATTTCCAGATCGCCGAGGTGCCCAACCGCCACGAGCCGGGCACGGGCGAGGTGAACTGGACCCACATCTTCCAGACCATCGACAAGGTGTCGGCCGAATGCGGCTGGGACGGCTGGATTGGCTGCGAGTACAACCCGGTCGATGCTTCGGCGGGGGGCACCTCACGCGGCTTGGGCTGGGTGCGTCCTTACCTGTGAACCCGAGACCTTGTGACCTGAGCCGTGATGGATGATCTTCATTACCTGATTTGGGCGGGTCTGGCTGCTGCCATGGTGGGTCTGTCGAAAGGGGGCTTGCCCACGGTGGGCATGCTGTCCGTGCCCATTCTTTCGCTGTTCATGTCCCCGGTCAAAGCGGTCGTGATGCTGCTGCCCATCTACATCATCTCTGACATGGTCGGGTTGTGGTTGTACCGCAAAAATTTCAGCGCCATCAACCTGAAAATCCTCGTTCCGGCTGGTGTGGGCGGTGTGTTGGTGGGCTGGCTCACCGCCTCGCTGGTGTCCGACACGGCCGTGAAAATGATGATCGGTCTCATGGGCGTGGGCTTTGTGCTCAACGCCTGGCGCAAGCGCAACACCGCGCAAGCACCCAGGTCAGCCAACTGGCAAAAGGGACTGCTGTGGGGCAGTTTGTCCGGTTTTACCAGCTTCATCTCGCATGCGGGTGGCCCACCGTTTCAGGTTTACCTGCTGCCCCAACAACTGCCCAAGCTGGTGTTTGCCGGTACCTCGACTTTGTTTTTCGCCGTCATCAACCTGGCCAAACTGGGGCCTTATCACCAGCTGCAGCCCTATGGCCCCCATGAACTGACGGGCGCACTGGTGCTGATCCCGTTTGCCCTGGTGGGCACAGTGGTCGGGGCTTATCTGACGCGCAAAATCGCCGACGACTGGTTCTTCAAATGGGTGCAGGTGGGCTTGCTGTTGGTGTCACTGAAATTGATCCTGGACGTTGTCCGGGCTTGAACCCCTTCAACCCGACCTGCACACCGTCTGCGAGCCTTCCCAGTTGCTGAGTGCCTGACCGAGGTCCACGCCGCGACGCATGGCGGTCATTTCGGCCACGATGCTCAGCGCGATTTCGGGCGGGGTCAAAGCACCCATGTTGAGCCCCACCGGACCGTGCAACTGGCGCACCTCGGCTTCGCTCAAATCAAACGCCAACAAGCGCTTGCGGCGTTGCGCATTGTTGTGCAGCGAGCCCAAAGCGCCCACATAAAAAGCGGGCGTTCGCAGCGCCTCCATCAGGGCCAGGTCATCGAGCTTGGGGTCGTGGGTCAGCGCGACCACAGCGCTGTTGTGGTCCAGGCACATGGCCAGCACCAGGTCGTCGGGCATCTGGGTGGACAGAGTCACGTCGGCCATGGTGTCCCAGCCTTCGTGGTATTCGGTGCGCGGCTCGCACACGGTGACCTGGTAGTCCAGCATCACGGCCATGCTGGCCAGATAACGCGAGAGTTGGCCGCCGCCAATGATGAGCAAACGCAAGCGCGGGCCGTGCACCGTGGTGAGGCTCTGGCCGTCAAACTGCAGCTTGTCGCCTGTGGTGGCGGTCCCCATGCGTACCAGGCCTGTGGCCATGTCCAGACGGCGCTCCACGCGCTGGTGTTGTTCGATGAGCACCAGCAATTCGCGCAGTTGCGATTGAGGCGACAGCGGCTCCAGCACCAGCTGTACCGTGCCGCCGCAGGGCAGGCCAAAGCGGTGCGCTTCTTCGGCGGACTGCCCGTAGATGGTGGCCTCGGGCAGGCGCAGCGCCAGCTCGCCAGCGGCCACGCGACGGATCAGATCGTCTTCGATGCAGCCACCCGACACCGAGCCGGCCACCTGGCCATCGCCCCGGATGACCATGAGCGAGCCTGGCGGGCGGGGGGCCGAACCCCAGGTGCGCACCACCGTGCCCATGACCACGCGGTGGCCCCGGCTTTGCCAGTCGAGGGCGGTGCGGATCACGTCGATGTCGATGCTGTGCATGTGCGTCTGTTTTTAGAGTTCCAAATCGTGCGGCCAGCGCAGGCTTTGACCTGTCAAGTGCTCCACCGCCTGGCGGTCGGCCTCATTGTCCACGTCCAGACGGTAATGGCCATCGGGTGTTTCCCAGCGGTAAACGGCTTCGGGGTGCGCCTGCTGCCATTGGCGTGCGCCCATATCCACATCACCCGCCAGAATTTGCGCCATGACGGTGCAGGTAAAGACCACCGGGTTGCCCGGCAGGCCTTGCACGCTCGGTTGCAGCAACTGCGTGCCGACAGGGCGTTGCGCAAAAGCTTGCAGCAACGCTTGCACCGCCCGTACATCGATCAAGGGCTGGTCAGCCAAGGCCACCACCACCGCATCGAGCCCGGATGGCAAGGCGCGCAAACCGGCACGCAGTGAGCTGACGTGGCCATCATTGGGTTGCGGATTGAGCACCGGTTGTGCTGACCAGCGGGCCAATGCCCCCTCTTGCAGGATCCGCTTGGCGTGGTGCCCCAGTACCACCCGAATGGGTGCCACACCCGCCAATGACAAAGCCTGCAATTGCCGCTCCAGCAAGCTCATGCCGCCTTGCTGCAGCAGGCATTTGGGCCGATGGCCCATGCGGCTGCCCGCACCTGCGGCCAGCACAAGCGCACCGATGCGCGGTACAGACCCCGGTGTGGGTGATGCAAGCGCCAGCATGTTCAATCGGACACCTTTTGGCATGGACAGGGTGCCCATTGTGCCGCCCTCCTGGGTGGGCACCGTCACCCTCCTGTCACCGCAGCGAACAGCTGGCGTGGCCAGCCCCCCGCAAAAGCGCTACAGTGTTTTTCTTTGACGATGACCCGAGGAACTCCGCCCCATGAACGCTCCCCTGCACCGCGAAATGCCCGAAGGCACGCTCGACAGCGCCCGCGCCCTTCAGGATGTCACCCAAGCCTGGGACAACACCATCCTGCCCGAGTTGAAGAAATACATCGAAATCCCGGCCAAGTCGCCCGCGTTCGATGCCGACTGGGCCGCGCACGGCCACATCGAGTCGGTGCTGCGCCATGCGGCGCAATGGGTGGAGGCGCAGAAAGTCGAAGGCCTGACGCTCGAAATCATCCGCCTGCCCGGGCGCACGCCGGTCATGTTTTTTGAAGTGGCCGCCACCCGCGCCGCCAGCGAGGGCTCGGGCCAGACGGTGCTGATGTACGGCCACCTGGACAAGCAGCCCGAGTTCAACGGCTGGCGCAATGACCTGGGCCCCTGGACCCCGGTTTATGAAGACGGCAAGCTCTATGGCCGGGGCGGCGCGGACGACGGTTATGCGGTGTACGCCAGCATCGCCGCCGTGCAGGCCCTCAAGGCCCAGAAGACACCGCACCCGCGCATCGTCGGCCTGATCGAGACCTGCGAAGAATCCGGCTCCTACGATCTGCTGCCTTATGTGGACGCGCTGCGCACCCGCCTGGGCGATGTGGGCCTGGTGATTTGCCTGGACAGCGGTGCGGGCAACTACGACCAGCTGTGGCTCACCACCAGCCTGCGCGGCATGGCCAGCGGCACGCTCAAGGTGCAGGTGCTGACCGAGGGCATCCACTCGGGCGACGCCTCGGGCCTGGTGCCGTCAAGCTTTCGCATCATGCGCCAGGTGCTGGACCGTCTCGAAGACAGCACCACGGGCCGATTGCTGCCCGCCAGCTTCCACTGCGAAGTGCCTGCCGAGCGGCTGGCGCAAGCGCAGGCCACCGCCGCCATCTTGGGTGACGAGGTGTACAAGCGCTTCCCCTGGGCGCACTACGACTGTGGCGGCTCGACCACCTTTGCCCTGCCCACCACCACCGACCCGGTTCAGGCCCTGCTGAATCGCACCTGGACGCCCACGCTGAGCGTGACCGGGGCCGAAGGTTTCCCGGCGCTGAAAGACGCGGGCAATGTGCTCAGGCCCTATACCGCCTTCAAGCTCAGCCTGCGCCTGCCACCGCTGGTGGACGCGGCGCAGGCTGTGGCCGAAATGAAAGCCCTGCTCGAAGACAACGCGCCTTACCAGGCCAAAGTCACCTTTGAAAGCGGCGGCGGCGCGACAGGCTGGAACGCCCCCGACACCTTGCCCTGGTTCGAGCAGGCGCTCAACGCCTCCAGCCAGGCGCACTTTGGTGCAGGTGTGGGCTACATCGGCCAAGGCGGCACCATCCCGCTCATGAACATGCTCAGCGCCGGTTTCCCCCAAGCGCAAATGATGGTCTGCGGCGTGCTCGGCCCCAAAAGCAACGCGCACGGACCGAACGAGTTTTTGCATGTGCCTTATGCCAAGAAACTCACCGCTGCCGTGGCCGAAGTCATGGCCCGCATGCCGTGATGGTGTCGCAACGGCTGTCGATCTCGCGCCCGACCACGTCAAGCCTGCAGGGCGAAGCGGGCCAGCTGACGGTGTACGACTGGGTCTTGCCTGCAGCCAAGCCCTTGGGCACCGTGCTGTTGGTGCACGGCTTGGGCGAGCACGCCGGGCGCTATGGCGAATTGGCCGCGAATTTGCACCAATGGGGTTTTGCGGTGCGCGGCTACGACCAGCAAGGGCACGGCCAGTCCGAAGGCGCACGGGGCGACCTGCTGCGCCCTGGCAGCTTGCAGGCCGATTTGTGCCGGGTGATCGACGACACGCGCCAACGCCCGTCTTTGGCCAACACGCCCCTCATTGTGTTGGGCCACAGCATGGGCGGCCTGGTGGTGGCACGCACCTTGGCCGAACAACTGCGCCCGGTGGATGCGGCGGTCTTGTCGTCTCCGGCACTGGGCGCGTTCCCGACCTTTTTTCAGCGCATGCTGCTGGCCACCCTGCCCCGCGTGGTGCCCCATGTGCGGGTGGACAACGGCCTGAAAACCGAGTTCGTGTCACGCGACCCGGATGTGGTGAAAGCCTACCAAGCCGATCCGCTGGTGCACCGCCGCATCGCCACAGGACTGGCCGCCTGGATTCTGTCGCAAGGCGAGCAAACCCTGCGCGATGCCCCGCAGTGGCAGGTGCCGACCCTGCTGCTTTACGCAGGGCAAGACAAGCTGGTCAATGCGCAGGCCACCGCTGACTTTGCCGATGCGGCACCCCAGTCCGTGGTGCAAGCCCAATGCTTTGAGGCCATGTACCACGAGGTCTTCAACGACCTCTACCGCGCCCAGGTGTTCACCGCGCTCAAGCGCTGGCTGCTGGCGCGGTTTTCTGCGCAGCCTTCTGTTTGAACACCATCCAGACCAGCGCCACCCCGGTCAGGGCCACCGGGAACAGCGAGCCGATGTTCAGCCACATCCAGCCCTGGGTGGTGACCAAAGCACCGGAAGCGAACGAAGTCACCGCCATGGTGGTGAACACAAAGAAGTTGATCGCCGCCTGACCCCGGTCTTTTTCGGCGGGGGTCCAGGCTTTCATCGCCAAGGTGGTGCTGCCGGTGAACAGGAAATTCCAGCCCAGGCCCAGCAGGAACAGCGCAATGAGGAATTGGTGCAGATTCACACCCGTGAGCGCGATGGCGATGCAGGCGAAATTGATCAGCACGCCCGCACCCATGATCTGCAGGGTGCCGAATTTCTTGATCAGGTGCCCCGTGAAAAAGCCCGGCGCGAACATGCCGATGACATGCCACTCCAGCACCAGCGCCGCGTCGTCAAAACTGAACCCGCACACCTGCATGGCCAGCGGTGTGGCGGCCATCAGCAGGTTCATCACACCGTAGCTGAGCGCTGCCGCAGCCGCCGCCACAATGAACACGGGCTGGCGCATGATCTCGGACAGGGGCCGGCCCGCGCTGTCACCCGGCTTTTTGGCAGGCACCGCCGGGAAACGGATGAAGGCCATGCACACCATGGCCAAGATGGCCACAATGCCCAGCGCCATGTAAGCGCCCAAAAACGGCACCTCGTACAAAGTACGGGTGCGCGAGGCGAGGTTAGGGCCCACGATGGCGCCGATCAAACCCCCAGCCAACACGAGCGAGACCGCTTTTTCCTTGAAGCCGTCTGCCGCCAGTTCGGCCGCCGCGAAACGGTACAACTGCCCGTTGGCGCTGTAGTAACCGGCAATCACCGTGGCCGCCACCAGCAACCAGAAGTTGTGGCTCCAGGCGGCGTAAGCGGCCAGCAACGCCGAGAACAAGGCCACGCCCAGCCCCAGCTGAAACGACACCTTGCGCCCCCAGCGCGACTGGCTCTTGGCCACCAGCCCGGTCGACAGCGCACCCCCCACCACATAGCCCATGACGGGCAGGGTCGCCATCCAGCCCAGTGGCGCCATGGACAAACCCACCAGCCCGTTGATGGCGATGAAGGTGACGTTGTTGGTGAAAAACAGGCCCTGGCAGAGCGTGAGGAGGATGAGGTTGGCGTTCATGTGGGCCAGTGTATCGCCTGCGACTTATGAAGGGATGTCGCCCAAAGCGACACCCGGCGCTTGGCCCAGATCAGGCACAAACGGCCAAGACGGCCAAAGGCGCGGTCTCGGCCCGCAGCACGCGGGGGCCCAGGGTCACGGGTGCAAAGCCTGCGGCCAAGGCGGCGGTCTCTTCTGCGGGACTCAGCCCGCCCTCGGGGCCGCTGAGCACCGTCACGGTGTCGGTGCCTGCCATCTCCGACAACGGCCGGGTGCCTTCGGACAGCGACAAGACCCAGCGTTCGCCGGGCGGGGCCTTTTTCAGCCATTCACTCAAAGTGACGGCCGGGTGCACCGTGGGCACGCGGTTGCGCCCGCACTGCTCGGCGGCAGCCACGGCCACGCCTTGCCAGTGCGCCAGTTTTTTCTCGGCGCGCTCGCCCTTGAGTTTGAGCACGCTGCGCTCGGCCACCAGCGGCGTGATGCTGGCCACGCCCAGCTCGGTGGCTTTTTCGACCAGCCAGTCCATGCGCTCGTTGGCGGTGATACCGGCCAGCAGGTGCACGGCACGGCTGGCTTCGCGTTCGACTGCGCGGTGCACGCCGACTTCAACCTCGACATCGCTGCGGCCCATGCGGATCACCGTGGCGTCAAACTCGCCGCCTTCGCCGTTGAACAAGGTGATCACATCGCCCGGCTGCAGGCGCAGCACCTGCACATGGCGGGCCGCGCCCGCAGGCAGGCTCAAGGCCAGGCCAGTGACCAAAGGGGCAGGGCAAAAAAAGCGCGGCATGCTCACATGCGCCCGTAGGCGAAGCCGACTTGAGGTGTGGTGCCTTCGATCTCGTCGATGAGCTTGAGCAACGGGCCCAGCTCGCGGTAACGGTCACAAGCTTTGCGGATGTAGTGAATGAAGCGCGGCGCATCGGCCAAATACTTGGGCTTGCCATCGCGCAGGGTCAGGCGGGCAAAGATGCCCGCCACTTTCAAGTGGCGCTGCAGGCCCATCCACTCGACTGCGCGGTAAAACGCGCCAAAGTCGCTGTGCCAGTCTTCAAAATCCATCAAGCCCGCTTTGCGGGCTTTTTCCCAATAGCGGATGGTGATGTCGAGCACAAAGTCTTCCTCCCAGGTGAGGAAGGCGTCGCGCATCAGGCTGGCGATGTCGTAGGTGATGGGGCCGTAGACCGCGTCCTGAAAATCCAGTACGCCCAGTTGTGCGCTGCTGCCAAAAGGCATCATCAAATTGCGCGGCATGAAGTCGCGGTGCACATACACGCTGGGCGCGGCCAGGTTGCGCTGCACGATCAGGGCAAAAGCCTTGTCGAACACCTCGCGCTGCGCGCCTTGCAATTGCACGCCCCGGTGCTGGGCCAAATACCAATCGGGGAACAGGCTCAGCTCTCTGTTCAACAGCGCGGCGTCATAGGGCGGCAGCACGCCAGGGCGCGAGGCCAACTGCCACTGCACCAGCGTGTCGACCGCCTGCATGTACAGGCCGTGGTTGGCTTGCGGGCGTTCGGGGTCGATGGCCGACATCATGGTGGCATCGCCCAGGTCGCTCAGCAGCATGAAGCCGTGGGCTTCGTGCCAATCCAACACCTCGGGGGCATTCAGGCCCGCTTGTTTCATCAAGGCGGCGATGCGCACAAAGGGCTCGGAGTTTTCCTTGTCGGGCGGCGCGTCCATGACGATGCGGCTGCCGCCCTGAATCGTGTCCACCCGCAGGTAGCGGCGAAAGCTGGCGTCGGCCGATGCCACCCGCAAGGTATCCGGCAAAAGACCCTGGGTGGGTGCGATGCCTGCCAGCCATTGCTGGAACAGATCCTGACGAAGGGGGTCGGTCCAATGAACAGCTGAAACAGGCGCAGATGCTGGCGCAAGAGAGGACATGGGAGATAGGGGGGGTGGCTCATGGATAATCCCATTCTACAAAGCCTGCCTGTGCCCCCAAGGGGCGATGACAGCCTGTCTTTTTCATCACTTTCGCTATTTGTGGCCACCCATTCCGCTTTGCCTTCCTTGCCGCTGACTCCCCCCATGGCCTTGGCCCCCAGCTCGGTGGCTGTGGCGCTGCTGTGGGCCCTGGGGAGCAGCTGGGTGCAGGCCCAACCTGCCGGTTTGCCACTGCGCAGCAGCCCTTTGCTGGAAGAAGCCGTCACGGATCGCCAGAAGTCCGAAGGGGCGGTGTTTGTCAAAGGTAACCAAATCACCGCCCGACCCGACATGGACCTGGTGGTCGAGGGCCAGGCCAGCGTGCGGCGGCCCGGACTGGCCTTGAGCGCAGACCGGGTGGACTACGACCAGACACAGGACGTGGTGGACGCCAAAGGCCAGGTGCGCGTGAGCACTGAAACCAGCGTCTTCACCGGCCCGCAACTCCGGCTCAAGGTCGACAGCTTTCAGGGCACCTTTGAAAAGCCCGACTTCGAGCTGTACAGCAGTGGCGGCTATGGCCAGGCCGCCCAAGTCGAGTTTGTGGACAACACGCGGACCCTCCTTCGCCAGGCCAACTACACCACATGCCGCCGCACACCCGGCCCGGAATGGCTGCCCGCCTGGTTGCTGAAAGCCGCCAAACTGACGGTGGACGAAGAAGAATCGACCATCCAGGCCGAAGGCGTGCAGTTCCGATTCCAGGACGTGCCCGTTTTTGCAGCCCCCTCGATCAGCCTGCCGTTGACCAACGAACGCAAGTCCGGCCTGTTGCCGCCCCTGCTGAGCATCGACACGGTCAACGGCGTCGAAGTGGCGCAGCCCTACTACTTCGACATCGCGCCCAACCGCGATGCGACGGTGACCACCCACGTCATGAGCCAACGGGGCGTCGCGGTCGACTCCGAATTCCGTTACCTGGAACGCGACTACAACGGACAGGTTCGCTTGAACCTGATGCCCGGCGACAAACTGCGCTCGCAAACACGCTGGGGCTTGACCAGCCAACACAACGGCGGCATCGACACCGGACTGGACAGCGTGGGCCGCATTGGCCTGGGCCTGACCCTGAACCGCGTAAGCGACGACAACTACTGGCGGGACTTTCCACGCTCGGGTCTGGTGCTGACCCAAAGGGCGTTACCCTCCACGGGTGTGTTGTCTTGGGCGCGTGGTAATTTCAGCATGAGCGCACTCGTACAACGCTGGCAAAACTTAATGGATGTGGCGTCACCCTACAACATATCACCTCAAATCGCCATGAACTATGGGCAATGGAGTCCTGAAGGCCTAGATTGGTCGGTGGCGGCAAGAACTACGCGATTTGAGTCTGACTTTTCACGCGTGCCGAGCCTAGTCAACGCGGGGGTGTTACCTCGCAACGGTGAGCGCAGTTTTGTGCAGGCACAAGTTAGCCGCCCCTGGACTCGTCCTTGGGGATTCATTACACCTAAAGTGCAACTGCACGCCACCCGCTATCAAATGGATCGCGTATTGGACAATGGCGCCTTTGCTGTCAACCGGGTCTTGCCGACCTTCAGTTTAGACTCCGGTTTGGTGTTTGAACGCGAAACTCGCTGGTTTGGCCGAAATGTGCTGCAAACCCTTGAGCCAAAAGCTTTTTACACTCGCACGCCTTACAAAGATCAAAGCATGTTGCCAGTCTATGACAGTGGTGCGATCGACTTCAACCTTTCTACCATTTATAGCGAAAATACTTATGTAGGCAATGACCGACTGGTTGACAACGATGCTCTGACGCTGGGCGTGAACAGCCGGTTTTTCGATACTGTTAGTGGCGCTGAAATGGTCAGGGTAGGTGTAGCTCAGCGCGTACGATTCTCGGACCAAAGAGTGGTGCTTCCGGGGCAAGCTGCAAGTTCCGCAGGCCTGAGTGACATTTTATTCGGCGCAGGCATCCGTTGGGATACCCGCTGGTCTATAGACGCTACCTTGCAAGCCAATAACCAGACGCATGAGATCGGTCGAACCACTTTTCAGGGAAATTACAGACACAGCCCCTACCGTGTCATCAACATGGCTTACCGTGCCAACAATCAGGTAAAGCCGTATTCCGAGTTTGTGGATGTGGGTTGGCAGTGGCCATTGAGTGACTTTATTGGCAGGACTGACCGGGAAGCCGAAACGGCCTGGTCTCGCACACCCGGTCAAGGTCTGGGGCCTGACCGCTGGTACACCGTGGGTCGACTCAACTACAGTTTGAAGGAGCGCAGCTTGGTTAACACCTTGGTGGGCATCGAATACGATGCAGGTTGCTGGTTAGGCCGTGTCGCTTTTGATCGTTTAGAAACCAAAATTCCAAACACCAACACCACCTTTTCTAACAGCCGCATCCTTTTCCAGCTTGAATTCATCGGTTTCGCCCGCGTGGGTGTGAGCCCTCTCAAGAGCCTCAGTGACAACATTCCTCGCTACCAATACCTGCGCGACAGCACGATTCAACCCAGTCGGTTCCAGCACTATGAATAAACTGTTTTCTCCTGCCCGCTCCGCATTTGTGGCGTCTGTTTGGGGCGTCATGGGTTTGCTCGCCAACACTGGCGCTTGGGCGCAAACGGCAGCGCCGACCACCAGCAACCGGCAGGCCGATTTCATTGTGGCGGTGGTCAATTCCGAGCCGATCACCAACCGGGATGTTCAGGTGCTGCGCCAACGCCTGGCCAACGAAGCCGCCGCACGCTGGGGCAACAGGCCCGATGCCAGCGAGCTCACGCGGCTGGCCCTGGAGCAGTTGATCAATGAAAAAGCGCAGATGCAGCAGGCCCGTGAAGCGGGCATCAAGATCGACAGCGAGGCCATCGACCAGGCCGAGCTCAATGTAGCGGCCAGCAACCAGTTGACACGCGAGGAAATGCACAAACGCCTGGCCCAAGACGGCATCGCGCTGAGCAGCTTTCGCGAGCAATTGCGCACCCAGCTGACACTCAGCCGCCTGCGCGAGCGGGAGATCGAAGGACGCGTGCGTGTGCGCGACCTGGAAGTCGAGCAATTCCTGCGCGAACAACTGAAGGCGCAAGCCGCCCAAGTGCCCGCCCAATTGAATTTGGGCATGATCTTGATTGCGGTGCCCGAAAACAGCAGCGAGGCTGCCGTGCAGGCTTTGGGTGAACGTGCCGCCGACGTGGCCCGGCGCGCACGGGCGGGTGAAAACTTTGCCGAATTGGCCAAAGCAACTTCTCAAGCCGCCGACCGAGGGGCCAATGGCGGCGAAATGGGTTTGCGCCCCGCTGACCGCTACCCCGAACTCTTCCTGGACGCCACGCGCAATCTGAAGACGGGTGAAGTGTCCGCGCCTGTGCGTTCCGCCGCGGGCTTTCACATCCTGAAGGTGCTGGAGCGCCGCCAGGCCAACACCTTGCTCGTCACGCAAACACGGGCACGCCACATCTTGCTGCGGCCAAGCGCACAAATGTCCCAAGCCCAGGCCGTGGCCAAACTGACTGAAGTGCGTCAGGCCGTGGTCTCCGGCAAGGCCGATTTCGCCGCCGTGGCCCGCCAGATGTCACAAGACGGCAGCGCCCAACAAGGCGGCGATCTGGGCTGGGCCAACCCCGGCATGTTTGTACCCGAGTTTGAACAGGTCATGAACCGCCTGCGTCCAGGCCAGGTGGCAGAGCCTTTGGTCTCCCGGTTTGGTGTTCATCTGATCGAAGTCACTGACCGCCGTAACGCACCCATGAGCGATCAGGAGCAGCGCACCATGGCACGCAATGCCTTGCGTGAAAAGAAGCTTGACGAAGCTTATGCCGCCTGGGTCGAAGACATTCGCGGCCGGGCTTACGTCGAGATGCGCGAGCCGCCGCAATGAAGCACATCGCGCGCAAACGGTTTGGCCAGCATTTCCTGACCGACGGCGGCATCATCGATGCCATCGTCGACGCGATCCACCCCGAGCCAGGCCAGCACATGGTCGAAATCGGCCCCGGTCTGGCCGCTTTGACCCAACCCCTGGTGGAGCGCTTGGGTCACCTCACGGTGATCGAGCTCGACCGCGATCTGGCCGTGCGCTTGCGCGAGCACCCTCACCTCTCGGTGGTCGAATCAGACGTGTTGAAGGTCGATTTCAGAGCGCTGGCCTCGCACATGCTGGCCAGCGCCCAAACGCCAGCCACCTCCACCGCCAAAATCCGCGTCGTCGGCAACCTGCCCTACAACATCTCCACCCCCATCCTGTTCCATTTGCTGGACCAGGTCGATGTGATCGAAGACCAGCACTTCATGCTGCAAAAAGAGGTGATCGACCGCATGGTGGCCCAACCCGCCACCTCGGATTACAGCCGCCTGTCGGTAATGCTGCAGTGGCGCTACGACATGGCCAACGTGCTGTTTGTGCCGCCCGAAAGCTTTGACCCACCGCCACGGGTGGACAGCGCGGTGGTGCGCATGGTACCGCTGGCCGAGCCGCCTCAGGTCAACGTCAAGACCCTGGAGACCTTGGTGCATGTGGCATTCAGCCAGCGCCGCAAGATTTTGCGCAACACCCTGGGTAAATGGCTCGATGAGAAAGGCTTTGCAGGCCACTTCGACTTGCAGCGCCGCGCTGAAGAGGTGCCCGTGGCCGAGTTTGTGGCTTTGGCTCAAGCTGTCTGACGCGTCAGGGGGCTCCGCGCCAAAGAAAAAGCCCGTCGTTGACGGGCTTTTTCATGGGTGCCGCGTGAGCGACCGGGCGGGTTTCAGGCAGCTGCGAGCCAGTAACCTGCGTTGAATGGGCTGCTCATGCGCAGCGCCAGGGGCGAGACGTCCACCAGTTTGTCGGTGGGCATTTTTTCGCCTTCTTCGATCGAATCGGCCATGGCGGCGTCTTCGTTTTGTGCCTCATTCGCCCGTCCTGCTTGGCTGTTTTGTGCAGAACGGGCTACCGAAAAGAATAGAAGCATCGGAAGGGTATCTTCCGGTCTCCCCAGTAATCGGCTGTGTCGCGGAAGATGTCCAGCAACTGCTCGCGGGCTTCCTTGTCGAACTTGGCGTGTGCGGGAATCTGCTCCAGCACCACGATGAAGCCAGGCTGTGGGCCCGACTTGTGCAAGGGATCGGTCATGCAGTCGTACAAGGCATCGAAGTTCTTGCCAAAGTGCGAGGGCAATGTGAATTGCGCACCAATCAGGTCCAGCACGTCTTGCTTGCTCTGGGCTTCGGCCAGGTTGGCATACAAAAAGTGGTGGCCCAGGCCTTGGGCGGCATCTTGCAAGTCGCTCACGCGGTAAGCGCGGATCGACTGCACGATGTTAGACCGCACGCCCTTCAGGGGCGTCTCTTGGTCATGACGAATCGGCGTGTCCATCTCCGTGGTCTTTCTCTAGAGTCAAAAAATCAAGGCTTGTCGACAATCATGCGAAAACTCGCGTAATGGTCTTGTGTGTAGTAACAGGTCTGTGGATCACGGGGAATTTGGCCACCGCAAACGATGCGCCGCGCTCCCCGGTGCTTCACCCCGGGTGTTCTGACGGTGTATTCACGGTAAAACCCCCGCGCTTCGCGGGGCAGAAGTCGCTCGCGATTGCCAAAAACCGTACCGTCCTTTTCATAGGGAAAAGGACCGCCCTTGCGGATGAGTTGGTACGTTTCTTGGCCTTCTCGCGGCAAATCTGTCACCCGCACAACGGGTGAAGTTTGGGCATCGGTGGCTGGACGGGCTTGCACCAAAATAGTGCAAATTGATAACATCAACCCCAAAAGCACCGGTAACCAGCGCTGCAGGGAGGCGAATTGTCGCGCCACCTTCATGAAAACACCTTTCAGAAGTCCCCGGGTTAACCCGAACACTCGAAGGCGCTAGTGTGAGGCAAACGACATAAAAAAGCAAGCGAATGCCCAATAAACAGGCAAAACCTGTCCGGACATTCGTGCTTTAAGTGAGCACAGACTCTTGTTTTATGCCTTAACGCGCTGCGTTGGCATCGGCCACCGTCAGGGCGGTCATGTTCACGATCCGCCTGACTGTGGTGCTCGGCGTGAGGATGTGGACCGGTTTGGCCGCACCCAGCAAAACAGGCCCCACAGCGATGTTGCCACCAGCTGCGGTCTTGAGCAGGTTGTAAGCGATATTGGCGGCATCGATGTTTGGCAAAACCAACAAATTCGCGTCGCCGATCAGGCTGCTGTTGGGCATGAGGGCCTGGCGTGCTGCGGCGTCCAGGGCCACGTCGCCGTGCATTTCACCGTCCACCTCCAGCCAGGGCGCGTTTTGACGCAACAAGTCCAAGACCTGCCGCATCTTGACGGCGCTGGGCTGGTTCGACGAGCCAAAGTTGGAGTGCGACAACAAGGCTGCCTTGGGCTGGATGCCGAAACGGCGCATTTCTTCAGCGGCCATGACGGTGAATTCGGCCAACTGCTCGGCCGTGGGGTCGTAGTTCACATGGGTGTCGACCATGAACACCTGACGGCCCGGCAACATCAAACCGTTCATGCAGGCGAAGGTGTTCACGCCTTTGCGCTTGCCCACCACCTGGTCGATGTAGTTCAGGTGCATGGGGTTGGTGCCCCAGGTGCCGCAAATCATGCCGTCCACGTCGCCTTTGTGCAGCAACATGGCGCCAATCAGCGACAAACGGCGTCGCATCTCGATCTTGGCGATCTGCTGGGTGATGCCTTTGCGCTCGGTCATGCGGTGGTAGGTCTGCCAGAAATCGCGGTAGCGGTGGTCCATTTCGACGTTGACCACGTCGTAGTCCAGCTCTTCCTTCAGGCGCAAGCCGAATTTCTCGATGCGCTCGGCGATCACGGCGGGGCGGCCGATCAGCGTGGGGCGGGCAATGCCCTCGTCCACCACGATCTGCGCGGCACGCAGCACGCGTTCTTCTTCCCCCTCGCTGTAGGCGATGCGTTTTTTCAGGGCGCGTTTGGCGGCCGTGAAAATCGGCTTCATCATGGTGCCCGAGGCGTAGACAAAGCCTTGCAGTTTTTCGCGGTAAGCGTCCAGGTCTTTGATCGGGCGCAGGGCCACGCCGCTTTCTGCAGCGGCTTTCGCCACGGCGGGCGCGATCTTCATCATCAGGCGCGGGTCGAACGGCTTGGGGATCAGGTATTCCGGGCCAAATGCCAGGGGCTCGCCCACATAGGCCGCGGCCACCACTTCGCTTTGTTCGGCCTGCGCCAGCTCGGCAATGGCGTGCACGGCCGCAATTTCCATCTCCAGCGTGATGGTGGTCGCGCCCGAGTCCAGTGCGCCCCGGAAGATGTAGGGGAAGCACAGGACGTTGTTGACCTGGTTGGGGTAGTCGGTGCGGCCCGTGGCCATGATGGCGTCGTCGCGCACGGCCTTCACATCGGCCGGGTCGATTTCGGGGTTGGGGTTGGCCAACGCAAAAATCAGCGGCTTGGCGGCCATGGACTGGACCATGTCCTGCTTGAGCACGCCCCCGGCCGACAGGCCCAGGAACACGTCGGCTCCGGCGATCACTTCGCGCAGCGTGCGGTGCTCGGTTTTTTGCACGAACTGAATCTTGTCTTCGTCCATCAGCTCGGTGCGGCCTTCGTAGACCACACCCGCCAGGTCGGTGACCCAGATGTTTTCACGCGGGATGCCCAGCTTGACCAGCAAACCCAGGCAAGCCAGGGCCGCTGCGCCCGCGCCCGAGGTGACCAGTTTGATCTTTTTCGGGTCTTTGCCCACGATCTTCAGGCCGTTCAAGATGGCTGCGCCCACCACGATGGCGGTGCCGTGCTGGTCGTCGTGGAAGACCGGGATCTTCATGCGCTCGCGCAACTTGCGCTCGATGTAGAAGCAGTCCGGGGCCTTGATGTCTTCGAGGTTGATGCCGCCAAAGGTCGGCTCCAAGGAGGCGATGATCTCGACCAGCTTGTCCGGGTCTTTTTCGTTGATCTCGATGTCGAACACGTCGATGCCCGAAAACTTCTTGAACAGCACCCCCTTGCCTTCCATGACCGGCTTGCTGGCCAGCGGGCCGATGTCGCCCAGGCCCAGCACGGCGGTGCCGTTGGTCACCACGCCCACCAGGTTGCCCCGGCTGGTGTACTTGAAGGCGTTGCCGGGGTCCTTGACGATTTCTTCGCAAGGGGCTGCCACGCCGGGCGAATAGGCCAGCGCCAGGTCGTGCTGGTTGACCAGTTGCTTGGTCGGGGCGATGGCGATTTTGCCGGGGGTGGGGAACTCGTGGTATTCGAGTGCGGCTTTGCGCAGCTGGGCGCGTTTTTCTTCGGCTTGGACCTTATTGGTCATTGTTTTGGCTCCGTTGTAGGGATGTGCTGTCAGGGTTGCCGGGGTTCGACAACGGATCTGGATGGCAAAGAATTTGTCAACATCCAGGGCGACAGTCAGGCGGTATTTTCATTGTAGACCCCGCATTCAACGCTCAAGGCCTGGGTAATGCCCTTCGCTAGTGAGTTGGCTTTTGACTTTTGCGCACAAATGAAGGGCGAAATGGCGGCTGTTCAGCGCAAATGCTTCCAGGCTTTGTGCTGCAAGGCCTGCGCCACGCTGACCGAGCGTTGCCCTGGAATGATCTGAAAAGACGCACCGGCTTGCAAACGACCCGGCTGGTCCACCGCCAAATAAAAGCCGCAGCGCCCGCTTTGCACCATGTCCTTGGCGGCCTGGGCGTAACCCATGACGGCATTGAATTTGCCGCAGGGCTCGCGTGGCTGGGTCACACGCAAGACCACATCACCAAAGTCCAGGCGGTCACCCACAAAAAGGTCTTGTTCGAGCACGCCTTGCAGGCTCAGGTTTTCACCCAAAAATCCCGGTGCCAAGGCTTCATCGAACATCGTCACACCCTGGGCCTGCCGCTTCGCCTGCCACCAGGGCAGGTGTTCCGACGGCAAGGCGTACACCGCTTTGCCGAGGCCCCCATGCACCGACAAATCGGCTTGCTCGTCACCGACCAGACCCAAAACACCGACTTCGATGGGGCCAGCGACGGTGGTTTTGCCAATGGCCGACACCAGCTTGCGCCCGCCCACCATCAGCGGGCGCACCTGACCGATCTGGATGGCAAGCAGCGTGCCTGAAAAACCCGGCGGCGAACTCGGCGGCATGGGCCGCTCAGCCGCGCATCAAGGCTTCGATCTCGTCGGCCTTGACCGGCACACCGCGCGTGATCAACTCGCAACCCGTGGCGGTCACGATGGCGTCGTCTTCGATGCGGATGCCGATGTTGTGGAACTTTTCGGGCACGCCGGGTGCCGGGCGCACATACAAGCCGGGCTCGATGGTTAACACCATGCCCGGCTGCAGGATGCGGCTGGGGCGGTCCTTGATGATCTCGCCGCTCAGCGGGTCTTTGCGCTCGCTGATCTGGCCCACCTGCGAGGGCTCGACATAGCTGCCGCAGTCGTGCACGTCCATGCCCAGCCAGTGGCCGGTGCGGTGCATGTAAAACTGGAAATAGCTGCGGTTGGCGATCACGTCTTGCGCGTTGCCGACCTTGTTCTTATCGAGCAAGCCCACATCGAGCAGCCCCTGCGCCAGCACGGCCACGGTGGCCTCGTGCGGGTCGACAAAACGGGCCCCGGCCTTGGTCGCGGCCACGGCCGCGTCTTGCGAGGCCAGCACCAGGTCGTACAAAGCGCGTTGCGCCCCGGTGAATGTGCCGTTGGCCGGGAAGGTGCGGGTGATGTCGCTGGCGTAACCATCCAGCTCGCAACCGGCATCGATCAACACCAGATCGCCGTTTTGGATCAAGGCCGTGTCGGCGCGGTAATGCAACACGCAGGCATTGGCCCCGCCCGCCACGATGGAGCCGTAGGCCGGGTACTGCGAACCGCTTTGGCGGAACTCGTGCAGCAGCTCGGCGTCCAGGTGGTATTCACGCACCTCTTGTCCCGCACGCAGCATGGCCGCACTGCGCTGCATGGCGCGGATGTGGGCGCGGGCGCTGATGGTGCTGGCGCGGCGCATGATGTCCTGCTCGTGTGGGTCTTTCACCAGACGCATTTCGTCGAGCAGGCTGCACACATCGCGTTGCTGCTCGGGGCACAAAGCGCCGTAACGCACCCGTGCGCGGACCGACTGCAGCCAGCCGTTCACCAAACTCTCCAAGCCAGTGTGGATGGCAAAGGGGTACCAAACGGTGCTGCGGTTTTCCAGCAATTTGGGCATGTGCGCCGCCATCTCGCCGATGGGCAAGGCCCGGCTCACGCCCAAAGCGGCGGGCGCGGCGTCTGGCCCCAGGCGGATGCCGTCCCAGATTTCGCGCTCCAGGTCTTTGGGCTGGCAAAACAGCGTGGTCTCGCCCTCGGCCGTGATCACCAGGCTTGCATGGGGCTCGGTGAAGCCGGTCAGGTAATGAAAGTAACTGTCGTGCCGGTACAGGTAATCGCTGTCGCGGTTACGCGGGCGCTCGGGCGCGGTGGGGATGATGGCAATACCTCCTGCGCCCAGTTGGGCAGCGAGGCGGGCACGGCGGTCGGCGTAGATCGTGTGAGAGGTCATTTGAACATTGTAGGAGGCCGCCCCTGCGGCCGAATGTCTGTGGGCCCCTAGACCCATTCGCGAGCAGGGGCTCGCTCCCACGAAAGACGACAGCTTGGAGGAGCTTAGCCTTGGTTGAGCTGCGCCAGCCGCTCGGGCGTCCCCACATCGGTCCAGTCGCCCGCATACACCTCGCCCGTCACCTGCCCCCGGTCCATGGCCGCACGCAGCAAGGGCGCCAGCGCCAGCGCGACGCCTTGGGGGTTGCCCGCAGGCAGGCCGCAATCGGCAAAAAAGGCCCGTTTGTAGAGTGCCATGGTGCTGAAGGTGTGGTCACGGCCCGCCGCCCCTTTGGGCAGGTTGAGCACCTGACCCGTGGCCGACAGGCCAAAGTCGCCGCCCGGGTTGTGCGCCGGATTGGGCACCAGCCACAGATGGGCCAGCGCCGGGCTGGCGGCAAAACGCTGCACCGCCTGCGCCGTGAACACAAAGTCGGGTGCGAACACATCCCCCGCCACCACCCAAAACACCTCATCCAGCAGGGGCAGGGCACGCACAATGCCGCCCGCAGTCTCCAGCGCCTGGCCAAAGTCCTGACCTTCATGGGAGTAGCTGATCTGCACCTCGGGCAAGCCGGGCCAGGTGACACGGTCGCCAAAGTACGCCGGGATCTGCTCGCCCAGCCAGGCGGTATTGACCAGCTGGCGGGTGAAGCCGCCACGCGCCAGGCCTTGCATGGGCCACTGCATGAGCGGCTGGCCGCGCACGGGCAGCAAGGGCTTGGGGATTGCGTCGGTCAAAGGGCGCATGCGCTCGCCCCGGCCTGCGGCCAGGACCATGGCCTGGGCAGGCGGTCTGGAGGAAACAGTCATGGGGCGATGTTGCCATGAACCGGGGGCAAGTCCAGGCGCACAGCCAGACATCTCGGCGAGGGCACCGCTCCCACAAAACTCCAGCGGGGGACGGACCGTGGTCACCGTCTGGCCGGTCCAGGGAACAGGAAAAGGGGCAAGCTCGGCCGTTAAAATAAGGGGTTTTCCCGAATTACTACCCGGAGTTGCCCCACATGGCCAATACACAGCAAATGGCGAACGCCATCCGCGCCCTCGCAATGGACGCCGTTCAACAAGCCAACTCCGGTCACCCCGGTGCCCCCATGGGCATGGCCGACATGGCTGTGGCGCTGTGGGGCGATCACCTGCAACACAACCCTGCCAACCCGCATTGGGCCAACCGCGACCGCTTTGTGCTGTCCAACGGCCACGCTTCGATGCTGATTTATTCGGTGCTGCACCTGACGGGCTACAAGCTGCCGATCGAAGAAATCAAGAATTTCCGCCAACTGCACAGCAAAACCGCAGGCCACCCCGAAGTGGGCGTGACCCCCGGCGTGGAAACCACCACCGGCCCGCTGGGTCAGGGCATCACCAACGCCGTGGGCATGGCGCTGGCCGAAAAAATGCTGGCCGCCGAATTCAACAAGGATGGCCACAAGATCGTCAACCATCACACCTATGTGTTCTTGGGTGATGGCTGCCTGATGGAAGGTATCAGCCACGAAGCCGTGGCCTTGGCCGGCGCCTGGAAGCTGAACAAGCTGATTGCCTTGTACGACGACAACGGCATCTCCATCGACGGCCAAGTGGCCCCTTGGTTCATCGACAACACGCCCCAGCGCTTTGCCGCCTGCGGCTGGAACGTGATCGACGCCGTGGATGGCCACGACGCTGCCGCCATCTCCAAAGCGATTGCCTCGGCCAAACACAGCGCTGACAAACCCACGCTGATCGTCTGCAAGACCGCCATCGGCAAAGGCTCGCCCAACCGCGCAGGCACGTCCAAAGCCCACGGAGAACCGCTGGGTGCCGAAGAAATCAAGCTCACCCGCGAAGCCTTGGGCTGGGGCCACGAGCCCTTCAAGATCCCCAAAGAGGTCTATGCCGATTGGGACGCCAAAGCCGCAGGCAAAGCCCGTGAAGCCGCCTGGAACACCGCCTTTGCCGCTTACAAAGCCGCCTTCCCGGCCGAAGCCAAAGAGTTCGTGCGCCGCATGAAGGGCGAGCTGCCCAAGAACTTCAACCAGGTGGCGTTTGACGCCGTGGTCGCCGCCCACACCAAGGGCGAGACCGTGGCCAGCCGCAAGGCCAGCCAGATCGCGCTGGAAGCCTTCACCGCCGCCCTGCCCGAAATGCTGGGCGGCTCGGCCGACCTGACCGGCTCCAACCTGACCAACACCAAGAGCACCGCCGCCTTCCGCGTGGACTTGGCTGGTGATGTGGTCAAAACAGCAGAAGGCCAGATTGGTCGCCACATCAACTACGGCGTGCGCGAATTCGGCATGGCCGCCATCATGAACGGCGTGGCCCTGCACGGTGGCTACATCCCTTACGGCGGCACTTTCCTGACCTTCTCAGACTATTCACGCAACGCCATCCGCATGGCCGCGCTGATGAAGCAGCGCGTGATCCATGTCTTCACCCACGACTCGATTGGCCTGGGCGAAGACGGCCCGACCCACCAGTCGATCGAGCACGCCGCCAGCCTGCGCCTGATCCCCGGTCTGGACGTGTGGCGTCCCGCTGACACGGCCGAGACCGCCGTGGCCTGGGCCGTGGCCCTGCAAAACGCCAACCGTCCTTCGGCCCTGCTGCTCAGCCGCCAGAACCTGGCCTACTCGCCCAAGAGCGATCTGGGCGACATCAGCCGCGGCGCTTATGTGCTGTCCGAGCCTGAACACGTCGGCATGAAGAAGACCCACGGCGTGATCATCGCCACCGGCTCTGAAGTGCAACTGGCCCTGGCCGCGCAAAAGCTGCTGGCCGAACGCAAGATCGGTGTGCGCGTGGTCTCCATGCCCAGCACCAATGTGTTTGACCGCCAGGACACCGAATACAAGCAAAGCGTGTTGCCCAAAGGCCTGCCCCGCGTGGCGGTCGAGATGGGCTCCACCGACGGCTGGTGGAAATACGGCTGCGCCGCCGTGGTCGGCATCGACACCTACGGCGAATCGGCCCCGGCCCCCGTGCTGTTCAAACACTTCGGCTTCACCGCCGAAAACGTGGCCGACACGGTCCATGCGGCGCTGCTCAAGGCCTGATTCAGGCCATTGACCGGGACTGAACGGTTTCAGCGCGGGCTGCGCTGAAACCCGGTTCAGGGGAACAGGCCCATGCAAGGGTTTTGATTTCCAATCCGGTTACGTAACGGTTTAGTAACTTTATCCCGAGGCTTTCACCATGACCATCAAGTTGGGTATCAACGGATTCGGGCGCATTGGCCGCCTGGCCCTGCGCGCTGCACTCAAACACGGCTTCAACGACATCCAGATCGTCGGCATCAACGACCCCAAGCCGTCGGACTACCTGGCCTACATGCTCAAGTACGACAGCGTGCACGGCCGCTTTGATGGCACGGTGGATTTCACCGAAGACAGCCTGATCGTCAACGGCAAGAAGATCAAGCTCTCGCACGAGCGCGACGCGCACAACCTGCGCTGGGGCCAGATGGGGGTGGACATCGTGCTCGAATGCACGGGCCACTACCTGACCGAGCCCACCAGCCAGATGCACATCGCAGCCGGTGCCAAGAAGGTCGTGATCTCGGCCCCGTCCAAAGACAGCATCCCCATGTTCGTTTACGGCGTGAACCACAAAAAATACGCAGGCGAAGCCATCATCTCGAACGCTTCGTGCACCACCAACTGCCTGGCCCCCGTGGTCAAGGTGCTCAACGACAAATGGGGCATCAAGCGCGGTTTGATGACCACGGTGCACGCCGCCACCGCCAGCCAAATGACGGTGGACGGCTCGTCGCGCAAAGACTGGCGCGGCGGACGCGGCATTCTGGAAAACATCATCCCCAGCAGCACAGGCGCGGCCAAGGCCGTAGGCGTGGTGATCCCCGAGATCAAGGGCAAGATCACCGGCATGGCCTTCCGCGTGCCCACCTCTGACGTGTCGGTGGTCGACCTGACCGTGGAGCTGAACAGCGACGCCAGCTACGCCGAGATCTGCGCCGAAATGAAAGCGCAAAGCGAAGGCGCGCTCAAGGGCGTGCTGGGCTACACCGACGAAAAAGTCGTCTCTACCGACTTCCGTGGCGAGCCCTGCGCCAGCGTGTTCGACGCGACGGCTGGCATTGCCCTGGACAAGAGCTTCGTCAAAATCGTGGCCTGGTACGACAATGAATGGGGTTACGCCAAGCAGTGCCTGGAGATGGTGCGCGTGGTATCCAAGAAGAAGTGAGTTTCTGCAGGGTCGGCCGCAGGTGCCTGCGGCAGACTCAGATACCGATGCCCCGCCAGGGCTCAGAGGCGCTTGGCTTTGCCACATCGCCCCGATGGGTCACTGACATCTGAGTCATGGTGTTCACACAAAAGCGCCTTAGGGCGCTTTCTTCATGGGCGCAAAAAGGATGTGGGAGCGAGCCCCTGCTCGCGAATGGGCTGACTGACCCAATGAAATTCGGCCGCAGGGGCAGCCCACCACAAGTGCCTCAAGGCGCAATATAAACCGGAGAAAACCCGCCACCCAGTGTCCTGAAATTGGTGGTTTGTCCTTGGTACAAGCGGGCGGCCAGCGATTGCACTTGGCCGTCGTACACGTAGTTGCGCACATCGAACTTGAGCACCTGCGCCGAGTCGCCACCCGAGATGGTGCGCTCGCCGGGGGCCACCCAAGCCTGGGCGATGTAGCCGCCCGCCGCGATCTCGGCCCAGACGCGGTGCGTCAATTTGTCACCCCGGTAAGCGGCCTTGCCACCGTAGCCTGCAAAAGGCTTGAAAAAGAAATGCTTACGCTCAGCCCAAAAGCGTTCGGCATTGGCGGGCGTCACCACCTCGGTGTGCGGAATGCCCGCCAGCAACACCGCTTGCGTGGCTTCGGGCACGCCCATGGCCTGCAAGCTTGGCGCGTGGCACAGCAGCGCCAGGTTGCGCTTGTCGGCCAGCAGTGCATGGGCTTGCGGATGGGGTGTCAACACCACCGCGTCTTGCACATGGGCTTCATGCAAATGGGCGTGCTGGGGCTCGCTCAGGGCAAAGTCGGTCAGGCGGTTGTACACCAGATCGATGGCCACACCGTCGCACCAAAGCCGCCGATCGCGCCAGTCGAGTTGCGCCGGGTCTGCGATGAAAGCCTGAATGCCGTGGCGTCTGAACAAGGTCTGGAACAGCAAGAACTCCGGGTACAGGTATTGCTGCTCGGGTGAGGCGTCCACAATGGCCACCGTGCGCAAAGGACGACCCGGATGACAGAGCCGCCACTCACGCTCGAACATCCCCACCCAAGCGGCCTCCAGGGCGTCCACCTGGGCGTTGGTGGGCACCAGCGTTTCGATTTCGTCGCAGCAAGCGCGCTGCGCCCGGGCCAGCAAGGCATTGAGCAATGCACCGCCAGCATTCGTGTTCACCTCGATCAGGCCAAGCCCCGCGGCGTTGACATGGAAGTCATAGCCCATGAAGACACTTTTGGCGCTCGTCGGGTGACGCGCAATCGGAGTGGAACGTGACAAAACCTCCTCGCGGTAAGCGGGCAAAGCCACCACCGACTCCAGCGCCGAAATCAGCTGCGCCATGCCCCGCACCTGGGCCTGTGACAGCACCACGGGCCGTGCCGAAAACAAGGAAGGCAAACGGTCCTGCACCATGTCGAAGAGGGCCGGGTCGCCAATGTCTGCCGCCAAGCTGCGGCGCAAGGCGGCTTCGTCCAGGCTGATGCAAAAACATTCGCGGTTGAAGTTGTCGGCGTTGATGTGTGTGGTGTTCACGGGATGGTTTTCACTCAAAGGCATGGATGCCCCCATCATGACCGAATTGAGCGGCATGCCAAGCGATGGTGATTTCCGTTTTTGCGTTTTCGATAAGGAGGCCTGAATGACCGTGAGGTTGCGCACACCGAACAGCGGTTACAAAACCAGAACAAACCGGCATTCGGCCGGGGTTTTGTAACAAAGTTTCAATGTTTGGCATACGATGGTTACATCTGCGGTTCATCATTCACAGAGGGACTGCGGCCTACACCCCCAACGAAAGTGAGACAGACATGCGCACTCGGATCGGTATCAACGGATTTGGCCGCATTGGCCGCATGGTGCTGCGTGCAGCGGTGCAGAACTTCCAGGATGTCGAGATCGTCGGCATCAACGACCTGCTGGAGCCGGATTACCTGGCCTACATGCTCGAATACGACAGCGTGCATGGCCGCTTTCAGGGCACGCTGTCGGTCGAGGGCAGCACCCTGATCGTGAACGGCCAACGCATTCGCCTCACGCAAGAGCGTGACCCGGCCAACCTGAAGTGGAACGAGGTGGGCGCGGACGTGGTGATCGAAGCCACGGGCTTGTTTCTGGACAAGGACAGCGCGGGCAAGCACCTGAGCGCAGGCGCCAAAAAGGTGGTGATGTCGGCGCCTTCCAAAGACGACACGCCCATGTTTGTGTTCGGTGTGAACCATGCGTCCTACGCAGGACAAGCCATCATCAGCAACGCCAGCTGCACCACCAACGCGCTGGCCCCCATCACGAAAGTGCTGAACGACAAATGGGGCATCCAACGCGGCCTGATGACCACCGTGCACGCCACCACCGCCACCCAAAAAACCGTGGACGGCCCGAGCAACAAAGACTGGCGCGGCGGACGCGGCATTCTGGAAAACATCATCCCCAGCAGCACCGGCGCGGCCAAGGCGGTGGGTGTGGTGATTCCCGAGATCAAAGGCCGTTTGACCGGCGTGGCGGTGCGTGTGCCCACCAGCGATGTGTCGCTGGTGGATTTGACGGCCGAGCTGAACAACCCGGCCACCTATGCCGAAATTTGCGCCGAGATGAAAGCGCAAAGTCAAGGGGCGCTCAAGGGCGTGTTGGGCTACACCGAAGCCAAGGTGGTTTCGACCGATTTCAGGGGCGAGGTGTGCACCAGCGTGTTCGACGCCGAAGCGGGCATGGCCCTGGACAGCACCTTCGTCAAGGTGATGGCCTGGTACGACAACGAATGGGGCTACTCCAACAAGTGCCTGGAGATGGCGCGGGTGGTGGGCAAGGCATAAGCCCACGCACGCGTGAGCAAGAGGACTGGTTCTCCGCGCCCTGGATGCCCGACAATCTGCAGACAACGCCCATGCTTTTCATGGGCGTTTTCATTGGCTGATTGAGACCCCCATGCACACCCTTGAACAACTGCGCAGCGGCGCTCTGGCGGGCACGCGCCGCCTGGACCTGGCTTGTGACCTGACCGAGCTACCCGCCGAAATTTTTGCCTTGGCCGACACACTGGAAGTGCTCAACCTCAGTGGCAACCGGCTGCGCCACTTGCCGCACCAACTGAGCCGTTTGTACAAGCTGCAGGTGCTGTTTGCCTCGGACAACGAGTTTGAGGTGCTGCCCGAAGTGCTGGGCGACTGCCCTGCGTTGCAAATGGTCGGCTTCAAAGCCAACCGCATTGCGGATGTGCCCGCCGCCGCGTTGCCGCGCGCTTTGCGCTGGTTGACGCTGACCGACAACGCGATTGGCCATTTGCCTGCCGAACTGGGCCAACGCCCCGCTTTGCAAAAGCTGATGCTGGCGGGCAACCAGTTGCAGGCTTTGCCTGAAAGCCTGCAGGGCGCACACCAACTGGAATTGCTGCGCATCTCGGCCAACCGCCTGCGTGAAGTACCCGCTTGGCTGACCACCTTGCCCCGGCTGAGCTGGCTGGCACTGGCGGGCAATGCCATGGGCTGGACATTTGCCCATGCACCGGCCTTGCCCGAAGTGCCCTGGGCTGCCATCACTTTGGGCCCACTGCTGGGCGAAGGCGCTTCGGGCCACATCCACCGCGTGCAGGCTGCTGGCTGGCCGCAGCCGCTGGCGCTCAAGCTGTTCAAAGGCGAAGTGACCAGCGATGGCTTGCCCGAAGACGAACTGGCCGCGTGCCTGGCGGCGGGTGAACACCCGAGCCTGACCACGCCCGTGGCCCGGCTAACCGACCACCCTGGGGAAGCCCAAGGTTTGTTGATGCCCCTCATTCCGCCAGCACACCTCAACCTGGCGGGGCCACCGAGTTTGCAGACCTGCACACGCGATGTGTATCCAGCCGGATTCAGTCTGCCTGCACCTCTGGCGCTGGGCATCGCCCGTGATGTGGCCAATGCGGTAGCGCACTTGCAACAGCGTGGCGTGATGCATGGCGATCTGTATGCGCACAACATCCTGATCGACCCGGTGCACGGTCAGGCACGGCTGGGCGACTTGGGCGCGGCCACCCGATTGCCTGGCCATGCACCCGAACTGCGCCACCGCTTGCTGGCGCTCGAAGTGCGGGCCATGGGTTGTTTGCTCGAAGAACTGGCAGCCCACACGCCAGCGCCGACAAGCCAGGCCGTTCACAGGTTGGCGCAGACCTGCCTGTCGCCTGTGCCGAGTGACAGGCCCAGCATGGCCGAGGTGGCGGCGCAGTGCCAGTCGCTGGCCGCCGGATTTGCAGCTTGAGTCGCTGCGCTCAATCCAGAAATCGAGCGGCCACATCGGGCGGCGGGACCATGCAACGGTCTGACCACCCAAAAATCCGGTAACGGTCGCGGGCCACCAGACGGTAAAGCGCATCGCGCAGCACAGCAGGCACCAGCCAGCCCACCCAAGCCGCACGCCAGGGCCAACCCAGATGGTGCAGGATGCGCAAGATCGCACCGGTGTGCTGCCAGCTGGTGGTGCCGTCCACCAGCAACAGGGTTTGCAAGCCTTCGACCTGCAAGCCCGCTTGCTGTAGCAAGGCCTGACCGGTGCGGCCCTGAATGGCCGCAAAACGGAACACACCGCGCTGGTCGTGCCTGAGCAAAAACCGCACCCAGCCGTTGCACAGCAGGCATTGCCCATCAAAGACCACGATCAGCGGACTGGATGTGGTGGGCATGCTCACAGCGCCAACGCCGTCGTGTTTTTGACCTCTTCCATCACCGCATAAGTGCGCGTCTCGCGCACGCCGGGCAGCTGCCACAGCACGGTGCCTGCAAATTCGCGGTAAGCGTTCATGTCGGCGGCCTTGAACTGGTCAAACACATTGGGAGCATCATGCACAGAAAATAACATCTATAGTTCCAATTTTCTTCAACTCAGACAGGTGCTCATTTTGGAACTATCTTCAAGACATTTGATTTTTCACGGCACTTTGGTGTTGTTGATTGCACTGTTGTACGGTGCGCCTTATGCAAAAGCGATCAAATCGGGAGCACCTGCACAAGTGGTGAATTCATGGCGTGTTGCGCATCAAAGCCTTTGCTTGGGGGCAATTTTGATGTTCAGTGTGGCTGCAATATTGCCGTATTTGTCAGCCCCTCTGACGTTGAAATGGCTGATCGCGGCTACCTTGATCATGTCCAGCTATGCATTCACCATCGCCACCCCACTGGCCGCCATCACCCAGGACAGAGGTTTGATATCAGGCAGTCAAGGATGGGCCCGTCTTGTTTACTGGGGGAATCTCGTTGGCGCATGGACCTCGTTGGTGGCGGCAAGTTCACTCGTCTTCGCTGCCGCCATGTCACTGTGATGCCGTCAAATTGACGTGTAACTTATAATTCACAATGTTTGAAGTTCGCGACTACCTGACAGCGCAAGGCGATGACCCTTATGCCCAATGGTTGATCTCGCTGGCCGACCGACAAGCCAAAGCCCGAATTTTGATTCGTGTGGGTCGCATGGCCAGTGGCAATTTGGGGGATGTAAAACCCGTAGGCGAAGGCGTTTGGGAAGCCAGAATCGATTGGGGACCCGGATACCGTATCTACTACGCGCAGGCAGGCCAGCGCTTGATACTGTTGTTGGTGGGTGGTGACAAACGCAAACAACAAGCCGACATTGAAAAAGCCCATCAATACTGGCTGGATTGGCAACACAGGAGAAAGCTCAAATGACCATCACGACCAGCCGCCCGCATGACGAAGCCGTTGTGGACATGCTCAAGGCTGACCCTGATTTTGCCAATGAATACCTTGCGGTCGCGCTCGACCAAGCCGATCAGCCTGGCGGACAACAGGCTTTGCTGACGGCTTTGCGGCACATCGCTGAAGCGCAAGGCATGTCTGCGGTGGCTGAGAGAGCGGGCATGCCGCGTGAAAGCCTTTACCGGGCGCTCGGTCCACGCGGCAATCCAACGCTCAAGACATGGCTGGCCCTCTTGAACGCGACAGGACTGCATCTGTCGGTAGCGCGGTCGTAACGTGGATGTTTTCCAGTCACTGCAGCTAAAAGTCACAGCGCCAACGCCGTCGTGTTTTTGACCTCTTCCATCACCGCATAAGTGCGCGTCTCGCGCACACCGGGCAGCTGCCACAGCACGGTGCCCGCAAATTCGCGGTAGGCGTTCATGTCGGCGGCGCGGGTCTTGAGCAGGTAGTCAAAACCCCCGGCCACCATGTGGCACTCCATGATCTCGGGGCGCACCTGCACCGCCGCCTTGAACTGCTCGAACACATTGGGGCTGGTGCGATCGAGCAGGATTTCCACAAACACCATCATCCCTGCGCCCAGTTTGAGCGGGTTCAGGCGCGCCTCGTAGCCCAGGATGAAGCCTTCGCGGGTGAGGCGCTGCACCCGAGCCAGCACCGCCGTGGGCGAGAGCGCCACGGCTTCGGCGAGCTTCAAGTTGCTGATGCGGCCATCGCGTTGCAGCAAATCCAGGATGCGGCGGTCAATGCGGTCAATGTCTGGGGTTTCGGTGGTCATGCTGATTTTTATCCGGCTTATAGAGTGAAATTTGGTGAAGTATTCAGCCTCATATCTGGATGATAGCGATTCATGTCAATCCACGAAGACAATGCCATAAACGCCCCCATGACCCCAAACCACCTGCCCACAGGCGCCCACTTCACCCCCGGTGGCCCGCTGCCTGAACGCGGCGCCCTGCGCGAAGCCATCGCCCGCGCCACCCGCCTGCCCGAAGCGCAGGCCCTGGCCCCCTTGCTGGCCGCCGCCCGCATGAGCCCCGCGCAAGCCGAGCGCACCGACGCGCTGGCCCGCCAGCTGGTGACGGGCATGCGCGAAGGCCCGCAGCAGGGCGGCCGCGCAGGCCGGGTGCAAAGCCTGATGCAGGAATACGCGCTGTCCAGCGAAGAGGGCGTGGCGCTGATGTGTCTGGCCGAGGCGCTGCTGCGCATCCCCGACGCGGCCACCCGCGATGCGCTGATCCGCGACAAGATCGGCCAAGGCGACTGGCACCAGCATGTGGGCCGCAGCCCCTCGCTGTTTGTGAACGCCGCATCGTGGGGCCTGCTGCTCACAGGCAAGCTGGTGGCCACGCACAGCGAGGGCGCGATGCTGGCCTCGCTCACCCGGCTGATCGGCAAGAGCGGTGAGCCGCTGATCCGCCAGGGCGTGCAACTGGCCATGCAGATGCTGGGCGAGCAGTTTGTGACCGGCGAAACCATCGACGAAGCACTGCACCGCGCCCGCGCCATGGAGGCGCAAGGCTTTCGCTATTCCTACGACATGCTGGGCGAAGCGGCTCTGACCGAAGCCGATGCGCAGCGCTATTTCCGCTCCTATGAAAACGCCATCCACGCGATTGGCAAGGCGTCGAACGGGCAAGGCGTGATCCACGGCCCGGGCATCTCGATCAAGCTATCGGCCCTGCACCCGCGCTACAGCCGCGCCCAGCACCAGCGCGTGATGGATGAACTGTTGCCGCGTGTGTTGAAGCTCACCGACTTGGCCCGGCACTATGACATTGGCCTGAACATCGATGCCGAAGAGGTGGACCGCCTGGACCTCTCGCTCGACCTGCTCGAAGCGCTGTGCTTTGCCCCCAGCCTGCAGGGCTGGCACGGCATCGGCTTTGTGATCCAGGCCTACCAAAAGCGCTGCCCCTTTGTGATCGACTTTGTGGTCGATCTGGCGCGCCGCACGGGCCACCGGCTGATGGTGCGTCTGGTCAAAGGTGCCTATTGGGACAGCGAAATCAAACGTGCCCAGCTGGACGGCCAGAGCGACTACCCGGTCTACACCCGCAAGCACCACACCGACGTGTCTTACCTGGCCTGCGCCCAAAAACTGCTGGCCGCGCCCGAAGCGGTGTACCCGCAATTCGCCACCCACAACGCGCACACGCTGGCGGCCGTCGTGCAACTGGCGCAGGACATGCACGGCGACTACGTGCCGGGCCAGTACGAGTTCCAGTGCCTGCACGGCATGGGCGAGCCGCTGTACCGGCAGGTGGTGGGTCCACTGCAGCGGCCCTGCCGCATCTACGCGCCCGTGGGCACGCACGAAACCCTGCTGGCCTACCTGGTGCGCCGCCTGCTCGAAAACGGGGCCAACAGCTCGTTCGTCAACCGTATGGCCGACGCCAGTGTGTCGGTTGACGATCTGGTGCAGGACCCGGTGGTGCGCACCGAAGAAGATGCCCAGCGTGAAGACAGCCCCCCAGGCCAGCCTCACCCGCAAATCGCGCTGCCCGCGCAGCTGTATGGCGCGGCCCGCCGCAACTCCAGCGGCCCGGATCTGGCGCACGAACCCACACTGCGCCAGCTGGCCGCCGACATGCAAGCGCAGGTGCAAACGGTGGCGGTGACACCTCTGATGGCCACGCCTTTTGTGGGCGCTGAACGCATCACCCTGCGCAACCCCGCCGACCACCGCGATGTGCTGGGCACAGTGCAATACGCCAGTGCGGCCGATGTGGAGGCTGCACTGCAAGCGGCCAGCGAAGCCGCACCCGCATGGGCCGCTACGGCACCCGCACAACGCGCTGCGATGCTGGAGCAGGCCGCCGATCTGCTGCAGGCCGACGCCCCCCGCTTGATGGCCCTGCTGGTGCGCGAGGCGGGCAAGACCTGGGCCCATGCCGTGGCCGAGCTGCGCGAGGCGGTGGACTTTTTGCGCTACTACGCCGCGCAGGTGCGCCGCGACTTTGACCCCAGCACCCACAGGCCGCTGGGCCCGGTGGTCTGCATCAGCCCGTGGAATTTTCCGCTGGCGATTTTTGTGGGGCAGGTGGCCGCGGCGCTGGCCGCAGGCAACCCGGTGCTGGCCAAGCCTGCCGAGGCCACACCCGCCGTGGCGGCTCTGGCCGTGCAGGCCTTGTGGCAAGCGGGCGTGCCCCGGGCCGCCGTGCAACTGCTGCCGGGTGAGGGCCGCGAGGTGGGCCTGCAGCTGGTGCGCGACGCCCGCGTGCAGGGCGTGCTGTTCACCGGCTCCACCGAAACCGCCCGCGTGCTGCAAGCCGCGCTGGCCGAGCGTCTGAACGCACATGGCCAGGTGGTGCCTCTGATCGCGGAGACGGGCGGCCAAAACTGCATGGTGGTGGATTCGTCGGCCCTGCTGGAGCAGGTCGTGCAGGACGCCATGGCCTCGGCCTTTGAAGCCGCAGGCCAGCGCTGCTCGGCCCTGCGCGTGCTGTGCGTGCAGGGCGATGTGGCGGACCGTTTGGTCGAGATGCTGCAAGGCGCGATGGCCGAAATCACGCTGGGTGCGCCCGCGCATCTGGCGGTGGACGTGGGTCCGGTGATCGACGAACGGGCCCGTGCGGGCATCGAGGCGCATGTGAGCGCCATGGCGCAACGCGGCTGCCAAATTCACCGCGCCAAAGCGCCGGACACCTTGCCCGCAGGCACCTATGTGCAACCCACGCTGATCGAGATCGACAGCATCGCGCAACTGACACGCGAAGTGTTTGGCCCGGTGCTGCACATCGTGCGCTATGCCCGCAGCGAACTGCCTCAGTTGCTGCAAAGCATCCACGACACCGGCTACGCGCTCACGCTGGGTGTGCACTCGCGCATCGAAGAAACCATCGCGCAAGTCGTGGACCACACCCACGCGGGCAATGTCTATGTGAACCGCAACATGGTGGGCGCGGTGGTGGGCGTGCAGCCTTTTGGCGGCGAAGGCCTCTCGGGCACCGGCCCCAAGGCGGGTGGGCCGCTGTACCTTTTGCGATTGTTGGCGCATTGCCCACCCGGTGCCGCCTTGCGCAGCGTGCAGGCCAGTGGCGCAGCCGCGCTGCCCCGGCCCACCTCTGCACTGCAAGCCCTGCACGACTGGGCGGTGGCGCAAAGCCGCTTGCCCCTGGCGCATGCCTGTGCGCAGTTTGCGGCGGCCAGCCCGGCGGGCCTGCAAGCCACCTTGAGCGGTCCCACCGGCGAGCGCAATGTCTACCGCGTGCAAGCCCGCGCGCGGGTGCTGTGTCTCACGGGCAATCAGCCCAGCGCCAATGCCGACCGCCTGACCCAGCTGGCCGCCGTGCTGGCCGTGGGCAGCCACGCGGTATGGCCGCTGTCTGCACAGGCGCTGCATGCGCAGCTGCCTGCTGGGGTGCAAAGCCAGGTGACGCTGCAAGACCTTGCGCAAGGAGAGGCGGCGGACGCTGCACTGCTGCACGGCGACGAGGCCACGGCCCTGCACTGGCAAAAGCAACTGGCGCAGCGCCCCGGGGCCATCGTCACGCTCACGGCCATGCGCCCGGGCGATGCGGCTGTACCGCTGGCCCGCTTGGTGAGCGAGCGCAGCATCAGCACCAACACAGCCGCCGCAGGCGGCAATGCCAGCCTGATGACACTGAGCCTGTGATCAGCCAGCCTTTGGGCTGGCAGGCTCAGCTCAGGTGCTTGCCAATGATGCCGGCCAGCTCAAACATGGTGGCGCTGTCTTTGCCGAACACGGCCTGCAACTTGCCGTCGGCCTTGATCGAGCGCTTGTCAGCCGGGTCTTGCAAGCCCTGGGCCTTGATGTAGTCCCAGATTTTCTTGACCACCTCGGTGCGGGCGTAGGTGCCGTCACCGATCACCGCGGCCAATGCGGCGCTGGGCTTCAAAGTGCCCACAGCGGCTTTGCGAGGCGCTTTGGGGGCGGCGGTCTTGGCGGCTTTTTTGGCCGCAGGGGCTTTGGCCGTTTTGGCGGCCGTCTTTTTGGCGGCCACTTTGCCAAACGGCGTCTTGGTGGCCGACGTCTTGCGCGGCGGGTATTTCTTGCCGCCTTCGCGCTGCTCGAACTCAAACGTCACTTTGCCCTCTTCGGGGTTCCAGGCCAGCATGGCCTTGAAGCTGCGGCGGGTGCGGTTGCTGACGAACTTGTCGAGCACATCGGTTTTGCCGCTGGCCAGAAGTTTGGCGACCTGATCACGCTCGATCGGCTGCTGCAAGATCAGCTTGCCGGTCTTGAAGTCGCAACTCGGGGTGGGCTGTGCGTGGGTGGGCACGGCTTTGCTGCACACGTAGTTGCTGCCGTGCTCGTGCACCGGGCTGCCGCACTTAGGGCAAGCGCCCAAGGCCTCGTCGCTGAACTCGACGATCTCGCCGCTGTCTTCGTTTTTCTTGTCGTCACCGAACTCGAATTCGAGCTTCCAGTTCTTTTCTTCTTCGTTGTACTTGAGCGCCATCTCGGCCACAAAGGGCCAACCCGCCTTGGAGCGGAAACCGTCGAGCGGACCGATCTTCTTGTCGCGCATGAACTGCTCGACCTCGGCTTGCTCAAAGGTGCGGCCTGCGGGCGACTTGCCAAACGAGAAGCCGCAGCCTTCGCTCGCGCCGTCGGCGCCCGTGCAGGTGTATCTGCGGTAGTTCTCTTTGACCACACCACCGCAGTTGGGGCAAGGCGTACTGAGTGTGGCGTAGTCGCCGGGCACGGTGTCGCGGTCGTATTCTTTGGCTTTCTTGACGATGTGCTCGGTCATGGCCGCAATCTCGGCCATGAAGGTGGCGCGGCTCAATTTGCCTTGCTCCATCTGCGCGAGCTTGTATTCCCACTCGCCCGTGAGTTCGGGGCGCGAGAGTTCTTCCACCTGCAAGCCGCGCAGCAGCGTCATGAGCTGAAAGGCCTTGGCCGTGGGGATCAGCTCGCGGCCTTCGCGCAGCATGTACTTTTCGTTCAGCAAGCCTTCGATGATGGCCGCGCGCGTGGCGGGCGTGCCCAGGCCTTTTTCCTGCATGGCTTCGCGCAGTTCGTCGTCGTCCACCAGCTTGCCCGCGCCTTCCATGGCGCCCAGCAGCGTGGCTTCTGAATAGCGTGCAGGGGGTCGGGTCTTCAGGCCCTTGGCCTCGACCGACTCGACACCCACGCGCTCGCCCGGCTGCACCGGCACCAGGTTCTGGCCCTTGTCGCCGTCCTTGGCGTCTTCGACCTCGTTGGCCGCTTCCTTGCCGTAGATGGCCAGCCAGCCGGGTTTGACCAGCACCTTGCCCACGGTCTTGAAGCTGTGGCCCGCGGCCACGCTGATGCGGGTGGTCACCTGGTATTCGGCGCTGGGGAAGAACACCGCCATGAAGCGGCGCACCACCAGGTCGTACAGTTTTTGCTCGGCCTCGGACAAGCCGCTGGGCGCTTGCAGCGTGGGGATGATGGCGAAGTGGTCCGACACTTTTTTGTTGTCGAACACGCGCGGGATCTTGCGCACGTAATTGTTGTTGAGCGCTGTCAGCGCATGCGGGGCCAGGTGCTTCATGCCGCTGTCGGCCAGCATCTCGAAGGTCTGCTTGGCCACGGGCACGTAGTCTTCGGGCAGGTGGCGCGAGTCGGTACGCGGGTAGGTCAGGGCCTTGTGGCGCTCGTACAGGCTTTGCGCCAGGGCCAGCGTGGTCTTGGCCGAGAAACCGAATTTGCCGTTGGCCTCGCGCTGCAGGCTGGTCAGGTCAAACAGACCGGGGCTCGCTTGCGTGGTGGGTGTGGCCTCTTCGGTCACGCTGGCCGTCTGGCCGCGCACCGCGTCGACGATGGCTTGCGCCTCGGCCGCGGTCCACTTGCGGTCGGCTTTCTTCTCGGCGTCTTCTTCTTTTTTCCACTTCGGGTCGAACCATTTGCCGGGGTAGGTGCCTGCGGCAGCGCCGAATTCGGCGTGAATTTCCCAATAGTCGCGGCTCACGAACTTGCGGATTTGTTCTTCACGCTCGACCACCACGGCCAGCGTGGGCGTTTGCACCCGACCCACGGTGGTCAAAAAGAAGCCGCCATCGCGCGAGTTGAACGCGGTCATGGCGCGGGTGCCGTTGATGCCCACCAGCCAGTCGGCCTCGGAGCGGCTGCGCGCGGCGTCGGCCAGGCCCTGCATCTGGGTGTCGCTGCGCAGGCTGTCAAAACCGTCGCGGATCGCTTGCGGCGTCATGGACTGCAGCCACAGGCGCTTGACAGGTTTGTTCAGCGGCTTGGCGCCGCCTGCGTACTGCTCGATCAGGCGGAAGATCAACTCCCCTTCGCGGCCCGCGTCACAGGCGTTGATGAGGGCGTCCACGTCCTTGCGCTTGGCCTGTTTGACCACGGCGCTCAGGCGGCTCTTGGTTTTGTCCACCGGCTTCAAGTCAAAGTGCGGCGGGATCACGGGCAGGTTGGCAAAGCTCCACTTGCCGCGTTTCACGTCGTACTGCTCGGGGGCCTGGATCTCCACCAGGTGGCCCACCGCGCTGGTGACCACATAGCGGTCGTTCTCGAAATGGTCGTCGTGTTTTTCGAACTTGCCCGAGGTCGGCGTCAAGGCTTTGACGATGTCTTGAGCCACCGAAGGCTTCTCTGCAATTACCAATGTCTTCATGTCATTACAATCCCGTTGTCTCGCGTGTGCGCACGCGCCCGGGCACGCGCTCACGCGCACGCCCACATGAATTCACCATAACAAATTTTTAACGCCGTGGCCAAAACCCCTGTTTCTTCACCCAGCCGCACCGCACCGAGCGCTTCCGGCAAACGCATCCAGGTCCGCCGCTCCGGCGTGCATGGCAAGGGCGTCTTTGCCCTGCAAGACCTGGCCGAAGGCGAGACCATCATCGAGTACGTGGGCGAGATCATCAGCTGGGACGAAGCACAGGACCGCCACCCACACGACCCGAACGACCCGAACCACACCTTCTACTTCCATGTGAACGAAGACCGTGTGATCGACGCGCTGCACGGCGGCAACTCTTCGCGCTGGATCAACCACAGCTGCGACCCCAACTGCGAAGCCGACGAAGAAAACGACCGCATTTTCATCAAGGCCATCCGCAACATCTTGGCGGGCGAAGAACTGAGCTACGACTACGGCCTGATCATCGACGAGCCCTACACCAAGAAACTCAAGGCCGAATACCCTTGCTGGTGCGGCAGCGCCAATTGCCGCGGCACCCTGTTGTCGCCCAAAGAGCGCAAGGACACGCCCAAGATTCCAAGCCAGAAAAAAGCCAAGGCCAAATCGAAGGACAAGCCCGCCAAAGACAAGGCCAAGGCCGATGCCAAGGTGAAAGCCAAGGGCAAAGCGCCCAAGGCGGCCAAGCCCGTGAAAGCGGAGAAAGCCCAAAAGGCAACCAAGCCCAAGAAAACGGGCACCCCAAAAGGCTGACGCATGCTGGCCTGCAGCGTTGACCCTGTAGGAGGCCGCCCCTGCGGCCGAATGTGGAAATGGCTCCGGCAGTCATTCGCGAGCAGGGGCTCGCTCCCACGGGGATGCACAGGCCAGCGCACTTTCGCGAGCAGGGGCTCGCCCCCACAACAAACCCGTTGAGCCACCGCCACCATGATCACGCCCACCGCTTGGCCTGCTGAAGCTGTTTGGGAGCAGGTGTGCCCGCTGCTGCCCGAATTCACAGTCGAGGTGTTGCCCGAGATCGATTCGAGCAACAGCGAGCTCATGCGCCGGGCGCGCGCAGGCCAACACGAAGCCACGCTGCTTGTGGCCGAGCGCCAGACCGCAGGGCGGGGCCGCATGGGGCGCGTCTGGCAAAGTCAGCCTGGCGACTCGCTCACTTTTTCTCTCAGCTTGTCCCTCCAGCCCAAGGATTGGTCCGGCCTGTCGCTGGCCGTGGGCCTGAGCCTGGCCGAAAGCCTGCACCCCGATGTGGGCCTGAAGTGGCCGAATGATTTGTGGTTCCAGGACCGCAAGCTCGGCGGCATCCTGGTCGAGGCGGCCAGCATGGGCGGACGCAGCCAGGTGGTGGTAGGTGTGGGCCTCAACATCCGGGCACGTCCTGCAGAGGGTCTGAACACAGCGCCAGCAGCCCTGACCGAGCTGTTGCCCGACTTGACCGCCCCGGCAGCCCTGCTTCGCGTGGCCTTGCCACTGGTCCAGACCTTGCTGGCCTTTGAGCGCGAGGGCTTCGCACCGCTGCAAGCCCGCTTTGAAGCACGCGATGTGCTCAAAGGCCGACGCGTGCACACCAGCGACGGCCTACAAGGCATGGCGCTGGGCGTGAGCCCGCAGGGGGCTTTGCGTCTGCAAACCGATGCAGGCGTGCAGGACATCCACAGCGCCGAAATCAGCGTTCGCCCGTTTGGGGCGCAGGAGACGCCCCGATGATGCGTTGGCTGATCGCCTTGCTGCTGGTTCTGAACCTGGCCACACTCGCCTGGCAATGGGATGCCTTTGCCCGCTGGGGTTGGGGCCCGCACACCCAGCAGGAACCTGAACGCCTACTGAAACAGATACGGCCCGAAGCCTTGAAAATAGAGATCCCTCCGGCACCCCTGCCAGCTGAAGCCTCGTCCGCAGCCAGCCCCACTGCAACGACGCCCTCTGCAACGGCTGAGCCGACTGCCCCGGTCACTGGCGCTGCTGTCCCTGACGCAGGCCAAACGCCGAAAACCGCTCACCCTTGATTTTTTTTCTGGAGACCCCACCCATGAGCCTGAAACTTTACTTTGCCCCCGGCGCCTGTTCTTTTGTGCCGCACGTGCTGCTGGAAATGAGCGGTGCCGAATTTGAACCCAGCATGGTCAAGCTGCACAAAGGCGAGCAAAACAGCGACGACTACAAAGCCATCAACCCACGCGGTCAGGTGCCCGTGCTGGTGAACAACGGGCAGCCCATCACGCAAATTGTGGCCATCGCCCTGCACCTGGACCAGCTCTTTCCGCAGATGGGCTTTTTGCCCACAGAGGCATTGGCCCGCGCACAAGCCCTCTCGACGCTGGCCTGGATGAACAACACGGTGCACCCGACGTTCACGCACATCTTCATGCCGCAGAAGTTTTCGGATCAACCCGAAGTGCAAGCGGCGCTCAAGCCCTACAACACCCAATTGTTCCGGGGCATGCTCGGCGAGTTGCAAGCCTTGGTGAAGGCCGCTGCCGCCAAAGGCCAGCCCTGGTTGAGCGGCGAACGCTTCGGCCCTCTGGACGCCTACAGCCTCACGCTCGCCCGCTGGGGCACGATTGCGGGCATCACCCCCGAAGAACACCCCGAGCTGTGGGCCTTTGTGCAAAAAGTGGCCGCTGAACCTGCCGTGGCACGGGTGATGGAGCGCGAGCGTTTGCAGCTGAACATGGGCAAGCCCGCTTAAGGCGGACTACGCCCCTTCAGGCATTCGGCCGCAGGGGCAGCCTCCCACAAAATCCTGGACAGCGCGGGTGCTCAAGCAGGTGCGTTGAACCGCAGCGTGAAGCAAGCCCCTGGTGGGGTCTGTCCGGGGTGGGCGGCATCCACTGTGATCGAGGCCCCGTGCTGCTGGGCGATTTCCTTGACGATCGGCAAACCCAGGCCTGAACCGTCCACGTTGGTGCCCAGCGCCCGGTAAAAAGGCTGGAACACCAGATCGCGCTCGGCCGCCGGAATGCCCAGTCCGTTGTCTTCGACCTGGATGACCAGGGCTTTGCTGTACGGGTCCACCAACACGCGCACGGTGACCACGCCTTGGCGCTCTGGCGTGCTGGGGGTGTAATGCACCGCGTTTTCCACCAGGTTGCGCAGCATTTCCTTGAGCAAAGTCGGGTTGCCCTGCACTTGCGCGCCCGCGGTGTCGGGATCGACCCCTTCGTAGCCCATGTCCAGGCCCTTGTCCATGGCGCGGGGCAGGCAGTCTTGCAACACTTCCTGGGCCAGCACCACCATGTCGCAGCTTTGTTGCGTCAAGTGCACCCCGCCACCTTCCGCACGGGCCAGCGACAAGAGTTGGTTCACGGTGTGTGTGGCCTGCACGCTGGCACGGCCGATTTGCTGCAGTGATTTTTTCAGGTCCTCTTCGCTGGAGCCTGAGCGCTGCGCCAGATCGGCCTGCATGCGCAAACCAGCCAGAGGCGTTTTGAGCTGGTGCGCGGCATCGGCCAAAAAACGTTTTTGCGTGACGATGGAGTCCTTCAAGCGGTCCAGCAAATCGTTCACCGACACCACCAGCGGTGCCACTTCCATGGGCACGGCTTTGTCGTCCAAGGGGCTCAGGTCGTCGGGCTTGCGCGCACGGATGCGCTCTTCCAGTTCAGACAGCGGCTTGATGCCGCGCACCAGCGCCAGCCAGACCAACAGCACCGCCAAGGGCAGAAGGGCAAACTGGGGCAACATCACGCCCTTGATGATCTCGGCGGCCAGCACCGAGCGCTTTTCTCGTGTCTCGGCCACCTGCACCAGGGCCGGGTTTTTGCCCTCGGCATCCAGCCGGATCCAGGTGTAGGCCACGCGCACTTCCAGGCCCCGCATCTCGTCATCGCGGATGTGCACTTCGTAGCTGCTGCCCTTGTCTTCATCGGGCGGGGGCATGGGCAGATCGCGTTCACCGCTGAGGTGTTCGCCACGTCCACCGCGTACCTGGTAGTACACCAGATCGGTCTCGTCGGCGCGCAACAATTCACTGGCGGGTTGGGGCAGGTTGAACTGCACGCGCTGCTCTGGCCCCAGCTTGACCTGCTGGGCCAAGGCCTGCACGTTGTAGACCAAAGCGCGGTCAAAGGGCTTGTTAGCCAGCCCTTGCGCCACCAGCCAGGTCAGGGCCAGGCTGATGGGCCACAGCAGCAGGAGCGGCGTCAGCATCCAGTCGAGAATTTCCCCGAACAAGGAGCGCTGTTCACGCTTGAAGAGCCGCACACGCCAGCCACGGGATTTCATGGTGGCGTCATCCTGGGTGCGGTGCGGGCGGGGGTCACATCAACCGGTGCTCAGCCCGGAATTTTTTCCAAGCAATAGCCCAGACCGCGCACGGTGGCGATGCGGATCGGGCCTTTTTCGATCTTCTTGCGCAGGCGGTGGATGTACACCTCGATGGCGTTGTTGCTGACCTCTTCGCCCCATTCGCACAGGCGCTCGACCAACTGGTCCTTGCTCACCAAGCGGCCCGCGCGTTGCAGCAGCACTTCGAGCAGCCCCAGCTCCCGCGCCGACAACTCGACCATCTTGCCGTCGATGGTGGCCACGCGGCCGGACTGGTCATAGATCAGTGGGCCGTGCTTGATCTGCGAGGTGGCACCCCCCATGCCCCGGCGGGTGAGGGCGCGCACGCGGGCTTCGAGTTCCTGCAGGCTGAAGGGCTTGGCCATGTAGTCGTCGGCGCCGTAGTCCAGGCCCTTGACGCGTTCTTCCACGCTGTCGGCCGCGGTGAGGATGAGCACCGGCAAGGTGGAGCCCCGGGCGCGCAATCGCTTGAGCACTTCCAGACCGTGCATTTTGGGCAAGCCCAGATCGAGGATCAGCAGATCGAATTCGTTGTTGGTCATCAAGGCGGCATCGGCCTCGCTGCCACTGGCCACATGGTCGACCGCCGCCCCTGCGCTGCGCAAAGTGCGCAACAAACCATCGGCAAGCACCTGGTCGTCTTCGGCTATCAGAATGCGCATGTCTGTCTCCTCTTGTTGTGGCTGCGGCGCTGGGCGGTCTGTCCCGGCTCTGTGATTCTAGTGTCAGGTTTGCGCGTTGCCTGTGGACACACACGGGCACCCGCTCAATGCGCGTAGGCCTCCAGCCCCAGGGCCACCACCGTGGCCACGTCCTTGCCCACTGCCTCGCGAAACTCGGCCTCGGCTTGGGCCACCGCATCTTTGAAGGCCTGCAGCCAAGCCAGCCCCACGGGCGTGAACACCACGCGCCTCGCCCGCGCGTCCAGCGGGTCGGCTTCGCGCTGCACCAAACCCCAGGCGGCGCACTGGTCCACCAGATCGCCCATGGCCTGCTTGCTCATCCCGGCAGCGCGGGCCAGATCGGTCAGGCGAGAGCCGTCCAGCGCCAGGTGGCGCGTGATGTGCACATGCGCGGCACTGATCTGGTCACGCGAGGCCAGATTGGCCAAGGCCAAGGGCACGCCCTCGTTGCCCGCCATCAGGTGCAACACGCGCTCGTCAAAACGCCGCATCGCATGGCCCAGCAAACGGCCCAGATGCGTCTGACGCCAGCGGTCATCCTGCAGCGCCGGGCTGCTCAAGGCGGTTGAAAGGGTGTGTTCTGACATGCCCAAATGATAAGGCAAACTGACCAAAAATAGTGTTTACAGCTTTATACAGCTCGTTTACAGTACTGTTCACGCATCCAGTAAACACAGCTTCCCGCTGAAACCGGTGCCCCAACCCATTGATATTCAAGGAGATTCCCATGAGCGACGACAACAGCGAAAAGTCCAAAGCCCTGCAAGCCGCCCTGGCCCAGATTGAAAAACAATTTGGCAAAGGCACCATCATGCGTCTGGGCGAAGGCGAAGCCATCGCCGACATCCAGGTCGTCTCTACCGGCTCTTTGGGCCTGGACATCGCACTGGGCGTGGGCGGTCTGCCCCGTGGCCGCGTGATCGAAATCTACGGCCCGGAGTCGTCGGGCAAAACCACCCTCACGCTGCAAGTCATCTCTGAAATGCAACGCCTGGGCGGCACCTGCGCCTTTGTGGACGCCGAACACGCCCTGGACGTGCAATACGCCCAGAACCTGGGCGTCAACCTGCAAGACCTGCTGGTCAGCCAGCCCGACACCGGCGAGCAAGCCCTGGAAATCGTGGACAGCCTGGTGCGCTCCGGCGCGGTCGATCTGGTCGTCATCGACTCGGTCGCAGCCCTGACCCCCAAGGCCGAAATCGAAGGCGACATGGGCGACAGCCTGCCCGGCCTGCAAGCGCGATTGATGAGCCAGGCCCTGCGCAAGCTCACCGCCACCATCAAGAAAACCAACTGCACCGTCATCTTCATCAACCAGATCCGCATGAAGATCGGCGTCATGTTCGGCAGCCCCGAAACCACCACGGGCGGCAACGCGCTCAAGTTCTACGCCTCGGTGCGCCTCGACATCCGCCGCACCGGCACCATCAAGAAGGGCGACGACGCGATCGGCAACGAGACCAAAGTCAAAGTGGTCAAGAACAAAGTGGCCCCGCCCTTCAAGACGGCCGAGTTCGACATCCTGTTTGGCGAGGGCATCAGCCGCGAAGGCGAAGTCATCGACATGGGCGTGACCGCCAAGATCGTGGACAAATCGGGGGCTTGGTACGCCTACCAAGGCGAAAAAATCGGCCAAGGCCGTGACAACGCCCGTGAATTCCTGCGCGAAAACCCGACCCTGGCCCGCGAAATCGAGAACAAGGTGCGCGAATCGCTGGGCATCCGCTTGCTGGAATCGGCGATTGCCGAACCCAAAGGCGAATAAAAGGCCATTGCGCGGAGACAAGCCTTGAACAAGCCCGGCTTTCAGCCCTCGCTCAAAGGCCGCGCCCTGCGGCTTTTGAGCCAGCGTGAACACTCGCGCGCTGAGCTGGAACGCAAGCTGGCGCCACACGAAGAAGTGCCCGGCGAACTGGCCAAAGCCCTGGACGAGCTGCAAGCACGGGACTTCATCAACGACGGCCGTGCCATCGAGTCGGTGGTGCACCGCCGCTCGGGCAAGCTGGGTGCGGCGCGGGTCAAGCAAGAGCTGGCTGCAAAAGGTTTGTCGGGTGAGGCCGTGAGCGCCGCGATGGAGGGCCTGCGCGAAACCGAGTTCAGCCGCGCCTTGGCCGTTTGGCGCAAAAAGTTTGACCGCCCAGCCGTCGACCCGAACGAGCGGGCCAGACAAATTCGCTTTTTGATGACCCGCGGGTTCAACGCCGAGGTGGTGCGCAAGATCGTGCAAGGCGCCGACGAAGTCTGAACTGAAGGCACAGCCCACAAAGCCCTCTGAGGGCTCCCCCCAATGAACCTCCCTGATACCAGGGAAACCACCTTGCTTTCTCTTGCTCCCGAAGGGGGCACTTCAAGCTGGAGAGAGCCGCCACAGGGCTCTGTCGATGGCTTCAGTATCTTGAAGAATTCGGGGCGTGACCGTGTGTTGTGTCACACAGCCTGCATCTCACCCGTCACAAGCCCAGCATCAACGCGATGTTTTGCACCGCCGCACCACTGGCACCCTTGCCCAGGTTGTCCAGGCGAGCGATCACCACGGCATGGCGAGCCTCTTCATTCGCAAACACCCGGATCTCCAGCTGGTTGGTGTCATTCAGGGCCGTGGCGTCCAGTTTCAAGTTGTCCGTGGGCGGCAACACGCTCACCCAGCCGCCTGCAGCCTGGCTGGCCGCGTAGTGCGCCTGCAAGGCCGCGTGCAGGTCAGCCGCTGTGGGCTTGCCCGGCAAGCTGTCCAAATGCAGGGGCAGTTGCACCAGCATGCCCTGGCGGAAATTGCCCACCGCCGGCACAAACAAGGGGCGGCAAGTCAGCCCGGTGTAGCGCATGATTTCGGGGATGTGCTTGTGCTTGAGGCCCAGGGCATAGGCTTCAAACAGGGGAGCCCGTCCTGCCTCGTAGTCTTCGATCATGCTGCGGCCGCCACCGGAGTAACCACTCACTGAAGGCAGGCAGACCGGGAAATCACGCGGCAGCAGCCCGGCGTCGACCAAAGGCCGCAAGATGGCGATCGCACCCGTCGCATAGCAACCGGGGTTGGCCACCCGCTCGGCCTTCTGCACGGCGGCCAGTTGGTCGGCCGCCAGTTCAGGAAAGCCAAAGACCCAGTCGGGATGGCAGCGGTGCGCGGTCGAGGCATCCACAATGCGCGGTTTTTTACCCGGCAGGCTGTCGATCATGGCCACCGACTCGATGGCCGCATCGTCGTGCAGGCACAGCACCACCAGATCGGCCGCGGCCATCAACTCGCGTTTGGCCTCGGGGTCCTTGCGACGGGCCGGGTCGATGCTGAGCACCTCGATCTGGGGCATCAATGCCAGCCGCTCGCGGATCTGCAGTCCGGTCGTTCCGGCTTCGCCATCGATGAATATTTTGGCCATGGGTATTACTTTCTGAAGAATTCCGGGCCTGCACGTCAAGTCAATGTAAGACGCAAGGCTCAGGATTGGTGCATTGCAGCATGATACAGTCGCAGGCTGCAGTGTCCAGAGCCTGCTGACGTGCCCGGCTTGATTCAGGCACCCCGGCAGACCGGTCGAATTACCACCCCTCTGAGAGAAGACCTCATGAAGATTCACGAGTACCAAGGCAAGGAAATCTTGCGTCAATTCGGTGTGCCCGTTCCTCGCGGCATCCCGGCATTCACCGTTCAAGAGGCTGTTGAAGCCGCTCAAAAACTGGGCGGCCCGGTTTGGGTGGTCAAGGCCCAGATCCACGCCGGTGGCCGTGGCAAGGGTGGCGGCGTCAAAGTGGCCAAAACCATCGACGACGTCAAGCGTTTGGCTGGCGAGATCCTGGGCATGCAGCTCAAGACCCACCAGACCGGCCCCGAAGGCCAGAAAGTCCGTCGCCTCTATATTGAAGACGGCGCTGACATCAACAAAGAGTACTACGTGTCCGTGGTCACCGACCGCGCCACACAAAAGATCGCTTTCATCGCTTCGAGCGAAGGCGGCATGGACATCGAGGAAGTGGCCCACTCCACCCCCGAGAAAATCATCACCGAGTTCATCGATCCCCTGACCGGTCTGGGCGATGCCCAAGCCAAGAAGATCGCTGACGCGATTGGCATGCCTGCTGACTCCACCGCGCAAGCCGTGGACATCTTCAAGAAGCTGTACCAGTGCTACATGGAAACCGACGCTTCGTTGGTGGAAATCAACCCGCTGAACCGCGACAGCAAAGGCAACGTGATGGCTCTGGACGCGAAGTTCAACTTCGACTCCAACGCCCTGTTCCGTCACCCCGAAATCGTGGCTTACCGCGATCTGGACGAAGAAGATCCCGCGGAAGTGGAAGCTTCCAAGTTCGATCTGGCCTACATCAGCCTGGACGGCAACATCGGCTGCCTGGTCAACGGCGCTGGCTTGGCCATGGCCACCATGGACACCATCAAGTTGTTCGGCGGCGAGCCTGCCAACTTCCTGGACGTGGGCGGCGGCGCAACAGCCGAGAAGGTCACCGAAGCCTTCAAGATCATGTTGGGCAACAAGAATGTCAAAGGCATTCTGGTCAACATCTTCGGCGGCATCATGAAGTGCGACACCATCGCGACCGGCGTGATCACCGCTTGCAAGGCCGTGAACCTGTCCGTGCCACTGGTCGTGCGCATGAAGGGCACCAACGAAGAGCTGGGCAAGAAGCTGTTGGCCGAATCCGGTCTGCCGATCATTGCCGCAGACACCATGGCCGAAGCCGCGACCAAGATTGTTGCTGCCGTCAAATAAATGACTTTGCGGGACAGCACTTCAGCGCTGTCCCCAACTGATTAGGAAAACCCATGTCCATCTACATCAACAAAGACACCAAAGTCATCACCCAAGGCATCACCGGCAAAACCGGTCAGTTCCACACCGAGAAGTGCCAGGAATACGCGAACGGCAAGAACTGCTTCGTGGCCGGCGTGAACCCCAAGAAGGCTGGCGAGTCCATCTTCAACATTCCGATCTATTCCACCGTCAAGGAAGCCGCCCAGCAAACCGGCGCGACCGTGTCCGTGATCTACGTGCCCCCAGCCGGCGCAGCCGCTGCGATCTGGGAAGCCGTGGAAGCCGATCTGGACATGGCCATCTGCATCACCGAAGGCATCCCAGTGCGTGACATGCTCGAAGTGCGCAACAAGATGAAGGCCAAGGAAGCCAAAGGTGGCAAGAAAACCTTGCTGCTGGGCCCCAACTGCCCCGGCTTGATCACGCCCGACGAAATCAAGATCGGCATCATGCCCGGTCACATCCACCGCAAAGGCCGCATTGGCGTGGTGTCCCGTTCGGGCACTTTGACCTATGAAGCCGTGGCGATGTTGACCGAAGTCGGCCTGGGCCAATCCAGCGCCGTCGGTATCGGCGGCGACCCGATCAACGGTTTGAAGCACATCGACGTGATGAAGGCCTTCAACGACGATCCCGACACCGACGCCGTCATCATGATCGGCGAGATCGGTGGCCCGGACGAAGCCGAAGCCGCTCAGTGGTGCAAGGCCAACATGAAAAAGCCCGTCGTGGGCTTCATCGCTGGTGTGACCGCCCCTCCCGGCAAGCGCATGGGCCACGCCGGTGCCCTGATCTCTGGCGGTGCCGACACGGCCGATGCCAAGCTGGCCATCATGGAAGAGTGCGGTTTCATCGTCACACGCAACCCGTCTGAGCTGGGCAAACTGCTCAAAGCCCAGCTGAAGTAAACTTCAGGCCGCTTACGGGCGGCTGTGGTTAGCCACAATGCCAAAGCCGGATGTCCTGCGGGACAATCCGGCTTTCCGTTTTTTTGAACTCATGCTTCACCGGCTTCGTGCCTGTGACCAAAGGAATACCGTGGAAGAATTTCTGACCCCTGCTTTCTGGTTCGCCGTCGGCCAGATCATCATGATCGACATCTTGCTGGGCGGTGACAACGCCGTGGTGATTGCACTGGCTTGCCGCCAGCTGCCGGACCACCAACGCACCAAAGGCATCATCTGGGGCACCGCTGGTGCCATCGTGTTGCGCGTCATCCTGATCTTTTTTGCGCTCACTTTGCTGGCCATCCCCTTCCTCAAGTTTGTGGGGGCGATCTTGCTCATCTGGATCGGCGTGAAACTGCTGACCCCCGATGAGGAAGACGACCACAGCAACATCCAGGGCAGCGACAAGCTCTGGGGCGCGGTCAAAACCGTCATCATTGCCGACCTGGTCATGAGCGTGGACAACGTGATCGCCATCGCCGGTGCCGCCCAGACTTCGGGCAACGCCGACCACCAGATGCCTTTGGTCATCTTCGGCCTGCTGGTCAGCATCCCGATCATCGTCTGGGGCAGCCAGCTGGTGCTCAAACTCATGGACCGCTTCCCGATCATCATCACTGCCGGTGGCATGCTGCTGGGCTGGATCGCAGGCACCATGATCCAGACCGATCCGGGCCTGGTGGCTTACCTGCCGCAAGACAAGGCCTGGGGCTACGGTCTGGGCATTGCAGGCGCTTTGCTGGTGCTGGCACTGGGCAAATTCATCATGTCCCGCCGTCCTGCACACAGCGACAACGCTGCCTCTTGAGCTGAAAACAGGCCTTTGGTGGGTGAATGATTTACCATCGAGGGCCATTCACCAGGGGGAAAACCATGCCAAAAAACCAACAAGGTTTGACATTGATCGAGCTGATGATCGTGATCGCGGTCATCGGCATTTTGGGTGCGCTGGCCTTGCCGGCTTACCAGGACTACACCATCCGGGCCAAGGTGTCCGAAATGCTGCTGGCGGCCAATGGCTGCAAGACCGCGGTCAACGAGGCGGTCAGCTCATCGTCGGACGCCAATGTGTCGGCGGCTTTGCCCAAAGTCTGTGAGAGCCAGACCAGCAAATACGTCGCCAGCGTGGCCGTGGATGGCAATGGCGTGATCACCGTGGTTGGCAAGCATGAAGCGCTGCGCGGCAGCACCAGCGCATCGGCCAATGCCCTTGCCCTGACCCCGCTGCAAACCGGCGACACCCCGGTCAACGGCAGCACCGACGGCGGCAAGACCATCTCCGGCTGGCGCTGCGGTCCGGCCAGCAGCAACGGCTTGCCGGTCAAGTACTTGCCCGCTTCATGCAAAGCGTCCTGAACGTCTTTCGCACACCCCAACGCCCTGCTGAACACAGGGCGTTTTTCTTGGTGGCTGACACATGGGTTTGAACACCACCGGACGCCGCCCCGTCAGCACGCCTGCGTGGGCACCCGAGCTCGCGCTGGGTGTCCTGCTGGTGTTGCCTTGGCTTGCACCCTGGTCACCTTCGCCGCAACCCAACACGGTGCCCTTGCTGGTGAGTTGGGCCTGCATCGGCTTGCTGCTGTTGTGGGGTCCGCGCCTGCAGGCCTTGGACGTGGCCCGGGCGTGGGCTGTGGCGGCCTTGGTCAGCAGCGTCATGGGGCTCATCCAATACTTTGGGGCCGCCGAAGCCTTCAGTCCTTGGCTGCATGTGGCGGCTCTGGGCGAAGCGAACGCCAACTTGCGCCAACGCAACCAGCTTGCCACGTTGCTCGCCATCGGCATGCTGGCGGTGCTGTGGTGGCAAGCCCATGGGCTGCGGACCCGGCACGCGCTGTGGATGCTGGCCTTGCTGGCCATCGGCAATGCGGCCACCACATCGCGCACCGGTTTGCTGCACATGCTGCTGGTCTGCGGTCTGGTCATGTTCTGGGCCTGGCGCAGCCGTTCGCACATGCCAAGGCTGTCCCCGCGTCTGGCATGTTGGACCCTGGCGATGTACCTGTTGGCCAACTGGGGCTTACCCTGGTGCTTGGGCCTGCTGACCGGGCAAGACGTCATCGACGCCCTGACCCGCATGGGCCACAACGAAGGCTGTGGCAGCCGCCGTGTGTTGTGGGCCAACGTGGTCGAGCTGATCGGTCAAAAGCCCTGGACGGGCTGGGGCTGGGGCGAGCTCAAATACGCCCACTACATCACCGCATACGAGGGTGGTCCCGAGAAAAGGTTCTGCGAGATTCTGGGCAATGCCCACAACTTGCCCTTGCACCTGGCCGTGACGCTGGGCCTCCCGGTCACCGCCGCTTTGGGCTTGGCCTTGCTGGCCGCACTGGCTTGGGCGCGGCCGTGGACCAGTGGATCGCCGACCCATCAGCTGGCCTGGTCGGTGCTGGCGGTGATCGGCCTGCACAGCCTGCTGGAGTTTCCGCTTTGGTACGGCCCGTTTCAGATGGCTGTGCTCCTGTGCGGCGTGTTGCTGCGGATGCCGAGCGGAGGCTGGCAAGCCCGTTCATCGCGCAGCCTGCCGCTGATCGGCGGCTTGCTGCTGGCTACCGTCTGCCTGGTGGGCGCGGACTATGCCCGCGTGCGGCAAATTTACATGCCCGCTGCACAACGCTGGCCTGTGTGGCGTGACGACCCACTGGGCGCGGCACGCAGCAGCTGGTTTTTTCAGCGATCGGCCACCTTTGCCGAGTTGACGCTGACCCGCGTGACCCCGGACAACGCCCCATGGGTGTTGGCCACCAGCCAGGCGATGCTGCACTACTCACCCGAGCCCCAAGTGGTCAAGCAGCTGATCTTGAGCGCCCACATGCTGGGCAGGCAGGATTTGGTGGATCTGCACACGGCGCGGTGGCGGGCGGCTTTCCCTTCAGTACCCCTGCCGACCCTTTAAAGCGCTCAGCGGGCGCCTGGCATGAACAAAGGCCCGCAGGCCGACGCGTTCACTGCGTTCCGAAAATACGGTCCCCCGCATCACCCAAGCCGGGCAAGATGTAGCCGTGGTCATTGAGTTCGCGGTCGATGGCGGCGGTGTAAATCGGCACATCGGGGTGCTCGCGGTGCAAAGTCTTGATGCCCTCGGGGCAGGTCAACAGGCACAGGAACTTGATTGAACGCGGCTGACACTGCTTGAGCCGCGCAATCGCGGCAGCTGCCGAATTGCCAGTGGCCAGCATGGGGTCGACCACAACCACATCACGCTCGCTCATGGACTTGGGCATTTTGAAGTAGTACTCCACCGCCTGCAGGGTTTTCGGGTCCCGGTACAGGCCGATATGACCGACACGTGCGCCCGGCACCACCGACAACACCCCGTCCAGAATGCCATTGCCAGCGCGCAGGATGCTGGCGAACACCAGCTTCTTGCCGTCGATCACGCGTCCGGTCATGGTCTCCAGTGGGGTCTCGATCTGCACGTCCTGCAAGGGCATGTCGCGGCAAACTTCGTAAATCATCAGACTGGCCAATTCATTGAGCAAGCGTCGAAAGCTGCTGGTGCTGGCGTCCTTCTTGCGCATGAGCGTGAGCTTGTGCTGCACCAGCGGGTGATCAATCAAGTGCACTTGGCCGCGTTCGGCGGGGTTGATGGCGGTCATTCCGGGTTCCTTCTTCGCAATATGGGAAACAGACAGGCACGATTGTGCCTGCAGCACCGGGTCACCAAGGCATCGGAATGAGGCGCCAAACTGCGTTAGCATGGCTCCCACATTTCACTCAGGGAGATTGGTATGTCGATGTTTCAATGGAAAACGCAAAGCCCCGATGTGCTGCTGCAAGGCGGCACCATCGGCCCCGACGAGCGCCTGCCTTGGCCGCACACCGCCGCCATGGGCGTGCAGCACGTCATTGCCATGTTCGGTGCCACCGTGCTGGCCCCCATCCTGATGGGCTTTGACCCCAACATCGCCATTTTGATGAGCGGCGTCGGCACGCTCATCTTCTTTGTCATCACCGGCGGCAAGGTGCCCAGCTACCTGGGTTCGAGCTTTGCCTTCATCGGCGTGGTCATTGCCGCTACAGCTTATGCAGGCAAAGGACCGAACGCGAACATGGGCGTGGCGCTGGGCGGCATCATCGCCTGCGGCGCGCTCTACACACTGATCGGCCTGGTCGTGCAGGCGGTTGGCACCGGCTGGATCGAGCGGATGATGCCCCCGGTGGTCACCGGCGCGGTGGTGGCCGTGATCGGCCTGAATCTGGCAGGCATACCGATCAAAAACATGGCCGCGGGCGACTTCGATGCCTGGATGCAGCTGGTCACCTTTGTCAGCGTCGGCCTGGTCGCGGTGTATTCACGCGGCATGGTGCAGCGCTTGCTGATTCTGGTGGGATTGATTCTTGCCAGCATCATCTACGCCGTCCTGACCAATGGCCTGGGCCTGGGCAAACCACTGGACCTCTCGGGTGTGGCGAACGCCGCCTGGTTCGGCCTGCCCACGTTCGCCGCACCGGTGTTCGACGGCCGCGCCATGCTGCTGATCGCGCCTGTGGCCATCATCTTGGTGGCCGAAAACCTGGGCCACATCAAAGCGGTGACCGCCATGACGGGCAAAAACCTGGACGCTTACATGGGCCGAGCCTTCATCGGTGACGGCGTGGCCACGATGGTCAGCGGCGCTTCCGGTGGCACTGGCGTGACGACCTATGCCGAAAACATCGGCGTGATGGCCGCCACACGCATTTACTCCACCGCGATCTTTCTGGTCGCAGCGCTGATGGCCGTCCTGCTGGGCTTCTCGCCCAAATTCGGTGCACTCATCCAAGCCATTCCGCTGCCCGTGATGGGCGGCGTGTCCATTGTGGTGTTTGGTCTGATCGCTGTGGCCGGTGCCAAGATCTGGGTGGACAACAAGGTGGATTTTTCAGACAACAAAAACCTGCTGGTCGCCGCCATCACACTGGTGCTGGGCACAGGGGACTTCACCCTCAAGTTCGGCCCGTTTGCGCTGGGCGGCATCGGTACCGCCACCTTTGGTGCAATCTTGCTGTACGCGTTGCTCTCTCGCGGTGAGTCTTCACGCTGAAATTCACGCCCTGTGGTCATTCTCGGGCGCTTGTGATTTGTCATCCTCGGGCTTGACCCGAGGATCCATTTCCCCGGACTTGATCCAGTCAGGCCATGACGACACGGGGGGGAACAGCCAGGTAAGGCTTCAGGTTTCGCTGACCCAGCTCCCCGACTTGCCCCCATGCTTTTCCAGCAAAGTCACGCCGTTGATGGTCATGCCCCGGTCGACGGCTTTGCACATGTCGTAAATGGTCAGCAAGGCCACTTGCACGGCCGTGAGGGCTTCCATCTCGACGCCCGTCTGGCCAATGGTTTCGGCGGTGGCGGTGCAGACCACGGTCGACTGGGCGCTCAAGACCTCAAACTCGACCGCCACGCGGGTCAGGCCAATCGGGTGGCACAAGGGGATCAAATCCGAAGTTTTCTTGGCCCCCTGAATGCCGGCGATGCGGGCGATGCCCAGCACATCGCCTTTTTTGGCGGTGCCCGACTCGATCAGTGCCAGCGTGGCCGGCAGCATCTCGATGCGGCCAGTAGCCACCGCGATGCGCCGCGTGCTGGATTTGCCCCCCACGTCCACCATGTGGGCTTGGCCTTGGGCGTCAAAATGGGTCAAGACGTCGGTTGACTGGGTCATGGCTGTGCTGGTTAAAACCATTTACAAAAGGTTGACAAGAATGGCGCATCATACGGCCATCAACCGCCCCATTCACAGGACATCGATCACCTTGAAACACCTCTTGCGACCTTCCCAACTGATGCTGGTCTTGCTGCTGGGCGCTTTGGGCCTGCAGCCGGCTTGGGCCCAGTCCAAGGCTTTGCCGTCCTTGGGCAACAGCGAAGGCATTTCCCTGGGGGCCGAACGCAAACTGGGCGACCGGATTGCACGGGAGTTGTACCGCGACCCGGATTACCTGGAAGACCCGGTTCTGGACGAATACATCCAGCGCTTGTGGGCCCCGCTGATCAAGGCGGCCGCTGCCCGTGGAGAGCTGTCCACCGATTTGCAAGAGCGGTTTGCCTGGCGCATCTTGCTCGGCCGCGACCGTTCGGTGAACGCTTTTGCCTTGCCCGGTGGTTATCTGGGGGTGCATTTGGGCCTGATCGCGGTGGTCACCTCCCACGACGAACTGGCTTCGGTCTTGGCGCACGAACTGAGCCACGTCACCCAGCGCCACATCGCCCGCTCGATCGACGAACAGGCCAAGATGACGCCCTGGGTGATCGGCTCGATGATTTTGGGCGCCATCGCAGTCAGCAAGAACCCGCAGGCCGCGCAAGGACTGATCGTGGGCGGACAAGCGGCGGCGATCCAATCGCAACTGAGCTATTCACGCGACATGGAGCGTGAGGCCGATCGGGTGGGCTACGGCATCCTGGCCGACGCGGGTTATGACCCACAAGGCTTTGTAGGCATGTTTGCCAAGCTGCAGCAGGCTGCAGGCGTGAACGACAACGGCGCTTTTCCGTACCTGCGCAGCCACCCTTTGACCACCGAACGCATCGCCGACATGCAGGCGCGCTTGCAGCTGAACAGCGCCAGCCCACGTGCAAGCGGTGACATGGTGCAAGCCATGCTGGCCGCTCGCGCCCGGGTGATGTCGCAAAACAGCGTGGAAGCCTTGAAAGCCTGGACCCAAGATGGCAAAGCCACATCGCCACAAGCCCAGGCAGGGGCCTTGTATGCGGCCACGCTGGCGCACCTGCAGCTGCGGGACATGGCAGCGGCTGAGCGCAGCTGGCAGCGGCTGTCGCAGTTGACGTCGACCACACCCGAAGCCAAACGGCTGACGCTTTTGCTGCAGGCCGAGGTGGCCGCCAAGCAAGAGCGTTTTGCCCTGGCACTGCAAGTGCTCGAGGGCTTGAACCAGGCCCAATTGCCACGACCCGAACTGATCGCCACGGCACAAGCCCTGTTGCGCCTGCCACCGCATCCGGCACGCGCCAGCATCACCCAAAAACTGCGTGAACAAGTCACACAAGCCCCACACGATGCGCAGGCCTGGAACACCCTGGCCAGCATGCTGGCCTTGCAGGGGCAGACGCTGGCCTCGCTGCGTGCCGAAGGAGAAGCCCAAATGGCCCGGATGGATTGGACCGGGGCGGTCGACCGCTTTCGGGCTGCGCAAGACTGGGCCAAAAACAACCGCTTGCAAGCTGGCGACCACATCGAGGCCTCGATTGTGGACACCCGTTTGCGGCTGGCTCAAGCGCAAATACGGGACATGCAAGCCGAACGCTGAGCCGCTCGCCCCGAAGGCGCTATGATCGCGCTCCTTCTGCAGACACACCATGGCCGGAATCCACATCACCGACATCGAAGCCGCCATCAACCATTGGCGCCTCAAGAACCCCTCGCCCGACGGGGTCACCTTGCCACGTGAATTGCGTGCACTGGCCGAGGTGTATGGCCTGATGGTCTATTACAAACAAGAGTTGGCCGACGAGTTCACCCTGCCTTTGGCCGCGGCAGAAGCCTGGCAGGACTGGTACGCCAGCACCCCCGATACGCCGTGCATTGCCATTTGCTCGACCAGCCAGGGCGATGAAACCTGCAAAGGTTGCGGCCGCAGCTTTGAGGAAGTGCAGTTGTGGACCGAGATGAGCGCCGGAGAAAAGCGGGCCGTCTGGCGACGCATCACGGTTGACGGCACCTCATGGCGCTTCAACCGGTATGCCGAACGCGCCGCGGAAGATCGCCAATGGGCCAAAGCAGCGGCAGACGCACAAAGCAAGCTGGACCTGAAAGCTGCGGATTGAGCCATGCCCCCGGATCCAGTCCGGGATGAGCTGTAGCGCTTGTGGGTTTGCTTTACTTCCAGCGTTGCAACTCGATGTGCACGCTGCCCTTGTCGCTGCTGAAAGTGACGGCGCCTTCCTGCACCGTGGCTTGCAGCTGCATGCTGCGCTCGGCCAGTTGGGCCAGCTCTTGTGAGCGCTCGGTGGGCACGCGCCAGACTTGCAACTTGTCCAGACGCGTCAGCTTGGTCTCGATGCCTTTCCACCAGACTTCGGCGGCGTGGTTGAAGCAATACAACAGCACCTCGTCGGCCTTCTGGCAGGCTTTCATGATGGGTTTGTCTTCGGGCTGGCCGACTTCGATCCACATGCGGGTCTGGCCCGTGAAGTCGCGCAGGCTGACGTCCGGGTCGTCCGGGTCTGACAAGCCCGCACCAAAAGCCAGCTTGCCGTCGCCGTGGCACACCGCTTGCAGCTTGTAGGCATTGATGGCCAGCGCCAGCAGGCGGATCATCATGCGTTCGTCGGTTTCGCTCGGGTGCCGCGCCAGCGTGAGCTGGTGGTCTTCGTAATAGCTGTGGTCGATGTCGGCGATCGACAGGTTGGCTTTGTAGATGGTGGATTTGAGGGCCATGGTGAGGACGTCCAGAACACGGTGAGAACCTGTTGGATGTCATCCCCGCGAATGCGGGGATCCATCTTGGAAGCAGGCATGACCCCCCGTTTTCACGGGGGTGACAAAAAAATTTGAGACGACGACTTCAAACCCGGCGGGCCAGCTCGGCGGCTTTGCCGATGTAGCTGCCCGGTGTCATGGCCAGCAAGCGGTCCTTGTCAGCTTGCGGGATCTCCAACGCGGCAATCAGGCCATGCAGGTCGGCCGCCGTGACGGTCTTGCCACGGGTGACTTCCTTGAGCTTTTCGTAAGCACCTTGCACGCCATAGCGGCGCATCACCGTCTGGATCGGCTCGGCCAGCACTTCCCAGGCGGCGTCCAAGTCGGCGGCCAGCGCTTCTTCGTTCAGCTCCAATTTGTTCAAACCGGTCATCAGCGAGGCATAGGCGAGCGCGGTGTAACCCAGGCCCACGCCCATGTTGCGCAGCACGGTCGAATCGGTCAAATCGCGCTGCCAGCGGCTGATCGGCAGCTTCTCGGAGAGGTGCTTGAGCACGGCGTTGGCCAGGCCCAGGTTGCCTTCGGCATTTTCAAAGTCGATCGGGTTGACTTTGTGCGGCATGGTGGACGAACCGATCTCACCGGCTTTCAAGCGCTGCTTGAAGTACCCCAGGCTCACATAACCCCAGATGTCGCGCGAGAGGTCGATCAGGATGGTGTTGCTGCGCGCCACGGCATCAAACAACTCGGCCATGTAGTCGTGCGGCTCGATCTGGATGCTGTAAGGCTGGAACGTGAGGCCCAAGCCCCATTGGCTCGCCTGGGTTTCGCTCAGCTCGGGGGTCTCGACCACTTGGCGTGCAAAGGCTTCCCAGTCAAAGTCGGGCCAGGCCGACAGGTGGGCGTTGTAGTTGCCCACGGCACCGTTCATCTTGCCCATGAGTTTGACGGCGGCAATCTTTTCACGGCAACCGTTCAAGCGCATCACCACGTTGGCCATTTCCTTGCCCACGGTGGTGGGACTGGCGGTTTGGCCATGGGTGCGGCTGAGCATGGGCACCTCGGCAAACGCGTGGGCCATCTCGCGCAGCTTGGCGATCAGGCCGTCCAATCCCGGCAGGATGACCTGGGCGCGTGCGCCCTTGAGTTGCAGGGCATGGCTGGTGTTGTTGATGTCTTCACTGGTGCAGGCGAAGTGCACGAACTCGGCGGCTTTTTCCAGTTCAGGACGGTCCTTGAACTTGGATTTGATCCAGTACTCCACGGCTTTCACGTCGTGGTTGGTGGTCTTTTCAAATTCCTTGATGGCCACCGCGTCCGCTTCACTGAAGTTCTTGACCAAACCCGTCAGGTAGCTGCGTGCACCGGGCGACAGGGGTTTGAATTCGGCAAACCCGGCATCGGACAAGGCGATGAACCAGGCGATTTCGACCTGTACGCGGCGGTGCATGTAACCCTGCTCGCTCATGAGCGGGCGCAGGGCATTGAGTTTGCTGGCGTAACGGCCATCCAGCGGCGACAGGGCGGAAATGGGGGAGAAATTCATCCTGCGATTGTAATTGGCAGGGTCAAACCGCCAGGACAAGGGCGATCCGAATGGCTGTCAGCATCGAGCACCCTGTAAGCTCTAGAATCAGCAGCCATTCTGTTCAGACATTCTCCACACCATGAAACTCATCGGCTCCTACACCAGTCCCTATGTCCGTAAAGTGCGCATCGTCATGGCCGAGAAGAAGCTCGACTACCAGCACGTGACGGAAGATGTCTGGTCGGCGCAGACCACCATCCACCAATCCAATCCTCTGGGCAAGGTGCCTTGCCTGATCATGGAAGGTGGAGAAGCGGTGTTCGACTCGCGTGTGATCGTGGAGTACCTGGACACCTTGTCGCCTGTCGGCAAACTCATCCCCTCGGCCGGGCGCGAACGCGCTGAAGTCAAAACCTGGGAAGCCCTGGCCGATGGTCTGCTGGACGCCGCCTTGCTCGCCCGCATGGAAGCGGTATGGACCGAACGCGCAGACAACCAGCGCAGCCAAGCCTGGATCGACCGCCAGCTGGACAAAATCCAGCACGCGCTGCGGGCCATGAGCCACGGTCTCGGTGACAAGGCTTTTTGCTCCGGCATCCACCTGAGCCTGTCCGATATCGCCGTGGGCTGTGCGCTGGGCTATCTGGACTTCCGCTTCCCACAGATCGATTGGCGCACGCCTTATCCTAATCTGCACAAGCTTTACGACAAACTGGCGCAGCGGCCAAGCTTTGTGGACAGTTTGCCGGGTTGACCGTCTCCGCCCAGTGCTACGCGCTCAGGTGTTGGCGCGTTTTTTGAGCCAGCGCATCACCCCGCCCACCACCGGCAGTTTCTCGTACAGCTCCTCGGCCGCGTCCCAATAATCGCGGTGCATGGTCACCAACCCCTGTTCATTGAACCGCACATGGCTGGCACCCCGCACGGCTTGCAGGGTCGTGGTGTCAAAACGCTTGAAGCGAAAGCGGAACTCCCAGGTCAGGAAGGCCTGTGACCCGTCCACCACCTGGCCAGTCACCACAAAGTGCGGCTGGTCCAGCGCCACGTACATGTGCCGAAAAATCCGCTCGATTTCGGGCAGGCCCTGCACCTCGTTGAACGGGTCCTTGAAGGTGGCTTGCGCGTCGTAGACCGTGTGCAGCTGCGCCACGCTGTGCGGCGACAGGGTTTCAAAAAACGCGGCCAGATTTTGCGTGGCTTGTCGGGTGTTCATGAGCGGCTTTCCATTCAGACTTACAGCCCCGTGAACTTGCGCACCAGTGGGAAGTACAGGCGGTAGGGCAAGAGGCGCAACAACTTCAGCCAAAGGGTGAAGCGCTTCGGAAAATGAATGTCGAACTGGCCTTGCGCCCAGCCCCGGAGCATGTGGCGTGCGGCTTGCTCGGGACTGATGAGCGCAGGCATGGTGAATTGGTTTTGCGCCGTGAGCGGTGTGGCCACAAATCCGGGATTGACCACGCTCACGCCGATGCCCTGATCCTGCAGGTCCATGTAGAGGGTCTCGGCGAGGTGGGTGAGCGCAGCCTTGGTCGGGCCATAGGCCAGGCCATTGGGCAGGCCGCGCCAGCCGGCCACGCTGCTGAGCAAACTGATGTGCCCCCGGCCTTGCGCGAGCATGCCGGGCAGCACCGCGTGAATCACCTGCAAAGCGCCTTGGTAGTTGACCTTGTCGTGCTGCAGCAAGTCGTCCAGATCCATGGCGGTGGCACGTTGGGCGCGGTAGTAGCCCGCCGCATACACGACCATGTCAAGCGGGCCTTCGGCCAGCAGGGCGCGGGCGGCGGCCTGTACTTGGGCCCCATCGCTCACGTCGAGCGCAAGCCACTTCACCCCCGCATCCTGCGCGGCCCAGTCCTGCACGCCTTGCGCATGACGGGCCGACACCACCACTTGCGCACCCGCCTCACGCAGCGCCTGCGCACAAGCCAGGCCAATGCCGGTGGATGCGCCCACCAACCAGACCCGGCGGCCCTGCCAGTCGGTGATGGGGGTGTTGAGTTGCAGCCAGCTGCGGGCTTGCGCTTGCGGGGCGGGTGCCGCAGTTTGTGGGCCCAATTTGGGCGTGGCCGTTTCGGCTGTTTCAGTGGGCAAGGCTGCCGCGCCAGAAGAATGGGGGGTCATGCGCATCAACCCGACTTGGCCGCCAAAGGCGTGCGGCGTGTGAACGACAAGGTGACCTCGCCCAGCGTCACGCCCCATTTGCTCATGGTGGCTTTGTTGAGCATGACGCGGTCGTCCATCAGGTACATCCAGTCGTCAAAGTCAACGTGCCAGACCCGGCCATCGACCGGCAGCGCCATGGTGTAGCCCCAGCGAAACGCGTTGCCACTGACCTGGCCCGAAGCCTCGCCCACCACGTCGTCGGCGCGGCCGGTGTACGTGCCGTTGGGCCCGGCCTTGAGTTTCCAGATGCGGCGCTGTGTGGTCCCGTCCGAGTAGACAAAGGCCTCGTCCAGCACGCCTTCGTTGCCATTCCAGCTGCAGTCCATGACCACGGTGAAGCGTTTGACCACCTGGCCGCTGCGGTCGGTGAACACGCCCCAGGCGTCGAGGGTGCCATTGAAATAGGTGCGCAAGTCCAGTTGCGGTTTTTCCTGCGCATACTGTTGCACCTGCGGCCCAGCGCAGCTGGCCAGGAACGGCGTGGTCGCCACCACAGGCAAAGCGGCCAGGCGGGTCAGGGCGGTGCGGCGGTGGATCGAGGCATTGTGTGGGCTCATGTTGGGCTCCCGTTGTCGAATGTCAAAGCGGCCACACTTTTAAGGGTGGGCCGAAGGGTGGGCCAAAGATTGGGTTGTATCGGGCCCCGAGATCAAATCGGGCCGACGCATCAAGCCCATATACAAAGCCAGTCCGGCCAAAAGTTTGAGCACGCAAGGCAGCAGGCCATAAGCCAGGCCCAGCGCCAGCACGGCGTCAGCCCCCTGCTGGCCCGGGGCATAACCCCACAGACCCAGCAAGGGCAGCGACAGCCCAGCGGCCAAAGCCAGATTGAGTTTGGTGGCCAGATTCCACCAGCCCATGAAGGCGCCGTCTGTGCGACCCCGCTCGCCGCAGCGGTCAATCAGTTGATTGAGCAGCGCACCGGGCACCGTGAGGTCCGCGCCCAACGCCATGCCTGACAAGGCACACACCACCAAAAATCCGGTCGTGTCGCCCGCGCCCAGGCTGACCACGCTGACAAAAGCCAGCACCGACAAGGCCATGCCGGTGGCCCAGGTGCGCAGCAAGCCGATGCGGTCGATCACCTGGAGCCACAGCGGAAACGACAGCGCCCCGGCGGCGAAATACAAACCCAAGAACAACGGCTCCATGGCCTTGGGCGCTTGGAGCAGGTCTTGCACAAAAAACAGCACCAGCGTGGCGGGCACGGCGCTGGCCAGACCGTTGAGCATGAACACCATCAACAGGCGGCGAAAACCTGCATGTCGCCACGGCTGCCAAAGGCTGCCGGCCTCATGGCCTTGAGGCACAGCCCCATCGGGTGCCAAGGCGCTGCGAGCCACCCGCCGCCAGCCGAACAAGCCCAGCGCCAGCATGAGCACCAGCAAGACGGTGGTCAGCTCCCAGCCCCACAATGCGGGCAAGGCCGACGCCAGCAACACGCCCACCAGGGCAAAGCCTTCGCGCCACGCGACCCAGCGGCTTTGCGCGATGCCCCCGCCGCCCTGCCGCGCTGCCCAAGCCTGGTGCAGGATGCCCAGCCCGCTGTAGGCCAGATGGCTGAGCGTGAGCGCGCAACCCACCCATACCAGCAAGCCCGTGGGCGACAAAGCCGCCGCGGGCGGAAAAAACAAGGCCGCAAAACCCAGCGCCACGGCCAGCGCCAGCAACACAGCCGCCACCCAGACGGCCCGCCACGAATGGCAGTAGAGCCGATCTCCCCAACGCCCAAGCCACGGGTCCACCACCGCGTCGATGCTGCGGCTGAGCAAGAGCACCGCGCCCAAAGCGGCCAGCGGCACACCGTATTGCTGGGCATACAGGTTGGGCAAATGCACATACACCGGCAAAGCCACAAAGGCCAAGGGCAAGCCCAGCAAACCGTAAGCCGCTGAGGCCGAACGCGGCACAACAGCCAAAGAGGCGGGCGCGACGTTCATGGCTGCAAACCCTGCAGCAATTGGGCCCGCATCTTGGGCTCGGAGCTGCGTTCATCGAGCCAGATGCCAAAAAACAAACGCGCAAATGCCAGGTCATTGACCGCCCCCACACGCTGGCCATTGACCCAGAACTCGGCGCCCACGCCCGGCAGGTTCACACCCGTGATGCGTTCGCCAGCACTCACATTGGGAAACAACTCGCGCATGGCCGCCAGCCAGCTTTGTGCCTGGGCGTCAGTGAAGCTGCCCACGCGCCGCATTTCGTCGATCGAGCGGCTGGCAATGGCCGCGCCTTCCAGGCGGCGCAGGTACTGCAGCTCCAGCGCAAACGAATATTGCGCGTACTGGCTGTGCCGAAAACCCACGGGTGTCCACAGCCGCGCGTCATACACCTCGAAGCCCCAGACCCGCAAGCGCACAGGCGCGGTCGGCACCACACCGCTCAAGGCGGCCACTTCGGGGCGGCTGTAGCCTGCATTGGGGCTGGACACGCTGCTGGCCTGGGCTTGCGCAGCCCCGTGCAACCCAGCCAAAAGGACAGCAACACCCGCGCCGCGCACCCCCTGTCGTCGCAGCCACAATGCCAACATCGTTTTCAGCGGGGTGTGCATGCGCATCAGCCTGGTTTGGCCAAGGTGAACTGCACCACGTCGATGTTGGCTTCATCGAAAGCGGCTTCGCAGTACGCCAGATAAAAAGTCCACAGGCGAATGAAGCGCTCGTCAAATTTCAGCGTTCTCACCGTCTCAAGTTGGGCTGTGAAACTCTCGCGCCAACGGCGAAGCGTCTCGGCGTAGTCGGGACCAAAGTTCAGCTCGTCCACCACCTGCAGCCCGGCCGCTTGCGCCTGTTTTCGGAACTCACTGGGGCTCGGCAAACAGCCGCCCGGAAAGATGTACTGCTGGATGAAGTCAGTCGAATGCAGGTAGCGCTCAAACAGCGCGTCGTCGATGGTGATGCTCTGGATGCAGGCGCGGCCACCGGGCTTGAGCAAACGGCTCACCGTCTGGAAGTAGGTGGGCCAATATTCTTGCCCCACCGCCTCGATCATCTCGATCGAGCAGATCGCATCGTACGGGCCATCGTTGATGTCACGGTAGTCCTGCAAGCGCAAATCGGCCCGCTGCTGTACGCCGTGCGATTGCATGCGGGCTTGGGCAAACGCCAGCTGCTCGGTGGACAAGGTCACGCCCGTGATGTGCGCACCAAATTCGGTGGTGGCCGATTCGGCCAGAGCGCCCCAGCCGCAACCAATTTCGAGCAAGCGGTCACCCGGCTGAGTGTTGACCATGCGCAAGGCGCGGCGCACCTTGGCTTTTTGGGCATCGGCCATGGGCTGCGTTTTGTCGCCGTCGAACCAGGCCGACGAGTAGTTCATCGTGCCGTCCAGCCACAACTCGTAAAAAGCGTTGCCCAGGTCGTAATGCGCGTGGATGTTCTTGCGGCTGTTGCTGCGGTTGTTGCGATTGAGCAGGTGCTTGACACGGTAGACCAGCCGCCCCAGCCAGTGGCCGTAAATCGCGCCCTCGATTTGCGTGCGGTTGGCGATCAACAGGCGCAGCAAACCTGCCAGATCGGGCGTGTCCCAGTCGCCCGCCATGTAGCCTTCGGCAAAGCCGATATCGCCCGACTTGAGCACCTCGGCGCAGACCGACCAGCGGTGGATGTGCAGGGCCGCAAACGGGGCCTCGTGCGTGCCAAACACCTGAAAATTGCCATCGGGCGCATGCAAGGTGAGCGTGCCGATTTTCAGGCGGGTGAGCAGGCCCAGCAAACGGGTAGCGGCTTTGGGCAAACTGGCGTGCGGAATCTGCGCTGCGGCGCTGGAAGCACCCAAGGCAGTGGCAGGGTTGGCGGTCTTCATCGTGGTGGGCATCCGGTGGGTCCAGGGTTCATCGGGTCACAAAATCGCGGGGCGGCTCGGGCTTGTGCCAGAACGGTACTTTTTTCAGCCACAGCAAGAGTGCGTGCCAGTGGATGCGCGCCACCACACCCAGTGTAAGCAAAGGAAAGCGCCACATCACGCGGCGCAGGGCGGCTGCCGTCGCAGGCTCGAGCACACCGCTCCAGCTGGTGTCGATCAAGGGGCCGTCGTCATCGGTGTGGTCCACGCGCGCGACGATGCGGTCTTGGCCCTTGTGCTGTGTGCGCATGAAGCGGAAACGGTACTCACCCTGCACATCGCAAAAGGGCGAGACGTGGAACACTTTGTGGGCCAGCAGGGTTTGGCCGTATTGCGGCTCGGGCAGCAGGTAGCAGTGGCGCTCCCCAAAGGTGTTGTTGACCTCGGCCACGATGGCGGCCAGGCTGCCATCGGCGCGGTGCGCGTACCAAAAGCTCACGGGCTTGAAGGCATGGCCCAGCACACGCGGAAAGGCCTGCAGCCAGACCTCGCCTGTGGCGTCCTGGATGCCTTCTTGGTGCAGCAGTTCGTCCAGCCAGGCCAGCGCACCACCTGTCTCTGCAGGGCGGCCATCGCCGTGGTCGGCGTCATGGAAGGCGAACCAGGCGCGGCGGTTGATGGCCAATGCGATGGGTTCACTTTCGCGAGCGGGGGCTCGCTCCCACAAAGTCTCACGATCAGTGGAGGACACAGCCTCATTCAAAGGGTCTTGTGTGGGAGCGAGCCCCCGCTCGCGAATGCCGGCAAGCGCCAAGCTGCGCATGGGCAGCATCAAAAACGCCGTGGGGTAAGCGAAGGCGTGGTGTGCGGGACGGTGCCGTGTGTGCCGCACCTGGCCCCAGCCAATGAGCGCAGTAGCAGACTTCATGCGGCCAGTCTGTCCTGAACAGGGTGGGCTTGTTCGTGGATGCGTTTGAGCAGAGCGCGGCCCACTTGCAGGCCGGATTTCAGGCCGTCTTCGTGGAAGCCGTAACCCGTCCAGGCCCCGGCATACCAGGTGTGTTGTTGGCCCTGCAGCAAGGGCAATTTCTTTTGTGCTTCGATGGCGGCCAGGTCAAACACCGGGTGCGCGTAGTCGTATTCGCCCACGATGGTGGCCGGGTCAATGGCCTGCAGCGGGTTGAGCGAGACCACCACGGGCTGCGCAAACGGGATGCGTTGCAAACGGTTGAGCAGGTAATGCAGGCACACCCGCGAAGACTCGCGCTCGCTGCTGGCGGCGCGTTCGTAGTTCCATGCGGCCCAGGTCTTGGGGTTGGCGGGCAGCACGCTGGCGTCGGTGTGCAGCACGGCGCGGTTGTCCTGGTAGCGGATGGCGCCGAGCAGGCTGCGCTCGTACGTGCTGGGCTCGCGCAGCAGGCTCAGGGCCTGGTCGGTGTGGGTGGCGATGACCACTTGGTCAAAGCGCTCGGCATGGCCGTCGGTGACGATGCGCACACCTTGTGCATCGCGCTCGATCAGGCGCACCGGGGTGTTCAGGCGTTTGTCGTGCACGCCTGCCAGTATTTTTTCGACGTAGTTTCGGGCACCGCCCACCACACTGAACCACTGCGGGCGGTTGGTCACCTGGATCAGGCCGTGGTTGTGGCAAAACCGGATCATGGTCGCCACCGGAAACTGCAGCATCTGGTCGGTCGGGCAACTCCAGATGCAGCCCAGCATGGGCAGGAAGTACCAATCGCGAAACGGATCGCTGAACTTGTGCGTGCGCAAAAAGTCGGAGAGCGGTTGCTGCAGTTCTTTCTCGCGCTGCTCTTTGGCGATGCGAGTGCACAGCGCGTTGAAGCGCATCACATCGGCCAGCATGCGCCAAAAGCGTGGGTTGACTAAATTGGCACGTTGCGCGAACACGCTGTTCAGGTCGGTGCCGCTCCACTCCAGGGTTTTGCCGTTCAGCGCCCCCGGCACCTGCACCGAAAACGACATGTCCGACGGTGCGGTCTCCACACTCAGCTCGGCAAACAGGTTGATCAGGTTGGGGTAGGTGCGTTCGTTGAACACCAGAAAGCCGGTGTCCACGCCGTGCGTCACCATGCCCTGCGGCGTGGGCAACGTCACGTCCACCGTGTGGGTGTGGCCGCCGAAATAATCGCCCGCCTCGAACACGGTGATGTCGGCGTGGTCTTTCAAGGTGTGGGCCACGGCCAGGCCGGAAATGCCCGAACCCACGATGGCCAGTTTCAGGCGTCGGCTCATGGTTTGGCTTTCAAGGCTTTGTCGATGGCCGACACCAAGGTTTTGCTCTCGGGGCCAATCATGCTGTTGTATTGGTCAATGACCTGGCCATCACGGCCGATCAGGTATTTGTGAAAGTTCCAGCGCGGCTTCTGGCCGGTTTGCGCGGTGAGCTGTTTGAACAGGGGCGCAGCGCCATCCCCGGTGACCTGGGTTTTGGTGAACATGGGGAACTTCACGCCAAAAGTGCTTTCACAAAATTCGGCGATCTCTTTGTTGCTGCCTTTTTCCTGCGCAAAGTCATTCGACGGAAAGCCCAGCACCACCAGGCCCTGGTCCTTGTATTTCGTGTTCAGCGCCTCCAGCCCTTTGTACTGCGAGGTGAAGCCGCAAAAGCTGGCGGTGTTGACCACCAGCACCACCTTGCCCGCGTAATGGCACAGTGACTGGGGCTTTTCATCCTGCAAACGGTCAAACGTGTGGTTCAGGATGGCGGGGCAGGCCGTGCTGTTGCCGCCTTTTTGCGGGCTGGCCTGCGCAGCTTCCAGCCCCAGGCCCAGCACAGCGGCCAGCAAAGCCATCAACAGGCCCGGACCCCATTGTTTTACCCATGAGTGGTTCATTTGCACTTGAAAATCCATTTTGTGACTGATCAGTTTAAACTTGTTTGCCCAGATTGTCACGCCAGCCCCTTTTCACCGGAGACGCACATGCCCAAACCCTCGGGTTTTAAAGGGAACAAACAGGATTTGCCGCAAAAACCTTGCGCCGTCTGTGGCCGTGCCATGAGCTGGCGCAAAAGCTGGGCCAAGAACTGGGACAGCGTGTTGTATTGCAGCGACCGCTGCCGTGCAGACAAATCCAAAGCCGCCCCATCAGTGCCACCCCAAGCCCGCACCGAACGCTGAGCATGACACACAAAACCGAAGCCGCAGGCCAGCCTGCACCCCAAGCGCTCACGCCCTGCCGCCATCTGGTGCTGGTGCTGGGGGACCAACTGGGCTGGGACAGCCCGGCGCTCGATGGTTTTGACCCTGCGCAAGACCGGCTCTTGATGATCGAGGCCGACAGCGAGGCAGGCGAAGTCTGGAACCACCAGGCCCGCATCGCCATCTTCTTGTCGGGCATGCGGCACTTTGCCAACGAGGCGCACCGCCGCCGCTGGCCTTGCACTTATATGAAGCTGGGCGACCCGAGCTTGCCCGGCGACTTTGCCGGACGGCTGGCGCACGCACTGAACACCCACAGGCCCCGGGCGCTGGTGGTCATGGAAACCGGGGCCTGGCGCATGGAGCGGCTGATCGAGGGCGCAGCCGAACGCGCGCAGACCTTGCTGCGCTGGGTCAATGACACGCACTTTTTGTGCAGTCGCGCCGAGTTTGCCAAGTGGGCCGGCGACAAGAAAGAGCTGCGCATGGAGTTCTTTTACCGCGAAATGCGCAAGCGCCACGGCGTGCTGATGGAAGGCCAAGAGCCCATCGGCGGGCAATGGAATTTTGATGCCGACAACCGCAAAGGCTTTGGTGTCAAAGGCCCGGGCACCGTGCCCCCGCCCGCCCGCTTTGCACCCGACCGCGTGACGCAAGACGTGATCGCGCTGGTGCAAACACGCTTTGCCCAGCACCCGGGCACGCTCGAGCACTTTGCCTGGCCTGTCACCCGAGAAGACGCGCTGGTGGCACTGCAGCACTTCATTGACCAACGCCTCGAAAACTTCGGCGCCTGGCAAGACGCCATGTGGACCACGCTGCCCTTTGGCTGGCACGCGCTGGTGGGCAGCAGCCTGAACCTGCATTTGCTGAGTCCGCGCGAAGTCATCCAAGCGGCCGAGCAGGCCTATCACGCGCGGGGCTTGCCCCTGGCGAGTGTGGAGGGCTTCATCCGCCAGGTGCTGGGCTGGCGCGAGTTCATTCGCGGCGTGTACTGGCTAGACATGCCGCACATGGCAGAGGCCAACCACTATGGCCACACCCGCGACCTGCCCAAGTGGTACTGGACAGGTGAGACCCACATGGCCTGCATGCAAGCGACCATCGGCCAAACGCTCCAACACGGTTACGCGCACCACATCCAGCGCCTCATGGTCACCGGGCAGTTTGCGGTGCTGGCTGGCCTGTCACCCCAGCAGGTGAGCGCCTGGTACCGCGCCATGTACGTGGACGCGGTCGAGTGGGTGGAAACGCCCAACACCTTGGGCATGTCCCTGCACGCCAACGGCGGGCGCTTCACCAGCAAACCCTATGTGGCCAGCGGCCAGTACATCAGCCGGATGAGCAACTACTGCAAAGGCTGCCGCTACCAACCCGAGCAGCGCACCGGCCCCAGCGCCTGCCCCATGACCACGTTGTATTGGGATTTTCTGATTCATCACGAGCAAGACTTTGCGGGCAACCCGCGCACCGCGCTCATGGTCAAACATGTGGGGAAGATGAGCGCGGACGACAAGGCTCAGATCAGCCAGCAAGCAGATACCACCAGAGCAGGGCTCGATCAGGTTTGAAGAAGGTACAAAACCAAGCCGGGTTTTATAAGCAAATTACAAGTGTTATAAAATTTTAATAACTTTGCTAATATGTGCATCCATGAACCCGATTACCAACCCCTACAACCCCGGCGCAGGCACGCCCCCGCCTGAGCTGGCCGGTCGAGACGAACTGCGCGAAAAGGTCAGAATCTGCATTGAACGACTGCGCATCGGTAATTCGGCCAAAAGCCTGATTTTGGTGGGTTTGCGAGGGGTGGGTAAAACCGTCTTGCTGGACCGCATGCGCTCGGACGCAGAGGGCACAGGCATCCAAACTTTGCGCATCGAAGCACCCGAAAACAAATCCCTTCCTGCCATGCTGGCACCCGAATTACGTAAGTCACTTTTGCGCATAAGCACCATCGCATCGGCCAAAGAGGTTTCACAAAGGGCCCTGCGAGCACTGGCGGGTTTTGCCAAAGGTCTGAAACTCAAATTTGCCGACATCGAAGTCGGCTTTGACTACGAACCTGAGCCCGGTCTGGCCGACAACGGCGAGCTGGAGTCCGACTTGACTGCGCTCTTGGTTCAAACCGGAGAAGCGGCCAAGGCCGCAGGCACCGTGATGGTCATGTTCGTCGACGAACTTCAATATGTCAAAGAGCGTGAGTTTGCGGCCCTGATTTCTGCGCTGCACCGCTGTGCGCACCTGCGTTTGCCCATTACCTTGGTGGGCGCCGGTCTGCCGCAGTTGCTGGCTTTGGCGGGTGAAGCCAAGTCGTATTCAGAACGCCTGTTCGAATACCCACAAGTCGACAAACTCAACACAGCGGCGGCACTGGATGCCTTGCGCAAACCCGCTCAACAACTGGGTGTGGACTACACCGACAAGGCGGCGCTGGCCATTGTGGAAAAAACCCAGGGCTATCCGTATTTTTTACAGGAATGGGGAAAGCACACCTGGGATCTGGCCACCACCAGTCCTATCACTTTGGATGTTGTGGAGGCGGCAACAAAACTGACCATTGCTGGCCTTGATGAAAGCTTCTTCAAGGTGCGTCTGGAACGAACCACACCCAGTGAACGCCGCTATCTGCGTGCCATGGCCGATCTGGGTCCTGGGCCACACCGCTCCGGGGACATCGCCAATCAATTACAAAAAACCGTCAGCACGCAAGCGCCCGTTCGCTCCAGCCTGATTCGCAAAGGCATCGTCTGGAGCCCCACCCACGGCGACACGGCCTTCACGGTACCCCTGTTTCACGAATACCTGTTGCGTACCGTACCCGCCAACTCATAGCGGCACACCCACCAGTCATTTGCGCCGACCGATCTGCTTGAGCACGTGCTGCTTGAAGGCCAGCGCCAGCGGTGAGAGTTTTTTGCCGGCCGGGTAAACGATGTGCCAGGCCGAGGGCAGGGGAAAGCCGGCGACATCGATCACGCTCACGCCGTTTTCTTTCTGGTGGCCATGCAAGGCGTGGCGCGAGACCACACCCACCCCCAGCCCCCCAGCCACCGACTCCTTGATCGCCTCGTTGCTGCCCAGCTCGAGGCGCACATCGGGGCGGAACTTCATGGACCGGAAAAACTGGTCGGCGGCCATGCGTGTGCCCGAGCCTTTTTCGCGCAGGATGAAGCGACGCTGCGCCAACTCGTGCAAAGGCACGGCACTGCGTTTGACCAGCGGGTCGGACGTGGGCGCGATCACCACGATCGGGTTGGGCATGAAGGCCTCGTCGCCCAGGTCCATGTCCTTGGGGGGCATGGACATGATGTACAGGTCATCGAGGTTGTCACGCAAGCGTTGCACCACACCGTCGCGGTTCAGGATTTCGAGCGACACATCGATGGCCGGGTGCTGCTTGCAAAAGCTGCCAATCAGGTGCGGCATGAAGTACTTGGCCGTGCTCACCACCGCCACCCGCAGCTTGCCGCGCGACAAGCCCTTGGCCGCGTCCACGTTCTGCTCGAAGGCGTCCCAGGTTTGCGCCACAGCGCGGGCAGTCTGCGCCAGCTCCTGGCCCACCTCGGTCAGGTAAAGCTTTTTACCCACCAGCTCGTACAGCGGCAAGCCCACGGATTCGCTGATGTCCTTGAGCTGCATCGAGGCTGTGGGCTGGGTCACGTGCATCACCTTGGCCGCAGCGCTCACGCTGCCGGTTTCGGCCAAAGCCAAAAACAATCGCAATTGCCGGAAGCTGACATTCATAGATTTTTATCTATATTTAATGATTGAAGAATCGATTTTACAAGAGCCTCGCCAGTTTCTATGATCGGCGCAAGGAACACAACCATGCACAATCTGATCGACCCGGCCATCCTCTTTTTCATCTTTGGCGTGCTGGCAGGCACCGTCAAATCCAACCTCGAAATCCCGCCCGCCATCTCGCGGTTTTTGTCGCTGTACCTGCTGATGGCCCTAGGTCTGAAGGGCGGCTTTGCGTTGTCGCAATCGGGCCTGACGGCGAGCGTAGGCATCAGCCTGGCCGCCGCCGTGGCACTGGCCATCGTCATCCCGCTCATCGGTTACGCCGTGCTGCGCCGCTTTGTCTCGGGCTTTGACGCAGCGGCCGTGGCCGCGACATATGGCTCGGTGAGCGCGGTGACCTTTGTCACGGCGGTGCAGACGCTGGAAAACCAGGGCGTGCCTTACGGCGGCCACATGGCTGCGGCCATGGCCCTGATGGAGTCGCCCGCCATCATCCTGGCGGTGGTCTTGGCCAATTCGCTGCGGCAAAAAACGGCCTCCAGCGTGGTGGTGCAAGCGGGCGGCGTGGCTGTGCTCGGCGGCCCTGCAGCACCTGCAGGCGGGTCGGTGGGCAAGATCCTGCACGAGTCCTTCACGGATGGGGCGCAGTTGCTGCTGCTGGGTGCCATGTTGATCGGCCTGGTCACGGGCGATGCCGGACAAGCGGCGATGGCGCCCTTTTCGGTTGACCTGTTCAAAGGCATGCTGGCTTTCTTCCTGCTCGACATGGGCTTGATGGCGGCGCGCAACCTGCCGCAGGTCAAAGGCCAGTCGCCCGTGCTGATCGCCTATGCAGTGATCGGCCCCCTGGTGCACGCAAGCCTGGCTTTGGCTCTGGCCTATGGCCTGAATCTGAGCGCAGGCGACGGGGCCTTGCTCATGGTGCTGGCGGCCAGTGCCTCCTACATTGCGGTGCCCGCCGTGCTGCGCACCGCCTTGCCCGAGGCCAAACCCGCGCTGTATTTCGGGTTGAGCCTGGGTTTGACTTTTCCCTTGAACATCGTTCTGGGCATTCCGCTGTATCTGGCGGTGGCCCAGGCACTGCTGACATGACCCTGGCCATGCCTCGTTTTTATGAGGGTTGTCCCATCGCCTTTCTGACGCAGCATGGCAAACAGGACCTGGTGCGCGAGCCGCTCGAAGCCGCACTGGGCTGCCATCTGGTGCACACCGACGGCTATGACACCGACCAATTGGGCACGTTCACGCGTGAGCTGACACGGGCGGGCTCGCAGCTCGATGCGGCGCGCAAAAAAGCCAACATCGGCATGGCGCTGACGGGTGCATCTGTCGGCTTGGCCAGTGAAGGTTCGTTTGGCCCCGACCCTTTTGGCGCTTTCATGCCCTGGAACACCGAGGTCTTGTTGTGGGTCGATCGTGTGCATGCGATTGAAGTGACCGGCTTTGCACACGGACCTGCCCAAAGCCTGCACCGAATGGTGACCACCCTGCAAGAGCTGGAGCGCTTTGCCACGGATGCCCGGTTTCCAGAACACCATCTTGTGCTGCGCCCGGAACACGCCGAGCACCCCGACATGGACAAAGGCATCCGCGATCGCGAGACCTTGCTCAAGGCCTTTCACCTGGCGCAAGCCAAGTCTGCCCATGGTGTGGTGTTTGTCGAAAACGATCTGCGGGCTTTTTGCAATCCAACGCGGCAGACAACCATCCTCAAAGCGACCGGGGATCTGATTCAAAAATTGCTGTCGGTATGCCCAAGCTGTGACACACCGGGCTACTGGCTCAACCAGCAGATTCCGGGGCTGCCCTGCCGTGACTGCGGCAGCTTGACCCGATTGCCCAAAGCCGAAATATGGGGCTGCAAAAAATGCGGCCACGAAGAACCGCGCAAAGTCCAAAGCCAGCCATGGGCAGATCCAGCCCGTTGTGATTTCTGCAACCCTTGAAACGCAGGGGGTGGACCTGCGCGATCACACCGAGCGCATCAAGCCGCCATCCACACGGATGTTCTGGCCTGTGATGTAGGCCGCACCTTCCGAAGCCAAAAAGGCGATGGTCGCGGCCACTTCTTCGCTGGTGCCGTAGCGCTGCATGGGCACGCTTTCGCGGCGCTCTTCTTTGGCGGGCAAGCTGTCGATCCAGCCGGGCAAGACATTGTTCATGCGCACATTGTGCGCGGCGTGCTCATCGGCAAACAGCTTGGTGAAGGCGGCCAGGCCAGCGCGTGCCACCGCCGAGGTCGGAAACATCGCACTGGGCTCGACCACCCAGGCGCTGGAGATGTTGACGATGGCCCCCGCTTTTTGCTGGACCATGATGGGCGCCACCAGGCGCACGGCGCGCACCACGTTCAAGAAATACATGTCGAGCCCCAAGTGCCACTGCGCATCGGTCAGCTCCAGCACCGGGCCCTTGGGGCCGTGGCCTGCGCTGTTGACCAACACATCGATGCGGCCCCATCGCGCCATGGTTTGATCCACCAGTTTTTGCAGGTCTTCGCTCGACTGGTTGGAGCCAGTCATGCCGATACCGCCCAATTCACGTCCCAGCGCCTCGCCCTTGCCGGACGAGGACAACACCGCCACCTGAAAACCCTCTTGCGCCAGCTTGCGGGCGGCGGCGGCCCCCATGCCACTGCCGCCGCCCACCACCATCGCCACTTTGCTGCTCATGTCGTGCTCCTTTGTCTTGTGTAGAGGTTCAGGGTCGTGGCGCTGCAGCACCTGGCATGGGGCTGAGTCACGACCCTCGATGCACTGTACCCAAAGACCGGGCATGTCACTGTCGCCCGCGATGGCCAGGGTTTCGTGAACTTCAGGTTTCACCTCAAGGGCGATGAACACACCGCCTCGCGCTTGCGCGGCGCCTGGGTGCCGCAAGCGCATGGCGAAGGCTGGCGCATCCGCTTGCACCATTTTTCCACCGTCCCTGTGCAGCCGCCTTTGGGGTCATCGCCTTGATGCTTGTGGACAAGCTTCGCAAGCCGGGCCTTGTTCAGGGCTTGAGGGACGGGGCTGACACCAGCTCGCTTTGCTGAGTGCCCGCACCAAACGGGCTCTTGGTGGTGCGTCTCAGATCGGTTTTGATGAACACACCCTGGTCAAAATTGATCCAGTAGGTTTCTTCATTGCCAATGTTCGTGCTGCAAACGATCTTGAAGGCGTCGAAGGTGCCCGCACGGACCGTGACCTTTTCATGGCTTTGCACCGTGCAGTTCAGGTCATAAGGCAAGGTTTCACCCTGAGCCCCAAACGTCATGCGGTAAGCCTTGACCCAGGATTTGCCCACTGTGATGGGGTACTCGAATCCCAAGGGCGGGTCCCAGCGCGTGAGGGTTCGGCCATCGCGACCCACGATGGCGATCCAGTGGCCTGTGGGTGTGATGACCGTGTTCATGCCTTGTGAATTGGCGAGCGTCATGACCGGCTGCCCTTGCCAGATCCCGTCGCCCCGGGTGATGCGCAGCACCATGTCCTTGCCATAGCTGCCCGTGTTGCGCTGGGCCACCTCCCAACTCGCACCAGCGGTAGGCGCACGCCAACGCTCTGCACGGGGCCCCCAAACGGCGCAAGCCGTGACGATGGAAGCCGCTGCGGCCATGGCAAGGTTGGCGCGGCGCGTGAACAGTTGAACGTGTTTCATGTGACACCTCCGACAATGAAGCGGCGAAGTTGGAGACCCCATGAAGAATGTGATCTGCGAAAACGCATTTGACAAGGCCACGAAGCACGACTTTGTGACCACGATCAATTTTTGTTACGCATTTTTTCAGCCAGGCCCATGCCCCAGGCCGCCGTGTGAGGTGGGTCACCCTTCGAAGATGGGGTTCTGTGTTGGCGAACGAACGCAGCGCGCGCACAGCCCGTCGTCACGGGGCATTCACCACCCACCCAGCGGTCTCAAGCGCTGCGGGTCACCTTTTTGTACAGGCGTGCCGACCACTGCCCCAAATCGTCCAGGTAGGCGAACACCACCGGTATCACCAGCAAGCTGAGCACCGTGCTGGTAAGTAAGCCGCCGATCACGGCAATCGCCATGGGCGAGCGGAAACTCGCATCGGCCGCGCCCCAGCCCACGGCAATCGGCAGCATGCCCGCGCCCATGGCAATGGTGGTCATGACGATGGGACGGGCGCGTTTGTGGCACGCATCGAGCAACGCGTCCCAGCGGCTCATGCCAGGCACGGCCGGGTGATCGCCCTCGGCGGGTTTACCGCGCCGCGCCTCAATGGCGTATTCGACCAGCAAGATGGAGTTCTTGGTCGCGATGCCCATGAGCATGATGAGACCAATGAGCGAAGGCATCGAGAAGCTCTTTTGCGCGATCAACAGACCCACAAACGCGCCGCCCAGCGACAACGGTAGCGCCGCCAAAATTGTGATGGGGTGCAGGAAGCCTTTGAACAGCAGCACCAGCACGATGTAGATGCACAGCACACCGATCATCATGGCCAAGCCAAAGCTGGCAAAGAGTTCGCCCATCACTTCGGCATCACCCACTTCCACCACCTTCACGCCGGGCGGCAGGCTTTGCAGCGCGGGCAGCTTTTGCACCGCTGCTGTCACGTCGCCCAGCGGCATGCCCGACAGCTCGATCTCGAAATTGATGTTGCGCTGGCGGTCGTAGCGGTCAATCACCGCCGGGCCGCCCGCCACCTCGATGCTGGCCACCTGGCCCAGCATGACCGGGCCACGGCTGCCGGGCACCATCAGGCGCTCCAGCGTGGTCAGGTCGTGCCTCGACTCGTCGCCCAGCTTCACGACGATGGGCACCTGGCGCTCCGACAAATTGAGCTTGGGCAGGGCCGCGTCGTAGTCGCCCAAAGTGGCCACGCGCAAGGTGTCGCTGATGGCAGCGCTGGTCACACCCAAATCGGCGGCTTTGGCAAAGTCCGGGCGCACCGCGATTTCGGGCCGCACCAGGCTGGCCGTCGATGCAATCGAGCCCAGGCCTGAAATGGTGCGCAGGTCGCGCTCCACCGCCATGGCGGCGGTTTGCAGGGCCTGTGGGTCTTCGCCCGTGAGTACCAGCACATATTTCTCGCCCGAACCACCCAGGCCCACCTTGGTGCGCACGCCGGGCAGTTGCTGCAAGGCCGTGCGGATGTCGTTTTCAATCGTCTGCTTGCGCGGGCGTGTGCCGCGCTCGGTCAGCTGGATGGTGAGTGTGGCCTTGCGCACTTCGGCCGCACCGCCACCCGCAAACGGGTCAGAGCCCGCGCTGCCGCCGCCGATGGTGGTGTAGACGCTTTTCACATCGTTCACCGCCATGAGCAGCTTGCGGGCATGCTCGGCGCTGGCCTGAGTTTGCGCCAAAGTGGCACCAGGGGGCAGCTCCACATAGACCTGGGTTTGCGAGTTGTCGTCTGGCGGAATGAAGCCCTTGGGCAACAAAGGCACCAGCATGATGGAGCCGATGAAAAACAGCGTGGCCAAGACCATGGTGGCCAGGCGGTGCTTCATGCACCAGGTGGCCCAGACCATGTAGCGCTTGAGCCAGCCCGGCTCGTGCGCGGCTGTGACGATGGGCTTCAGAATGTAAGCCGCCATCATGGGCGTGAGCACCCGCGCCACCACCAGCGAGGCAAACACCGCGAGCGACGCGGTCCAGCCAAACTGCTTGAAGAACTTGCCAGGAATGCCGCTCATGAAAGCCGTGGGCAAAAACACCGCGATCAGGGTGAAGGTGGTGGCAATCACGGCCAGCCCGATTTCATCGGCCGCTTCCATGGCCGCCTGGTACGGCGACTTGCCCATCCGCAAATGGCGCACGATGTTTTCCACCTCGACAATCGCGTCGTCCACCAGCACGCCGATCACCAAAGACAGCGCCAGCAAAGTCACCACGTTGATGGAAAAACCCAGATACGCCATGCCAATGAAGGCCGGAATGACCGACAGCGGCAGCGCCACGGCCGACACAAACGTGGCCCGCCAGTCGCGCAAAAACAGCCACACCACCAGCACCGCCAAAATCGCGCCTTCGTACAGCAGCACAAGGGAGCCTTGGTATTCCTCTTCCACCGGGGTCACAAAATCAAAGGCCTCGGTGATCTCGATGTCGGGGTTTTGCAAACGGTAATCGACCAGCGCCTGGCGTACCAGGCGGCCCACGGCCACTTCGCTCTCGCCTTTGCTGCGCACCACCTCAAAACCCACCACGGGCTTGCCATCCAGTGCGGCGGCAGACCGCGCATCGGCCAGGGTGTCGCTCACCGTGGCCACTTGGTCCAGGCGAACACGGCCACCCCGCGATGTGGCCAGCTCAATTTGTCCGACCTCTTGCGCCGTCTTGACCGTGGCGAGGGTGCGCACGGGCTGCTCGCCTGCGCCCACATCCATGCGCCCGCCCGAGCCTTCTTGCTGCACCTGCTTGAGCTGGCGGGACACCTCGGCCGCCGTGATGCCCAGCGCCTGCAAACGGTTCACGTCGAGCGCCACACGCACCTCACGCATGACGCCGCCCACGCGGTTGACCGCGCCCACGCCGCGCAGCGACAAGAGCTTGCGGGTGATGTCCTTGTCCACCAACCACGACAAGGCCTCGTCGTCCATGCGTTCGGAACGCACGGTGTAGGCCAGCACGGGCGTACCGGCCAGGTTGAGCTTTTGCACCACCGGGTCACGCAGGTCGCTGGGCAAGTCGGCCCGCACGCCCTGGATGGCCGAGCGCACATCGTCCACCGCTTCCTGCGTGGGCTTTTCCATGCGGAACTCGGCGGTGATGGACACCACACCGTCTTGCACCTTGGTGGTGATGTGCTTCAGGCCCTGCAGTGGCGCCAGTGCGTTTTCGAGCTTGCGGGCCACATCGGTTTCGAGCTGCGAGGGTGCCACACCGGGCAGGCTGGCCGTCACAGAGATGGTGGGCACATCCAGATCAGGAAAGTTCTGCACTTTCATCGAGCCGAACGCGATCAGGCCCGCCACCGTCAGGAGCACAAACAGCATGACCGCCGGGATCGGGTTGCGGATCGACCAGGAAGAGACGTTGAGCATGGCGTCCCTTTATTTGTTGGCAGGTGTCGGCGCTGGCGCATCCACCACGCGCACCGTGTCGCCGTGGTTCAGGAATGCACCACCACTGGCCACCACACGGGCATCGGCTTTCAGGCCGCTCGTCACCTCGACGCGGCCTGCACTTTGGCGTCCGGTTTGCACCTTGATCTGGCTGACCTTTTGGTCGGCCCCCACGGTGTAGACATAACTGAAACCGTCGCGCACCACCACCGCCGCTTGCGGCACGGTGAGCGCCTGGCTTTGGCCCAGCGCGATCTCGCCTTGGGCGTACATGCCTGCGCGGGCGCTGCCGGTTTGCGCGGGCAGGTCCACGTACACCAGCGCGTTGCGGGTTTGGGCATCAACCGAGGGCGCGACCATGCGCACCTTGCCTTGCATCAGCTGGCCGCTGGCCGCTTTGACTTGCACGGGCGCGCCGACCTGGATGCGGCCGATCTCGGCAGCGGTCACTTCAGCACGCCACTCGATGCGGCCCTGGCGAATCAAGCGGAACAACTCGGTGCCCGCACCCACCACGCTGCCCACCGTGGCCTGCCGAACCGAGATCACGCCCGCATCGGGCGCGCGCACCTGGGTTTGCGCCAAGCGCACGTTTTGCAGCTGCACCATGGCTCGGGCCGACTGCACGCGGGCCCCGGCAGAAGCCTCGGCGGCCAGCGCCTGGCTCAGCTGTGCGTTGCTGAAAAAGCCTTGCTGCTGCAGGCTGCGGGCACGCTCGGCCTGGGCTTTGGCTTCCTGGGCGCTGGCCGTGGCCTCGGCCAGGGCGGCTTCGGCCTGCGCCAGCTCGGCCCGCAAGGTGTCGGCCTGCAAAACCGCCAACACATCGCCGCGCTGCACGCGGTCGCCCACGTTCACGCGCACCTCAGTGATCTTCAGGCCGTTGGCCTCGGCCCCGATGACGGCTTCTTGCCAGGCGGCCAGGTTGCCGTTAGCGCTGATTTTTTGGGTCAGGCTGGCTGTTTGGGGGATGGTCACGGTGACCGTGAGGGAGGGTTTGGCGGCAGCAGGAGTTTTGTTGTCTTCCGCGGCAAAGGCCACAGGTACCGCAATGACCCAAACCCAGGCACATGCCCATACCCATGCCCCAACACCGCTTTTTTTCATGACTCTTCTCTTGGCTGCACGCCCAAACAGCGTGCAGAGAGTTTAGCGGCACGGGTTTTCCGGCAGATACCGAGGGTGATCGCACCCGCGGCTTCAAAAGCTCAGAACTTGTAGTCCAGCTTCAGCTGCAAGTTGCGTCCCATGTAATTGGCGTAGCTTGTGTCCACACCCAGCATAGCGTTGTTGTGTATGGCCATGCGGAGGGCTGGCATGCGGTTGGTGACGTTGATCAAATGGGCACTCAGCGTCAGTTTGGGCTGGATTTGCCAGCGACCCAACAAGTCCAAAGTCCAATGCGCCGGTATCCGCCCTGAGTATTCCCGTGTGTTGCCATCCACATCGGTCAACACCGTCTGCTCCTCGTAACCGGTCTTGTAATTCACCCTGAAACCGCCTACCCATTGAGGACGTTCCAACAGCGATGTCAAGGTCCATTGATGTCGGGCCGTGGTCAGCGCGGGGTCTGTGCTGCTTCCGATGTTCGACACCAAAACCCCGCTCAAGGCATCTTGCTTGGCTGACTTGAGCATGTACACGCCTTTCAGACTGGTGCGCACGCGTCCAAGGTCCGTGGGCAAACGCCAATTCAAGTCGTAATCGAGCCCGCGCTTGAGGCTGCGGCCTAGATTTTGATTGGGCTTGTGCAACTGCCCGTCTACGTAATATTGGGCTCGCAATTTCGGATTTCTCAGGATTTGCTCACCCGTCAAGACCCCGAATGTGTCCTGAATATCCACTTGCCACAGATCAGCACCCAGACTCCAACGCGAATCAGGCTCGTATCGAATACCCAAAGTTTGTTGTATCGAGCGTTCGGGTTTCAAATGAGGGTTGCCCATATTCAGAATAGAAATCCACTCTTTTGTAACTTGGTCTTGATGGGCTTCAATCGCGGTGCTTAAAGGGACCATTTGCCCAAGCGTGGGGGCCCTGAAGCCCGTACCCACAGAACCCCTCAAAAGCCACGACTGTTGAGGCTTCCATTTCCAGCCCAGCTTTCCTGTTTGAACCCCACCAAAGTCGGAATACTGGTCATGCCGCAAGGCGCCTGTTATTTCGCTGGCATGGCCCAGCGGAACCGTCACTTCCGTGTGGGCCGCCCAAACAAAACGGCTGACATCAAACCCTGGACGTTTCTCATCAGGTGAAGAGTAAAAGACCCGCTCCCTCCGCCCATCTAGTCCAAAGCCTACATTCACAGGACCGTACTCTGTATCCATCCATTCCCGACTCGCCAAAAGGCTCAGACTGTCCATCTGGTTGAAGCCATCGTCCAACACCTTGTTTGTCGTTCTTTGGTGTTGCTTCATGTTCGCCAAGGTTTCGGCAGAGTATTCCGAAGGGTTCTGGGCAATGACATCTGGGGACACCTGAGCAAAATTGAAGCTGTCATTGAGCAATCCTCCAACGTAATCACGCAAAACTCGGTGTCGCCCAGAGGAAAAAGACGTCATAAAATCCCAACCAAACTGCTCACCCCGCAACCCCAGTGTGAAGTTGTGAATGCGGTTGGTATACCGCTGTTTCACAAAACCGAGCGGAACAATATCCAATAAGTAGGTTCGTGTTTGATCCACATTGGGCACATCCAAAGTCCAATAAGTGCCATCCGGAACCATGGTTTGACTGTGCCTGCCGAGCACGCCTTCGGCAAATACAACCCAACGATTGCCCAGCACCCGATCACCCTGTAGATGAAGCATTTGCTTGTCGGTTTCTGGATACAAAGTCATGTCCCCTTGGGCATTTCTTTGACACTCTCCTCTTTTAAGCTCATACCAGCCTCGCTCACATTGGCCCGTTTGAAGGTAATGCTCGTTTAGCAGCACGCCGTTGGCAATAAAGTTTTTTCCTGGCGCACTGTATGGATAACTCCTGTAGTTTTGCCACCAGGTTTTGCCGTCAATTTGTACAGACCTGGCCCCTTGACTGGACACTTCACGGTGCTTGGCCAACACCGCTTCGGTTTTTTGGGCCATGAAGTGCGCACGCAAGCTGTACCCGTCGCGCTGCAGTCGACCATTGCCCCATGACAGATTGACGCCTTTGCTCTGGCCATGACCGTCCTGAGGGAACGAGGTCTCGACACCAACGCTCAGGCCTTGGACTTCGGCCTTGGTGATCACGTTGATGACACCGGCTATGGCATCTGAGCCGTAACGACTGGACGCGCCATCCGTCAGGATCTCGATTTTTTCAATGGCGGCCAAGGGTAAAAAGTTCAGATCCACCACAGTCCGCTCACCCATGATGGTCGAGTTGCCGTAATAAGGCAGCCGCCGACCATTGAGCAAGACCAATGTGCCGCTCTGATTGCCGTGAATGGCCGCCGCTTCGGGGCCGCCCGCCGTAGTCGCCGTGACGGTACCCAACTCTGAAAAATTACTCATCAGCGGCAGCCTCTGAAGCAATTCGGGCAGCGAAGCGGCCCCGCTGCGCTCGATGTCACGGCGGTCGAGAATCTGCAGAGGCAAGGCTTGCTTGGCCTCTTTGGCCAAAATGGCCGAACCTGTGATTTCCACTTTTTCAAATTGGCGGAACTCCAAGCTTTTTTCCGTGATTTCCACATCGGGGAAAGTCAGCTCGACTTTGCTTGCCGTCACGCCAGCAGTGACTGGCGCTGTCGTTTGAGCCCATGCAGGACAAGCCACACAAATCGCGAGCGATAGACCCACAGCCGAGGCTTTTCCCCAATCAGCGCCGGGTTTGATGAAGTGCTGTGGCATGGGCGGCATCCTCTGGCTTGCAGCCCGCAAGACATGTTTGGTCATATCCGGGGCGTTATTGCATCCTGAAAACTGATAAATCAGGCGTTAAAAGCGCTAGATATTAATACTTTTAGGCCCAATCGTCGCCAATGCGTCTTTTTGAGGGAGAAAGACCATGATCGATTTGGGGTTGGTCTCCGGGCCATCGAGGCCATGCTGGGGCTCCATGGCCTGAGGGCATACCAGAGATGGATGCCCGCGTGCGCGGGCATGACGAAGGCCTCCTCAGCCCATCACCCCACGCCACAGCGCCAACACCGCCTCGCGCTCGCTCGCAAGCTGCTCCAGTGGCACATCGGTGGGCTCTTCGTTCAGGCGGGCGCGGTGTTGCACGCGGCGCATTTCGCGGTACGCATTGGCCGCAGCTTGCCCTACGCCTGTGGGCAACAGTCCGGCTTTTTCGGCCCGTTGCAACAGCGCGATATTGCCCACGTTGTCGGCCAGCTCGGGGTGGGCGGCGGTGTGCAGCAGCACCAGGTATTGCACGGCAAACTCGGCGTCCACCATGCCGCCGGGGCTGTGCTTGACATCAAAGCGCTCGGCCTTGACCGGATGGCCCTGGCGCACCTTGTCGCGCATGGCCACGATTTCGGCCTTGAGGCTGACCGCATCGCGCGGGGCGCTGATGACGGCATGGCGCACCGTGTCAAATTGCGGGGCCAAGCCGGGCAAGCCCATGACAAAGCGGGCGCGGGTCATGGCCTGGTGCTCCCAAGTCCAGGCGGTGTTGCTGCCGCGCTGCTGCTGGTAGTCGGCATAAGCCTCAAAGCGCGTGACCAAGAGGCCCGAGTTGCCGTTGGGCCTGAGCGCCGTGTCAATCTCGTACAGGTCACCGTCGGCGGTTTTCACCGTCATCCAGTTGATGAGTTTGCGCACATAGGCGGCGTAGATTTCCTGTGCCCGTTCGTCCTCGTCTTCGTACACGAACACGATGTCCAGGTCGCTGCCGTAGCCCAGCTCTTTACCGCCGAGCTTGCCGTAGCCAATGATGGCAATGGCCGGTTCTTCGCGGTGGCGGGTTTTCAGGCGGCTCCAGCACCAGCGGGCCGTCACGCGCAACACCGCATCGGCCAGGGCGCTCAGGTCGTCGGCCACTTGCTCCACCGTGAGCACGCCTTCCACATCACGCGCCAGGGTGCGGAACTGCTCCGCGTGGTGGGCACGGCGCAGCAAATTCAGCAGGCTTTCCTCGTCGTCTTCGCCCGTGCGCTGCAGCGCCACCAGACGGGCTTGCAACTCGCCCTCGAATTCGGCGGCATCAAAACGGGTGCTGAACAAATTACCCCCGGCCAGCTCGTCAATGACGCCCGGGTGTTGCAGCAAATAACGGGCGGGCCACTTGGCCGCACCGAGCAGGCGCAGCAGGCGTTCGTGCACCGAGGGGCGCTCCAGCATCAGGGCCAAATAACTTTCGCGGCGCAGCAGCGGCTCGATCCAGTCGGCCATGCGCAACACGGCTGCTTCGCTCACGCGCCCATCGTCCAGCCACTGGGCGGTGCGTTGCAGCAGGCGCATCAGGCGGCCCCGGGCGTCATCGCGCAGAGACTGCACGCGCGGGTTGTCGGCCCACTGGGCCAGGCGCTCACGCACCGGGCCACTGAAGTCACCCAGCACAGCATCCAGCTCGGCATGTTCACGGCTGTTTTTGCCGTTCTTGCCATTGCAGCCTTTGCATTCACGGTCACCGCCCAGCAAGGTGTCGAACTCTTGCGCCACCACCTCGCGGTGCCCATTCAGGTCGCTCAAAAACGCAGAGGCATCGGCGTAACCCATGGTCTGTGCAATCCAGCCCAAATCATCGTCGCGGGTCGGCAAGACATGGGTTTGCTGGTCGTCCAGGTACTGGATGCGGTGCTCCACCTGACGCAAAAACACATACGCCGCGCCCAGCGCATCGGCCGTGGCCTGCGGCATGAGCCCGGCCTTGGCCACACGCTGCAGGGCGTCCAGCGTGGGGCGTGTGCGCAACTCGGGGAACTGCCCACCGCGCACCACCTGCAAGAGCTGCACTGTGAATTCGATCTCGCGGATGCCGCCGCGCGACAGTTTCACGTCATTCGCACGTTCGGGGTGGCCCGCGCTGCGTTTGGACGCGTGGTCGCGGATTTGCTGGTGCAACGTGCGCAGCGACTCAAAGACGTTGTAATCCAGGTAACGACGAAAGACGAAAGGCAGCACCACGCCGCGCAACGCCTGCGCCGAGCCGTTGACCACCGCGCTGCGGGGGGCCACCACACGGCTTTTCATCCAGGCAAAGCGTTCCCACTCCCGGCCTTGCACCAGCAAATACTCTTCCAGCGCATCGAGCGAGACCACGCTGGGGCCGGAGTTGCCGTTGGGGCGCAAGGCCAAGTCCACCCGGAACACAAAGCCGTGCTCGGTGGTATCGCCGATCAGGGCGTACATGCGCTTGACCGCGCGGGTGAAGTATTCCTGGCACGAGACCTTGTTGCGGCCTTCGCTGTTGCCCAGGGTTTCGCCGTCTTCGTCGTAGACATAAATCAGGTCGATGTCGCTGGACACATTCAGCTCACGGGCGCCCAGCTTGCCCATGCCGATGATCCACATCTCGGCCCGCTCGCCGTTGACCTTGGTGGGCGCGCCGTGCAGGGCATCCAGATCGGCCATGACTTGGCGCCAGGCGATGTCAAGGGTGACTTCGGCCAACCAGGTCATGCCGTGGGTGACCACCGCCAAATCGCCTTGACGGCTGCAATCCAGGCAGGCCAGGCGCTCCAGCGTGAGCTGGCGAAGCACCCGCAAGGCGGCGCTGGTGTCCAGGCCTTTGGCCTGCAGGGCGGCGTAGGCCGCGCTCAGGCTGTCTCGGGTCGGGGGGCCAGGTGGCAACAGAGGCAACTCGGCAGGATAGCGGCGGTGCAAACGCTGCAGAAACCGTGAATACAAGGGCAAATCGACCGGACTGACATCATTTGGGGCGGGTGCCTCGTCCATGCGCTGGCTGCGGGTCATAATTCCTGCTGACTTTCTGATTCAAATGTTTGTGCCGTCTTTGCCCCATTTTCCCCGCTTGACCCTCGTGCTGTCCCGCTTGATGCGGGTCGTGGCCTGGGTCCTGTTGGTGCTGGGCGTCTCATTGGGCATGGCCTGGACTGCCTTGCATTTTTGGATTGTGCCGCGAATCGACACACACCGCCCCGCGCTGGAGCGCTTGGCCCAGAAAACCATCGGGGTTCCGGTGCGGATTGGTGAAATCTCGGCCGAATCGACAGGCTGGGTCCCCTCATTTGAGTTGCGCAACATCGAACTGCTCGACCCCGAGGGCCGCACCGCCTTGCGGCTGCCGAAGGTGATGATCGCGATCAGTGTGCGCTCCGTGCTGGGCTTGAAACTGGAGCAACTGGTGCTGGACGGCCCGGAGCTCGATGTCCGGCAAATGGCCAATGGACGCTGGCGCGTGGCCGGACTCGATTGGACGCCGCCAAAAGGCGGTGACAACGCCGCCGCCGATTGGTTGTTCGCACAGCGCGAGGTCATTGTGCGCGGCGGCACGTTGCACTGGACCCGCGAGAACGCACCGCACAACCCTGTGCAAACAGACCCGGCGTCTGCCAGCGTGTCGCTGCGCGATCTGGACCTGGTGCTGCGCAATTCGGCCCGGCACCACGATGTCCGGCTGGACGCCACCCCCCCCGACAACTGGGGCCAACGCTTTGTCACCATAGGCCGCTTCAAACGCAACCTGTTGTCCATCCACCCGGGCCAATGGGCGGACTGGACGGGTCAGGTCTACACCTACTTGCCACAGATGGATGTGGCGCAGCTCGGGCCGTATCTGCCTGCAGGCGTGAAGATCACCTCGGGTCAAGGCAGCCTGCGTCTGTGGAACGACGTGAACAACGGCCAGTGGGCTGGCGGCGTGGCCGATGTCCACCTGACAGGTCTGCAAACCGCCTGGGCGCAGAACGAAGCACCACTGACTTTTGAACGTTTCTCGGGGCGTTTGGGCGGCCGGGTCAGCCCACTGGGCTTCGAGGTCTCGACACAGCACCTGGCCTTTGTCAGCGACCAGGGCCTGGCCTGGCCTGGCGGCAATGCCGCGCTGACCTACACCCACCCACAAGGCAAAAACGCGGCCAGCGGTCAACTGCAAGCCGATCACCTGGACCTGTTGGCGCTGCGCGAAGTGGCCTTGCGCATGCCTTTGCCAGACGTGTGGCGTCAACGCCTGCAACAGCAAACCGTCAGCGGGCAAGTCGAGGCCTTGCAATGGCGTTGGCAGGGCGATTGGCAAACGCCTCAGCGCTATGACGGACAAGTCACCTTGCAGAAGTTGTCACTGCCACCGCCGACCACACGCCAAGGTGAAAAACAAGCCCGCTGGCCGGGCGTGCAAGGTGCGCAAGCCCAGCTGAAATTGAACCAGGATGGTGGCCGAATTGAGTTGAACATGGGCGCTGACGGGGCCGTGTTTTTGCCGGGGATTCTGGAAGACCCCGAGGTGCGTGTGCAGTCTTTGCACGCGCAAGCGGTTTTCAAACGCGAGAACTCACAGTGGCACGTGCCCGACTGGAAACTTGAACTGACCAACGCCGACCTGCAAGGCCAATGGCAGGGCCAATGGCATCCCGCCCCCCAAGGCCAAGGCCCCGGCACACTGGACCTGCAAGGCAAGATCAAGCAGGCCAACGCGGCGCAGGCGCACCGCTACCTGCCTCTGACACTGCCCGCGAACGTGCGCCAATATGTGCGGGACGCGGTGGTCAAAGGGGTCTATTCAGACGTGCAGGTCAAGATCAAGGGCGACCTGGCCAAGCTGCCCTTTGCCAACGCCAAAGAGGGCGATTTCCGGTTTGCTGGGCGCATTCAGGACGTGGAACTGGATTACCTGCCTGCAGCTTTGCTGCCCCCCAAAAGCCCGCCTTGGCCGCGGCTGCACAAGCTGACAGGTCAGCTCGTCTTCGACCACCTGGGCATGAAACTCAGCGACGCCAGCGCCCGTGCAGGCGATCCCCGCACAGGCCTTGGCCTGACCGCAGGCCAAGCCGAAATCCCCGACATGTTGAACAGCCCGGTGCTGAATGTCTCTGCCGAAAACAAAGGCCCCGCCGCACAGGTGCTGACGCTGGTTCAGAAATCACCGTTGGACGCGATGTTGTCAGGCGCTTTGCGGCAAACCCAGGCCACGGGCAATGTGCAAACCCGCTTCAAACTGGCCGTGCCCCTGCTCACACCCCAAAACACCAAGTTGCAAGGCGCCGTGGTGTTAGGCGGCAACGATGTGCGCATGACGCCCGACACACCCCTGCTGGAAAAGCTCCAGGGCACGGTGCAGTTCAGCGAAGCCGGTTTCAGCCTGAGCGGCACACAAGCGCGCCTGTTGGGTGGGCCGGTTCGGATCGAAGGCGGCATGCGGCCCACCCCTGGTGCGGCCACCAACGAGAGCGCCTTGCAACTGCGCGCCCAAGGCCAGATCACGGCCGAAGGGCTTCGCCAGGCCAAAGAGATCAGCCCGCTCAACGCCTGGGCCCAACACGCCACGGGTGCCACCAGTTACAGCGCGCAACTGGGCTGGCGACAAGGACAACCCGAATTCACACTGCAAAGCCAGCTCGAAGGCCTGGCCCTGAAACTGCCCGCGCCTCTGGGCAAGGCGGCGAATGTCAGCATGCCCGTCACCCTGCGCACACGTGTGCAGGGGTCTGGCGCGACCTTGCGCGACCAACTGCAGCTCGAATGGGGCACCGTGGCCTCGGCCCTGTATGTGCGTGATCTGTCAGGTCCGGAAGCCGTGGTCCTGCGGGGCAGTCTCACCCTGGGTCTGCCAGCTTCGCAAGCCCCAGCGCTGCCGGCCACCGGGGTCAGCGCTTCGGTGGCGCTGGACCGTTTTGCGGTCGACGACTGGCAAAGCCTGCTGCCCGCCGACCTGGGCGCAGCAAGCCAGAAAGCCACGAGCAAAACCGCCTGGACAGCCTACAGCCCCACGCGCATCGGCCTGCAGGCCAACACACTCACCGCCGATGGCCGCACTTTGCACCAGGTGGTGGCAGGCGGTGTGCGCGAGGGAAACACATGGCGCGTCAACGTCGATGCCCGCGAGCTCAATGGCCACGTGGTCTACCGCCAACCCGGCAACGACCAGCTGGGCCACTTGTTTGCACGCCTGTCGCGCCTGAATTTGCCACCATCCAGTGTGGCCGAAGTGGAGGGTCTGCTCGAAGCGCCCCCGGTCAATTTGCCCTCTCTGGACATCGTGGTGGAACAGCTGGAGCTGCGCGGCAAAAAGCTCGGGCGTATCGAGATCGAAGCCCTCAACACCGAGCAGCCCAAAACCCGGATCAAAGCCAACCCCGAGTGGCAATTGAACAAATTCAACATCACCGTGCCCGAGGCCAGCTTGCGCAGCACTGGGCGCTGGCTGACCGCTGCCGAAGGCGGCTCGCAGCGCAAAACCGAAATGAATTTCAAGTTGGACATTTCCGACGCGGGCGCCTTGCTCACGCGGCTGGGCACGCCCAACGCCTTGCGTGGCGGCACGGGGCAACTCGAAGGCACCGTGAGCTGGCAAGGCTCTCCCTTGGCCTTGCATTACCCGAGCATGTCGGGCCAGTTTGCCGTCAAGATGGGCCGTGGTCAGTTCCTCAAAGCCGATGCGGGGGCAGCCAAATTGCTGGGGGTCTTGAGCCTGCAAGCCTTGCCGCGGCGACTGCTGCTGGATTTCCGTGATGTTTTTTCCGAAGGCTTTGCTTTTGATTCGGTGCGTGGCGACGTCAGCATCGCTCAAGGCATTGCCTACACGCGCAACATGCAAATCAAGGGCGTGAACGCGCTGGTGCAGCTCGATGGCTCGGCCGACATCGCCCAGGAAACCCAAAAACTGCGCGTGGTGATCTTGCCCGCACTCGACGCGGGCACGGCCTCGCTGGTGGCGGGCATTGCGGTCAACCCCGTGGTCGGCCTCACGGCTTTTCTGGCGCAGCTGTTCTTGCAAAACCCCTTGATCAAAGCCAACACCCAGGAGTTTTTCATCGATGGCAGCTGGGCCGACCCGCGGGTCACCAAAGTCAGCAGCACGGGCGATGGCAAGGCCCTACCTGCAGCCAACACACCGCCCTGAAGCCCGATGACCACGCTCGGCACCCCGCGCCTGATGGCCGCATGGCAAAGACAACTGAACCGGATCAGCGCCCAACTCGACAAGGCCCTGCCCTGGGGGTCCGGGCGGCGCTCCTTGTGGGCGGCGCTGATCGCGCTGGTGCTGGCCGTGCTGGCCACGCTGGTATGGCTGGCCGGGCGCTATGAGGCCAGTCAGGTGCAGGCCGAGCTGGAGCGCGACACCGCCGACGCCGTGAGTGATTTGCGCAGCAGCCTGTCGCGGCAAGTGCAGGCTTTGCAAGCCTTGCAATCGGGGCATTTCGCATCCGCCACTTGGCAACCCGAAGCCTTGGCGCTGCTGCGTGACAACCGGGACTGGTTGCGTGTGGAGTGGCGCGACAAAACCTGGCAATTGCAAGCGTTTGCCGATTCGCCCTTGCGTGCGCCTGCGTTTGAGCGCATTTCGCGCAACGAGGTCCTGAACGAGGCCAGCCAAGCGTGCCAGCGGGCCAGGCGCCTGAACGGCCCCGCTTACTCCAGCACTTACTTCCTGCCCCAAAGCGACGGCTTGGGCATCGAAGTGATGGAGCTGTGCCTGCCCATCTCACAAAACGGGGAGTGGGTGGGCTCTACGGTCGTGACCTACAGCCTGCAGGAGCTGTTGACCGAGCGCCTGGGCCGCACTTTTGGGCGCAAAAACGAATTGTCTTTTGTCGAACCGGACGGCACACGCCTGGCCATTGCGGGTGCACAGCGCCGTGAACGACGGGTCTTCACCAGCCAGCAACTGGTGGATTTGCCGGGGAACACCTTGTTGCTGCGCATGGACGGTCGGCGGGGCGAACCGGACCTGTTTCCCAATGTGCTCACGGCCTTGGTCACGGGCATGTCGATCGCGCTGATCACGGTGATGGTGTTGCTGACCAAGGACGCCCGCAGGCGTCTGAAGGCCGAGCGCGACCTGGCCGATGCGCTGGCCTTCCGCAAAGCCATGGAAGACTCCCTGGTCACGGGCTTGCGTGCACGCGACCTGCAAGGCCGCATCACCTATGTGAACCCGGCCTTTTGCCAGATGGTGGGCTGGGAGGCCGAGGCCCTGATCGGCCAGAACGCCCCCATGCCTTACTGGCCCCCCGAAATGGTGGACGAATACCAGCAGCGTCAGGCCATCCGCATGGCGGGCAATGCATCACCCAGAGAGGGTTTTGAATCGGTCTTCATGCGCCAGGACGGCACCCGCTTTCCAGTGCTGATCATCGAGGCCCCCCTGATCAGCGTGCAGGGCGAGCAGACCGGGTGGATGGGCGCGGTCATCGACATCAGTGAGCAGCGCCGCATCGAAGAGCTCTCGCGGGCCAGCCAGGACCGCCTGCAAGCCACGGCACGTCTGGCCACCGTGGGCGAGATGGCGTCTTTGCTCAGCCACGAGCTGAACCAGCCTTTGGCCGCGATCGCCAGTTATGCCAACGGCTCGCTCAACCTGCTCAAAGACCCGCAAGCCGAGCCCCAGACCCTGGACGATGTGCACATGGCCCTGCGCCGCATTGCCGAACAGGCCGAGCGGGCTGGGCGCGTCATCAACAGCGTGCACGACTTTGTGCGCCGCCGAGACCAGGCCCGCGAAGCCGTGCAGCCGCAGGCCCTGCTGGACGCCATTGCCCCGCTGGTCAACCTGCAAGCGCGCAAACTGCAGGTGCGCGTGCACATGCGGGTGGACGCCCGACTGCCTGACGTGTGGTGTGACCGCACCATGGTCGAGCAGGTTCTGCTGAATCTGGCACGCAACGGCATGCAGGCCATGGATTCGCCACACTGCCGCGACAGGGTGCTGGTGCTGCAGGTGCAACTGGCTGCGCCCGGGCAGGAGCATGCGGGCGTCGCGTTTTCTGTCACCGACCTGGGCGCAGGCATTGCGCCCGATGTGGCGGCCCAGCTGTTCAACCCCTTTTTCACTACCAAACCCGAAGGCATGGGCCTGGGCCTGAGCCTGTGCCGCACCGTGGTCGAACAACATGGGGGCCAACTGGAGTTCGCACCACACAAGCCCGTCGGCACCGTGTTCCGTTTCACGCTGCCCGCAGCAGGCAGTCAAACCACACACACCGCCTAAAATCGCGCCATGCAACCCCCTTTTGACAGCATGGTCTACATCGTGGACGACGACATTGGCGTGCGCGAAGGCATGGCCTGGTTGCTGCGCACACGGCGCCTGCTCAGCGAGTCTTACGACAGCGCCGAAGCTTTTTTGGAGATGCTGGAGACGGCGGCTTCACAGACCCAGCCCCGCCCTTTACCCCAGCAAGCCGGATGCATCTTGCTGGATGTGCGCATGCCGGGCATGAGCGGCCTGGCCTTGTTTGAACACCTGCAAGCCAGCGGTATCGCGCAGGCTTGGCCCGTGATTTTTCTCACCGGTCATGCGGATGTGCCCACCGCGGTGGACAGCGTCAAACGCGGTGCGTTTGATTTTTGTGAAAAGCCTTTCTCGGACAACGCCCTGGTCGATCGGGTGGAGCAGGCGCTGCGCTTGTCTCAGGATCGCTTGAATGCACGCACCCAGCAGGACTTTTTGCAATCGCGCCTGGGCGAATTGACCGAGCGCGAGCGCGATGTGATGCGCCTGGTGGTGGAGGGCCTGCCCAACAAGCTGATCGCCGACCAACTCGACATCAGCGTGCGCACGGTGGAGGTGCACCGCTCGCGCGTTTTTGACAAAATGGAAGTCAAATCGGCTGTTGAATTGGCCAACCTGATGCGAACACTGACATGAGCCAGACCCCGGACATGACCCTTCCCATCCCAGCGCGCACCCGTACCGGCCTGATCGCCACCCTCACAGGCCTGGCTCTTTTGATGGCAGGCTGCTCCTCTGCCCCGGTGTTGACAGACCACCGTTCAGAGCCCACCCGTGCGCCAGAGCTGGCATCCGAGCCCGCACCCGCCGCCAGCACCGACTACCACCCCAAACGCAACGACCTGGCCTTGTTTGCCATGTCCTTGCTGGACACGCCTTACAGCTGGGGTGGCCGGGGGCCTGCCACAGGGTTTGACTGTTCAGGTCTGGTCTCGCATGTTTATCGGGAGGCTGCCGGTTTGCCCGTCAAGGGCACTTCGGCCGATCTGGGCCAAAAATCGCGACCCGTTGACCGCACCCGCATTCAGCCGGGTGATCTGGTGTTCTTCAACACCTTGGGCGCACGGCATTCGCATGTCGGTATCTATGTGGGCGGCGGCCGCTTTGTGCACGCCAGCAACCCCCGAACCGGTGTGCGCATGGACCAGCTGAGCAACCGCTATTACGCCCAGCGTTTCGAAGGCGCCGGAACGCTGCTGGACTGAGCCCTCGCTCAGCGCCGCGATCAGGCCTTGGGTTCGTCCTGGTCTTTTTTGTCTGCAGGCATGGGATCGGCCTGTGGCAATTCGCCCTTGTTTCGCCCGGAAAACATGGTCCACCACACAATCACGACGAAGAGCACCAGGGCCAACAAGGCTTCCAGCAAAATAAGCGCCATGATCAAGTTCCCATTTCTGAATGTTCGCCGCGCGGGTGCCCGCTGGCTGTTGGCTGCGATTGTAGGCAGCCTGACCGCTTGCTCGGTCGCCCCCGTGCTGGATGAGCCCAGCCCAAGCGGCCCATTGGCCACGCCACCCACTGCGGATGTGACGCCGCTGCCCCCCGTCATCGTGCAAGCCAAAAGCCGCTGGGTTCCGGTGCCTTGGTCCGAACTGCCCGGCCTGGAACAAGACGCGGTGCACGAAGCCTGGCCTGCATGGGTGCAAAGCTGCACCCGCCCCAGCCCCGCCTGGGCTGCGCTGTGCCCGGAAGTTCGGCAACTGGCACAGGCGCCTGTGCAAACGCAACGCCAATGGCTGCGCGAGAAATTGCAGCCCTACCGCGTGGAGTCACACACCCAGCAAAGCGAGGGCTTGTTGACCGCCTACTACGAGCCCGTCTTGAACGCCGAACGCCAGGCGCGCCCCGGCTTTCAGGTGCCGCTCTATGGCCCGCCTGCCGACCTGAACAAACGCAAGCCCTGGTACACCCGACAGGAAATGGACACCCTGCCGCAAGCGCGTGCCGCCCTGCGCGGGAAGGCCCTGGTGTACCTGGCCGACCCGGTTGACGCCATGGTGCTGCATATTCAGGGCTCAGGCCTGATCCATGTGCGCGAACCCGATGGCAGGCAACGCATGGTGCGACTGGCGTTTGCGGGCACCAACGACCAGCCCTACAAAAGCATTGGCCGCTGGCTGCTGGACCAAAACCTGATTCGCGACGCCTCGTGGCCGGGCATCAAAGCATGGATTGACCGCAACCCCTCGCGTGTGAACGAGTTGTTGTGGCAAAACCCCCGTGTGGTTTTCTTCAAGGAAGAAGCCTTGCCTGTCGGCACGGTGCCACCAGGCCCCAAAGGAGCACAAGGCGTGCCCTTGACTGCAGAGCGCTCCATCGCGGTGGACCGCAGCAGCATTCCGTATGGCACCCCTGTGTGGCTCAAATCCAGCGGCCCGCAAACCCGGCTTGACCGCTTGGTATTGGCCCAAGACACAGGCACCGCCATTGTGGGCGCAGTGCGGGCCGACTACTACGCAGGCTCCGGCCCGACAGCGGGTGAGCTGGCAGGGCGCATGAAGCAGCCCCTGCAACTGTGGGCGCTGTGGCCCCGATGAGTCTGAACTGCCGATCCGGTTGCGCGGCCTGTTGCACGGCGCCGTCCATCTCCTCGCCCATCCCGGGCATGCCTAGCGGCAAACCCGCAGGCGTGCCTTGCATTCAGCTCGACGAGCAGCTGCGCTGCAAAATATTTGGGCAGCCCGAACGGCCTGCAGTGTGTGGGCAACTGCAAGCTAATGTGGAGATGTGTGGCCCGCTGGACGATCAGGGCCAGTTTGCGCGAATTTACCTCACCCGACTTGAACAGCTCACTCGCCCGGATATCTGAAGCGGCGCTGCTGCGCCAGTCACCAAGACGTCATGAGCGCCGACGGTTCATGGGTAAGCTGAAATTTTTGACTTTCGGAGCACGGCCATGGCGTTTGAGATTCCTTCTTTGAAAGACAGCGTTCACCCCGACGAATGGCAGCTGCGGCTGGACTTGGCCGCGTGTTACCGGCTGGTGGCGCTGTACGGCTGGAGCGATCTGGTGTTCACCCACATCAGCGCCAAGCTGCCGCACTCGGTGGCGGGTGATGCGCACCAGTTTCTGATCAACCCCTATGGCCTGATGTTTGACGAAATCTCCGCGTCGAGCCTGGTGAAAGTGGACATGCAGTGCAACAAACTGCATGACAGCCCGTTCCCGGTGAATCCGGCAGGCTTTGTGATCCACAGCGCGGTGCACGAGGCGCGGCCCGATGCCGGCTGCGTGTTGCACACGCATACCCGGGCGGGCGTGGCCGTGAGCGCACAAACACACGGCGTGCTGCCCATCAGCCAGCAAAGCACCTTTGTGCTGGCCTCGCTGGCCTACCACGGCTACGAAGGCGTGGCCATCCGCGACGACGAAAAACTGCGCCTGCAAGCCGATCTGGGCTCGGCCAATTACCTGGTGCTGCGCAACCACGGCTTGCTCACCGTGGGCAAAACCATTGCCGATGCATTCTTGTCGATGTACACGTTTGAAAACACCTGCCGGATTCAGGTCGATGCCCTGGCCGGACAAGCAGGCCCGAAAGACCTCACGGCGGTGAACCCCCAAATTCTGGATGGCGTGGCCAACGCCATGCGCGTGCAAACGGGTGGCTTGGGCGGTGCGTTTGTTTGGCCTTCGCTGCTGCGCAAGCTGCAACGGGAATGCCCGGGCTACGACGTTTGAGTTATTCCCTCAACGGGTCGCGCTGGCAGGGCAGTCCAACTTGCCATCGTGAGCCCAACGGTCCAGGACGGGCCACAACTGTTGTTGTACCTGCAAGCCCTCAGGGGTGCGCAAGGCATGGTTGGCACCCGGCCAATGCCAGGCGCACAGTGCCATGGTCCGACCCCGGCTTTGTTCAGCAAAGGCTTGGTAGGCTGATGCAGGCATCAACTCGTCCGCATCACCCCACACTTGCAATACGGGTTGCTTGATGGTGAGCAATGGCTCGGTCATCGGCCAGCCCCAGAGGTCTCTCCAATAACGCAAACTGCGGCCATGCACCACAAGCCCATCGGGCAAAGCCGAGTGCACCTTGGCACGAAGCTCTGACCACACCGCAGCCCGTCCCATTTTCTGCAGCTGCAACTGAAAAGCCCGCACGGGATCGAGTCCGGAAGCCGACAGCAAAACCAAACCCATCAAGCCATCAGCGCTCTGTGCAGCCAAGGCGGGCAAGATTTCAGCGCCCTCCGAAATGCCCATCAACAGCATGGGCAAGCGAGGCCTCTGCAACGCCAGGGTCTGCAGTGCGGCCAAAGCATCCGTCTGCCAACGAAGCAAGCTGTCATATTGCACAAACTCGTCTCCACACTGGTCAGGCGGTGGTGCAACCCAAGGCCGCGTGTGGGGTTTGTGAATGATCCAGATTTCGGCTGCTTGCAGGCCTTCAAAGTAGCGCTGGGCCAGAGGCCCCATGCCCGCGCAACCCGAACCGGGAACGACCACCAAACGGTACAGCGCCGGACCCTGGTTGGCTGTTCGCCATAAAGCCTGGATTTGCCGATCAGCTTGAGCTGCGGGCAGGGGCTGGATTTGCCAGATCGCAGACGGCGAGGGCTGCTGTGCAGCAAGGGGCCTGGCAAGGGCCATGAGCGCGGCACAAAACAGCAACGCTGCAAAAGGCCGCCCGCCAAGCCCATTCAAGGTCAAAAGACCCCGCACAAATCAGCGCAGAATTTGCACTTGGTCGGCAGGCGCTGGTTGAGGCTGGCCCGCAGGTGTACCGACAAGGGGCTGGCCAGTGCGCAGGCGTTGTGACATGGGCGCGTCCATGCCCAGTTGTGCCGCCAATTGCTCGTACACATTGCGTGACAAGCTTTGCGATGTTTCGCGCATCACCTTGGCACGATTGGGCGGCACGATGTCGCCACGTGAGGACAATAACTTGGTGTCATTGCCATTGCCTTGCGCAGAAAAAGCCGCCTTGATTTCAAGGGTTTTGGTGTTGATCAAGGAAAAGTCGGCCAACAAGTCCAGCAGGAATTGGTGGCTGGTGCTGCTGGTGCCCTGAATCGGAGTGACCTGGTCGCGAAACTCGATGCTCGAAAGCTGTCCGAACAGCACGTAATCCGCACCCGAAAACTCGCCTTTCTTGATGCGTGCAATGACGTCGTGCACCTCCGGCTGACGCACGGGCTTGCTCATCTTTCCGGTTTGAATCTGTTGCAGGGCCTGTTCTGCCTTGGTGGGTTGAGGGTCACCCGCATCGAAGCCTTTGCCCTGAACCAAACGGAAGGTTGTGCCTTGGATCAACTGACCCTTGATGTCGTTGGTGAAGGAGCGCAACTCCCGTTGCTCCATGTAACTGTGGGTGCCCGCCACATACGTGCCGCTGCCACTGTAGCTGGCCGAAACTGAATGGCGGTTGGCGTTGAGCGAGGCTTTTTCACTGTAAGTGCCCGCTTCAAAATATTGTGCGACGGCCCGCGTATAAGCCAAGTCTGTCACTGCAATTTTGGGGGCGGACTGGGCCCAGACGGCTGTGGTCAGACCGAGGCCAGACACGGTCAGCAGCGTCAGCAAGAAGTCACGTTTTGTGGATGGTTTCATGTCTTCTTCCTGGTTCAGCGTTTACTGGTTTTGCGGATTTCTTTTTCTTCCTGCCACTCAATCGTGCCCTCTTCCACATCAAACATCTTCAATGTGAATTTGTAGAACACATCCTTGGTGGTGTTGTTTTGCTTGACGATGCTGGTCAGTTCACCTTCCAGGCTGTACTTGGCTGCGGTCATTTTGCCCACCTTGGCGGTGGTATTGGACTTGTACAAACCACTCTGGTTTTGACGGTTCAGCTCATCCACGCCCGACTGCATCTCGTTGATGGATCTTGTGAAACGCACCTTGCCTGATTTGACCAACGATGTCTGAATTGAATTCATGACGTTGGTGGTGTCGATGTATTCGCTGGTTTTGTTTCGCACCGTGGAGATCGTGACGGTGGGGCGCCCTTGAAAAATACCGGTTTCAAGCAAACTGCCCACCATTTTTTCGGCCATCATTTGCAGATCGGTGGAGCCGAATTCATTGGTCACCAATTCAACGGCCTTGGCATCGCCATAGTTGACCTGGCGGTCAAACCGAACCACTGGTGAAGTCAAACCTGTGCTGCACGCGCTCAGTGTGCCCATCACCAGCAGGGCCAAAAGGTATCGAGGGGTCTTCATATCGGTTGCTTTCGTCTGTGCAGGGTTTATTTCTTTTCAAAGCTCAATTCCAGACGGAAGTCTGTGGCGTTTGAATGGGGCGCCACCCCTTTGAGTGTTTGCTGGCCCTGACCCATGAGCGTGAATTGTTTCCAGGATTCGCCGTCGCCAATCTGGTTGCCCACATTGTCGAGCCATCGGTAGCGGTAGAACACCATGCGGTCGGTCATCCCCTTGTTGTGCAGGTCGGACTGCACCGTCAGGATGTCGTTGCGGCGGACCACACGCATCTCCGAGGTCACCACCTCGGGCGCATCGCCCCGGGCCATCAACTTGGCGGCTACAGCAGCGGGTGTTCCAGTCACTGCGTTTTGGGCCATGGCCATGTGGTTGCTCGACATGGCCAAAGACAAGGCCAGTGCGCTCATGGTTTTGAAGTACGTCATTTCGGTTCTTTCACACCCATGACCACTGTGGGGTAGTCATCGGATCAAGGGTTTGTTTATTTCTTGGCTTTGGTCGCGGTCTTGGTCACTGGCGCTTGAACAGGTTTACTTTCAACAAGGCTGGGCGCTGGAGGGGGTGCTTGTGCCACTTCTGGCAATTGACCCAACGAAGCCACAGCTCCGGTCAAGTTAAGGTTCTCGTACAAACGCAGCGGCACAAGTGCATACTGACCTTCAATCTTGATCGGTCCAAAACTGCGGCCTGCCACTGTGATCGTGTGCTCGCCCGGTGGCAGGTGGGCACGCGCCAGGTAGACCCGACCCGGCAGCATTCGCCACATGCGGTCATCGGCTTGTTCCGTGACCGCCGAGGCCACTGCGCCAATCAAGCCACCCAAAGGTCCTGCGTTTTTCTCAAGTTGCTCTTGCATGACGCCCTTGGCGATTGCGCGGGTAATGCCACGCAGAACCATGCCTGGCATTTCATCTTTGAGGGCACGTCGGGCCATCACGTTCAAGTCCACAACCTTGCTCAAGGGCAGGTTGTTGTCATTCCATTGCAAGCTGTCCAGAAGAGGGTCCTTGGAAGGCTGGATCGTCGGGTAAGAAATGCTCACGGTACGCACGCTGCGTCCGGTTGGCACAGGCAGCGTGAACGCTCGGGGTATACGGGCTGGTGCTGTTCCCGCCTCCACAACAAACAACACATCCGTCATGCGCTGTTTGCGTTTCCAGGTGAAACTGGTGCGCTCATCTAGGCCGCGCAGTCCTTCTTCAAGCGCAGGTGCGTTGGGTGTCAACTCAATGGCTTTGCGGTAACCCGGTGCCGCCAAACCCGGCTCATTGAGGGCTTCATACAAAAAACCCGCCAAGTAATGGCTCAAGGCGTTTTGATAACCGTTTTTCAGCGCCAACACTTCTGGGTCATTGAGGGACTCAACGGGATAACCATTGATTTCCTTGCTCTTGACTGCGCCACCCTTGGCCTTGGCTTCTTCCTCTGCCTGACTGGTTTCCTTGCTGCGGAATTCGGCAATCACGGCTTCACGTTCGTGCGTCCGTTTGATGTCAACGCGGGCTTTGTCCAGATCCAGCTGGCCAATGCGGTTGAGGGCGATGCGTGTGGTCAGCCACACTTTCTCATAGTCTTGCCCTTCGTACACTTTGAGGCGCTCACTCACCACAGCCGCACCTAAAGTACCAAGCAATTTTTGTGGGTTCGTCTTGGCTGCTTCTTCCCAAGCGATCACTTTGGCATCAGCCGCAAGGTATGCTTGTGTGCTTTCATCGAATTGCTTGTTCAGACGAAGCAATTCCCCCTTTTCCATGTTGTAAAGGAGCTCTTTCTTGGCGTCTTCTGATTTGTTGCGCTCGTCAAGTTGGCGCAGGGCCGATTGGAAATCACCTTGTTGGCTGGCCCCTTGCATTTTCTGAGCCGTCTCGTTGTGGCTCTGCATACTGGCACAACCCGTGAGCAATGCCACCAAAAAAATTGCACTCAATTTGTTAATTTTTGTTTTCACGGAAGGCCTTTGCGCGTCGAGGGACACTCATTTTAATACTAGTTTTTACAAATAAAAATGCATCTTTTTGACCCCTGTACAGCTGGCGCACTGCGCTTGGCCTCACGCATCGTGATGGCCCCACTCACCCGCAACCGCGCACCCGGCGCACTGGCCAACGCACGCATGGCCACTTATTACCGCCAACGCGCCAACCCGGCCACAGGTGCGGGCCTGATCATCACCGAGGCCACCGCCATCAGCCACCAAGGCCAAGGCTATGCCGATGTGCCCGGCATCTGGAGCAACGAACAAGTCGCCGCGTGGAAGCAAGTCACAGACGCCGTGCATGCCGAGGGCGGCAAGATCGTGATGCAGCTGTGGCATGTGGGCCGGGTGTCACACACCAGCTTGCAGCCGGGTGGTGCTGCGCCTGTGGCACCTTCGGCCATCACAGCCAAAACCAAAACGGTGCTGCTGGTCGACGGCCAGGCCCAATTCGTGGACACCTCCACGCCCCGTGCACTGGACGCCGCAGAATTGCCCGGCATCGTGCAGGACTACCGCCACGCCGCCGCCAACGCCATCGCGGCCGGATTTGATGGCGTGGAAGTGCACGCAGCCAACGGCTACCTGATCGACCAATTCTTGCGCTCAGGCAGCAACCAGCGCGGCGATGCTTACGGCGGCAGCATTGAAAACCGTGCCCGTTTTCTGCACGAAGTGATGAGCGCCGTAGTGGCTGAAATTGGCGGTGATCGCACGGGCATTCGCCTGTCTCCCGTCACACCCGCCAACGATGCCAGTGACGACCATCCCCAGCCCTTGTTTGAACATGTGGTCCGTTTGCTGGGCCCGATGGGGCTGGCCTATGTGCACGTGATCGAAGGCTCGACCGGTGGGCCTCGCGACCACCAACAAGGTACACAGGCTTTTGATTACGCCGCGCTGCGCCAGGCTTACACCGCGGCCAAGGGGCAGGGCGCCTGGATGCTCAACAATGGCTACGATCTGCCGCTGGCCGAACAAGCGCTGGCCCAAGGTGCCGATCTGGTGGCCTTTGGCCGCCCCTTCATTGCCAACCCGGATCTGGGCGCACGACTCAAGCAAGGGGGCCCGTTCAACACCCCTGACCGCAAGACCTTTTATGGCGGTGACGACACAGGCTATACCGACTATCCTTTTCTTCAACAAGGCAGCACGTCATGAATCGTTTTGGAATGCAATGCAAAGTCGTTTTCCTTTTGTTGGGCCTGGTGTGCACCTTGCAGGCACAAGCGGGTCGACCCTTGACAGTGGACGACGCCAATGTGAACGATGCGGGCGAAGGTCATGTGGAGGGCTGGTGGACGCGCGCACCCAACGGCTCGCGCAGCTGGACTGTCGCGCCAGCCTATGCACCCATTCAAAACGTGGAGCTGGGCGCAGGCATCGCCCTAGAGCAAAAAACAGGGCTTGAGACCTTGAACGTTCAGGCCAAGTTCAGGATCACCGAATCACAGGAAAACGGCTGCCATGCCGGTGCTGTGTTGGGCGCTGCCCGCACCACCGGGGAGTCGTCCATGGGCTATGTGAATGCCCTGTTGACCTGCAACCACCCGACCCTGGGCAGCCTGCACACCAATTTTGGGGCGCTGGATTTTGCCAGCAGCCAACGCGTCGGCACTTGGGGGCTGGCTTGGGAGCGTGCTTATGGCAACGTCACCGCCCATGTGGAGGTCTATGGACAACAGCGCGACAAGCCCACTTGGGCCACAGGCTTGCGCACGAACATCCTGCCCAAGTTGCAGCTGGACGCCAGCGTGGGTCGCCAGGCCGGGCAAAACCTGGTGACACTCGGGACCAAATGGATGTTCTGAAAACCGCGATCCCTCAACCCAGGCCAATGGGCGAAGGTGCCCGGGTCACGATCAGGCTGAACAATTTTTCAAACGCCTGGGTGGGTGGGTAATGGCCTGTGAGCGGGTCCGCGTTTTCGGCAAACGCTGCGTCCAGCACGCGCCAATCGTCCTCTGAAAAACAACGCTGCGCCTCGGGCAAGATCACGGACTCTTCCAGGTTCATGTGCTCCAGATAGAAGCTGACGTATTTTTCAAATGCTGCTTCGAACGCCCGGCGTTGGCCCGCGCCCAGCAGCTCCCACGCCAGCAACAAGTGCTGCAGGTCACGGGCAGCTTTTTCGCTGTTCATGTGATCACGCTCCAGCTTGTCGATGGCACCCATCACCTTGGGGGCCAGCTTCACGACTTTAGGGAACAAGAGGTTCGATTCCTTGGGGTGGTGCAAGCGCTCCGGGAATTCGTCAATGTAAAACAGCATGGCACGCAGCACGTCAAAGAAGTTGCGTCGGTCGTCTGCAGGTCCGCGTTGGACCATCATGCGCATGGACTGGAGCATGGCCGCCAAGGAGGCGTGTTCGTCACGGATGATTTGAAGCGCGCTGTGCTGTGTCATGAAAATAACTTCCGGTTTCTGAAGGCTTTCAGTTTGCCGGTTGGCGCCCAAGCGCACCATGACGCATGTCAAGAATGGGTGATTTGACTTTGCAGACGTTCGGCCGCAGGGGCGGCCTCCGAAAAAATAAAGAAACGGATTTCAAGGTTTCCAGCGTTTGAGCAGCAAGGCGTTGCTCATCACGCTGACCGAGCTGAGCGCCATGGCCCCACCCGCGATCACCGGGTTCAGGTAGCCCAACGCGGCCAGTGGAATGCCCGCCACGTTGTAGGCAAAGGCCCAAAACAGGTTTTGCCGGATCTTGGCCACGGTGCGTGCCGAGATGTCGAACGCCGCACCCACCAGCGCCACATCACCGCGCATGAGGGTGATGCCTGCCGCGTGCATGGCCACGTCGGTGCCATTGCCCATGGCCATACCCACATCGGCGGCGGCCAATGCAGGCGCATCGTTCACCCCGTCGCCTACCATCGCCACCACCCGCCCTCCTGCACGCAGCTGTTGAACCTGGGCGGCCTTATCGCCAGGCAGCACGTTGGCCAAAACCTCACCCTCTTCTGGCCGCAGGCCCAGACGGCGCGCCATGACTTCGGCTGCAGCCTGGTTGTCACCTGAAATCATCACCAGTTTCAAGCCCCTTTCGCGCAGCGCGGCCAAAGCTTGCGCTGCGCCTGCTTTGGGTTCGTCGCCAAAAGCCATGAGCAAAATGCCTTGCAGACCCGATGGCGTTCGTTCTGCCAAAGCCGACAGCGTTGCACCCTGGCCCAGCAAGGCTTGTATGTCTTGCGCCCAAATGCTGCTGTCCATGCCTTCATCTTGCAACCAGCGCAGACTGCCCAGCATCATCTGGCGTCCGCCCAATGTGGCCTGCACGCCACGGCCAGGCACTGCTGTGAGGTTTTCGGGTTCCAGCAATTTCAGCTTGTGAGTTGTCGCCATGCTCACCACCGCCCTGGCCAAGGGATGCTCGCTGCCGCTTTGCACGCTCGCGGCCCAGGTCAGGGCCAAATCCTGATCTTGCCCTGGCGCCACCACGTGGCGCACCATTCGGGGTTGCCCCACGGTGAGCGTGCCCGTTTTGTCAAAGGCCACTGTTTGCACCTTATGTGCCCATTCCAAAGCCTGGACGTCCTTGATCAAGATGCCGTTTTTGGCAGCCACACCTGTTCCCGCCATGATGGCCACGGGCGTGGCCAAACCCAAGGCACAGGGGCAGGCGATCACCAACACCGCCACCGCATGGATCAATGCCGTTTCGAAGCCTGCGCCTTGAAGCACCCAGACCCCCAGCGTGACCAAGGCCACCACCAGCACGACGGGCACAAAAATTTCGGAGACTTTGTCGACCAGGCGTTGAATGGGGGCTTTGGCGGCCTGTGCGTCTTCAACCAAGCGGATGATGTGCGAGAGCACCGTTTCATGCCCCACGGCGCTCACGCGGATCACCACGCGACCATCGCCGTTGATGGATCCCCCGGTCAACCGCGTACCCACCACCTTGCTCACGGGCAGAGGCTCACCTGTCAGCATGGACTCGTCAACCTGAGTTTGACCTTCGACCAATTCACCGTCCAGCGGAAACCGTTCACCGGGCCGAACCACGATGCGGTCATTCACCAGAATTTCTGCAACGGGCACATCAATTTCGCCTTCATCGCTGAGCCAATGGGCCTTGTCAGGCCGCAGCGCGTGCAGCGCCCGAATGGCCTCGGTCGTTTGGCGTTTGGCACGGGTCTCCAGCCACTTGCCCAACATCACCAAGGTGATGACCACGGCCGAGCCTTCGAAATACAAATGAGGTTCATGGCCCGGGTGTGCTGTCCACCACAACCACACCGACAACAACCAACCCGCGGTGGTGCCCAACGCAACCAGCAAATCCATATTGCCCGTCAAGGCTTTGAGCGCGTGCCAACCTGCTTTGTAAAAGCGTGCCCCCAAAATGAATTGCACCGGGGTGGCCAAAGCAAACTGAACCCAGGCAGGCAACATCCAATGTTGACCCCATAAACTGCCCAGCATCGGCAGCACCAAAGGCGTTGACAACACCAAGCCCCATGCCACAGGTGAAAAACCGGTCCAGGGCGAAGCGTGTTCGCTTTCTTCACGTTCGCTGGGCATCAGGGGCTCATAGCCCGCATCGCGAATAGCCCTGCGCAAAACCGCATCACTCGCTTGCGCTGAATGCACAACAATCCGGGCCGATTCGGTGGCCAGATTCACGGTTGCGGCGTCCACGCCTGGAATTTTCAAAAGTGCTTTTTCAACCCGTGCAACACACGACGCACAGGTCATGCCGCCGATGCCGATGTCGTGAATGGTCTCCCTGTTCTGGGCTTCAGTCTTGATCTGTGTCATGTCAATGCAGTGGTTTGGCGCTATGCTTTGAGCACGCCCATGAGGGTATGCCTGAAAGAGACATCATGAACCAAATTTTCACCGTTGAGGGTATGACTTGTGGCCATTGCGAAAAAGCTGTGACCAAAGCCTTGTTGTCTTTGGACGCCGAAGCCAAAGTTCTGGTCGACCGCACGCAAAACAAGGTCGAAGTGGATTCAGAAATGCCACGCGATGCCCTGGCCAAAGCCATCGCCGATGAAGGCTACCGCGTTGTGGCGTGATTTTTTATTGCTCCTTGTTCACCGAACTTTACAAATCGCAGCAAGCGCGCCACACCCCAGACACATCAAGCGGCGAGACTGGAGGCGTTCCATCACTGAAAGGATGTTCGCCATGAAATCGATTCGCCACACACTCATCGCCAGCGCTTTGTTGGCCAGCCTCTCTGGCCTGGCTCTGGCACAAACGGTGCCTGAAGCCAAAACCGACAGTCCACGCGCCCAACGCATGGAACAAATGCGCACCCAAATGGGCGAGCGGCATGCAAAATATTGGTCTGACCTCAAAGGCAAACTCAAGCTTGAAGCCGGTCAGGAAAATGCTTGGACCACTTTTGCGCAAAGCATGCAAGCGCCTGCTCAAAGAATGGCGCACCTGGACCGTGCAACGCTGCAAAAGCTGACCACGCCCGAGCGCATCGACCAGATGCAAGCGCACAAAGCGGTACGTGATGCAGACATGCAAAAACGTGCTGAAGCCACCAAAACTTTTTATGCTGCGCTCAATGCAGAACAGAAAAAAGTATTCGATACCGAAACTGCACGGATGATGCAAGGCATGGGCCACAAAATGGGCCGTGATGGTGGCCATCACAACCACCACTGAACGCCTCTGTTTAGAGCATTGACGACAAGGCCACTTTGACCCGTGGCCTTTTTTCTGCCTTTCTGGATTTGACACAGGTCAAGGTTGAAGGGATCGAGGATGGGTAAGCTGTGCCCATGCCTGATTCCATGCCAACCCCAAGCGCCAACACCCGTTCTGGCCTTTTTTTACCGCCCATTCTGCCCCTGCTGAAAGACCAGCCCATGCAATGGCTGGCTTTGGGCTTCAAGGATCTGGCGCGGGCCCCTTTGCTGAGCACGATGCACGGTCTGATTTTGACCTTTTTGGGCAGCTGCATCGCCTGGATCGCACATGATCGGTTCTGGCTGTTGGTGGGTTCTTTGTCCGGCTTCATGGTGGTGGCTCCGGTATTGGCCACCAGCCTCTACGCCATGAGCCGCGCCCTGGAAAAAGGTGAAACCGTTGATTTTCGGCTGCTGCTGAACACCTGGACGCAATGGCAGCTGCGCTTGCGCCACGAACCTGACAGTTACTGGAGCCTGATTCGCTTTGGCTTGCTGTTGGGTTTGGCAGCGACAGGCTGGGTCATCACCTCGTCTGCCCTCATCACTTTGCTGGCCCCCGCCCCCATTCACACACCCATGGACTTTATGCGCCATGTGGTATTGGCCAAAGAAGGGCATTTGTTTGAGCTGTGGGTCGGACTGGGGGGCATGATGGCCGTCCCGGTGTTTGCCTCCAGTGTGATTTCAATGCCTTTGCTGTTGGACCGGCGTGTCACGGTGTTGCAAGCGGTGCTGACCAGCTGGAAAGCGGTGTTGACCCATCCTTTTCAAATGACTTTTTGGGCATTCCTGATCTTGGGTTTCAGTTTGCTGGGCATTTTTTCCCTGTTGCTGGGCCTGATCCTGGTGGTGCCCATGCTGGGCCATGGCAGTTGGCATGCCTACCGCCACATGGTGGATGTGTCGGATTTGCCCGAGCGTCTTTCAGGGCAGGGTGAACCGTGATGTTCGGCTTCAACGAAGAACAATTTGCCTGGTTTGGCCTGACCATCGGTGTTGGTGCCTTCATGCTGTACATGCTGTTCATCATCATCCAGTTGGCTTGGGAATCCAAAGCAGGCAAATTCGGCACTTTTGTGCTTTTTCTCGGACTGGCTTTTGGCATGTTGGGTTTTGTGGCCAAAGGTGTCATCCAATGGGCCATTGGGGGCTGAAAGCGGTTTTGGTACAAGGCTGTGGATAAGAAAAGGGCAACACGGCACTTATCCACAGCGTGATCCGCTTTGCGCAAGTTGTTCATTTTGACAAGACAGCTCAAAAGCAGACCCACACACAGGCTTGAAAAATACGCAAGCCTCTGTTTTTAAAGAGAAAATTTTGCTTATCCACAGAACAGCCCTGTGCTTACCTACTACTGCTATTTAAAGATATAAAACTATAGAGAGATAAGACAGAACAACAGCACTGTTAAGATTTGGCACTTTCCAACCTTCCAGCACCATGGCTATCGTTTCAGAAGAAGCACGTTTATCCTGTTACGACATCAAAAGCGCTGACCTGTCCATGGTGGCTTTGCTGTTGAAGACCACGGACATTCAAGCCGTGTCACGCGCTTTGAGCGAACAATGTGCCGAAAGTCCGGGTTTCTTCGACCATGATCCTGTGATCATTGATTTGACAGCTCTGGACACCCGGGAAGAAGGCTTTTTCTTCGATCTTCCTGCCCTCATGCAGGTGCTCACACAACACGCTTTGGTGCCCTTGGCAGTCAAAGGCGCTGAAGGCGCTGTTTGGGATCAGGCCAAGGCAGCGGGTCTGGTGGATGCCTCAGATGCCCGTATTCGGCGCGTTGTGGCTGTTTCGGAGCTTGCACCACCCGACCCCACCCCATCACCGTCTGAGGCGCCTGTAGCAATTCCAGCACCTGTGGTGGTGCCCCAAGGGGCCATGGTCGTGGACAAGCCCTTGCGTTCGGGTCAGCAGGTTTACGCCAAAGGCCGTGACTTGGTGGTCATGGCGATGGTGAATCCAGGTGCCGAAGTGATTTCTGATGGCAATATTCACATTTATGCGACTTTGCGTGGCAAGGCCATCGCAGGTGCGCGGGGCAACACCGAGGCCCGTATTTTTGCCTTGGCCATGGAGCCTGAACTGATCTCGATCGCAGGTGTGTACCGCACCAGCGAAAACGCTTTACCTCCAGAGGTATTGGGCAGACCTGCCCAGGTTTGTTTGCAATCAGGCCCTGATGGCGACAAATTGCTGGTGACGCCGCTCAAACCCTGACCTTTGTCATTCACCTCAGTCCAAGAAAGAAAATCCCATGGCAAAAATCGTCGTTGTGACCTCTGGCAAAGGCGGTGTGGGTAAAACCACCACCAGCGCCAGTTTCGCTACGGGTCTGGCGCTCAAAGGCTTCAAGACCGCTGTCATTGACTTTGATGTGGGTCTGCGCAATCTGGACCTGATCATGGGTTGTGAACGCCGCGTGGTGTATGACCTGATCAATGTGATTCAAGGCGAGGCCAACCTGAACCAGGCGCTGATCAAGGACAAGCAATGTCCAAATCTGTTTGTTTTGGCGGCTTCTCAAACCCGTGACAAAGATGCTTTGTCACAAGAAGGCGTGGAGAAAGTTCTCAACGATCTGAACGACATGGGTTTTGAGTACATCGTCTGTGATTCCCCCGCAGGCATTGAAACCGGTGCCTTGATGGCCATGCATTTTGCCGATGAAGCCTTGGTGGTGACCAACCCTGAGGTGTCTTCGGTGCGCGATTCGGACCGCATTCTGGGCATGCTGGGCAGCAAGACCAAGCGTGCCATTGAAGGCCTGGAGCCGATCAAGGAGCATCTGCTCATCACACGTTACAACCCCAACCGGGTGGAAGACGGTCAGATGTTGTCCTTGCAGGACATTCAGGACATCTTGCGCATCAAGCTGCTGGGTGTGATTCCTGAAAGTGACAATGTGTTGCAGGCTTCCAACCAGGGCACGCCTGCCATCCACATGAACGACACCGATGTGTCCGAGGCCTACAAGGATGTGATTGACCGCTTCCTGGGTGAAGACAAGCCCATGCGTTTCACGGAAGCGGTCAAGCCTGGCTTTTTCAAGCGCATGTTTGGAGGCAAGTGAACCATGTCGTTTCTTTCCTTCCTGCTGGGTGAAAAGAAGAAGACCGCAAGCGTCGCCAAGGAACGCCTGCAAATCATCTTGGCCCATGAGCGCAGCGGTCGCAATGCCGCCGAGCCCGACTACCTGCCCGACTTGCAACGCGAGCTGGTGGCTGTGATCAGCAAGTACATCAAGATCAACCCTGAGGACATCAAGGTGAACCTCGAACGCCAGGACAACCTGGAAGTGCTGGAAGTCAAGATCGAGTTGCCTGACGCGCGCTGATCTGATCTCGTCACACCCGACTCGGTCGGGTGTCCATGCCTTCGTTCACCCTGGATACCCGCATGCGCGGGTATGACGCATTTACCAAGATTGGTTTGTTGTGACTCTGTCACACCCGACTTGATCGGGTGTCCATGGTTTTCAACGGGTTCAAAGAGGCATCGTCAATCATTGCGCCCGCAAAGAAGCCCACAAAGCCCGTGCCGCCTTGATGTTGCGTTCCTTCACATGGCCAAAGCCTTTGATGTTTTCAGGCACTTGTGCCATGCGCAAAGCCTGAGCATGGTTTTCAAGGTTCAGGCCTTGAATGGCTTGCCCCATGTGCTGCATGTATTCCTGGATCAAGGCGCGCTCGGTTTGTCGTTCTTCAGTGCGTCCAAACACATCAAACCAGGTGCCACGCAAGCCCTTCAATGAGGCCAGCAATTTGAAGCCCGTCAACATGGCGGGTCCGAATTTCTGTTTGATCAATTCACCTTTGTTGTTGCGTTTGGCCAAGAGCGGTGGGGCCAGGTGGTAATGCACTTTGAAGTCACCTTCAAAGCTGTTTTGAATGCGCGCTAGAAAACCTGTTTGGGTGTGCAAGCGGGCGACTTCGTATTCGTCCTTGTAGGCCATCAGCTTGTACAAATGACGTGCCACGGTTTCGGTCAATGTGCTCTTTCCCAACGGGGCTTCTGCTGATTGAACCTGGGCGATGAATGCCTGGTAGCGCTTGGCGTAATCGGCATTTTGGTAATCGGTCAAGCGTGCCATGCGGTCGGCGATCAGGTCTTCCAGCGATTCACGTTTCTTGAACTGGACCACTTGCGCAGGCTGGATGGCTTTCATCAGCACATCCAGTTGGCAAGCGGCGTGGCGGCCCCACTCGAATGCGGCGAGGTTGTTTTTGACCTGCACGTCGTTGAGCTCAATGGCCCGCACCAACGATTCGCGGCGCAAAGGGACCCAGCCTTTTTGCCAGGCGTAGCCCAGGATCATGGGGTTCACATAAATCGTGTCGCCCATGAGTTGCTTGGCCAGGGCATCGGCGTCAAAAGCGCCCACGCCCTCTACACCGACTTGTGCGGTGATTTCGGCCACGCATTGCTCGGCCGGGTTTTGCCAGTTGCCGTTTTTCACAAACGCGGCGGTGGGTGTGCTGTTGCTGTTCAGGGCCACATGGGTGCGGCCTGCACGCATGCGCAAGGTGGTTTCCTTGGAGGCGCTCACGATCGGGTCGCAACCGATGATCAGGTCGGCAGCAGCCATGCTCACGCGGGTGGTGCGGATCTCGTCCTGGCTGTTGGCCACCAGGATGTGGCTCCAGGTCGCGCCGCCTTTTTGCGCCAGACCGGCCGAGTCTTGTGTGACGATGCCTTTGCCCTCGATGTGCGCGGCCATGCCCAGCAGCTGGCCAATGGTGATGACGCCTGTGCCGCCCACGCCTGCGACCACCATGCCCCAGGGTTGGGTGATGAGGGGTAACTCTGGCTCAGGCAGTGTGCCCAAGTTGGCAGGGTTCAGCGTGCTTGTGCTGGACGAGGCTTTCTTTTTGAACGTGCCGCCTTCCACCGTGACAAAGCTGGGGCAGAAGCCTTTGAGGCAGCTGGTGTCCTTGTTGCAGGTGCTTTGGTTGATGGTGCGCTTGCGGCCCAAGGGTGTCTCTAAAGGTTCGACCGACAAGCAGTTCGATTGCACGCCGCAGTCACCACAACCTTCACACACTTCTTCGTTGATCATCACGCGCACCGCAGGGTCGACCATGGTGCCGCGCTTGCGGCGGCGGCGTTTTTCGGTGGCACAGGTCTGGTCGTAAATGATGACGGTGGTGCCTTTGATCTCGCGCATTTCGCGCTGGATGCGGTCGAGCTCGTCGCGGTGGAACACCCGCACGCCTTCGGCCAAAGCCACGCCCTTGTACTTTTCGGGTTCGTCGGTCACGACCACAATGCGCTGAGCCCCTTCGGCCTTCATGCTCATGGCGATTTGCACCACGCTGTGGCCTTCGGGGCGCTCACCGACTTGCTGGCCGCCGGTCATGGCCACGGCATCGTTGTACAAAATTTTGTAGGTGATGTTCACACCCGAGGCCACGCTTTGGCGCACCGCCAAAATTCCGCTGTGGAAATAGGTGCCGTCGCCGATGTTGGCAAAGATGTGCTGGTCGGTGCTGAAGGGTTGTTGGCCCGTCCAGGGCACGCCTTCGCCGCCCATTTGGGTGAAGCCCGTGGTGCTGCGGTCCATCCAGAGGCTCATGAAATGGCAGCCAATGCCCGCCATGGCGCGTGAACCTTCGGGCACCTTGGTGGAGGTGTTGTGCGGGCAGCCTGAGCAGAACCAGGGGGTGCGCTCGGCAGCCGCGCCCAGGGTCAGGGTTTGCAGCGATTTTTCCTTGGCGTCCAGAACGGCCAGGTGTGCGTCGATGCGGGCGGTGGTGTCGGCGTCCACACCCATTTTCTTCAGGCGTTTGGCAATGGCCCGTGCAATCAGGGCCGGGGTCAGATCGGCGTTGGCCCTCAGCAGTGTGCGCTCGGTCGGGTTGGGGATGGACCATTCACCGCCCGACACATCACCATCAGCTTCGTCAAACTTGCCCAGAATATTGGGGCGCACATCATCGCGCCAGTTGTACAGCTCTTCTTTCAGCTGGTATTCGATGACTTGGCGCTTTTCTTCGACCACCAGGATCTCGCGCAGGCCGGTGGCGAACTCGCGGGTGGTTTGCGCTTCGAGCGGCCAGACCACGCCCACCTTGTGCACCCGGATGCCCAGGCGCTGGCAGGTGGCGTCATCCAGCCCCAGGTCCAGCAGAGCCTGGCGCGTGTCGTTGTAGGCTTTGCCGCTGGCGATCAGGCCAAAGCGGTCATTCGGTCCCTGGATGACGTTGTGGTTGAGTTTGTTGGCGCGGATGTAGGCGAGAGCCGCGTACCACTTGTAGTCGAACAAACGGGCTTCCTGCTCCAGCGCGGTGTCGGGCCAGCGGATGTGTACGCCGCCGGGGGGCATGACGAATTCGGGCAGCACGATTTGCACACGCTCGGGGTCGATGTGCGCGGTGGCACTCGACTCGACGATTTCCTGAATCGTCTTCATGCCCGACCAGATGCCTGCAAAGCGGCTCAAGGCCAAGGCGTGCAGACCTTGGTCCAGGATGTCCTGCACGCTGGCCGGGAAAAACACGGGCAGGCCGCAGGCCTTGAAGATGTGGTCGCTTTGGTGCGCGGCGGTGGAGCTTTTGGCCACATGGTCATCGCCCGCCACGGCCAGCACGCCGCCCCAGGGCGTGGTGCCCGCCATGTTGGCGTGCTTGAACACGTCCGAGCAGCGGTCCACACCGGGGCCTTTGCCGTACCAGATGCCGAACACGCCATCGAACTTGTTGGTGCCGGGCGGCGCAAAGCCCAGTTGCTGTGTGCCCCACAAAGCAGTGGCGGCCAGCTCTTCGTTCACGCCGGGCTGGAACACGATGTGCTGGGCCTTCAGGTGGTCCTTGGCTTTCCACAAGGATTGGTCGTAGCTGCCCAGTGGCGAGCCCCGGTAGCCGCTGATGAAGCCGGCGGTGTTTTTGCCCTGCAGGGCGTCGCGCTGACGTTGCAGCATGGGCAGCTTGACCAGGGCCTGCACGCCGCTCATGAAGGCGCGGCCGACGTCGAGGCTGTATTTGTCGTCCAGCGTCACGGTTTCCAGAGCCTGGCGAATCGATTCGGGCAAAGGGGCGTTCATGGTGTGTCCTGTGGCGATCAATGGAAAACACAGTGTAGGACGGCCAAGCCGACAAGTGCTTGCTTTCTGCGACAGGATTTGCCCTATGATTTGAAAGAATCTTGCTCAAAGAGGCCTATTTTGGAAACACTGGATAAATTCGACTGGGCGATATTGAATGAACTGCAGCGCGATGGGCGCTTGACCAACGCCGAGTTGGCGCAGCGAGTCGGCCTGTCGGCAGCGCCGTGTTGGCGGCGGGTGCGGGCGCTGGAAGAGGCGGGCGTCATCAAAGGCTACCGCGCTGAAATCGACCGTCAAAAAGTGGGGCTGGACGTGTTCGCCTTCGTGCGCCTGGATGCCGAGCGCAATCGGGGCGACATCACACGCCAACTGGAGGAGGCGATCCTCAAGATCCCGGAAGTGATCTCTTGCCACTACATCAGCGGCACCGGCACCTTCGAGCTGCAGGTGGTCAGCAAAGACCTGAACACCTTCAGCCAGTTCGCTCGCGATGTGCTGATCAACCTGCCTAATGTGAAAGACCTGCACACCAGTTTTTCGCTGGGTGAGGTCAAGGCCGCAGGGGCCTTGCCTTTGAAGCCTTGAGCGCCTTGCTTGATGGACAAACGGTCTTTTGGGTCTGTGCGTAAAAACCGGATGTCAGGGGTATAAACCGCGCAATTCGCGTGCTTGCAAAATGCGCGTGCAAGCCACGATGAAGGTGGCGGTGCGCAGACTGACGCGGTGCTCGTCGGCCACTTGCCAGATGGCGGCAAAAGCTTCGCGCATGATGCGCACCAAGCGGGTGTTGATGTCGTCTTCGCTCCAGAAAAAGCTGGAGAAATCCTGCACCCATTCGAAATAGCTGACGGTGACGCCACCCGCGTTGGCGATCACATCGGGCACGACCAGAATGCCCCGCTCGTGCAGGATGTCGTCGGCCTCGGGGGTGGTGGGGCCGTTGGCGCCTTCGATCACCATGCGGGCCTGGATCTGGTGGGCATTGGCGGCGGTGATTTGCTGCTCCAGTGCGGCCGGGATCAGGATGTCGCAGTCCACCCCCCAGAACTGCGCATCGGGCAGGGTCTCTGCTGGCGTGAACCCCTTGACGCTGCCGTGCTCCCCAACATGGCGCAACAGAGCGGGCACGTCCAGACCAGACGCCTGATAAACCGTGCCGCCGTGGTCCTGCACCGCGACCACCGTGGCCCCGGCCTGCGCAAACAACTTGGCCGCAGTGCCGCCCACATTGCCAAAGCCTTGCACGGCGATACGGGCCTTGGCGATGTCCAGACCGATGTGTTGGGCGGCTTCCTGGCCCACGGTGAAGACGCCACGCCCGGTCGCTTCGCGTCGCCCCAGAGAGCCGCCCAAGGCCAAGGGCTTGCCGGTCACCACGCCCGAGGCGGTGGCGCCTTCGTTCATGGAGTAGGTGTCCATCATCCAGGCCATGATCTGCTCGTTGGTGTTCACGTCCGGGGCCGGAATGTCCTTGGTCGGGCCGATGATGATGCCGATCTCGCTGGTGTAGCGCCGTGTCAGGCGCTCCAGCTCGCCGCGAGACAGGGTTTTGGGGTCCACCCGGATGCCGCCCTTGGCGCCCCCAAAAGGCAGGTTGACGGCGGCGTTCTTGACCGACATCCAGGCCGACAGGGCCATGACTTCGGACAGGGTGACGTCCTGGTGAAAGCGCACGCCGCCTTTGCCCGGGCCTCGGCTGGTGTTGTGCTGCACGCGGTAGCCTTCAAAGTGGGCCATGGTGCCGTTGTCCAGTTCGATCGGCACGTCCACGATCAGGGCGCGTTTGGGGCGTTTGAGGGTTTCGACCCAGCGCGACAAGCTGCCCAGATAGGGCGTGACACGATCGACTTGCTGCAGGTAAATGCCCCAGGGGCCCAGGTGCTCGGGGTTCAAATAAGAGGGCAGTGCATGGGCGCTTGTGGCGGGGAAGCCTGCAGGTGAATTGGACATGTTTCGTCGCCTTTCTTGAAACTGACGGTTTGTCGGTGGTGCAAATGGTAGGGCGGGCACGCGCCGCCGTCCAAGGCCGCTTGGCTGTCAGGTCATGCGTTTGGTGCATAACCGCAAGGGCCGCAGGCCTGACCCCCTGCCTGTAAAATCAGCAGCTTCAGCTGACCCCGTGGCAGGGCGGCCCACGGCGCAGGCGGCGCCCATTTTTGGCCTTCATTCAAGGCGGACTTCTCATGCTTTACCCTCAAGAATTCGATGTGATCGTGGTCGGCGGTGGCCATGCCGGAACCGAGGCTGCGCTGGCGGCTGCGCGCATGGGCTGCAAAACGCTCTTGTTGACCCACAACATCGAGACGCTGGGTCAGATGAGCTGCAACCCCAGCATTGGCGGCATTGGCAAGGGGCACCTGGTCAAAGAGGTGGATGCCTTGGGCGGCGCCATGGCGCTGGCCACTGATGAAGGCGGCATCCAGTTCCGCATCCTCAACTCTTCCAAGGGCCCGGCCGTGCGCGCCACACGCGCCCAGGCCGACCGCATCCTGTACAAGGCCGCCATCCGCCGCATGCTGGAAAACCAGCCCAATCTGTGGCTGTTCCAGCAAGCCGTGGACGACCTGATGGTCGAAGGCGACCGGGTGGTGGGCGCTGTGACGCAGGTCGGCATTCGTTTCCGTTCGCGCACCGTGGTGCTGACGGCAGGCACCTTCCTGGACGGCAAGATCCATGTGGGCTTGCAGAACTATTCAGCGGGCCGAGCGGGTGACCCACCGGCTGTCAGCCTGTCGGCGCGTCTGAAGGAATTGAAGCTGCCGCAAGGTCGCTTGAAGACAGGCACGCCGCCGCGTCTGGATGGCCGCACCATCGATTTTTCGAAATGCACCGAGCAGCCCGGCGACGGCGTCCCCGGCGGCATGAACTGGGATGAGGAGAAGGGGGGCGGGGTGCCCGTGTTCAGCTTCATGGGCAAGGCGGAGATGCACCCGCAGCAAGTGCCGTGCTGGATCACCCACACCAACGAGCGCACACACGAGATCATCCGCTCCGGCTTTGACCGCAGCCCCATGTTCACCGGCAAGATCGAGGGCGTGGGCCCGCGTTATTGCCCGAGCGTGGAAGACAAGATCAACCGTTTTGCCGACAAGGACAGCCACCAGATTTTTCTGGAACCCGAAGGCCTGACCACGAACGAGTATTACCCCAACGGCATCTCGACCAGCTTGCCGTTTGACATCCAGTACGATCTGGTGCGGTCGATGAAGGGGCTGGAAAATTGCCACATTCTGCGCCCGGGCTACGCCATCGAATACGACTATTTCGACCCGCGCTCACTCAAGAACAGTTTTGAGACGAAGCAGATCAACGGCTTGTTCTTTGCGGGTCAGATCAACGGCACGACCGGTTACGAAGAAGCTGCGGCCCAGGGCCTGTTCGCGGGCATCAACGCTGCGCTGCAATGCCGGGGCGAAGCCGCCTGGACACCTGCACGTGACCAGGCGTATTTGGGTGTGCTGGTGGACGACCTGGTGACCCAGGGCGTGACCGAGCCCTACCGCATGTTCACCAGCCGGGCGGAGTTCCGCCTGCAGCTGCGCGAAGACAATGCCGATGCCCGTCTGACCGAATTGGGGCGACAAATGGGCCTGGTCGATGACGCCCGCTGGGACGCGTTCAGCCGCAAGCGCGATGCTGTTTCACGTGAAACAGAGCGCCTGAAGTCCACTTGGGTGAACCCGCGCAACTTGCCAGCGGCCGAATCCGAGCGGGTTTTGGGCAAGGCCATTGAGCACGAGCACAACCTTTTCGATTTGCTGCGCAGACCGAATGTGAGCTATCCGGCGCTGATGTCTTTGGACGGCGGGCGCATGGCCAGCGCCGATGTTTCACGTGAAACGCTGGGCGACTTGAGCCCCTCGGTGATCGAGCAGGTCGAGATTGCGGCCAAGTATTCCGGCTATATAGACCGGCAAAAAGGGGAGGTGGAGCGGGCTGCCTTTTACGAACACCTGCGCTTGCCCGAGAACCTGGACTACATGCAGGTCTCGGCCTTGTCGATTGAAGCCCGCCAGAAGCTGGCCAAGCACCGCCCCGAAACCTTGGGCCAGGCCTCGCGCATCTCGGGCATCACGCCCGCCAGCGTGTCCTTGCTCTTGATCCACCTGAAGAAGGGTGGGTTCAAAGGCTTCATGCAAGCGGCTGAAGAAGGCGTGCAGGCATGAGCGTGAATCTGGAGGCTGGGCTGCGCTCGGGTGCGCAAGCCTTGGGTTTGGCTTTGACGGATGCGCAAATCCAGCATTTGCTGGACTATGCGGCGCTGATTCAGAAATGGAACAAGGTCTACAACCTGACCGCGTTGCGCGACCCGGCGGACATGCTCACGCACCACCTGTTGGACAGCCTGACCGCCATCGCCCCGTTGCGCCGATACACCCAAGGCCAGCCCGTTCGGGTGCTGGATGTGGGTTCGGGTGGCGGCCTGCCTGGCGTGGTGCTGGCCATTTGCATGCCCGAGTTGAACGTGAGCTGTGTCGACACGGTGGCCAAAAAAGCCGCCTTTGTGCAGCAGGTGGCGGTGAGTTTGAAGCTGCCCAATTTGCGCGGTGTGCACGCCCGGGTCGAGTCCCTGACCGATCCGTACCAGATCATTTGCTCCAGGGCCTTTGCCTCTTTGCCTGACTTTGTCACCTGGTCCCGTTCGGCACTGGCCGACGGCGGGGTGTGGATGGCCATGAAGGGCAAACACCCACAGGGCGAAATCGACGCATTGCCGATGGACGTTCAGGTGTTTCACGTGGAACCCTTGAAGGTGCCGGGCCTGGATGTGGAGCGTTGCATGATCTGGATGAAGCCCCAAACGGCGTGAAGGAAGGCGTGTTTCACGTGAAACACGCTGTTTGAGGGGTTGCCCGAAGGGCATCACGTACACTCGCCACATCCCCCCCCTGAAAGTGCAGACATGTTTGGTATCTCGGATTACGGCGCATTCGCTGCGGCCTTTGTCCTGCTTTTGTTTTTGCCAGGCCCCGGTAACCTGGCGCTGATCAGCTCGGCCAGCAAAGGCGGAATGCCGGGTGGCCTGGCTTCGGTGATGGGGCTGCTTTTGGGGGACCAGATTTTGCTGTGGCTCACGGTGGCCGGTGTGGCCGCCATGCTCAAGACCTACCCGCCTTTGTTCATGGCCTTGCAGTGGCTGGGGGCGGCTTATTTGTTGTGGCTGGGTGGCAAGATGCTCATGTCCAAGCCGGGCGAGGGGCCCAGCCTGCAGATCACGCCCGGGCATTATTTTCGGGAAACATTGCTCATCACCTTGCTCAACCCCAAGGCGATCATGTTTTATTTGGCGTTTTTCCCGCAGTTCATCGACCCGGTCCAGCACCAGGGTTGGGTGACTTTTGGGGTGATGGCCGGGACCATCGCAGCGCTGGGATTTGTGTACTGTTTGGGGGTGGTCTGGGTCACCCACCACATGGCCGAACGCCTCCGCGCCCATCCCAAGTTGTCATCCTCCTTGCAAAAACTGGCGGGTTTGTGCCTGGTGGGTTTTGGTTTCAGGATGGTGTTGGCCAAATAAGGCGCGCACCAGACGTACTCGTTTTTCGGAAAGCTCTTCATGTTCTTTGGCATCTCGGATTACGGCGCATTTGTGGCGGCCATCGTGGTGTTTCTGGCCATTCCTGGCCCGGGCAATCTGGCCCTCATCACCTCCACCAGCAAGGGCGGCGTGGCCGGTGGCCTCATGGCCACCCTGGGTGTGATCGCCGGGGACCAGGTGCTCATGTGGCTGGCGGTCGCAGGTGTGGCGGCGGTGCTGACCACCTACCCGGCGGCATTTGTGGCCATCCAGTGGTTGGGCGCGGTGTACTTGGCCTGGCTGGGCTGGAAGATGCTGTCCGCCAAACCGGGGGATGCGCCTGTGCTGAACATCCGGCCCCGCCAGTATTTTCAGCAGGCCCTGGCCATCACCTTGCTCAACCCCAAGGCCATCGTCTTTTACATGGCCTTCTTTCCATTGTTCGTAGACCCCCAAACCCATCTGGGTTGGGTCAGCTTTGGCGTCATGGCGGCCACCATTGCCGCGTTGACCTTTTTGTATGGCCTGGGCATGACCTTGCTTACGCACCACCTGGCCGAGCGCATGCGCGCCAACCCTTTGGTGGGGCGGGTGCTGGAAAAGGTGGCCGGCATTTTTCTGGTCGGCTTTGGCATCAAGCTGGCCATGTCCAAATAACCCCGAAAGCGCAGCATGGCCAAGATTTTCTGCATTGCCAACCAAAAGGGTGGCGTTGGCAAAACCACCACCACCGTGAACCTGGCCGCAGGCTTGGCCAAAGTCGGGCAGCGGGTGCTGCTGGTGGACCTGGACCCGCAGGGCAATGCCACCATGGGTTCGGGCATCGACAAACGCGCGGTTGAGTTGAGCGTTTACGATGTCTTGCTGGAGTCGGCCTCGATCGCCGAAGCCGTGGTCAAGGCCGACAAATGCGGCTACGACGTGCTGAGCGCCAACCGCGAACTGGCCGGGGCCGAGGTCGAGTTGGTGCAGCTGGAGCACCGCGACCAGCGCCTGAAAAATGCCTTGGCCGTGGTCGGTGCCGATTACGACTTTGTGCTGATTGACTGCCCACCGTCCTTGTCCATGCTCACGCTCAACGGCCTGTGCTCGGCCCATGGCGTGATCGTGCCCATGCAGTGCGAATACTTTGCGCTCGAAGGCCTGACCGATCTGGTCAACACCATCAAGCAGGTGCACGCCAACTTGAACAAGGACCTGAAAATTATCGGCTTGCTGCGTGTCATGTTCGACCCGCGCATCACCTTGCAGATGCAGGTCAGCGACCAGCTCAAGGCCCACTTTGGCGACAAGGTGTTCGACACCGTGATCCCGCGCAATGTGCGCCTGGCCGAAGCGCCGAGCTACGGCTTGCCGGGCGTGGTGTTTGACCCGCCTGCCAAGGGCAGCCAGGCCTATGTCGACTTTGCGCGTGAACTGGTGTTGCGCGCGCCCACGCTCTGAGCCGTTTGACGATGTCGTTTCAGGCGCAACCCCTGCCGCTCGATGGTGCTCTGGCCCAAGCGGCCATGGTGTTGATCTTGCCGGGCTGGCAAGGTAGTGGTGCCGAGCATTGGCAAATGCGTTGGGCGCGTCTGCATGGCTATGCCGTGGTCGAGCAAAACGATTGGCTGCACCCCTTGCGCGGGGACTGGTTGGCGCGTCTGGACGAGACCGTGATCGATGCGCCAGGACCAGTGGTTTTCGCCGCCCACAGTCAGGGCTGCATTTTGGTGGCCGCCTGGGCCTCTGTGTCCCGGCACACGGCCAGAGTGCGAGGGGCTTTGCTGGTGGCTCCGGGGGACACCGAAGCCCCTGAATTGAACCACCGCCTGCCCGGCTGGTCGCCCATCGTGCGCCAGCCATTGCCGTTCAAAAGCATCCTGGTGGGCAGCCAGAACGACCCCTATTGCGCTGCCCGGCGTGCCCAAGGTTTGGCCCACGATTGGGGGGCCACTTGGGTGGACTTGGGTGAAGCCGGGCACATCAACGCCGATTCATTGCTGGGCGATTGGCCACAGGGCCATGCGCTGTTGCAAACATTACTGAAGGATTGACCATGGTCACCAAAAAACCCAAAGGCCTGGGCCGCGGACTCGAAGCCCTGCTGGGCCCCAAAGTGCAGGACGCACCCGTTGCCGACATGACGGCCGAAACGGGGGTGCCCACCCAGCTCAAGCTCGACCAGATGGTGGCCGGCATGTACCAGCCGCGCACCCGCATGGACGAGGGTGCTTTGTACGAGTTGGCCGAATCCATCAAGGCGCAAGGCATCATGCAGCCGATCCTGGTGCGCCAGCTGAGCGAGGGCGACAACGCGGGCAAGTACGAGATCATCGCGGGCGAGCGGCGTTTCCGCGCTTCGCGTCTGGCGGGGCTGGAGTCTGTCCCTGTTTTGGTGCGTGACGTGCCCAACGAGGCCGCTGCGGCCATGGCCCTGATCGAGAACATCCAGCGCGAAGACCTCAACCCGCTCGAAGAAGCCCAAGGCCTGCAACGCCTGATCAAAGAGTTTGGGCTCACTCACGAATCAGCCGCGCAGGCGGTGGGCCGCTCACGCAGCGCCGCCAGCAACTTGTTGCGTTTGTTGAATTTGGCCGATCCGGTGCAGACCATGTTGATGGCGGGCGATCTGGACATGGGCCACGCCCGTGCCCTGTTGTCGCTCGACAAGGCGGCCCAAATCACCGCCGCCAACCAGATCGCGGCCAAAAAACTGTCGGTGCGCGAGGCCGAAAGTTTGGCCAAAAAGCTCGGTGCCGAATTCAACCTGGTGCATCAAAAACCCAAAAAGGAAAAGTCCCGCGACATCCGGCGGGTGGAAGAAGAGCTGTCGGATCTGCTCATGGCCGAGGTCGAGGTGCGTGTGAAAAAGCGCGTCAAGCGTTTGGGCAAGATCGAAGAGATGGGCGAGTTGTCGATCCAGTTCGGCTCGCTCGATGAGCTCAATGGCCTGATTGAAAAATTGCGCGGATAAGACGGTGCTGCGCGGTACGCAAAAACTGACCAAGGCTTTGTGGCGAACCTTGTTTCGTCCAAACGGGTTTTTGCGTCAGGAAATGCTCACCATCTATTTGGTCCTGGTGGGCTTGACGACATTCTTTGGCTATTTGTTCACGCCGGTTGAGCGGGTGGCGCAGGCCAATTTGCTCGTGTCGGTGTTGGCCGTCTGTCTGTTGGCGGTGGTCCGTATCCGCGCCATTTTTGACCACCTCGTCCACGCGGTCACTGCACTCACCGTGCTGCTGACGGTGTACACGGCCATGCAAACGGGCGGCATCAATTCCACCGCGGTGGTCTGGCTCAATGTCTTGTCGGTGCCGGTGTTGCTGTTGCTGGGACGCGCCGCCACGCTGGTCTGGATTGGCATCATGCTGCTGTCGATTCTGGTGCTGACGTGGTTCACCTGGATGGGCTGGGTCGGCAGCCATGTGACTGTGTCATCGTCGGTGGTGACTTGGGCTTATCTGAACCATTTGCTGGCGCTCCTGAACCTGATGATGGGGGTGCGCATTTATGAACACCTGCACAAAGTGCAGTTGCGCAAACTCAACCAGCGCAACGATGAACTCAAGGCCACCCATGAAGCGCTGATCCGGGCACAGGCGCACAAGGACGAATTTGTGGCCGCTGTGGGCCACGAGCTGCGCACCCCGATGAATGTGATTCTGGGGTTCAACGGCGTGTTGCGCCGTGAACTCTCGGACAACCCCGAGCAATTGGCGGTGGTGGGGCACATCCGCCGCTCGACCGAACATTTGTTGCAGGTGGTCAACGACATCCTGGATTTTTCACAGCTGCAAGCGGGCAAGTTGCGCTTGAACCGCGCCGACTTTGCCCCCCAAGCCTTGATGGATGAACTGCAGCAGCGCCATGCCGACAAGGCCTCGAGCAAGGGTTTGGCTTTGCGTTTTGAGCTGGATGCCGCGGTGCCTTGCCGCGTCCACGGCGATCGAAACCGCCTGCTCCAGATCCTCAACAACCTGGTCGACAACGCCATCAAGTTCACGACCGAAGGTGCCGTCCATGTCCGTTTGCAGGCCCGTGGGGAGTGCCTGCGATTCGAGGTGCAGGACTCGGGGCGGGGCATTGCGCCGCAGCGGCAGCAGCACATTTTTCGGCGCTTTGAGCACGCCGATGTCCAGACCAACCGCGCGTATGGCGGCACGGGCTTGGGGCTGACATTGTGTGAAAAGCTGGTCATCCTGCACGGCGGCCGCATCGGTGTGGACAGCCAGGAAGGGCATGGGGCATTGTTCTGGTTTGAAATTCCTTTTCAAGCCGCGCAGGACACGGACGTGTCCAACACCCTGGCGGATGATGGTCTGGCCGACGAGGCCCTGAACATCTTGGTGGTGGACGACAACCGGGTGAACCTGATGGTGGCCCAGTTGCAACTGCAAAAATGCTGGCCCAACGCCCACATCATCACCGTGGACAGTGGCGCCAAAGCCTTGGCCCTGCTCGACCAGCAGGTGTTTGACGTGGCCTTGATCGACATGATCATGCCGGACATGGATGGCATGCAGGTGACGCAGCAAATACGCCAGCACTTTCCGGCCAGGGCCGCGCACATGCCCATCTTGGCGTTGACGGCCAACACCAACCCGGTTGACCGCGACCGCTGTTTGGCTGCAGGCATGAATGAAGTTTTGCACAAACCCATGGACACGGCCGAGTTGATGCGCACCGTGGGCCGTTGCGTGCGCCTGGCCCGGGAGGGCAAGTTGTGAACCTCAGTGCTTGGCTCCAAACCCGGATGTTGCAGTTGTCTGCACGGCTGCCTGTGCGCTTCCAACAGGGCAAGATGCCCTACGTGTTCTTTTTTGCGGTCATGGTCATCGTGGTGTTGTTGACCTATGCGGTGATCAGCCCCTATCCGTATGCGCAAGTCACGTTCACCACGTTTGCCTTTTTCCTGTTTGTTTTGTTGCTCTTGGTCAACCAGGGCTTTTCATTGCAGTGGGCCATCCATTTGGGCACGGGCCTGGGGGCGCTGATCCTGTTTTATGCCGTGTGGGCCACGGGCGGCGTTCATTCGCCTCGATTGGCCTGGTTGCTGATATTGCCGCTCACGCCCTTTTATGTCATCAGCCGCAAAGCCGGTATTTTCTGGTTGTTGATCACGATGGCTTTGCAGTTGGTCATGGTGTTGGCCAACCACTTGGGCTGGGTGCCAGCGTTCGAGACGGGCATGCGGCATGTGCCATCTTCTTTCATGACCTACACGCTGGTGACCTGCGTGCTGATCGTCGTTCCTTTGATGTACGACCACCTCTACCGTCAGGCACTGGAGGCTAGCCGCAACCACCAGCGTGAGCTCGAAGCGCGGCGTCAAGAGCTGGAGCAAACATCGGAGATGCGTGAGCATTTCATCGCCACCGTGAGCCATGAGTTGCGCACACCCATGAACGCCATTTTGGGCTTCAATGCGCTTTTGCTGTCCCGTGTGGAGGGCAAGCCCGAGGCCCACAAGGTGCTCAAGCACACGCAGCAATCGGCAGACCACCTGATGACGGTCATCAACGACATCCTGGATTACTCACAGCTCCAGGCGGGTGAGTTGGTCATTCAGTCGGAGACCTTTGACCTGCGACAGACGGTCACGCATGCTTTTGAGCTGTTTTGGCCCCGCGTTAAAAGCATGGACATCGATTACCGCATGGCTCTCGATGACGACTTGCCCGTGTGGGTGCACACCGATCGGCACCGCCTGATGCAGGTGTTGGTCAACTTCTTGGGCAATGCGCTCAAGTTCACCCACCAGGGCTCGGTGGTGTTGCGGGTGCAGTGGCAAAACCCCGGGGTGATTTTCTCGGTGCAGGACACCGGCATTGGCATCGCACACGAGCGGCAGGCCACGATTTTCAATCGTTTCAGCCAGGCCGAAAGTGACACGCAGGCGCTTTACGGCGGCAATGGTCTGGGCCTGGCGATCTCGCGCAAGTTGGCGCAATTGCTGGGCGGTGAAATTGGTTTTGAAAGTAAGCCGGGACAAGGCTCGCACTTTTGGCTGCGCTTGCCGCTGCATGCCGAAGCTGCACCGGCACAAAAAGGGCACGCCACCAGTGCCACATTGTTAACCGCCCAAATGCCTTGGCGTTTTCTGATCGTGGACGACCACCCGGTCAATCGCTTGCTGGTTCAGCAGGTTTTGAAAAATGCCTGGCCCCAGTGCCAGACCGTGGAAGCGGGCAATGGTCTGGATGCCTTGAACGCATTGCACGATCAAAGTTTTGACCTGGTCTTGATGGACATGGTGATGCCGGTGATGGATGGCATTGAGGCCACACGCAGGTTGCGCACCGAATGGCCCGAGCCCGCTTCTGCGGTGCCCGTGATGGGGCTGACGGCCAACGTGAACCCCGTGGACCTCTCCGCCTTCAAGGCCTCTGGCCTGAACGATGTGATGCTCAAACCGTTCGAGCCCGAATTGTTGTGTCAGCGTGTAGAGCAGTTGTTGTCGCGGCGTTTTGATCACACATGAAGCACATGCGCAACACCTGGATGCAATGGGCCCCCATGAAGGGCTTGCATGACGACACCGCCAGTGGACGCCGTCGCTGGTTTTTGAAGCTCGGCATGCTGTCCCTGGTCGTGTGCTCCTTGTTGTTTTACGGCGTGGCACAACCTGCGTATGACCACGACATTCACCTGCTGGCGGCGTTGGTGTATTTGCTCCTGTTTGTGGCTGTGCAAGCGGGTGCTTCGTATGTGCCTGTTGCCAACCTGGGATTTTTTGTCTCGATCGCCTATGTGTTGTCGGTCTCCTGGACTACAGGCGGCATCAATTCGACCACCATGGTCTGGATGACGGTGGTCACCTTGCCTTCCATTTTGCTGCTCAGCCGCGTGGCGGCCGTGGTTTGGGCGGGTGTGGCGGTGGCGGTCAATTTGCTGATGCTGGCCTTGACCCAGACGGGCGTGCTGAGCAGCCTCACGCTCATGAACCATGAAGTGCTGGCCTGGACCTTGTTGAACAAGGTGCTGGTGGTTTGCATGGCGATGGGGGTGGTGTTCCTCACCGATTACATGCACCGCCAGCAAAGCGATGAATTGGACAAACACAACCGTTCTCTGGAGCATACCCACCTGGCCCTGCGTCAGGCGCAAGCCCACAAGGATGAATTCATCGCCTCGGTGGGGCATGAACTGCGTACCCCCATGAACGCGATCCTGGGGCTCAATGGCATTTTGCGCGCGGAGCTGGCGGGCAGGGCTGAAGACGTCGAAGTGGTGGACCACATCCGGCGCTCGACAGAGCAGTTGTTGCAAGTGGTCAATGACATCCTGGATTTTTCGCAGTTGCAGGCGGGCCTTCTGGTTTTGAACGAAGAGCGGTTTGCCTTGTGTGAAACGCTGCAGGAGGTGATGGATCGTTACGCCGACAAGGCCGCAGCGAAGTCCCTGGAACTGACGCTGGACGCTCGCCAGATTCAGGGCATGTGGGTCAAGGGCGATCGGCAACGCCTTGTGCAGATCTTGCGCAATATGCTGGACAACGCGCTCAAATTCACCTTGCACGGGCGCATTCAGGTGCGCGTCAAAAGTGTCGGCTTGGGTGTGCTGTTTGAGATCGAAGACACCGGCATCGGCATTCCGGCTGACCGTTTGCAGCAAGTATTTGACCGATTTGAATTCGCCGACCTGCAAACCAACCGCCAATTCGGCGGTACAGGTTTGGGTTTGTCCATCAGTGAGCGTTTGGTGAGCCTGCAAGGGGGCCGCATCGGGGTCAGCAGTGTGCAGGGCCAGGGCACCACATTCTGGTTTGAGTTGCCTTTGGCCATGACGGCCGCGCAAGGCGATGGCGTCACCGACGCCGAACGGACCGAGTTGATGAACCGGCGAATCCGAATTTTGTTGGTCGACGACAACGCGGTGAACTTGATGGTGGCGCGTTTGATGTTGCAAAAATTCTTCCAGCACGCCGAGGTGACCGAGGCCCATGGCGGCGTTCAGGCGCTGGCCTTGCTTGAAACACAGTCCTTTGATTTGGTCCTCATGGACATGGTGATGCCGGATGTCGACGGTCTGGAAGCGACGAAGACCCTGCGCAGCCGTTTCCCGGCCCCTGCGCGTGACGTGCCCGTGCTCGGCCTGACGGCCAGCACCAACCCGGTTGACCGCGACCTTTGCATGGCCGCGGGTATGAACGGTGTGATTCTCAAGCCGCTGGATGAAACGCAACTGGTGGCCCAGATTTCCAGTGTCGCGCAACGTGCGCCGAAGGGGGCTCGATGAAGCCGCATTCAAGCCGTTGGGATAGCGTGCTGGAACGGGTTGTGCACTGGCTACCGGCCCGTTTTCAGCAAGACCGCATGCCTTATTTGTTTGGCTTGGTGGTGGTGCTGGTCATTGCGCTCGGTCTGGTGGCTGCGGTCACGCCCTATACCAATGGGGTGCCTGTGCCGCTGGCGTTTGCTTTGGTGTTGGTGGTGTTGGTCGTGGCCTTCAGTCTGGGCATGCCGATGTCACTGGCTGTTCAGCTGGGGGTGGCGTGTGCGCTCATGCAGGTCAGTTACGCCGCTTGGGTGTCGGGTGGCATTTTCTCTCCTCGGCTGGCCTGGTGTACGGCCATTCCACTTGTGGCTTTTTATGCCTTGAGTCGACGCGCGGGTTTGCTCTGGCTCTTGGTGGTGCTGGCCCTCCTGTGCGGTCTGTCTTATGCCACTTGGCATGGCTGGTTGCCACCCAACCCCACGGTGGGTTTGGCGCAGGTCAAATCTTCATTTGCCAGCAACACGGTGTCCATGCTGGTCACCATCTCGGTGGTCTTTTTGTATGACAGCCTGTACCGCAAGGCCTTCCGAGCACGGTTGGACCGCCGTGCACAGCTGGAGGAAAAGCGCCAAGAACTCCTGCGTGCGGCCGCGCTGCGAGAGCAATTCATTGCCACCGTGAGCCATGAGCTGCGCACACCCATGAATGCCATCCTTGGCTTCAACACCATGCTGCTCGGCCGCGCCAACGACCAGGCTCAGGCGTTGAAAATCCTGAATCACACGCGCCAGTCGGCCGAGCATCTGATGACCGTCATCAACGATGTGCTGGACTATTCACAACTGCAGGCGGGCAAGATCAAAGTCCAGTTCGAGACCTTTGCCTTGCATGACACGGTGAACAACGCCTTCGGCCTCTTCAGTCCGCGTGAGCAAAGCATGAACCTGACGTACCACCTGGACATCGCCGACGATGTGCCCCAGTGGGTGCACACCGACCGTCACCGCTTGATGCAGGTGCTGGTCAACTTATTGGGCAACGCCATCAAATTCACGCACCAAGGGCATGTCAGCTTGCGGGTGCAAAAGTTGGCGGAGGGCGTGAAGTTTTCGGTGCAAGACACCGGCATTGGCATCGAAGATGCGCAAAAGAAACGGATTTTTGAGCGCTTTGCACAAGCCGGGGGTGAAATCCAGGCCCGTTATGGTGGCAATGGCCTGGGCCTGTCCATCACCCGCCGACTGGTGGAATTGATGGGGGGGCAGATTGGTTTTGAGAGCACCGTGGGTCAAGGCTCGACCTTCTGGTTCACGCTGCCCCTGGATGCCCGCGATCCGCCGCAACAGCAGGACTGTGCACCCCAGAAAGTACCGGCCATGGACAGCACTGGCCCATTGCATTTTTTGGTGGCGGATGACCACCCACTCAACCGCTTGCTGGCCAAAAAGGTGTTGCTCAATGCTTGGCCCGACAGCTTGGTGGTTGAAGCCGAAGACGGTGCCCAGGCCCTGGCGGCCCTGCGAAAGAACCGTTTTGACCTGGTGTTGATGGACATGGTGATGCCGTTGATGGACGGCATTGAAGCAACCTCAGCTTTGCGCAACACGCTGCCTGCGCCTGTCTGCGACACGCCCGTCATGGGCCTGACGGCCAACGTCAACCCGCAGGATCTGGAGCGTTTCAAGTCCGCAGGCCTGAACGCTGTGATGCTCAAGCCTTTTGAGCCTGCCCAGTTGTATGCGCAGATTGAATCCCTGATCCGCGTTGATCAGGATGACAAGCCCAAAGCCTGAGGCCTCACATCGAGAAAATTTTCCCCGGGTTCATGATGTTGTGCGGGTCCAGTGCACGCTTGATGGTGCGCATCATGTCCACCGCACCCTCGCCGGTTTCGGTGCGCAAGAAGTCCATTTTGTGCAGGCCAATGCCGTGCTCGCCCGTGCAGGTGCCACCCAAGCGCAAAGCGCGGTTGACCAGTTGCTGATTTAAAGCTTCGGCCGTTTCGCATTCTTGCGGGTTGTTCGGGTCGATCAAATAGCCGAAGTGGAAATTGCCGTCGCCCACATGGCCGACCAAAAAGTAAGGGATGCCGCTCGCGTCGGTTTCGGTGATGGAGTCGAGCAGGCAATCGGCCAGGCGGCTGATGGGCACGCAGGTGTCGGTGCTGATGGCGCGGCAGCCGGGTTTGCTCTGGATGGCCGCAAAGTAGGCGTTGTGCCGCGCGGTCCACAGGCGGGTGCGCTCTTCGGGGGTCACCGCCCACTCGAACGCATTGCCGCCGAATTCGCTGGCGATTTCTTGCACGGTTTCGGCCTGTTCCTTCACGCCCGCAGGCGAGCCGTGGAACTCCATCAGCAGCATGGGCTCTTCGCGCAGGCCCAGCTTGGCGTAGGCGTTGACCATGCGCACGGTGTTGTGGTCGATCAGCTCCACACGGGCAATCGGCACGCCCAGCTGGATGGTCTGGATCACGGTGCGCACGGCGGCTTCGATGCTGGGGAAGGAGCAGATCGCCGCCGAGATGGCTTCTGGCAAGGGGTACAGGCGCACCGTGACTTCGGTGATCACGCCCAGCGTGCCTTCGCTGCCCACCATCAGGCGCGTCAGGTCGTAACCGGCGCTCGACTTTTTGGCGCGGGTGCCGGTGCGGATGATGTCGCCCGCTGCGGTGACCACTTCCATGGCCAGCACGTTCTCGCGCATGGTGCCGTAACGCACGGCGTTGGTCCCGCTGGCGCGGGTGGCACTCATGCCGCCAATGGTGGCGTCGGCACCGGGGTCGATTGGGAAGAACAAACCCGTGGACTTGATCTCTTCATTGAGCTGCTTGCGGGTCACGCCCGGCTGCACCGTCACCGTCAGGTCTTCGGCGTTGATGGACAGCACCTTGTTCATGCGCGTGAGGTCAATGCTGATGCCGCCTTGCACCGCCAGCAAATGGCCTTCGAGCGAGGAGCCCACGCCAAAAGGAATCACCGGCACCTTGTGCTCGGCGCACAGTTTCACCGCGTCGGCCACGTCCTGGGTGTTTTCGGCAAACACCACGGCGGCGGGGGGCGGCACATGGGTGAAGGCCGACTCGTCGCGGCCGTGCTGCTCGCGCACCACCAGCGCGGTGGAGCAGTTGCCGCCAAAGCGGGCTTTCAGGGCGGCCAAAAAGGCTTCAGGCACAGCGCGTTGCGCGATTTCGGGGGCCAGGTGAGCGGCAGCAACAGGGGCGTTCATGGGGTTCTCCAGTGGCGGCGAGCCAGGCCCGCCAAGCGTGTGAATATGCAGTTTACGCCGCAAACCCCGGTCTTGCTGTCCGCTGTCAGACAAGTTGCAGCCAGTTGGCCGACAATCAAGCACCTTTGCAGGCGTGCGCCTTTGTGGGCTTTTTCCAGACCCTGCAGGCTTGAGCGAACAAAAAAGAGAGCAACACCATGGGCAACCGACTCACACAAATCGCCACCCGCACCGGGGACAACGGCACCACGGGGCTGGGCAACAACCAGCGCGTGTCTAAAAACAGCTTGCGCGTGCACGCCATGGGCGAGGTGGACGAACTGAACTCCCACATCGGTGTGTTGCTGTGCGAGGACATGGCCGCTGACGTGCGCGAGGTGCTGGTAGAGGTGCAGCACCAGCTGTTCAATCTGGGGGGCGAGCTGTCGATTCCCGGCTTTGAGTTGTTGAAAGAAGAGGCCGTGGCGGCACTCGACGCCGCCCTTGAAAAGTACAACGCCCAACTGCCCAAACTCGAAGAATTCATCTTGCCTGCAGGCACCCGTGGCGCAGCACAAGCCCATGTTTGCCGCACCGTGGCCCGCCGCGCCGAACGCGCCTGCGTGGCACTGGGCAACGAAGAGGCCATCAACGAAACCCCGCGCCAATACCTCAACCGTCTGTCGGACCTGATGTTTGTGCTGGCCCGCGTGCTCAACCGCATGAACGGCGGCGACGATGTGTACTGGAAAAGCCAGCGCATGGCCCAAGACAAGGCCTGACATCGTGCGCAGGCTGGCACGCGTTGTGGGGTGGGCTGCCTTGTGCCTGGCCGCGGCGGGCCCCGCCATCGCCGCGCCGTCGTCGGTGGTGCTCAGTTGCGCTGTGGCCTATTTGCCGCAGCGCAGCACCTGGGTGCGCGAAGTGCGCATCGATTGGGACAAAAAAGCCGTTCGCCGCCTGCGCATCGATGGTGTCGAGCCGTATGGTTTTTCGCTGCTGCCTGGTGGCGTGATGACCGCGATCGACAACGAGCGCATCCAGATCGATCTGGTGGCGCAGCAGTGGCAAAGCGATTTTCGCGGTCAGGCCACGGGTCAGGGCCGCTGCGAAACGGTGCCCGGTTAAACCCGGCCCACGCTGTCACCTAGGTGTACGGTTCAGGGTTGTTGCGCGTGACAGCGCAGCGCAGGCGCTGCTACGCTGCACCCCATGAACAATGTGAACCATCTCTCCGCTGCCGCGCCTCATCTGCCTCAAATTCGCTTGTATCAGAACTGGCTGCGCGATGAGCGCGGCCTGAGCTTTGCCACTTACAACGACCTCTGGCGCTGGTCGGTCACCGAGCTGGATGCGTTCTGGCAAAGCATCTGGGATTATTTTGATCTGCAATCGCCCACGCCGCACACGGCGGTGTTGGCCAACAACGTCATGCCGGGTGCCAAGTGGTTCCCCGGAGCCCAGACCAACTACGCGCACCAGGTGCTGAGGCATGTGCAGCCCGCGCACGAGGCCGGGTTTTTGGCGGTCATCAGCCACAACGAAAAAGGCCTGCGCCGTGAGATGAGCTGGCCTGAATTGCGCCGCCAGGTGGCTGCCATGGCGCTGCACCTGCAGGCCCAGGGCGTGCAGCCGGGGGACAGGGTGGCGGCGTATTTGCCCAACATTCCCGAAGCCATGGTGGCGTTTTTGGCCACCGCCAGCGTGGGCGGTGTGTGGAGCATTTGCGCGCCCGACATGGGCACCAACGCCGTGCTCGACCGCTTCAAACAAATCGAACCCAAGGTGCTGATCGCGGTGGACGGGGTGAGCTATGGCGGCCGAGATTTTGACCGCATGGGTGTGGTGCAGGAGCTGCGCGATGCTTTGCCCAGCGTGCAGCACGTCATCATTCACGACAACCTGGGCACACTGGATCTGACCAACTGCGATGTGGGCAGCAGCGTGCAGATGTCGGCCATCACCGCGCGTGAGGACGCCGAGGTGCAGGCCTTCGAGCCCATGTGGCTGCCGTTTGACCACCCGCTGTGGATCGTCTATTCGAGCGGCACCACCGGTCTGCCCAAGCCCATCGTGCACGGCCACGGCGGCACCGTGATCGTGGCCTTGGCCAACAAAATTTTGCACAACGACATCGGCTGCAGCTACCACCCCAACAGCTGGGGCGAGCGCTTTCACTGGTACAGCTCCACCGGCTGGGTGATGTGGAACGCGCAGGTGGCGGGCTTGCTCAATGGCGTGACCTGCGTGATCTACG